>ERZ1370068.2804-contig-1932_pt1 | contig 64361 bp, 76 predicted proteins | sample MGYA00561227_ERZ1370068 | MGnify/ENA primary metagenome ERZ1370068 (study PRJEB38410, sample SAMEA6850437) | metagenome | study: Metagenomic assessment of the ecological functions of the soil: analysis of the soil microbiota associated with the... | reverse complement strand
GTTACGTATTGCTCACTACCTTCGGATGGGGACTACGAGGAAGCACGGAATGCGCCATTGATCGTGAGGCAGGGCGTGCGTGAATCGATCCCGATCCGCGCCGAGTATGTCGCCGAAATGGCGCGCGCAAGTCGTCTTCGACGCCTACGGCGACGAGGCCTACACAAGGGCCTGACGGTTCTACACGACGATCCGCAAGGCCGACCAGGAAGCCGCCTACGCTGCAGTGCGGCGAGGCGTGACCGACTACGACCGCCGCCACGGCTATCGCGGGCCCGGAGGCGTTACGTGCAGCCTGCCCGACGACTCCGGCCGGAGCGCGAGGCCGGCGCTCGAGCGGTGTTCCAGGAGGCGACCGATAGTGACGGACCTCGTCGCCGGCCGTCGTCACTGGACGCGGGCGCCGACGACGGTCCAAGGCCGTCGCTCGCCGACGGCGAAACGATCGGGCATCAGCGGCGATGGCCTCAAGTTCGCCGCGCGCTCGCTCGCGCGACAAGGCCGCGGCGGCCACCACGCATCCGTCGCGGGCGCCGTCATCCGGCTGTGCGACGCGACGACAAGGGCCGCTGGCAGATCGCGCAGCTGCCGCAGGCCGAGGCGGCGTTCGTCTCGTTGCGGCCCGCGCGACGGCGCGATCCTCGCGCTGGTCGGCGGCTTCGACTTCGACCGCAACAAGTTCAACCACGTCACGCAGGCGCAGCGCCAGCCGGGCTCGGCGTTCAAGCCGTTCATCTATTCGGCGGCGCTCGAAAAGGGCTTCACGCCGGCGACGGTCGTCAACGACGCGCCGCTTCTTCGTGCCGGCGGCGCAGGCCGGCGGCGAGGACTGGGAGCCGAAGAACTACGACGGCAAGTTCGACGGGCCCGATGCGCCTGCGCACGGCGCTCGCCAAGTCGAAGAACCTCGGTCACCGTCCGCGTGCTGCAGGCGATCGGCGCCGCAGTACGCGCAGGACTACATCGCGCGCTTCGGCTTCGACCCGAAGCTGCATCCGCCGTACCTGACGATGGCGTCTGGGCGCCGGCGCGGCGACGCCGCTGCAGATGGTCGGCGCCTACGCCGTCTTCGCCAACGGCGGCTATCGCGTCGCGCCGTACCTGCATCGCGCGGATCGATCGACGCCGCGGCAACGTGCTGTCGGAGGCCAAGCCGGTCGTCGCCGGCGAAACCGCGCGAGCGCGCGATCGATCCGCGCAACGCGTTCGTCATGACGTACGCTGCTGCGCGACGTCGTGCGCATACGGCACCGCGACGCGCGCGCATGTCGCTCGGCCGCAGCGACCTCGCCGGCAAGACCGGGACGACCAACGAGAACGTCGACGCGTGGTTCTGCGGCTACAACGCGCGGCATGGTCGGCGTCGCGTGGATCGGCTTCGACCAGCCGAAGACGCTCGGCACCAACGAGACCGGCGGCGGTCGCCGCGCTGCCCATCTGGATCACGCTACATGCAGAAGCGCGCTGAAGGGCGTGCCGGAGAATGCCGATCGACACGCCCGACGGCGTCGTCGCGGTGACGCATCAACGCCGAGACCGGCCTGCGCGACGACCGAGCAGCGTACTGAGCGAATGGTTCTACGCCGAGTTTCCGCCGCGCAGCGCGACGCGATGACGCGCCCGGTGCCGCCAGCGCGCGGCGCACCGGCGCAGGACGTCCGCGACCAGCTGTTCTAGCGAGCGGCGCACGATGACGTCGCGATGTGCGACAGCGCGTCCGGCGCGGTCAGCGCCGGCGACGGGCCTCGACCCGCGACGCGCGCAGGATCGCGTGCGCATCGCGCAGGCCGCGGCGCGGCTGATCGCCGAGCACGGCATCGCGGACTGGTCGCTCGCGAAGCGCAAGGCGGCGCGCGCAGCTGCATGCTGCCCGAGCGCGACGCCGCTGCCCGGCGACGACGAGATCGAGGCGGCGCTCGTCGACTATCACGCGCTTGTTCGGCGGCGACGCGCACGCGGCATCAGCTGCGCGCACAGCGCAGAGGCGCTCGCTGCTGGATGCGACGGCTCGCGGCGTTCGACGCCGCTGCTGGTCGGCGGCGTCGCGGCAGGCTGGGCGACCGAGCACAGCGACATCCGGCTCGAGCTCGTCGCCGACGACGCGAAGACCGTCGAGATCGCGCTGCTCAACGCACGGCGTCGCGTATGCCGGCCGATGCCGACTCGGCGATCGGCGGGCCCGCACGAGCTCGTACATCGACACGCCTCGCGGGAGGCTCGCGCCTGTCGCGTGCGCAGCGCCGGACGCCGCAGCAGCGCCACGCCGCGATCGCCACGGGCGCGAGGCGCCGCGTCTCGACGCGCGGCTGTCGAGCGCTGCGCTCGCGAGCAGGTGCTCAAGCGCCTTGCAGCCATCGCGCCGCGTCGAGCGCGAAGTAGGTCAGGATCGCGTCGGCGCCGGCGCGCTTGATCGCCGGTCGAGCGCCTCCAGCACGCACGCGCGCTCGTCGAGCCAGCCGTTCTGCGCGGCGGCCTTCAGCATCGCGTACTCGCCGCGACACCTGGTAGACGGCGGTCGGCACGCCGAACGCGTCCTTCACGCGCCGCACGATGTCGAGGTAGGGCATGCCCGGCTTCACCATCACCATGTCGGCGCCTTCGTCGATGTCGAGCGCGACCTCCCGCAGCGCCTCGTCGCTGTTCGCCGGGTCCATCTGGTAGGTGTACTTGTCGCCGCTCGCCGAGGCTGCCGCGCGAGCCGACGGCGTCGCGGAACGGCCCGTAGAACGCCGACGCGTATTTCGCCGAGTACGCGAGGATGCGCGTGCGCTCGTAGCCGCGCGCTGTCGAGCGCGTCGCGGATCGCGCCGATGCGCCCGTCCATCATGTCCGACGGCGCGACGATGTCGGCGCCGGCCTCGGCGTGGCAGAGCGCCTGCCTGACGAGCGCCGCGACCGTCTCGTCGTTCACGACGTAGCCGGCTGCGTCGATGAGCCCGTCCTGCCCGTGGCTCGTGTACGGATCGAGCGCGACGTCGGTGATGACGCCGAGCTGCGGAAAGCGCTGCCTTCAGCGCGCGCACCGCGCGCGGCACGAGGCCCTCGGGATTGCCACGCCTCGCGCCGCGTCGTCGATCTTCGTATCCGCCGGGATCGACCGGGAACAGCGCGATCGCGGGCACGCCGAGCGCAGCGCAGCTGCTCGGCGTCGCGCAGCAGGCGATCGATGCTCTTGCGCGCGATGCCGGGCAGCGACGGCACCGGCTCCTCGCGCTTCGCGCCGTCGAGCACGAACACCGGGTAGATGAGGTCGTCGGCGCCGAGGCGAGTGCTCGCGCATCATGCCGGCGCGAGAACGCATCGCGGCGTACGTGCCGCGCGCGATCCGCCGGTCCGGAACGGTCCCGCCGTAGAGGACAGGCCCATCGAGATCCCGCAATGGTACGCGAACGCACGACGACCCTGGCGCGCGCGGCTCCACGATTGCACGCGCGCAATCTTGTAACATGCGCGCGCAGCGCGGAACTCGCGGCACCGGCGCGCGGGTCCGATTCTGAACAGACGGAGAACGTCTCCCGCTTTCCTCCCTGAGCGGGTGCCCGCTGCGACCGGGTCAACCCGTGCAGCGGCGTTCCAGGGCCCCGCGTCACTCCTGATCGCGGGGCCAATTTCTTCGCTCTGGCCTTGCACGGCGCAGTGCCAGCCAGCATTGCCCGTTCAAGGCAACGCATCCGTCGAGCACCGCGTCTCGGCCGACGCCGCGCCGTGTCGACGCCGAGAACGCCACCACGGCGATGTTCGCCGGGGCACTGCCCGTGGCGACAGCGCTCGCCGCCGAGCGCGCACCCGGATCGACTCGGCGTCGCGCGCATCGCCTCGCTCCGAGGTCGAGCTTGTCCGACTTGGTCGCCAGCATCGAGCACTCCGTCGGCCCGACGGCACGAGGCCGTCGAGCAGCGCGCGACGCCGAGCGGCTTCAAGCCCGTGCCGCGCGTCGGCGACGAGCGCCAGCCCGACCGCAGCGTCGGCCGCGTCGCGACGTAGGCCGCGCAGCGACTCCTGCCACTGCGCGCCTTCACCGCCGCGCGGCACCGCGGCGTAAAGCCTGTAGCCCGGGCAGGTCCGCCGCGCGAGCGCCGTCCCGAGGGCAGCGAAGCAGCACGATCTGCTGCGTCCGACCGGGCGTGCGGCTTGCGAACGCGAGGCGCGTGCTGGCAGCGCGAGCAACGCTGGATCGGCGCCTCGACTTGCCCGCGCGTTCGAGCGGCCGGCGAAAGGGCGACCGCCGGGCGGCCCGGGGCCGGCCAGTGCGTCGGGCAACGCCGCCGCCGCGATGACGAATCCCGCGCCGCCCTCGAGCGGCCGCCGACGCGTGGCCGCCTGGCGCTGCGGTCGGATGGGCCGGCTCGGGCGAGTCCGCTACAATGTCTGCGTTTTTCCACGGCGTTGCGCCCGCCGGTCGTCGAAAGCGCGGCCCGAGCCCTCGTCTGCAAGGAGTTGCCGACCATGTCATGCGCACGGCTGCCTCGCAAATCCTCGTCGGCGCGGCGCTGCCGGCCACGGTCGCCTGCGCAACAGAGCGCGCCGGCCGCGCCCAAGCCGCGACCCCGCGAAGGCCCAGCAGATCGTCAACGCAGAGTTTGCGCCGCCTCCGCCACGGCGCCGACGGCAAGCGAGCCCCACGTCCGCGAATCCAAGTCGCTCGCCGGGCATGCACGGCCGACTATATCACCCACGCAACTCGCGCACTTCGAGGCGTGGCATCCGCGTCAACGCCGATCATGCAGGGCATGGCCGCGCCGCTCTCCTCGAGGCCGACATGGACGCGCTCGGCGTCGTACTTCGCGCCGCATGAAGCCGAAGGGTCGCCGCGCGCGAAGGACGCCGCGCTCGGCGAGGCAGGGCGCAGACGGCCTTTCCGGCGCGCCGGCGACGCAGCGACCGGCGCGCCTGGCCTGCGCGTCGCGCCATTCGGCCTGACCGGCGCGGGCCTCCCGAAGAGCTATCCGCGCGACTCGGCGGCCAGCGCGCCGACTACGCCGTACGCGCAGCGCGAGGCGTTCCAGGCGGGCGAGCGCGCGCGGTGCAGCGACCCGGCCGGCAACGACCGAACGGCAAGATCATGGCCGGCGATCGCAGCGCGCGGGACGACCGACGCCCAGATGAAGGCCGTCGCCGACTACATGGCCGGTCTGCGCAATAGGCCCGGCATGACTGCGCTAGCCCCTGCGCGCGCGGCCCGCCGCGTCGCCCGAGTGAGCACGGCGAATCGTTAACGGCGGCTGCGGATTGCTGCGCTCACCGTCTACCCGGCCAAGGGGGTGCCGCGGCATCATCGGCGCTCGACGCCGCGAGCGTCGACGACGGCGACCGGACTCGCCTGCGCTAATCGCAGCTGTCGCCGATCGCGAGTGGATGGCCGTCGATCGCCGACGGCCGTCTTCGTCACCGCAGCGCGAATCCCCGGCGCCTTGCGCTCGATTCACCCGACCTCGATCGACGGCGAGCCGCCTGCGGTCCTCTGCCGACCGTGCCGCCGCGCTGATCCGTCCGCGCTCGACGCGAGCGGCGTGACGCGCGATCGCCGTCACCGTCTGGAGCGCTCGCGCGCGCGGCCACGATGCCAGGCGACGACGCGGCCGCGGCGCGCCTGCCGCGATTCCGGCGCGCACGATGCGCGGCTCGTGCGTCTGACGCATCCCGCGGTGCCGCGCCGCTGCAATCCCGACTATGTCGGCGATTCGGGCGCGCACGCGCCGCTTCTGCCGACGGCTACCCGCCACTCGTGATCGGGCGCCGCGTCGCTCGACCACCTGAACGCGCGCCTCGCCGCGAAGGGCGAGCATCCGCGCTGCCGATGAACCGCTTCCGCCCGAACCTCGTCGCTGGACGGCCCTCTGCCGCCCGACGAGGACAACTACCTCGAGTACGCTCGACCTCGACGGCGAGCGTGACGTTGCGGCTCGGTGAAGCCCTGCGCGCGCTGCCAGGTGACGACGACCGACCAGGCGACCGCGCGACGCGGCGCCGGAGCCGCTCCTGACGCTGTCGAGCCCGTCCGGCGCGACGACGCGGCCTCGCCGGCGTCACGTTCGGGAATGAACGCGATCGTCGTCGCGGGCGCGGGACGCGCGCTCGCGCGTGGCGCGAGCGCGTCCTGCGAATTTCGATTTCTGGCTGTACGCCGCTCTAGAGCGGAACGCACGCGTTGTTGGGATCCTCAGGCACGAACCCTGCGCGATCATCTACTGGCTGCGGATCGCCGAAGCTGGTCAGAGTAGCCAGCGATGGTTCGGCGCCCCGGTTCTGCCCCCTGGTTGTAGAGGCGATAGAGGGAGCTCGTGTACCGGCTGGGCACACTCCGCCGGTCGGCGCTAACAACACCTTCCCGGCGATCTTCTCTGTAAATCCAGTTCGGGTTGAGCTTTGAGTCCGTTGCACCCGTGAGCACTGCCGTATAGAAGTGCGAGGGACTTGGTGCCGGAACGTGCCGAGGCGTCGTGTGAAGAAGCGACACACGTCGCACGCCGCTCCCGACGTCCAGACCCTTCCATTGCTGCCCGGTGCGCTGGAACGCGAAGTTGCGAGGCCCCAGCATCGAGCCCCGCGATCTCGGCAGGGTCTGCGGTGACAAAGTAGTGACCGAAACCGGCATTGAAATACTCCACCGCGGCCGTCGTCGGCGCGGTCCGTGCTGATGGGCTGCCACACTCCCCGATGACCGCGCGCTGTTCGTCGAACGTAATGACGTCGTCGGAGCAGTAACCGGCGATCGTGCCGGTGCTTGTGCACCCGACCTCCTGCTCGAACACCGCCATGTGCAGGTAGTAGAGCGCGTCCGGTGGCGTGGTCAGGGCGACCGTTTGCGTGACGTCGCCGTAGTAGAAGTTCCACGGCAGCGGGTTGAGATTGAAGCGGCCGACGATGTAGTAGCTGAACCCCTGTCCCGGCACGATGGGAGTCGTCGTGGCGATCAGCGCGACGATGATGTTTCCTGACGTACCAGACGTGGTGTTGTTGTCGAGGCGCTCGAACCCGAGCTGGACTGTGGCCGCCGGCGGGTTCGGCAGATAGGTGACTAGCCCCGATAGGTCAAGTGCCCCGCCCACGTCGTAGCTCTTGGGTTGATTCGGCGGTGCTGCCGGGTCGAAGCCCTCGGACGCGACGGCAATTGAGGTGAACGCGATCGCAACAATCGCGACGGCAAAACGGATCAGCTTCATCAGCCCTCCCCGGGTCGATTGAATTGGCAAACGCACTACCTTAGCCCTCTTACGCAGCAAATCCATCCACGATTCGGATCACCTGACGGGCGGCGCGTTGCTGGCGGCGCTAGCCGCCGGGGCAGGGAAACGAGCGAGTGGCGACCCTCCTTGAACACCTCGAAAGGCCGCAGTTCTGACGGACTCGCCGGCGTCACGTTCGGGATGAACGCGATAGTGGTCGAAGGCGCGGGGAGGACGCGCTCGCGAAAGGCGCGAGCGCGTCCTACGCCTTCCGCTTCTAGTTCAGCTGCCGATAGGCGAGCACATCACCGGATAGAGCGGTCCCGGTCCATAGCCTTCCGGGATCCAGCCGGGCGTGTTCGACAGCTCGATCGCGACGGTCTGCTCGGTCGTGAACCGGTGGTTGATCTCCGCGGTGTTCGGGAAACGGTAGACCGGCTTCGAGCCCGCGGGGCACGCCCGGTCGCCGTGTTCGGCAGCTGCACGTAGTAGATCGCCGGGTTCTCGAACACCCAGTCGGTCGCGAAATTGACCGCGACGGCCTGGCACTCGGCCGGATCGGCGGTGAAGAAGTGCGAGTCGCCGAACTGCGGCTTGCGGTGAAGCGGCACGCGGGCTGCGGCCCGGGCCGGGCGCGTCGTACGCGAGGAAGCGGAAGCCGGTGCGCTCCCAGCCGACGATCGTGCCGTTGTCGAGGCCCGCGATCTCCGCCGGGTTGATCGTCATGAAGAAGTGGTTGAGGTTGCCGTTGTAGAACTCGACCGACACGACGAGGCCAGCGACAACGAAGTTCGGCGAGATGTACTGGCGCACCAGCGGCAGCATCGCGCCGAATTGCGAGAAATAGTCGGTGCCGTCGAGGTTGGTGCACAGCGCGTCGCCGCCGAGCAGGCCGCCGCGGACGACTGCATCGCCCGACTCGAAGCTCACCAGCGCGCCGCCGCTCGAGCCGCCTTCGGTGGTGCCCGCGTCCCACACGACCGGCGTGAACAGTCCGCCGCCGCCCGCGGCCGTGCCGGAAGTTGACGGTCGTCGCATTGCCGCTCGTGCCGCGGCTCCATTTCTTGAGGTCGCCCGACGGGTGATGGAAGATCTCGACGTAGCTGTCAGACGGCAGCGACGTCGCGTTCCAGCCGCGGAACGACACGCCCCTGCGGCGGCGCCGAGTTCATGCGGAGCAGCGCCCAAGTCCCAGTCCTGGCTGCGGCCGAGCAGCATCGCGCCGCCCGCCTGCACGACGTAGTTGCCCGGCGTGCCGTTGCCGCAGGGCCATCGACTCGAAGAACCACCACACGTTGAGCGTGAACGCTTCGTACGCGCTCTGGAAGCAGTGGTTCGCGCCGAAGATGTACGGCGTGAACGTCGTCGTCGTGTCGTTGAGCAGCGTGCCCGTGCAGCGCGCGGTCCCGCCGGACGGCACGGTGAATACGAGCTTGCCAGTTCCGGCGGCCGCGCCGAGCGTCACCGCGTCCTGCGGATCGACGCACTTGACGTTGATGTTGCACGAGCCGGAGTCGCCAATGTCCGCGAGAATCTTCGCCTCGTCGGCGCGCGTCGCCATCGGGCCCCGACCAGGTGCGACACGCGCGCGATCTCGAGCGTCACGCCCGCGAGCGTCGCGCCCTTCTCGGCCTCGATCTCGATCGCGGCACGTTCGCCGTCGATCACCGGCGACCAGTACTCGCCGAAGCGCGCGGTCGCCTGCGCGATCGTGTTCGCCGGCACCGACGCGATCGCCTGCGTCGAGGTGCCGCCGCGAAGCGGACCTGCACGTCCGGATGCGTCGTCGGCATGCGCACGGCGACGCGGATGCCGGCGGCGCCGAGCGACGCGACCTCGATGCGGGCGACGCGCGCGCCGTCTGCGATCGTCGTCCAGGTCAGTGCCGAGAGGTCGACACGGCGCTTCTGGGCGTCGACGTCGCGGCCGAAGCCGATGAATTGCGGCATTCCCGGCGCGGACAGCGCGGTGCCGCGGTTGCCGTTGAGCGACGCGAGGCTTCGCGCGCCTCCGTCGCGCCGGGACGCGCCAATTCGATGCGGTGCGCCTGCACGGCGCCTTCGAGGCGCATCGGCGCCGCCGCCATGACCTTGGGGCCTTGGCCGCGCTGTAGGACGCGCTGGGCGCCTGCACCACCGGCGCGCCTGGGCGGCCGCCGGCACTGCGAGGACCGCGGCGAGCGCGGCGAGGATGAATCGGATCATCGGGTTGTCTCCTCTCGCGTGCGGCCGCCCAGGTGCGGCCGCGAACGCGCTTGTGCGCTAACGCGCGGGGTCCATCTTCCGCTGACATCGACCCCGCGGAATCACGGAGCCGACGCAAGGCATTCGGCGAGCGACGCATGCCAGTCGGGCAACGCGAACCCGAACGTCCGTTCGAACCGCGCGGTGTCGAGCACGCTCCAGTGGGGACGCCGGGCGGGCGTCGGATACTCGGCGGTCGTGATCGGCACGACCCTCACGCGCCGGGACGTCGGCGAGGATCGCACGGGCGAAACCGTACCACGTCGTCGAGCCGCGCGCTGTCAGATGATGGAGCCCGCGCCGCTCGGCGACCCACGGGAGGCCGCGCGCGGCGATGCGCGCGGTCGCGCGCGCGAGCTCGCGCGACCAGTTCGGCACGCCGGCCTGGTCGTCGACGACGCGGATCTCGTCGCGCTCGCCGGCGAGTCTTTGCATCGTCGTCAGGAAGTTGCGCCCACGCTGCCCGTACACCCAGCTCGTGCGCAACACCAGCGCGTCGGCGCCGCTCGCCGCGACGGCGTCGCTCGCCCTCGAGCTTCGTCCGGCCGTACGCCGACACCGGATTCGACCGGCGCGTCCTCGTCGTAGGGCGTCGTTGCACGCCCGTCGAATACGTAGTCGGTCGAGTAGTGGATCAGCACCGCGCTGGCGCGCTTGGCCAGGTCGGCGAGGATGGCCGGCGCGACGCCGTTGACGGCGTGCGCGAGCGCCTCCTCCGTTCTCGGCCTGGTCGACGCTCGTGTAGGCGGCTGCGTTGACGATCAGCGCGGGCTCGATCTCGCGCACCTTCGCGACGATCGCGTCGGCGTCCGCCAGGTCGAGCTCGGCGTGACCGGTCGCGACGACGCGGCCATGCGGCGCAAGTGCGTTCACGAGCAGCTCGGCGCCGAGCAGGCCGTTCGCGCCCGTGACGAGGATCGTCGGCGGTCCGCTCAGCGTAGGTTTCGGCGCGCGCGAGCGGCGTGCCGGCGGCGTCTTTCGCGGCGATGACCGGTTCGCCCGACCGGCCAGTCGATGCCGAGCGCCGGGTCGTTCCACAGGAGCGTGCGCTCGTGCTCCGGCGTGCCAGTAGTCGGTCGTCTTGTAGAGGAACTCCGCGCTCGTCCGAGAGTCGACGCAGAAGCCGTGCGCGAAGCCCGCGCGGCACCCACAGCATCCTGGCGTTGTCGGCGCGACAGCGTCGCCGCCGACGTGGCGTCCTGAACGTCGGCGAGGCGCGACGCAGGTCGACCGCGACGTCGAAGACCTCGCCGGCGATCACGCGCACGAGCTTGCCCTGCGCGTGCTCGATCTGGTAGTGCAGCCCGCGCAGCACGCCGCGCGACGAGCGCGAGTGGTTGTCCTGCACGAAGTCGACGTCGAGCGCCGGCCGCGGCGAACGCGCGCCGGTTCCAGCTCTCGAAGAAGAAGCCGCGCGCGTCGCCGAAGACGCGCGGCTCGATCGATCAGGACGTCCGGGGATCGTCGGTCGGCGTGACCTGCATCGGGCGCCTGTCAGCGAGCGGACGGCTCGCGCAGGAGCCCAGCAGGTAGCGCCCGTAGCCGTTCTTCGCGAGCGGCGTGCCGAGCGCCTCGAGCGCCGCGTCGTCGATGTAGCTCCATGCGCTACGCGATCTCCTCCGGGGCACGCGATCTTCAGTCCCTGCCGGCGCTCGATCGTCTCGATGAACTGCGCGGCCTCGAGCAGCGACTCGTGCGTGCCGGTGTCGAGCCACGCCATGCCGCGGCCCATCACCTCGCACGCGAGCGTCGCTCGCACGCGAGATACGCGCGGTTGACGTCGGTGATCTCGAGCTCGCCGCGCGCGCGACGGCTTGAGGTCGCGCGCGATGTCGAGCACGCGGTTGTCGTAGAAGTAGAGGCCCGGTGACCGCGTAGCGCGACTCGGCGCCTGTCGGCTTTTCCTCGAGGCTCACGACGCGCTCCGGCGGCGTCGAACTCCGCGACGCCGTAGCGCTCCGGGTCGGCGACCGGATACGCGAAGCACCGTCGCGCCGTCGTCGCGCGCGTTCGCGCGCTCGAGCTGCGCTGCAGGTCGTGGCCGTAGAAGATGTTGTCGCCGAGCACCAGCGCCGCGTGGTCGCCGCCGACGAAGTCGCGGCCGATGATGAACGCCTGCGCGAGGCCGTCGGGCGACGGCTGCACCGCGTAGCGTGAGCGACAGCCCCCAGCGCGCGCCGTCGCCGAGCAGCTGCGCGGAAGCGCGGCGTGTCCTCGCGGCGTGCGTGATGAGCAGGATGTCGCGGATGCCGGCCAGCATCAGCGTCGACAGCGGGTAGTAGATCATCGGCTTGTCGTAGACCGGCAGCAGCTGCTTGCTGACACGACCTGCGTGACCGGATAGCAGGCGCGTGCCCGAGCCGCCGGCGAGGATGATCCCCTTGCGCGTCATGCCGCGCCGCGTACTGCAGCGAGATCCAGTTCTGGTACTCGTGCGCTCTGCACCGGCGTCGAGCCACGCCGCGTTGTCGAGGTACCAGCGCACCGTCTTCGCGATGCCGCTCTCGAACGTCTCGCGCCGGCTGCCAGCCGAGTCTCGCGGCGGATCTTGGTCGCGATCGATCGCATAGCGGCGGTCGTGGCCCGGGCGGTCCTTCACGTGCGTGACCAGCCGCCGGTAGTCGCTGCCGCGGGGCGCTCGCGTGCGAGCGTCGCGCAGATCGCGTGCACGACGTCGAGGTTGCGTCATCTCCGCGTTGCCGCCGACGTTGTAGGTCTCGCCCGGGCGGCCCGCGCGCGAGCACCGCGCGGATCGCCGCAGCAGTGGTCGACGACGTAGAGCCAGTCGCGCACCTGCCGGCCGTCGCCGTACACCGGCAGCGGCTTGCCCGCGAGCGCGTTCGCGATCATCAGCGGGATCAGCTTCTCGGGAAACTGGCGCGGGCCGTAGTTGTTCGAGCAGTTGGTCGTGAGCGTCGGCATGCCGTAGGTGTGGTGATAGCGCGCGCACCAGGTGGTCGGAGGCCGCCTTCGACGCCGAGTACGGGCTGTTCGGCGCGTAGGGCGTGGCCTCGCTGAACGCCGGCGCGTCGGGCGCGAGCGAGCCGTACACCTCGTCGGTCGAGACGTGCAGGAAGCGGAACGCGTCGCGCTCGCCCGCGGACAGCGTCGCGACCAGTGCGCGCGCGCCGCCTCGAGCAGCTCGAACGTGCCGACGATGTTGGTCTGCACGAACGCGTCGGGCCCGTGGATCGAGCGGTCGACGTGGCTCTCGGCGGCGAAGTTGCACGATCGCGCGCGGCCGGTGCTCGGCGAAGCAGGCGCGCGACCAGCGGCGCGGTCGCCGATGTCGCCGCGCACGAACGCGTGGCGCGAGTCGTCTGCGCAGCGGCGCGAGGTTGCCGAGGTTGCCCGCGTAGGTGAGCTTGTCGAGGTTGACGACCGGCTCGCCGGTCGCGGCGATCCAGTCGAGGACGAAGTTGGCGCCGATGAAGCCGGCGCCGCCGGTAACGAGGATCATGGGTGCGGGACGCTCGCCTGCGCGCGCGGCGGCGATCAAGGGTTCGGGGCGGGGGCGTGATTTTACCATTCAGGCGCGGTAGTACTCGCGGTACCAGCGCACGAAGCCGCTCGAGCCCCTCGGCGAGCGGCGTGCGCGGCGCGAAGCCGGTCAGCGCGCGCAGCCGGTCGATCGACGCGTAGGTCGCCGGCACGTCGCCCGGCTGCATCGGCTGCGGGTCGCGGATCGCGACGCTGCCCGAGCAGGCGCTCGAGCGTCGCGATGAACGCGTCGAGCTCGACGGCCTCGTGATTGCCGATGTTGTAGATCGCATGCGGCGCCGGCTGCCGGCGTTCGCTCCGGCGGCCGGTCGAGACGCGCGCCACGCCTTCGACGATGTCGTCGACGTAGGTGAAATCGCGCGCGCATCCTGCCGTGGTTGAACACGCGTGATCGGCTCGCCCGCGAGGATCGCCCGCGCGAACAGCATCGGCGCCATGGTCGGGGCGGCCCCACGGTCCGTAGACGGTGAAGAACCGCAGGCCCGGTCGCCGGCAGGCCGTACAGGTGCGCTGTAGGCGTGCGCCATCAGCTCGTTCGCCTTCTTGGTCGCGGCGTAGAGGCTCACCGGATGGTCGGTCGGCTGGTCCTCGGAGAACGGCAGCGCGTGGTTCGCGCCGTAGCACCGACGAGCTCGACGCATAGACGAGATGCTCGACCTGCGCGTGCCGGCAGCCCTCGAGCACGTGCCCGAACGCGTCGATGTTCGCTGCGCAGGTACGCGGCCGGGTTGATCAAGCGAATAGCGAACGCCCGGTTGCGCGGCGAGATGCACGACGCGCGTGAAGCGCCATCGCGGAACAGCGCGCGCCGTCGCCGTCCGCATCGGCCAGGTCGAGCTTCTCGAACGCGAACCCGTGCCGGCCGGCAAGCGCCGCGAGGCGCGCCTCCTTGAGCGCGACGTCGTAGTAGGGATCGAGGTTGTCGACGCCGACCACCGTGTCGCCGCGCGCGAGCAGCGCGCGCGGACGTGTGCATCCCGATGAAACCGGCCGCGCCGGTGACGAGCACCCGGTCATGGCGTCCCGTCCGCGCGGGCATTGAGCGCGCGCAGCTTCGCGTACTTGAGGAAGCTCGCGAACGCGCCGATCGCGATATGGGCGAAACCGGCCGCGCCGTCGAGGAACCCGAGCTTGACCACGTAGAAGCGCAGGAAGCGCGCGATCGGCGAAAGCGCCATCCGCGCGAGCCCGACGCGCTCGCCGCGCGCGTGCATCGCCTCCGCCTGCAAGGTCGTGTAGCGGTTCTGCTTCGCGACGTAGGCGTCGATCGACTCGGCCGACGCGTGCAGGAGATCGCCGTCGAGCCGCGCGACCTGGCCGTTCGCGACGACGTGCTCGTGCACCGGGTCGTCGCTCCAGCGTGCGCGGCGGCGGTCGAACAGCCGCACGTTCCAGTCCGGGTAGCCCTCGCCGTGCGCGAGCCAGCGGCCGAGGAAGCGGTTGCGCCGCGCGAACGCGAAACCGCGGGCGGTGAAGGCTCGCCGGCGGCGAATGCGCCGCGCACGAGCGCGCTGCGAGCTCGGGCGTCACGCGCTCGTCCGCGTCGAGGCACAGCACCCAGTCGTGCGCGGCCTGCGCCGACCGCGAAGTGCTTCTGCGGACCGAAGCCGCGCCAGCGCTGCTCGAGCACGCGCGCGCCGAGGCGCGCGCGCGATATCCACGGTATCATCGCGGCTGCCCGACGTCGACGACGACGATCTCGGACGCGAACGGCGCGGACGCGAGGCAGCCCGCGAGGTCCTTGGCGGCGTCGCGGTGTGATCACTACCAGCGAGAGAGGCAGCGTGCCGGCCATGCGGGAGTCGTGTCCGACGCGGTCGTCGAGGACCGCGCGATTCTACGACGAACCGCGCGCCGCCGACGCGCTCCGTCGCGATGAGCGGCGTCTCGTCAGTGCGCCCGTCGTCGCTCGGCGATGTCGTGTGGGCGCTCGCGATCGCCCACGACGTCGCGCGCGCGCGACCGGGCATGCCAGGTCGACTGGGTCGTCGAGGAACCGTTCGCCGGCGCTTCCACGCGATGTGCGCCGACGTGCGCCGCATCGGTCCCGGTCGCGCTGCGCCGCTGGCGCCAGCACCCCTCGCGCCCGCGACCTGGCGCGAGATGCGCGGCGTTCGCGAGGGCGCTGCGGCGCGAGCGTCTACGACGCCGTCCTCGATATCCAGGAGCAGGTCAGGGGCGCGCGTCATCGCTCGGCTCGCGCGCGGCACGCGTCACGGCCTGGATCGCGCGAGCATCCGCGAGCCCATCGCGACGCTGGTTCGACCAGGCGCATCACGCCGTGTCGCCGGCACAAGCACTTCGCCGCGCGCGCCCGCGGCGTCGCCGGCGCCGCGCTCGGGTACGCGCGTGTCCGGTTCCCCGCGCTGGCGCTGGCACGTGCCGCCGCCGCCGGCGTGCGCACCGCAACGGCCCGTACGTCGTCGCTTGCGCACGCGACGTCGCCGCGAGGACAAGCGCTGGCCCGACGGAGCGCTGGCGCGCGCTCATCGCCGCGCGTCGCGCGCCGCGGGTCTCGCGGTGCTCGTTCCGCACGGCAACGACGCCGAGGAGCGCGCAGCCGGCGCGCTCGCCGCGGGCATGGCGCACGCAATCGTCCCGCCGCGGCATGCCGTTGGGCGAGTATGGCGGCCCTGCTCGCTCGTGCGCGACGCCGTCGTCGGCGTCGACACCGGCCTCACGCATCTCGCCGCCGCGCTCGGCGCGCCGACGCTCGCGCTGTTCACGACGACCGACGCGCGTGCTCGCGGGCGTCGCGATCGCCGGCCGCATCACGCTCGCGACCTTGGCGGCAACGGCGGTCGTGCCTTCGCTCGACGCCGCACGCGCGGCGCTCGGCGAGCTCATGCAAGCGCGCGCCGCGATGCTGACGCGCGCGCTCTACACCGGTCGCGTGGCACGTCGTGGCGCCGCTCGCGCCGCTGCGCCTGTGGTGGCGCGGGCGCGCGGAACCCGGCTACCGCGAGCGCGATCGGCGAGCGCTTCGGCCGCTACGGCGATGCCCGTGCCGCAACGGCGATGTCGTCTGGATCCACGCGGTGTCGGTCGGCGAGACGCGCGCCGCCGCGCCGCTGGTCGAGCGCGTGCGCGCGCGCTCGGCCCGGCGCGACGATCGTCGTCACGTCGATGACGCGCGACCGGGCGCGAGACCGGCGCGATCGCCTTCTCGCGCGACCGCGTCGTGCAGGCGTGGCTGCCTTACGACCTGCCGTGGCGCGATGCGGCGCTTCCTCGCGCACTTCCGTCCGTCGATCGGCCTGCTGATGGAAACCGAGCTGTGGCCCAACCTCGCCGCCGAGTGCGGCGAGCGCGGCATGTGCCGCTGTTCCTCGTCAACGCGCGGCTGTCCGGAAGATCCGCTGCGCGGCTACGAGCGCGTCGGCGCTCGCTGATCGCGGCCGCTGCTCGCGCTCGCTGGCCGGCGTCGCCGCGCAGACCGCGGCCGATGCGCGGCCGCCTGCGGCGCTCGGCGCGCGCGACGTCGCGGTCACCGGCAACCTCAAGTTCGACATCGGCGTGCCCGACGACGCGGCGGCGCTCGCGGCCGCGCGTTGCGCGCGCTCTACGGCGCCGCGCGCCGGTGTTGCTCGCGGCGTCGCACGCGCGACGGCGAGGAGGCGCTGCTCCTCGACGCGCTGCGCGCGCCGTCCGCTGCCGCCGGAGACGCTCGTCGTGATCGTGCCGCGCCATCCGCAGCGCTTCGACGACGTCGCCGCGCTGCTGCGCACGCGCGGGCCTCGCGCGTTCGTGCGGCGCTCAGCGAGAATCGCGCGGTCCCGCTGCCGACGACCGGCATTCGTGCTCGGCGATTCGATGGGCGAGATGTCGCGCTACTACGGCGCGGCCGATGTCGCGTTCGTCGGCGGCAGCCTCGCTGCCGTCGGCGGGCAGAACCTGATCGAGGCGATCGCGATGGGCGTGCCGGTGATCGTCGGGCCGCACACGTTCAACTTCGCGGAGGCGGCGGCACGCGCGGTCGAGCGCGGCGCAGGCGGCGATCCGCGTCGCGGACGCCGACGACGCTCGTCGCGAAGGCCGCGATGCTGCTCGCCGACCCGCGCGCCGCGCGGCGATGCGCGTGCACGCGCAGGCGCTTCCTCGCCGCGCATCGCGGCGCGACCGACCGAACCGTGGCGCGCTACGTCGCGCGAAGCCGCCGGCTCAGCCGGTCGAGGCGCCGGTTGAGCATCTCGAGGTCCTGCTCGTTGAGCGTGCCGACCGCGGACTTGAGGCGCAGCGTGCTGATCAGGTAGTTGAAGTACGCCTGCGCGAGGTTGCGGCGCTGCGTGAACACGTTCTGCTGCACGTTCAGCACGTCGAGGTTGGTGCGCACGCCGACCTCCTGGCCGAGGCGGTTCGACTGCAGCGCGACTTCCGCCGACTGCACGGCCTGCCGTGAACGCCTGCACCGATGCGACCGAGCTGTTGACGCCGGTGAAGCCGATCTGCGCGTTGAACAGCGCCGTGCGCCGCGCGAGCCTCGAGCGTCTCGCGCGCCGCGTCCTGCGACGCGATCGGCCTCGCGGATGCGCGAGTCGACGAAGCCGCCCTGGTAGATCGGGCCAGTTGAGCGCGATGCCGACCGACGCGGTGCGCGTGTTGCCGTCGAAGTCGGTGCGTCGAGCCGCTGTCGTGCCAGCCGTCGCGCAGGCTCGCCGACGAGGTCGAGCGTGGGCAGGTGGCCGGCGCGCTGGCTGGTCGACCTCGAGCGCCGCGATGTCGTAGTTGTACTGCGAGATGCGGACCGCGAGGTTCTCCTTCGAGCGCGCGATCGACCCAGTGTCGAGCGAGTTCGGCTCGGGCGGCGCGGGATCGAAGCTCGCGCCCGAGCTGCTTGAGGTCGCGCGGCATGCGCCCGATGATCGCGCGCGAGCGCCGCGAGCCGGTTCTCGAGGTCGTTGCGCGCCGGCGATCTCGCTGCGCGACGATCTGGTCGTAGTTGGCCTGCGCCTCGTTGGTGTCGGTGATCGTCGCGACGCCGACCTCGAAGTTGCGCTTCGCCTGCGCCAGCTGCTCGGACACCGCCGACCTTCTGCGCGCTCGGCGAGCTCGACGTTGAACTGCGCGAGCAGCACGTCGAAGTAGGCGACGGCGACGCGGATGATCAGGTCCTGCTGCGCGGAGCGCGAGCGTGTAGTCGGCCTGCTCGACCTGGCGCTTCGCCTGGTCGTAGACGCGACGCACCGTTCTGCACAGCGGTAGATCGGCTGCGACGCGCTGATCGTCACGCCGTAGTCACTGCAAGTTGCCGCTCGCGATGATCGGCGGATTGCTACGTGTGTTGCTGTAGGTGTCGTTCGCGTTGACCGAGCCCGACAGCGCGACGTTCGGCAGGAGGCTGCGCGCGCGCCTGGCGCCCGTTCCTGCGTCGCGAGCCAGCTCGCGCGCGCGCGGCGGCGAGCGCCGGATCCGCCCGTTGCGCTTCGCGGTAGATGTCCATCAGGTCCTCGCCCGCCGCGGGGAACGCGGCGAACAGGCGGAACGGCACGGCAAGGGCGAGGAGGCGTCGTTTCATGTTGTTGCTCTTCGTTTCGATTTCAGTAACGCGCGGAGCGTCGGGTCGGCGTCGGCGGCCCACGCCTCGACGCCGCCGGTCAGGTTGAACACCGGCGCGAAGCCCGATCCGCGAGGAACCGCGCGCGCCAATCGGCTCCGCACGCCGTGATGGCATACGACGACGAGGTCGCGGTCGCGCGGCAGCTCGTCCGAGGCGCGCAGGAAGCTCGCGCATGCGGCACGTGCACGGTATCGGACAACGCGCAGCGCTCGAGTTCCCAGTCCTCGCGAACGTCGACGACGAACGGCGGTCGGCGCTGCGCGTCCTCGCGCCAGCGCATGGAGCTCGGCGGGCGCGATCTCGCTGGATCAAAACGTGAAGCGCGCCGGTTCCGGCGCGTTGACCAGCGGCTTCACCACCGTCTCGAACAGCGGCGCCATCACGGCAGCGCCCGGTGCGGTCCACCGGTACAGGCGCGCGGTCATCGCCGGCGCATCGCCGACGATCGCGAAACACGCGGCCGCCCGGCTTCAGCTGCTTGCAGAACGCGTCGTGCAGCACCGGCGTCGAGCCGGCCAGCACGATCGCGTCGTAGCCCTCGGGCCGAAGCCGCGCGCTCCGTCGCCGACATGGAGGTCGACGTTGTCGAAGCCGCGGCGGCGGCGAGCTTCGCGCGCGCTTCGCGGGCGAGCGGCCGTGGATCTCGACGCTCGTGACGTGGCCGGCGAGGCTCGCCAGCCAGCGCGGTCAGGTAGCCGCTGCCGGTGCCGATCTCGAGCACCGACTCGCCGCGCTTGAGGCCGAGCTCCCTGGACCGCACGCGCCTCGAGCTTGGGCGGCCCACATCGCCTCGCCGTGGCCGAGCGGGATCTCGAGGTCGGCGAACGCGAGCGCGCGATGCGCGTGAGCACGAGAGTCCTCGCGGCGTACCTGACGACAGGAGGTCGAGCACGGTCGGATCGAGGACCTCCAGGTCCGGATCTGCTGCTCGACCATGTTGAAGCGCGCTTGCTCGAAATCCATGGACGCGGCGGGAGGCGTTAGGCGGTCAGGGGAAAGGCGTCGCGGCCGTTAGCGCCCGGACCGCCGCATCGGCGGCAATAACTGACTCGCGGTCAGTTATTATGCCGTCGAGGCTCATTGCACGTCAAATCAATCGGCCGCCGTCGGATGGCCGGCCGCCGCGCGGCGTGCTGCGGCCCGCGCCGCGCGGCGACGGCCTCGGCGCCTGGCGCGGCGCTTCTCGGCCCAGTCGGTCGAGGTAGGTGTAGAGCACCGGCACGACGATCGAGCGTCAGGAGCGTCGAGGTGATCACGCCGCCGATGATCGCGCGGCCCATCGGCGCCTGCGTCTCGCCGCCCTCGCCCAGACCCGAGCGCCAGCGGCAGCATGCCGCCGATCATCGCCGCGGTCGTCATCAGGATCGGGCGCAGGCGCACCTGGCCCGCGTCGCTGCAGCGCGTCGTCGAGGCTGCGCGCCGGCGCGCCGCGCCGCGGTTGGCGAAGTCGACGAGCAGGATCGCGTTCTTGGTGACGAGGCCCATCAGCATGATGAAGCCGATGATCGAGAAGATGTTGAGCGTCGTGCCGCGTGACGCAGCAGCGCGAGCGAACACGCCGATCAGCGAGAACGGCAGCGACGCCATGATCGCGACCGGCTGCGTGAAGCTCGCGAACTGCGACGCGAGGATCAGGTAGATGAAGATCACCGCGAGCCCGAGCGCCGCGACCGCCGCCTGGAAGGACTCCTGCATGTCCTGCTGCTGGCCCGCCGACGGCGAGCCGGTAGCCCGGCGGCAGCGTCCATCGTCGACGCGATCTTCTGCACGTCGCTGCCGACGTCGCCCGACGGGCGTCCCTCGCACGTTCGCGTAGATGCCGATGCGCCGCTGCAGGTCCTGGCGCTTGATGATCTGCGGGCTCGTCGTCTCGACGAGCTCGGCGACCTGGCGCAGCGGCACCATGCGCAGCTGGCCGTCCGGGCCGCGCCGGTTGGTCGTCAGATGTAGAGGTTGCCGAGGTCGGACGGCGAGCTGGCGGCTCGTCCTTCGGCAGCTGCACGTTGACCTCGTAGTTCTGGCCGTCGGGCGCGAGCCAGTAGCTCGACGGTGTCGCCGGCGATGAGCGGGCGGATCGTCGAGCCGACCTGCTGCACGGTGATGCCGAGGTCGGAGGCGACGTCGTTGTTGAGGCGCATCGACAGCGCCGGGTTCGCCGCCTTGTCCGACGTCTCGAGGTCGGCGATGCCCGGCGACCTTCGCGACGCTGGTCGGCGAACGTCCTTCGCGATGCGCGACAGCGTGTCGGGATCGGGACCGAGCAGGTTGAACCAGATCGGCCGGTCGTAGCCGATCGCGAGCTCGATGCCCGGGATCGGCTTGATGACGCCTCGCGGATCGCGCCCTCGAGCTCGCTTCTGCGTACGGCTGCGCTTCGCGCGGTCGACCAGCTTCAGGTTGACGCGCGCGTAGTTGCGGCCGTCCTCGGTGCCGACCGTCGTCATCGCCAGGTCGATCTCCGGGAACGCCTTCAGCACCGTCCTCGACCTCGCGCACCTTGCCGTCGGTGTACTCGAGGCTCGAGCCGACCGGCGTGTTGAGGCGCAGCGAGATGAAGCCCTGGTCGGCCTGCGGCATGAACTCGGTGCCGACCAGCGGCACGATCGCGAAGCTCGCGAAGAACGTCAACGACCGCGATCGCGATCACGCTCTTGCGGTGGCCGAGCGCCCAGCGCGAGCACGTCGGCCGTAGATCACGTGCATGGCGTCGACGCCGCGCTCGATCCACGCCATGAAGCGGCCGAGCCACGGCAGCGTGCTGGAAGCGCGACTCGCGGCGGGTCGTGCCACACCGACGACAGCATCGGGTCGAGCGTGAAGCTGATGAACAGCGACACCAGCACGGCGACCGCGACGGTCATGCCGAACTGGAAGAAGAACCGGCCGATGATGCCGCTCATGAACGCGATCGGGCACGAACACGGCGACGATCGCGAACGTGGTCGCCATCACCGGCGAGCCCGATCTCGTCGGTGCCCTCGCAGCGCCGCGGTCGCGGTGGTCCTTGCCCATCGACAGGTGGCGCACGATGTTCTCGCGCACGACGATCGCGTCGTCGATCAGGAGGCCGATGCACAGCGACAGCGCCATCAGCGTCAGGAAGTTGAGCGTGAACCCGAACGCGTAGAGCGCGATGAACGTCGCGATCGACCGAGAGCGGCAGCGTGAGCCCGGTGATGACGGTGCTGCGCCAGCTAGTGCAGGAACAGGAACACGATCAGCACGGTCAGCAGCGCGCCCTCGACGATCGTCTGACTTGACGCGGTTGACGCTCTTCTCGACCTGGTCCGGCCGTCGAGTTGACGATGCGCACCTCGACGTCGGACGGCAGCCGGTCCTTGAGCGTCGGCGACCGCCTGCCTGCACGTTGCGGCCGGTCTCGACGATGTTGGCGTCCTGCGCCTTCTGCGACGTCGATCGTGATCGCCTGGCGGCCGTTGATGCGCGCGTAGCTCGTCGATCTCCTTCTCGCCGTCGATGACGTCCGCGACCTGCGACAGGTAGACCGGGCCGCCGCCCTGCTGCGCGACGATGATGCGGCCGAACTGCTCGGGGTCCTTGATCTTGCCCTCGACGCGCACGACCGAGTCGCTCTGGCCGCGCGTGATGCGCCCGGCCGGCACGTCCTGGTTGGCGTCGCGGATCGCGCTGACGACCTGGTCGACGCCGATGCCGAGCGCCGTCAGCGCGTGCGGCTTGATCTGGATGAGGATCTGGCGCGTGACGCGCCCGTTGACGTCGATGCGCGCGACGCCGGGCAGGTTCTCGAGCGCCTTGACGATCGTCTGGTCGGTGAGCGACGTGAGCTCGCGCAAGCCCGGTCGTCGGCGACAGCACGGCGAGCGAGACGACCGGCTGCGTCGTTCTCGTTGTCGGCGCGGATGACCAGCGGATCCTTGACGTCGCGCGGGAAGCCCGGCCGCACCGTGCGCGATCTTGTCGCGCACGTCCTGGATCGCCTGCGTCGACGTTCGGTCGACATGCGGAACTCGGCGAACACCTGGCTCGAGCCCTCGCGCGAGTTCGACTGAACATGCGCTCGACGCCCGAGACCTGGTTGACCGCGTACTCGATCGGCTTGGTGACGTCGTTCTCGACCGCCTCGGGCGCGCGCCCGGGTAGGCCGTCAGGATCATCACGAACGGCAGGCTCACGTCCGGCATCTGCTCGACGCGCAGCCGGTTGTACGAGAACATGCCGAGCACGGTGATGCCGATCATCACCATGGTCGCGAAGACCGGGTTGCGTGATCGAGGTGCTTGGTGATCCACATGGCGCGTGGCGTCCCGGCTCGCGCCGCGGCAGCGTCAGCGGCGTTCGACTGCGGCGCGTCGACGTCGGACGACGCGGGCGCCTTGACCAGCGCCGGCGCGCCGTCCTTCAGGTTGTCGAAGCGCGCGCGAGCACCGGCAGGTCCGGCAGCGGCGAGCGTCGACCTCGACCGATGGCCGCTCGCGCTCGTCGCGGCGGCCGAGCGTCACGACTGCGCCGCGCGAGCTTGCCGTCGTCGATCACCCAGATGAACGTCTGGCCGGCCTCGGTGCGCACGGCGGCCTGCGGCAGCGGCGCGATCGGCGCGCTCGCGGCGAGCGCGACGCGGCCGGTCGCGAACATGCCGCTGCTGCAGCGCGGCGTCGGGGTTGGGCAGCGCGACGTAGACGAGGATCGCGCGCGTGCCCGGCTCGGTCGACGGAGTTGATGCCGCTCGATGCGGCCGGCGAACGTGCGCTCGCCGAAGCCGTCGACGGCGAGCTCGACCGGTCATGCCGATCACGCAGGCCGGGCACGTCGATCGCCGGCACCAGCGCCTGCAGCTCGAGATCGCGTCAGGTCGACGACGGTGACGAGCGGCGCGTCGAACGCGACCTTCTCGCCCGGCTGCGCGTGCCGCTTGCGCGACGACGCCCGCGATCGGCGCCGTTGACTTCCGCATCCTTGAGCGCGTTCTCGGGCGAGCTGCACCTGCGCTTCCGATGCGACTTCACGTTGCCCTTGCGCGACGTCGTAGCCCGACTGCGAGCTGTCGAACGCGGTCTGCGAGATGAACTTCTCGTTCGAGCAGCTTCGTTCGATCGCCGCGTCTTCTCGGCGAGCGCCAGTCTGCGCGCGTCGCGCTCGAGCGCGCCCTGTGCGCTCGATCAGCTTGAGCTCGAGGTCGGCGGTGTCGATCATGCGCGAGCCGCTGGCCGGCGCTGCACCGGGTCGCCTTCGCGCACCGTGCATCTGGCGCACGTCGCCCGACGACCTTCGCCTTGACGGTCGCCTGGCGGATCGGCATGCAGCGTCCCGGACACCGGCAGCCAGCGCGACATCGGCGTCGCCTGCGACGTACGCCAGGTCGGCCGGCGCCGAACTCGAGCGCGACCGCGGGCGGTCCGGCGCCTTGGCGGCGCGCCGCGGCGCTTCGACCCAGCGAGCCCGACAGCGAAGAAGCCGCCGGCGGCAGCGACCGCCAGCGACGACGAGGGCGCCGACAGCGCGCCGCCGGGTGATCGACGAGTCCCATCGAACTCGTCCCTTCCCCAGCCGGATGCGGCCGTCGCGTTCCCCAGCGTGAGCCCGCGCAACGCGGCCCGTCGCGAGGTCGCGGCGCGTTTGGATGCGCGCGGACCGGTCGCCCGGATTCGCGAGGCGCGGACCGCGTCAGCTTCCCACGCACCGGCGATGCAGCGCCACCGGGCCGCGACGAAGCGCCGCTGCGCTGACGCGAGCCGCGCGGGGACGGGACCGGCGGCGGAACCTCCGGCCGGCCGAAGCGCCAGGTCGATCCTGACCCGCCACGGCCGCGAATTGACACCCCCTCTGCGACGGTCAATAATTGTACTGTTTCCCTCTTCATTCACGTTCGGACATCTCCGGAGGAGTCCCCGCATGAACATCACCACGAAGCTCGGCCTGACGCTCGATCGCGGCCGCGCTCGTCACCGTTCTACGGCTGCGGCAAGGGAAGAGCCGAAGAAGGCCGAAGCGCCCGAAGGCGCGCGCTGCTGCCGCGCCCGCCGACGACACCGTCACCGTCAAGATCGGCCACGCCGGCCCGCTGACCGGCGGCATCGCCCACCTCGGCAAGGACGACGAGAACGGCGCGCGCCTCGCCGTCGACGAAGCCACCGCCACGGAAGATCAAGATCGGCGGCAAGACCGTCAAGTTCGAGCTGATGAGCGAGGACGACCAGGCCGATCCGAAGATGGGCCCGACGATCGCGCAGAAGTTCGTCGACGCGAAGGTCGCCGGCGTCGCCGGTCACCTGAACTCCGGCGTGTCGATCCCGGCCTCGGCCGTCTACAACCAGGCCGGCATCCCGATGATCTCCGGCTCGGCGACGAACCCGAAGCTGACCGAGCAGGGCTTCAAGACGATCTTCCGCACGGTCGGCCGCGACGACCAGCAGGGCCCGGCCGTCGCGCAGTACCTCGCGCGCGCATGAAGGTCAAGAAGGTCGCGATCGCCGACGACGCGACCGCGTACGGCGAAGGCCTCGCCAACGAGGTCGAGAAGACGCTGAAGGCCGCGCGGCGTGCAGGTCGTGGCGCGTGAGAAGGCGACCGACAAGACGACCGACTTCAAGGCGATCCTGACCAAGATGAAGGGCAAGGCGCCCGACGCGATCTTCTACGGCGGCATGGACGCCACCGGCGGCCCGATGATCAAGCAGGCGCGCGAACTCGGCATCAAGGCGGCGTTCGCGTTCGGCGACGGCGCGTGCACGACGAGATGGGCAAGCTCGCCGGCGCGGCGTCGGAAGGCTGATCTGCTCGCAGGCGGGCCTGCCGGCGCTCGGCGGCGCAGCAAGGAGTTCAACGACGCGTTCAAGGCGAAGTACGGCGAAGTCAAGCAGTACGCGCCGTTCTTCTACGACGCCGTCGAGCCTCATGATCGCCGCGATGCAGAAGGCGGACTCGACCGACCCGGCGAAGTACCTGCCCGAGATCCAGAAGATCAGTTACAACGGCGCCACGGGCACGATCGAGTTCGACGAGAAGGGCGACCGCAAGAACGCCGAGATCACGATCTTCACGCTGAAGGGCGGCAAGGTCGAGCCGATCGCGATCGTCAAGGCGGGCAAGACGTCGACGTTCGACGACTTCATGCAAGGCGATGCAGCGGCGCCGGCAGCCCGCGCCGCGCCGGCAACGGCGCCCGCTGCGGCTCCGGCGACGCCGGCCGCGCCCGCGCCGGAAGCGCCGAAGAAGTAAGCGTCGCAGCTCAGCATCAGCGAAACGGCGTCCCTCGGGGCGCCGTTTTCGTTTTAGCGGTGCACTCGCGCCAGGTCGCTCGATTCCGCGACGGCTGACCGCCATCGGCACGCGTCGCGGCGCGCCACAATCGCGGCGCGCCGGGGAAGTCGTGGACACCTTCCTGCAGCAGATCGTCAACGGCCTGACGCTCGGCAGCGTGTACGCGGTCGTCGCGCTGGGCTACACGATGGTGTACGGCATCATCCAGCTCATCAACTTCGCGCACGGCGAGGTCGTGATGATCGGCGCGATGGTCGTCGTTCTCGGTGATCGTCGCGCTGACCGGCGCGCACGCCGGCGCTGCCGCCGGTGGTGATCGTCGCTCGTCGGCGTGCTGGTCGGCGATCCCGGTCTGCATGGCGGTCGGCTACACGCTCGAGCGCGTCGCGTACCGGCCGCTGCGGCAGCGCGCCGCGGCTCGCGCCGCTCATCACCGCGATCGGCCTGTCGATCATCCTGCAGCACCTCGCGATGATCATCTGGAGCCGCAACCCGATCGCCTTACCCGCAGATCATCGACGATCGATCCCGACCACCTCACCGGCAACCCGGACGGCGCGACGATCACCAACGTGCAGGTCGCGATCATCGTCGACGTCGATCGCGATGATGGCGGGCCTGCTCGGCGCTCGTCTACCGCACCAAGCTCGGCATCGCGATGCGCGCGACGTCGCAGAACCCGTCAGATCGCCGGCCTGATGGGCATCGACATCAACACGCGTGATCTCGCTGACGTTCGTCATCGGCGCCGGCGCTCGGCGCGGTCGCGGGCGTGATGGTCGGCACGCTACTACGGCATCGCGCACTACCAGATGGGCTTCATCCTCGGCCTCAAGGCGTTCTCGCGCGGCGGTGCTGGGCGGCATCGGCAACCTCGCCGGCGCGATGCTGGGCGGCGTCCTGCTCGGGCTCATCGAGGCGCTCGGCGCCGGCTACGTCGGCGACCTCACCAACCTGTGCCAGCTCTCCGACTGGTCCGACGCGATCGCCGAGCGCTGCGCGACGACCCGAACCTCACGCTGTTCGGCTCCAACTACCAGGACGTGTTCGCGTTCCTCGTGCTGATCGCCGTGCTCGATCTTCCGCCCGTCGGGCCTCCTGGGCGAGCGCGTCAGCGACCGCGCATAGGAGACCGGGCATGCAGGAGTACTTCGACACCAAAGCGCATCCGCGCGGCGCGTGGATCGGCATCGTCGCTGGTCGCTGCTCGCGCTCGCCGTGCTTGCCGTGGGTGCTCGCCGGGATCGGCACCGCATGGGTGCGCATCACTGAACCTCGCGATCCTGTTCGTGCTGCTGCTCGCATGGGCCTCAACATCGTCGTCGGCTTCGCCGGGCTGCTCGATCTCGGCTACATCGCGTTCTACGCCGTCGGCGCGTACGTCTACGCGCTGCTCGCGTCGCCGCACTTCGATCTGCATCTGCCGTTCTGGATCATCCTGCCGATCGGCGCCGCGGTCGCGTGCTTCTTCGGCGTGCTGCTCGGCGCGCCGACGCTTGAAGCTGCGCGGCGACTATCTCGCGATCGTCACGCTCGGCTTCGGCGAGATCATCCGGATCTTCCTCAACAACCTGTCGCAGCCGGTCAACCTCACCAACGGCCCGCAGGGGATCACGCTGATCGACCCGTTCCGGATCGGCAGCTTCAATTTCGCGACACGCGAGACGATCGCTCGGCCTCGACGTTCACCGGGCCCGATCAAGTACTACTACTTCCTGGTCGCTGCGTGCTGCATCGTGATCATCGTCATCAACCTGCGGCTGCAGAATTCCGCGCATCGGCCGCGCGTGGGAGGCGATCCGCGAGGACGAGATCGCCGCGCGCGCGATGGGCATCAACACGCGCAACATGAAGCTGCTCGCGTTCGCGATGGGCGCGTCGTTCGGCGGCGTCTCCGGCGGCATCTTCTCGGCGACGCAGGGCTTCATCAGCCCCGAGAGCTTCGTGCTGGTCGAGATCGATCATGGTGCTGTCGATGGTCGTGCTCGGCGGCATGGGCAACGTCTGGGGCGTGATCCTCGGCGCGTTGCTGCTGTCGTTCGTGCCCGAGGTCCTGCGCTACACGGTCGAGCCGGTGCAGCGCGCGCTCTTCGGCCGCATGCTGATCGAGCCCGAAGTCATCCGGATGCTGCTCTTCGGCCTCGCGCTCGTGCTGATGATGCTGTACCGGCCGGCCGGGATCCTGCCCTCGGCGTTGCGCAAGCGCGAGCTGGAGGTAAAGCGATGAGCCACCGCGTGAGCGGCGCGACGGCCGCTGACCAGCTCGCTGCTCACCGCCCAGGGCATCAGCAAGCGCTTCGGCGGCGTGCACGCGCTCGCCGATGTCGACTTCACGATCAACCACGGCGAGATCTACGGACTGATCGGGCCGAACGGCGCCGGCAAGACGAGCCTGTTCAACGTGCTGACCGGCATCTATTCGGCCGACGGCGGCACGTTCATGTTCGACGGACTGCCGCTCGCGGGCCTGAAACCGCAACGAGGTCGCCGCGCGCGGCATCGCCCGCACGTTCCAGAACATCCGGCTGTTCGCCAACCTCTCGGCGCTCGAGAACGTGATGATCGGCCGCCACGTGCGCACGCACGCGAGCGTCATCGGCGCGATCTTCCGCGACGCGAAGACCCGCGCTGAGGAGCAGGCGATCGAGAAGCGCGCGCACGAGCTCCTCGAGTACGTCGGCGTCGCGACGCGCGCGAATACGCTCGCGAAGCATCTCGCCTACGGCGACCAGCGCCGGCTGGAGATCGCGCGCGCGCTCGCGACCGAGCCCAAGCTGCTTGCGCTCGACGAACCCGCCGCCGGAATGAACGCGACCGAGACGGCGTCGCTCAAGGGATCTGCTTGTCGAACATCCGCCGCGACGGCACGACGATCCTGCTGATCGAGCACGACATGAAGCTCGTGATGAGCGTATGCGACCGCGTGCTCGTGCTTGACTACGGCAAGAAGATCGCCGAGGGCACGGCCGCCGACGTGCAGAAGGACCCGAAAGTGATCGCCGCGTACCTCGGCGGCGAGGTCTCCTCAATCTGAAGGGGGCGGCGTGAGCCTGGGAGCAGGGCCCGCGGCGAAGCGAGTGGGATGCGACCGGGCGAATCGCCGCCAGAGGCCGCTGACGCGACCGTGGAATACCAAGGTGCGAGGAGGCCGAGGCGTGAGCGGCAGGTCATGAGTCCACCGCTTCCGTCGAGCATCCGAACGCGTCCTCGAGCTCGCGCGGGTCGAGGTCGCCTACGGCGGCATCCAGGCGGTCAAGGGAATCGACCTGCACGTCGACAAGGGCGAGCTCGTCTGCCTGATCGGCACCAACGGCGCCGGCAAGACCACGACGCTCAAGGGCATCACGGCCTGCAGCCGGTCAAGTCCGGAACGATCCGCTACGCGGGCGAAGACGTCACCGGCCGCCGCTCGTTCGAGCTCGTGCGCAAGGGCCTCGCGATGGTGCCCGAGGGCCGCGGCGTGTTCGGCGCGCTGACGATCGAAGAGAACCTCGCGATGGGCGCCTACGTCGCGCAACGACAAGACGGGGATCACGCACGACGTCGAGCGCGTGTTCGCGCCTCTTTCCGCGCCTCAAGGAGCGCCGGCGGCAGACCGCCGGAACGCTGTCGGGCGGCGAGCAGCAGATGCTGGCGATGGCGCGCGCGCTGATGTCGACGCCGACGCTGCTGCTGCTCGACGAGCCGTCGATGGGACTCGCGCCGCTGATGGTGCAGAAGGTGTTCGAGACCGTGATGCGCGTCTCGGGCGAAGGCGTGACGATCCTGCTGATCGAGCAGAACGCGAAGCTCGCGCTCGAGGTGAGCCACCGCGGCTACGTGATGGAATCCGGCGAGATCACGCTGTCCGGCCCGGCGAAGACGCTGCTGCACGATCCCGCGGTCCGCGCCGCCTACCTGGGCGAGGTCGCCTGAGCTTCGCTCGGGTTCCCGCGACAACCGGACGGCCTCACGGCGCTGCGATGAACGAGACGCCGTCCGCATTCGACCTCGAGCCGCGACCGGCGCACCTCCATCCGCGCGCCGTTCCGTGGCAGCACGCGCTCGCGTGGTACGAAGACGCGATGCGGTCTCTTCAAGCGCGCGCCCGCGACGTGGATCGCGCTTTGCGATCTTGACCGTCATGACCGAGCTCGCGCTCAAGTCCGTTCCCGGCGTCGGACCGCTGCTGAGCCAACTGGTCACGCCGCTCGTCGCATGCGGCTTGGTTTATGCGGCGGCCGCCGTCGACCGCGGATCGGCGCCCTCGATGCGCGCATGTCGGTCCTCGCATTTCGCGCGCCGCCGCACGCGATCGCCGCGATCATCGCGTCGGCGCTCGTCGCTTTCGTCGCCGAAGCGTTTGCCGCATGGTGGATCGCCGACGTCAACCTCTTCGTCGCCGGCGCCAGCTCGGCGGAGCTCTTCGGCTGCGGCGGTCGCCGGCACTCTCGCGCTCGGCATTCTGGCGTCGCTGCCGGTGATGTTCGTCGTATTCCACGTTCTGTTCGAGCAGGTGCGAGCCGGCCGCGGCGTTCAGCGCGAGCTGGAACGCGTTCGTGCTCAACACGATACCGCTTCTGGTCTACAGCGCCGCGTCGATGGTCCTGCTCGGATTCGGGATCGTCGACGCTCGGCCTCGGCCTTGCGCTCGCCCTGCCCTCTGTGGGCGGCGTCGAGCTACGCGGCGTGGAAGGACATCTTCGGGATCCGCGACGCGCCCGATTGAGCGCAGCCGATGATTCGCCTCCGCGACGAAGCACTCGATGATCCTCAGCGCCGGATCCCGCTGCGCCGCGGCCTTTCGCGTAGGATCGGGATCCGCTCGCCATGCCTGCGTTGCTGCGCGCCCTTCGCGGTGACATCACGACGCTCGAGCGTCGACGCCATCGTCAACGCCGCGAACGCTTCGCTGCTTGGCGGCGGCGGTGTCGACGGCGCGATCCATCGCGCAGCCGGGCCGGAACTTCTCGCCGAATGCCGGCAGCTCGGCGGGATGCCGAGACCGGCGATGCCAAGCTCACGAAGGGCTATCGGCTGCCCGCCCGGTTCGTGATCCACGCCGTCGGCCCCGTCTGGCATGGCGGCACGCGTGGCGAACCGCAGCTCCTCGCCTCGTGTTATCGGCGCGCGATCGAGATCGCGGCGGCGAATGGCATCCGCACGCTCGCGTTCCCGTGTATCAGCACGGGCGTTTACGGCTATCCTGCCGAGCCTCGCGGCAAAGGTGCGCGGTCGCAGACAGTCGATCTCGCCGTCCAGGAATTCACGGCGATCCGCGAAATCATCTTCTGCTGCTTCTCGGCGGCGGACCTCGCCTTGTACGCCGCGCTGCTGCGTCGCGACGCGCCGTGAACGCGTCGGACAGCCTGACATTCGATGACCGACTATTCGGTCGACCGGCGCCCGAACGTCGCCGAGCGCGGGATCCGGGGTGACGTCGAGCGTTGCGATCGCAGTCACGCGCGCCGACGCCGGCCCGCGCCGGCACCACGACGTCAGGCTCTCCACCGCGCGCTCGTCACCCTGCACCAGCGCCTCGACGGTGCCGTCGCGCTTGTTGCGAACCCAGCCGCACACTCCGAGCGCATCGGCGGCATCGATCATCGCGTCGCGATAGCCGACGCCCTGCACGCGGCCGCGGATCGTGAGCCGCCGCGCGATCATCGGGTCAGTGATCTTCGGCGCCGCGCGTAGAGCAGCAGCGCCGCGACGGTCTTGGCGTCGGTGATCTCACCGCGATCGAGCGCGGCGAGCATCTCGTCGACGCTCATCGTCACGATCTCCAGGAACTCGCCGGCGTCGAGGTTGGCGCCGACGTGGGTCAGCCCTTCCGCGACGTAGAAATCGATGGCTTCGTTGGAATAGCCGACGACCGAATGGATCCGCCCGAGCGGTGTCCACGTTCGCCGCCGCATAGCCCGCCTCTTCGGCGAGCTCGCGGCGCGCCGTGGCGATTTCGCTTCGCCCGGGTCGAGCTTGCCGGCAGGGAATTCGATGAACACCTGGCCCACCGGATAGCGGTACTGGCGCTCGACGACGAGGCGTCCGTCGGGCAACACCGGCACGATCAACACGGCGCCCGGGTGCACGACGTACTCGCGCGTGGCGAGGCTGCCGTCCGGAAGACGGACCGTATCGCGGCGAACGTGCAGCAGCTTGCCGTCGAACACCTGCTCCGAGGACACCTTCGTCTCGATCAGAGTGGGCATCGTTCTCACGTTCATTGCTGCACCCTGGCATCTCAGCCAGCCAATCCTTCGCGACGAGGAAGTCCGAATAGAGCCGCGCTTCGGGACTGCCCGGCGCGGGTTTCCAGTCGTAGCGCCACTTCACGAGCGGCGGCAGCGACATCAGGATCGCCTCGGCGCGGCCGTTCGATTGCAGCCCGAACGAGCGTGCCGCGATCGTAGACCAGGTTGAACTCGACGTAGCGGCCGCGGCGGTACGCCTGGAAGTCGCGCTCGCGCTCGCCGTAGGCGAGGTCCTTGCGGCGCTCGAGGATCGGCACGTACGCATCGAGGAAAGTGGTCGCCGACGCTTTGCGTCAGCGCGAAGCAGCGCTCGAAGCCGCCGTCGGTCAAGATCGTCGAAGAAGATGCCGCCGATGCCGCGCGGCTCGCCGCGATGCTTGAGGTAGAAATACTCGTCGCACCAGCGCTTGTACCTGCGCGATAGCACGTCGGCGCCGAATGGGCGCGAGCGCATCGCGGCACGATCGGTGGAAGTGAACGGCGTCCTCTTCGAAGCCGTAATACGGTGTCAGATCCATCCCGCCGCCAAACCACCACGCATCGTCGCTGCCCGACCCCGGCTCGGCGTGCGCGACGAACATCCTGACGCGTTCATGTGCACGGTCGGCGCGTACGGATTGCGCGGATGCAATACGAGCGATACGCCCATCGCTTCCCACGCGCGCCCGCGATGCCGGGACGCGACGCCGTCGCCGACGGCGGCAGCCGCTCGCCCGCCACGTGCGACAAATTGACGCCGCCTCGCTCGAGTACCGCCCCATCCTCGATCAACCGCGCAACTGCCGCCGCCGCCCTCGGGCGCGAGTCCACGCGTCGCGGCGAAACGGTTGGCCCTCGATCGCCTCGAGCGCGCGCGACGATGCGGGATTGCAGACCGGCAAAATAGTCGCGCGGTCGCTTGAACGTTCATGGATGCGCGTTCGGCTCGATCAGGCTGCGAAGATCGCGTGACCCGAGCGCGCGGTGGCCGATGTCGTGCCGGTACTGCATGCCGGGGAAGCGGATCTCGCGCGACCGCAGCGTATGCGGCGCGCGCTGCGCCTGCTTCACCGAGTCGCCGAGCGCGGTGACGCAAAGGACGCGACCGCCGGCGACGCACGACGGCTGCCGTCCTTCTGCACAGTCCCGGCGTGGAAGACCTTGCAGTCGGGATGCGCGTCGGCGTCACACGCTCGAGGCCCTCGATCGCGTCGCCCGAGCGCGGAGTTCTCCGGATAGCCGGACGCGGCCAGCACGACGCCGAGCGCAGCGCGGCGGTCCCACTCGGCCTCGACGCGGTCGAGCGTGCCGTCGACTGCATGCAGCGCGAGATCCACGAGATCGGACTTCGAGCGCATCATGATCGGCTGCGTCTCGGGATCGCCCAGCCGGCAATTGAATTCGAGGACATGCGGGTTGCCGGCAGCGTCGATCATCACGCCGGCGTACAGGAATCCGGTGTAGGGGATTCCGTCGGCGGCCATCCCATTGACCGCGGAACGATCACCTCGCGCATGATCCGCGCGTGCATCGCCGGCGTGATCACCGGCGCGGGCGAATACGCGCCCATGCCGCCCGTGTTCGGTCCCTGGTCGTTGTCGCGCAGCCGCTTGTGATCCTGCGACGACGCGAGCGGCAGCACGTGCCGGCCGTCGGCCATGACGATGAAGCTCGCTTCCTCGCCGGCGACGAAGTCCTCGACGACGACCCGCGCACCCGCCGTACCCATCGCGTGGCCGACGAGCATCGCGTCGATCGCCGCATGCGCATCAGCGACCGTCGTTGCGACGACGACCACCCTTGCCGGCGGCGAGTCCGTCGGCCTTGACGACGATCGGAGCGCCGCGCTCCGTCGACGTAGCGCGCGCGGCAGCGGCATCGGTGAACGTACGGTATTGCGCGGTCGGAATGCCGTGCCGCGCCATGAACGCCTTCGCAAAGTCCTTCGAGCTCTCGAGCTGCGCCGCCGCCTGCGTCGGACCGAAGATCCTGAGCCCGGCGGCCCGGAATGCGTCGACGATTCCCGCGGCGAGCGGCGCCTCGGGGCCGACGATCGTCAGCGCGACGTCCTCGTCCCGCGCGAAGGCGACGAGCTCGGGGATCGCGGTGAGCGACACGGTCGTCAACTCCGGCTCGCGCATCGTTCCCGCGTTTCCCGGCGCGACGAACACCTTGGCGACGCGCGGCGACTGCGCGACCTTCCAGGCGAGCGCGTGCTCGCGTCCGCCGCCTCCGATGATGAGGATGTTCACGCAGTCCGCGTGACCTAATCGAGCGCGACCTTGCCGAATATGTACACGACGCTGCCGTTGTTGATGCCGCCCAGCGACGGAATGTACGTGGCATACAGGGTGACGCTTGTCGTAGCGCAGCGGAGGCGAGTGGAAGCACCGCGGAAACGGCCAGCCGTTGAAGATATCGTTGCGGGCGACCAGCATCAGCGTATAACCCAATCCACCCTGCAGGCCGTCGCGCTTGCCCCAGTAGGTCGACCAGCCGTAGCCCAGGTTGTATTGTGGCTTGCTGTGCGAGTCGCTGAAAACGAGGAAGAAGACCGTGTCGGTGTCGCCGTTCATCGCGTTCCACCGTGCGGCCCCACCCGCCGCCCCACGCGTTCTCGTTCTCCTCGTGCGCGCTTCTCGCGGGTCCACGTCCACGGCGTATGCCAGGCGTAGCCGGAGAGGATCAGGTCGTTGCCGCCATGCTCGTAGGTGTCGGCGAGTCGCCGGCAGCCGCTGTTCAGCCAATCCCACAGGTCGTCGCAGCCCGCCGCGGCGGGCGCGGACAGGCAGAGGAGAATCGCCGCGGCGAGAAGGCGCGGATCCAGCTCGGGCGCATGAGTGCGGTTCTGTTCAGTGTCGAAAGTGCCGGATCGCCGGTGAACACCATGGCAATGCCGCGCTCGTCGGCAGCGGCGATGACCTCGGCATCGCGCACGCTGCCTCCCGGCTGGATCACCGCGACCGCGCCGTTGTCGGCGACGACGTCGAGTCCGTCGCGGAAGGGGAAGAAGGCGTCCGAGGCGGCCACCGAGCCGGCGAGGCTCAGCACCGCCGTGCGCGCCTTGATCGCCGCGATGCGCGCGGAGTCGACGCGGCTCATCTGGCCCGCGCCGATGCCGAGCGTCTGCCCGTCGCGGCAGTACACAATCGCATTGCTCTTCACGAACTTGGCGACGCGCCACGCGAACAGCAGATCGGTGAGCTCTTCGGCGGTCGGCGCCTTCCGGGTCACGACCTTGAGCTCGGACAGCGCGACGTTCGCCGTGTCCGCGCTCTGCAGCAGCAACCCGCCGCCGATGCGCTTCAGGTCGAGCTGCCCGGGCACGGAAGCCGACGGCAACGCCACTTCGAGCACACGGACGTTCTTCTTCTGCGCGATCACCGCGAGCGCATCCGGCGTGTAGCCCGGCGCGATCAGCACTTCGAGGAATTGGGCGGCGACCGCGTCGAGCGTCGTCGCGTCGACCGGCCGGTTGAACGCGATGATGCCGCCGAATGCGGACACCGGATCCGTCGCGAACGCCTTTCCGTAGGCGTCGAGCGGCGTGTCGGCGACGGCGGCGCCGCAAGGGTTGGCGTGCTTGACGATGACACACGCCGCGGCGTTCGCGGCATCGGCGAGCGTCTTCACGCATTCCCAAGCCGCGTCGGAATCGGCGAGGTTGTTGTACGAGAGATCCTTACCCTGCAGCTGCCGGTAGGTCGCGATGCTGCCGGCGACGGGCGTTTCATCCCGATAGAAGGCGGCACGCTGATGCGGGTTCTCGCCATAGCGCAGGTCCTGCACCTTGATTGCCTGCAGGTTGAACCGGTCGGGGAATGCGGCAGCCGCGCCGTCAGGTGCCGCGCGCAGTCAGCCAGTTCGAGATCGCGCCATCGTAGGACGCGGTGTGCGAGAACGCCTTGCGCGCGAGGGCAAAGCGCGTCGCGGTCGAGCAACACCCGGTCCGTTGGCGCGCGAGCTCGGCGACGATCGCATCGTAGTCCATCGGGTCGACAACGACGCCGACGTGCTGCCAGTTCTTCGCCGCGGCGCGGACCATCGTCGGCCCGCCGATGTCGATGTTTTCGATCGCCTCATCGAGCGTGCATCCGGGCTTCGCGACCGTTTCGCGGAACGGGTACAGGTTGACGACGACGAGGTCGATCGTCGGAATACCGTGCATTTCGAGCGCCGCCGCGTGCGCCGGGTCGTCGCGCCGCGCGAGGATTCCGGCGTGCACCTTCGGGATGCAGCGTCTTCACGCGACCGTCGAGCATCTCGGGAAATCCCGTGTAGTGCGCCGATCTCGGTGACGGCGAGACCCGCGCCCGCCAGCGTCTTCGCCGTTCCGCCGGTCGACAGCAGCTTGACGCCGAGGCCCGCCAATCCGCGCGCGAAGTCGACGAGCGCCGGTCTTGTCGGACACCGAGAGCAGCGCTTGCGTGACGGGCGCGGGCATGGCTGGGCTACGCAAAAGTGCGCGGCGTACCGCGGAAGAGTTTAGGCGGCTGACGGCGCAGCGGCGCCGTCAGCGTATGTGGTACTTGACGAGCTTCGCGCGCAACGTATTCCGATTCATTCCGAGCATGTCCGCTGCCTGCGTCTGATTGCCGCCGGCACGGTCCATCACCGACGCGATCAGCGCACGCTCGACATGGTTGATCACCATGTCGTAGATGCCGTGCAGGCGCCTCGCCGTCGAGCTTGCGAAAGTATTCGTCCAGCGATTTTTCGACCGTCCTGCCGATCTCGTTGCCACCGTTGATGCGCAGCGTTTTCTCACGCGGCCAGGGCCTCCCCACCCTGTAGCGATTCTTGTCGTAACCCGCCGAACGCGATGGAGGCGTCGACGATGTCCGCACGCATCGCGCGGTACTCGAGACGCTCGCCTGCTTCGGCAAGGCTATCGAAAAACGGTGGACTGCGCGCGAGCTGCGCTGCAGGTCGTTTCCACCGCGTTCACCTCCCGGCGGAACGCGTCGCCGCCCGCCAGATCCTTCGTATACCAGCCGAGGTGCTTGCGCGCGATGCGCACGCCGCCCGCCTCACCATAGAAATGGTAATGATCGTCGAGGTGTTCGGCAATCGCCGCACGCGCCTCGGCCACCGTCGGCGGGCGGCAGATGACGTGCCTGCTGCGCAGATAGTGGCCGATTTCGCGAAAGATCCACGGGCGTCCCTGCGCGGCGCGCCCGATCATGATCGCGTCGGCGCCCGTGTACGCGAGCACGCGCAGCGCCTGCTCCGGCGTCGCGATATCGCCGTTCGCGATCACCGGGATCGAGACCGCCGCCTTGACCGCGCGGATCGTCTCGTACTCGACCGGCCCTACGTAAGCGCACGCGCGCGTGCGGCCGTGCACGGCAAGCGCGCGAATGCCCGCGCGCCTCCGGCGATGCGGGCAATGGCGAGCGCGTTGCGGTGTCGCGGGATCGGTGCCCGTGCGGATCTTGAGCGTCACCGGAACGTCGACCGCGCGCCACGACCGCCTCGACGATCGCCGCGACCAGCGGTCTCGTTCGCGAGCAGCGCCGATCCGGCGGCGGCGTTGCACACCTTCTTCGCCGGGCAGCCCATGTTGATGTCGATGATCTCGGCGCCGCGCGCGACGTTGTACCGCGCGGCGTCGGCCATCAGCGCGGGATCGGCGCCGGCGATCTGCACGGCGATCGGGCGCACTTCGCCGCGATGATCGGTGCGACGCCGCGATTTCTCGGTTCCCCACAGTCGCGGATTCGACGCGACCATTTCCGACACCGCGTAGCCCGCGCCGTGGCGCTTGCACAGCTGCCGGAACGGCCGATCGGTGACGCCCGCCATCGGCGCGACGACGAGGTTGTTCGCAAGAGCGTGAGGGCCGATTTGCACGGAATCGAATGAACGTGGAGCGGAATCGACGGCGAGGGGAGCGGATTATAACCGTTCTGCGCGCGATGCGGAGCGACGAAAACAAATGTCTTTGCGCGAGAACAAATCGGTGTACGACATGGCACGCTTTTTGAGTCGCTGCCGCACGATGCGCCGCGCAATCTTTTGTGCATCACACGTGTCGCTCGCAAGAACGGATGCCCGCAGCCACGCGCAGCGCGCGTCGAGCGCAGCGAGCGCGCGCCGTTTCACGAAATCAACAGGTTATGAAAACGGAAGTCGTCGATTGCGAACGATGAGCCGCGTCGCGGGTCACGAAAGACGGAAGTCGCACCAGCTCTTCAATGGAGTCCGAAGAGCATCGCGCGGGTAAACGCGCGTTTCGCCGCCGGGACCGCGCCAAGCAAAGTGAGCGCCAACCCGCGCGGCCAGCGCACGAGCGGCGCGTCGTTGCCGAAAACGCCGACGAGTCCGTGCGTGAACGCGATGCCCGCGATGCGATCGGTGCGGCGCGCGCGCAGGTAGCGGTCGATCATCGCGCGATCCCCCACGGCGTCGCGCGGCGTATCGAGGACGATCTGCGAAAGCTCCCAGGCGTCGCGGAGCCCGACGTTGAATCCCTGTCCGGCGACCGGATGAAGCGTCTGCGCTGCGTTGCCGAGAACGACGCAGCGCGCGCTGGCGGGCTCGCGTCGCGAACTCCATTGCCAGGGGAAACGAGCGCCGCTGCGTCGACCTTCGTGAACGCACCGCCGCCACGCTTCGCGAAACGCCGTGCGAGCTCGGCCAGGAAGGCCGCGTCGTCCTGCGCCTGCAGCGCCTCGGCGCGCTCCGGCGTCGCGGTCCAGACGAGGCCGTAGTGATCGCCCTCGGGCAGCAGCGCCATCGGGCCATCCGGTGTGAAGCGCTCGTACGCAAGTCCCGCCGTGCGGCGTTGCGGTCCAGACCTTGGCGATGACCGCGACCTGCCCGTAATCGTGGCGGCGCCGCGCGATCCCCGCGACCGTCGCGCCGGTCCCGTCGGCGACCGCGGCGAGGCGCGCGAGCAGCGGCTCGGATCTGCGGTTCGTCGCAGCGTCACCGCCGCGTACGCGGGCGTGCCGCCGACAGCGCTGACCGTCGTCGCGTGCCGCGACCGCGACGCGCGACCGCGCGAGCGCCGCGTCCAGCACGAGCCTGCAGCGCGCGATAGCTGACGACATAGCCGAGCGCCGGCAGGCCCTGCTCGTCCGCCGCGAGCTGCATCGCGCCGAAGCCGCCGGCCTGCGAGATGTCGATGCGCGCGATCGGCGTCGCGGCGTCCGGCATCGCCGCGAGCGCACCCCAGACGCCGAGTCCGTTCGAAAATGAGCCTCGCGCCGTGCGACAGCGCAAGCGAGCGGTCGCCGCGCAACGTCTCGACGGCGGCGCGCGCGTCGAGCGACGAGCACGTCGAGATCGCCCTCGGCAAGCGCGAGCGCGAGCGTCGCGCCGACCGGGCCGGCTCCGACGATGACGACGTCAGCGAGCATCGTGCAGACCTCGAGCCGCCGCGCGCGGCGGCGAGCCTGAGTCAGCGCCGGCAGGCGCGCTCGACGTCGGCCACCGTCTTCGGCGCCGCCGACGGTGAGATTGTCGACACCGGTCGCCAGTCACCGAGAACGTCGTCCTCGATGCGCACGCCGATGTCCCAGAATTCGGCACGGGACGTTGTCCGCCGGTCGGATGTAGGTGCCCGGCTCGACGGTGAGCACCATGCCCGGCGCGAGCTTCTGCGAGGCGCCTTGCACCTGATAGAGCGCCCGCGTCGTGCACGTCCATCCCGAGCCAGTGTCCGGCGCGATGCATGTAGAACTGCTTGTAGCTGCCGTTCGCCAGCACGTCGTCGAGCGTGCCCTTGCAGAGCCCGAGGTCGATGTAGCCTTGCGCGAGCACGCGCTCGGCGACCTTGTGGTAGTCGTGGAAGTCGGCGCCGGGCTTCACCGCGTCGATGCACGCCTGCTGCGCGGCGAGCACGAGCTCGTAGATCGCCTTCTGCGGCCCGCTGAACTTGCCGTTGACCGGAAACGTGCGCGTGATATCGGACGCGTAGCCGTGGTACTCGCAGCCGGCGTCGATCAGCAGCAGCTCGCCGTCCTGCAGCTGGCGGTTGTTGTCGCGGTAGTGGAGCACGCAGGCATTGGGTCCGCCGGCGACGATCGACGAATACGCAACGGCCTGCGCGCCGGAGCGCAGGAATTCGTGCGCGAGCTCGGCTTCGACCTGGTATTCGTACCAGCCGGCGCGGGTGTGCTCCATCGCGCGCCGGTGCGCCTCCGCCGAAATCGCGCCGCGCGGCGCATCAGCGCGAGCTCGTGCGCGTCCTTCACGAGCCGCAGCACATCGAGCGCGTGCCGCACGTCGACGATCTCCTCCGGCGCCGAGACGCCGGTGCGCGCGCGGGCGCGCACTTCGTTGAGGAGCTCGGTGACGCGGCGGTCCCATGTCGGCGAAGAGTCCGAGCGGCGTGTAGAGTGCCGGCCGATCCGCGGCCAGATCGGGAAGCGCCTTATCGAGCTCGTCGATCGGATGCGCTTCGTCGAACCCGAAGATCTCGCGCGCCGCGTCGGGTCCGTAGCGGAAGCCGTCCCAGATCTCGCGTTCCGCGATTCTTCTCGCGGCAGAACAGCACCTGGCGGTCGCCGTCGGGGCTCGCGACGAGCGCGACGACCGCCTCGGCTCCGGGAATCCCGACACGTAATAGAAATAGCTGTCGTGACGGAACGGATAGAGCGAATCGCGGTTGCGCGGAACCTCGGCTGCGCGTCGGCACGAGCGCGAGCCCGCCGCCGGTGTGCGCGCGCATCTGCTTCAGCAGCGCCGCGCGCCGATCGCGGTAGATCCTGGTGGTTGTGGTTCATCGAAAGCCTCGGGTGAGAAGCCGCAATTATAGTGGTTTCGAGGAACGCCCGCGCCCCGGCAGCGATGCGGTCGACCACGATGCGTTACCATTCCGCGCATGCCTCGATCCCGCCTCACGGCCGCGACGCGATCGCACCGCAGGGCGTCGCGCTGCACGAGGCGAAGCTCGCGCTGCGCCGGCAGGTCCTCGCGCGGCGCGACGCGCAGCCGGCCGAGGCGCGCGAGCGCGCATCCGACTGCCATCGCCGCGCAGATCGCCGACGCTGCCGGAATTCGCTGCGGCAGCACACCGTGCTGTTGACGCTCGCCTTTCGCAGCGAGTGGGAGCACGCTGCCGCTCGTGCCACGCAGCGCTGGCCGCATCGCAAGACCGTCGTCGTCCCGCGCGTTGACACGCAGACGCGGATGCTCGAGCTCTACGCGATCGCGCGATCCGGATCGCGACGTCGTCGCCGGCCATCTGAGCATCCCGGAGCCGCGGCCGACCGCAGCCGCAGGTTCGTCGCGACGCGATCGAGTTCGTGCTGGTTCCCGGCGTCGCGTTCGATCTCGTCGGCCGGCGGCTCGGCTACGGCGGCGGCTACTATGATCGCCTGCTGCCGCTGCTGCCGCCGCGCGCCGCGCGAGTCGCCGGCGCATTCGAGCATCCAGATCGTCGACCGCGTGCCGGCGGCACCGCACGATGTCGCCGTCGACGCGATCGTCACCGAATCGCGCATCGTCGCGCTGACGCGATGAGCGCAGGCGGCCGGGGATGGCGTCATCCTCGCGCGCGTACCGACCGCTTTCGCACTCGCGATCACGCTGGCGATACAGGTGTTCACGTCGCTCGCGGCGACGGCGACTGTCGGTGCTCGCACCGGAAATCGGCCGCGATCTCGATATCGCGCCCAAGCTCGATCGGCGTTTTCGTCGGCCTCATCTACGCGGGCGCGATGTCCGCGAGCCTCGCCTCCGGCGGGTTCGTCGAGCGCTACGGCGCGATACGCGTGTCGCAGGTTGCCGTGCTGCTGTTGCGCTGCCGGCCTGGCGATGGTCGTCGGGTACGCGGCGCGGCCCGACGCGCTGCTGCCGCTGCTCTTCGTCGCACCTGTGGTCATCGGGGACTCGGTTACGGACCGATCACGCCTGCGTCGTCTCATATCGCTCGCGCGAACGACCGCGCCACCGTCGCGGATGGCGCTCACGTTCTCGATCAAGCAGACCGGAGTTCCGGTCGGTGCGGCGCTCGCAGGCGCGCTCCTTCCCGCCCTGGCGTTGAGCCTCGGCTGGCACACCGCGTTTCTGTCGGTCGCGGGCGCCGGGCGTCGCGATCGCGATCGTCGCGCAGCTCGCACGCGCGACAGCCTCGATGCGCATCGCGTCCCCGAGCGAGCCGCTTTCGATTGCCGGGGTGATCGCCCCGCTGCGCCAGGTGCTGCGCACACCGGCGCTTCGCGAGCTCGCGGTGTCGCGGCTTCGTCTATCGCGGCGCTGCAGGTCTGCCTGATGAGCTTCCTCGTCGTTTACCTGACCGAGTCGCTCCGCTATTCGCTGGTCGCGGCGGGATTCGCGCTCACCGCGGCGAATCTCGGCGGGATCGTCGGCCGGCTCGTGTGGGGCGCCGTCGCGGATCTCTTCGTCTCGCCGCGCACGCTGCTCGGAATGATAGGCGTGGGCGCTGGCCTCTGCGCATGGCTCACCGCGCTCTTCAGCGCATCGATTGGCCGATCTGTCGCGGTGATCGCCGTATCCGTGGTCTTCGGCATGACGGCGATCGGATGGAACGGCGTGCAGCTCGCCGGAGGTCGCGCGCGCCGCGCCGCCGGGACAGGCGGGTACGGTGACCGGCGCGGCAGGATTCATCACGTTTGGCGGCGTGCTCGTCGGGCCGCCGAGCTTTGCGCTGGTCTCCGCGCTGACGAATGGCTATCGCGCCGCATTCGCGCTCTTCGGAGCCTTCGCGATGGCGAGCGGCGCGCGGCTCATCGTGCGGCACCGCCAGTAGACGTTTGCATTCAACGCGTTGGGGCGTCGGCCAGCGGCATGCGGCGGCGCGGCGCCTCGCGTCGCACCTCTGTCACTTCGCGGCGATCGATCGCACACGTGCTCGCCATCGGAATGCGCCGCGGTAGAATCGAACGCTCGGCGAGACCGCCACGCGGCATCGGAAGACGGTCGCCACTGTCGCCCGCTCGCACCCGCGACAAGCCTGCGCCACATCGCCGCGAGCACCGCGGGCGACTGCCGCATAGGAGGAGTTCCCGCATGGACACGCTTCCCGATCAGCGATCCGCAGGAAACGCGCGAATGGCTGGACGCGCTCGACGGCGTGCTCGCAGCCGAGGGACCCGATCGCGCGCACTTTCTGATCGAGCAGCTGATCGACAAGGCCCGCCGATCGGGCGCCTACCTGCCGTTCTCGGCGAACACCGCGTACATCAACACGATCCCCGTCGAGAAGCAGCCGACGCTTCCCGGCGACTTCAACATCGAGCATCGAGATCCGCCAGCTACGTGCGCTGGAATGCGATGGCGATGGTCGTCCGCGCGAACAAGAACACCAACGTCGGCGGTCACATCGCGAGCTTCGCCTCGGCGGCGATGCTCTACGACATCGGCTACAACCATTTCTGGCACGCGCCGTCGAAGGAGCACGGCGGCGACCTCGTGTTCGTCCAGGGCCACTCGGCGCCGGGCGTCTACGCGCGCGCGTTCATGCTCGGCCGGTTCACGCCGGAGCAGATGGACAACTTCCGGCAGGAGGTCGACGGCAAGGGCATCTCGTCGTATCCGCATCCGTGGCTGATGCCCGATTTCTGGCAATTCCCGACGGTGTCGATGGGCCTCGGCCCGCTGATGGCGATCTACCAGGCGCGCTTCATGAAATACCTGCAGGACCGCGGGCTCGCGACGACCGACGGGCGCAAGGTCTGGTGCTTCTGCGGCGACGGCGAGATGGACGAGCCGGAGTCGATGGGCGCGATCGGGATGGCGGCGCGCGAGAACCTCGACAACCTGATCTTCGTCGTCAACTGCAACCTGCAGCGCCTCGACGGACCGGTGCGCGGCAACGGCAAGATCATCCAGGAGCTCGAAAGCGATTTCCGCGGCGCCGGCTGGAACGTGATCAAGGTCATCTGGGGCCGGCACTGGGACCCGCTGCTCGCGCGCGACAAGAAAGGCATCCTGATGCGCCGGATGATGGAATGCGTCGACGGCGAGTACCAGACGTTCAAGTCGAAGGACGGCGCGTACGTCCGCGAGTATTTCTTCAACACGCCGGAGCTGAAGGCGCTCGTCGCCGACTATACCGACGACGACATCTGGACGCTGAATCGCGGCGGCCACGACCCGTTCAAGGTCTATGCGGCGTACCACGCGGCGGTCAACCACAAGGACCAGCCGACCGTGATCCTCGCCAAGACGATCAAGGGCTACGGCATGGGCGAGTCGGGCGAGGCGCAGAACATCACGCATCAGCAGAAGAAGATGTCGCACGATGTCGATCCGCCGCTTCCGCGACCGCTTCAGCATTCCCGGTGCCCGACGACAAGCTCGACGAAGTGCCGTACGTGACGTTCGCCGAAGGCTCGCCCGAGCTCGAGTACATGCGCGCGCGCCGGATGGAGCTCGGCGGCTACCTGCCCGCGCGCCGGCGGCAAGGCCGACGCGCTCGTCACGCCGGAGCTCTCCGCGTTCGAGCGGTTCCTCAAGAGCACCGAGGACCGCGAGATCTCGACGACGATGGCGTTCGTGCAGATCCTGCAGCTCGCTGCTGCGCGACAAGAACATCGGCAAGCACATCGTGCCGATCGTTCCCGACGAGTCGCGCACGTTCGGCATGGAAGGCATGTTCCGCCAGCTCGGCATCTGGAACCAGCAGGGGCAGCTCTACACGCCGCAGGACGCCGACCAGCTGATGTTCTACAAGGAGAGCAAGGACGGCCAGATCCTGCAGGAGGGAATCAACGAGGCGGGCGGGATGTGCGACTGGATCGCCGCGGCGACGTCGCTACTCGACGCACGGCGTGCCGATGATCCCGTTCTACATCTTCTACTCGATGTTCGGCTTCCAGCGCGTCGGCGACCTCGCGTGGGCGGCGGGCGACATGCGCTCGCGCGGCTTCCTGCTCGGCGGCACCGCGGGACGCACGACGCTGAACGGCGAAGGGCCTGCAGCACGAGGACGGCCACTCGCACCATGATTTCGGCGACGGTCCCGAACTGCATCTCGTACGACCCGACGTTCGGCGTACGAGGTCGCGGTGATCATCCAGGACGGGCTGCGGCGGATGTACGCCGAGCAGCAGGACGTCTATTACTACCTGACCGTGATGAACGAGAACTACCGGCAGCCGGCGATGCCCGAAGGCGCGGCGCCGTCGATCATCAAGGGGATGTACCTGTTCCGTGCCGGCGAGAAGAAGTCGAAGGCGCCGCGCGTGCAGCTGCTCGGGCTCGGGACGATCTTCCGCGAAGTGATCGAGGCCGCGGCGCTGCCTCAAGACCGACTGGGGCGTCGAGTCCGACCTGTGGAGCTGCCCGAGCTTCACCGAGCTCGCGCGCGACGGGCATGGCGGTCGCCCGCGACAACCTGCTGAATCCGACGGCGAAGCCGAAGCATTTCGCACGTCGCGCACTGCCTCGACGCGACACGACGGGCCCGGTGATCGCCGCGACCGACTACATCCGCGCGTTCGCCGAGCAGATCCGCGCGTACGTGCCGCGCCGCTACGTCGTCCTCGGCACCGACGGCTTCGGCCGCTCGGACACGCGCGAGAAGCTGCGCCGGTTCTTCGAGGTCGACCGGTACTACGTCACCGTCGCCGCGCTCGAAGGCGCTCGCCGACGAAGGCGCGCTGCCCGCCGCGAAAGTCGTCGAGGCGATGAAGAAATACGGGATCGACCCGGCGAAGCCGGCGCCGTGGACCGTCTAGGCTCAGGAACGATCCAATGAGCACGATCGAGGTCAAGGTTCCCGACATCGGGCGATTTCACCGATATCCCGGTCATCGAGGTCTTCGTCAAGCCGGGCGATACGGTGAAGGCCGAGGACTCGCTCGTCACGCTCGAATCCGACAAGGCGACGATGGATGTTCCGTCGCCTGTCTGCGGGCACGGTGAAGGAGGTGAGGGTCAAGGTCGGCGACAAGGTGAGCGAAGGCTCGCCGATCGTGTTGCTCGAAGCGGCGGCGGCACGGCGCTGCGGTGCGGCGCTCGCAGCCGCCGGCAGCAGCGCCCGCGCCTGAGCATGCAGCCGCGCGTCCAGGCCGCGCGGCCCGCGCCTCCGCGGCGCCGGCCGCGCCGCAGCGCCGGCGGCCAACGCGCCGCGCCGCCGCAACCGCGCGGCCGACGCCGCCGCCGACGCCAGTCGACGCCGAGAGCCTTCAAGGCGGCGCACGCGTCGCCGTCGGTGCGCAAATTCGCGCGCGAGCTCGGCGTCGATCTCGCGCGAGTCGACGGGCTCCGGTCCGAAGGGCCGCATCCTGCAGGAGGACGTCCAGAGAATTCGTCAAAGCAGGCGATGCGCGCGGCGCCGCGCGCGGCGCAGGCGCCGGCATCAGCGGCGGCGGCGACGCTCAACTCTGCTGCCGTGGCCCAGCGTCGATTTCGCGAAGTTCGGCCCGGTCGAGCCGCGGCCGCTGTCGCGGATCAAGAAGATCTCCGGCGCGAACCTCGCGCGCAACTGGGTGATGATCCCGCACGTCACGCAGTTCGACGAAGCCGACATCACCGACGCTCGAGGCGTTCCGCGTCGCGCTCAACAAGGAGAACGAGAAGGCCGGCATCAAGGTCACGATGCTCGCGTTCCTGATCAAGGCGAGCGTCGCCGCGCTGAAGAAATTTCCGGACGTCAACGCGTCGCTCGACGGCGACAACCTGGTGCTGAAGCAGTATTTCCACATCGGCTTCGCCGCCGACACGCCGAACGGCCTCGTCGTGCCGGTCATCAGGAACGCCGATCAGAAGGGCGTTCTCGCAGATCGCGCAGGAGATGACGCGCGCTGTCGGCCAAGGCGCGCGAAGGCAAGCTCGGCCCGGCCGACATGCAGGGCGGCTGCTTCTCGATCTCGAGCCTCGGCGGCATCGGCGGCACCGCGTTCACGCCGATCATCAACGCGCCCGAAGTCGCGATCCTCGGCGTGTCGAAGAGCGCGACGAAGCCGGTGTGGGACGGCAAGGCGTTCGTGCCGCGACTGATGCTGCCGCTGTCGTTCTCGTACGACCATCGCGTGATCGACGGCGCCGGCGGCGGCGCGCTTCACCGCCTATCTCGCGGCGCTGCTCGCCGACATGCGCCGGGTGATGCTTTGCAGCTGCGGGGTTCCATGAACGAGGCCACGCAATGAGCGCAGTCGAAGTCAAAGTCCCCGACATCGGCGACTTCAAGGACATCCCGGTCATCGAGGTCTTCGTCAAGCCGGGCGACACCGTCGACCGCCGAGGATTCGCTCGTCACGCTCGAATCCGACAAGGCGACGATGGACGTCCCGCGCCGCCGGCGGGCACGGTCAAGCGAAGTCAAGCGTCAAGCTCGGCGACAAGGTGAGCGAAGGGCACGTGATCGTCGTGCTCGACGTCGCCGAGGCAGGCGCGGCGAAGCCGCGGCGCGCCTGCAGCCGCGCCCGCGAGAAGCCGCGCAACCTGCTCCCGACGGCAGCGCCGGCGGCCGCCTGCCCAAGGCTGCCGCCAGCCGCCGCCGCCCCAATCCCGGGCGCCGCGACGTACGCAGGAAAGGTGGACGCCGAATGCGAGATGCTCGTGCTCGGCTCGGGTCCGGGCGGCTACAGCGCGGCGTTCCGCGCCGCGGATCTCGGCATGAAGACGGTGCTGGTCGAGCGCTACGCGACGCTCGGCGGCGTGTGCCTCAACGTCGGCTGCATTCCGTCGAAGGCGCTGCTGCACATCGCCGCGGTCGATCGACGAGACGAAGGTCGCTCGCCGAGCACGGCATTGCGTTCGGCGCACCGCAAGTCGATCTCGACAAGCTGCGCGGATGGAAGAACAAGGTCGTCGGCAAGCTGACCGGCGGGCTCACCGGCATGGCCAAGGCGCGCAAGGTCGAAGTCGTGCGCGGCTACGGCAGGTTCCTCGATGCGCACCACGTCGAGGTCGAGGTGACCGACGGCGGCCGGCCAGGACGAAGACCGGCGCGAAGAAGGTCGTACGCTTCGCGAAGGCGATCATCGCCGCCGGCTCGCAGTCGGTGCAGCTTGCCGTTCGTGCCGGAGGATCCGCGCATCTTCGACTCGACCGGCGCGCTGGAGCTGCCGTCGATTCCGAAGCGGATGCTCGTCGTCGGCGGCGGCATCATCGGCCTCGAGATGGGCACCGTCTATTCGACGCTCGGCGCGCGACTCGACGTCGTCGAGATGCTCGACGGCCTGATGCCGGGCGCCGACCGCGACCTCGTCCGCGTCTGGGAGAAGATGAACAAGCCGCGCTTCGACCGGATGCATGCTGAAGACGCAAGACGGTCGCCGTCGAGGCGAAGAAGGACGCCGTGTACGTGACGTTCGAGGGCGAGCAGGCGCCTGCAGGACCGCAGCCCTACGACGCCGTGCTGATGAGCGGTCGGCCGCAGCCCGAACGGCAAGAAGATCGGCGCCGAGAAGGCCGGCATCGCGGTCACCGATCGCGGCTTCATCCCGGTCGACGACCAGATGCGCACGAACGTCGCCGCACATCTTCGCGATCGGCGACATCGTCGGGCAGCCGATGCTCGCGCACAAGGCGACGCACGAAGGTCACGTCGCCGCCGAGGCGGCCGCGGGCGAGAAAGCCTACTTCGACGCGCGCGTGATTCCGTCGGTCGCCTACACCGATCCCGAGATCGCCTGGGCCGGCGTCACCGAGGACGAGGCGAAGGCGAAGGGCATCAAGGTCGAGCAAGGGCGCTCTTCCCGTGGGCGGCGTCCGGACGCGCGATCGCCAACGGCCGCGACGAAGGCTTCACGAAGCTCCTGTTCGACGACGCGACGCACCGGATCGTCGGCGGCGGCATCGTCGGCACGCACGCGGGCGACCTGATCAGCGAGATCGCGCTCGCGATCGAGATGGGCGCGCGACGCGGTCGACATCGGCCGCACGATCCATCCGCACCCGACGCTGTCCGAGTCGATCGGCCTCGGCGCCGAAGCGTCTTCGAAGGCGTCTGCACCGATCCTGCCGCCGGCGCGGAAGAAGTGAGCAGTGTTGCGCAGCCACTGCATCGACGATCCCGCTCGAGGCGCGAGATGACGCAGGACGAGCAGAAGCAGGCGGTCGCCCGCGAGGCGATCAAGTACGTCGTCGACGACGCGATGATCGGCGTCGGCTCCGGCTCGACCGCGAACCTCTTCATCGACGAGCTCGGCGAAGATCAAGCACCGGATCACAGGGTGCCGTCGTCGAGCTCGGTGCAAGACGGCGGAGCGGCTCGAAGAGCCACGGCATCTACGTCGACGGAGCTCAACAACGTCGCCGACGTGCCCGGTCTACGTCGACGGCGCCGACGAGGTGACCGAGCACGGCGCGATGATCAAGGGCGGCGGCGGCGCGCTGACGCGCGAGAAGATCGTCGCCGCGGTCGCGCGCAAGTTCGTCTGCATCGCCGACGCGTCGAAGCTCGTCGGCGTGCTCGGCAAGTTTCCGCTGCCGGTCGAGGTGATCCCGATGGCGCGCAGCTACGTCGCGCGCGCAGCTCGTGCGCGCTGGGCGGCCAGCCCGGCATGGCGGATGGGCTTCACGACCGACAACGGCAACGTGATCCTCGACGTGCACGGCTCTGTCGATCGTCGAACCCGGTCGAGATGGAAGCGAAGATCCGCGCACATCGTCGGCGTCGTCACCGTGGGCCTGTTCGCGCAGCGCGGCGCCGACGTGATCCTGCTCGGGACCGACGCGGGCGTGCAGACGCTGACCGAACCCGGCTAGCGACGAACCGGCCGGACGTCTCCGAGCCTCGCCGCCGAGCCGCGCTCCGGCTCCGCGCTCTGGGGCGCATCCTGCGCTGCCGCAGTACAATTCCCCGATGACCAATCTCGCCGTCCCCGGTCTTGGGCACCTTTGCGGATGTCGGCGCGTACATGCGACGGCGTCGGCGCGGCGCGCGCGTGCCGCGCGCGCGAGTTGCGCGCGCCGATACGCGTGCAAGAATGCCGCGCTCGCTGGCGATCGCCGCGCCATCTGCGGCGCGATGCGGCGAAGCTCCTCGCCGCCAACGCCGAGGACATCGCGCGCCGCAGTCGCTGCCGGACACGACGCCGCGTTCGTCGACCGGCTGACGCTCGGCGCCGGAGACGATCGCAGTCGATGGCGATCGGACTCGAGGCAGATCGCGGCGCTGCCCGATCCCGTCGGCGAGATCACCGATCTCAAGTATCGTCCCGTCCGGCATCCAGGTCGGCTTGATGCGCGTGCCGCTGGGCGTGGTCGGCATCGTCTACGAATCGCGGCCCGAACGTGACCGCCGACGCCGCGGGACTTTGCCTCAAGGCCGGCAACGCGACGATCCTGCGCGGCGGCTCCGAGGCGATCCGCAGCAACCAGCGCGATCGCCGCCTGCGTGCACGAAGGGCTCGCGTCCGCGGGCCTGCCCGAAAACGCCGTGCAGGTCGTCGCGACGACCGATCGCGCCGGCGGTCGGCCATCTGATCGCCGACGAAGAGCACGTCGACGTGATCGTGCCGCGCGGCGGCAGAGAGCCTGATCGAGCGCATCGCGCGCGAGGCGAAAGTGCCGGTGATCGAAGCACCTCGACGGCGTCTGCCACGTGTTCATCGACGCGTCCGCCGACCTCGACATGGCGATCCGCATCGCCGACAACGCGAAGACGCAGCGCTATTCGCCGTGCAACACGATGGAGACGCTGCTCGTCCACGCCGACATCGCCGCGCGCGTGCTGCCGCCGCTTTGCGACATCTACGCGCGGCAAAGGCGTCGAGCTGCGCGGCTGCGAGCGCTCGCGCGCGCTCGTGCCGGCGATGAAGGCGGCGACCGAGGACGACTGGTACACCGAGTACCTGGCGCCGATCCTCGCCGTGCGCGTCGTCGACTCGCTCGACGCCGCGATCGCGCACATCGCGAAATACGGCTCGCAGCACACCGACGCGATCGTCACGCGAGGATCACGCGCAACGCGATGCGCTTCCTGCGCGAAGTCGACTCGAGCTCGGTGCTGGTCAACGCGTCGACGCGTTTCGCCGACGGCTTCGAATACGGGCTCGGCGCCGAGATCGGCATCTCGACCAACAAGCTGCACGCGCGCGGGCCGGTCGGGCTCGAAGGCCTCACCAGCCGGAAGTGGATCGTGCTGGGCTCCGGGCAGATCCGGACCTGACCGATGGCGCGATGGCAAGGGCGTTGTGGAAAGGTGCGGTTCTAGCTGAAAGCGACGAAACGATCGTCGTCGAAGGCAATCCACTACTTCCGCCCGAGGCGCTCCGCCGCGAATTCTCTCGCGAGGCTCGACGCACACAGTCTGCGGCTGGAAAGGCACGGCAAGCTACTACGACATCGTCGTCGGCGCTGCGAAGTCAATCACGACGGCGCGTGGTACTGACCGCACAACGAAGGACGCGGCGAAGGAAATCTCCGGGTACGTCGCCTTCTGGCGCGGCGTGACGGTCGAGCCGTGACCGGCCTCGCTCAGGCACCCGACGCGCTTAGCGCGAAGAGCCGGATCGAAAGATCCTGCGGGCGTAGCGCAGCAACAGGAAATACGCACGACCACGAACGTCGGCCACACCTGCACGCAGCAATCGGTCCATGGACGTGGAAATGTGCCATGGCAAGTCGTACGGCGTCGATCAGGTAGACCGCGAGGTACCCGGCGGAAAGCAACAGGAGTGTCAGCGCCGCCCCTGCGCCGACGCCCGCCGTTCGCCTGGCACCCAATCCGCACGCAAATGCCGTAGATCGCCAGCAGACAGACCGTGCGCGATTCGAAAGCGCTCGGGGGACGGCGCCGCTCGGCAAACCACTCGCTCGCAATCGTCAAATAGCGGTCGGGATCCAGAAGCTTCGCCACCACCGATTGTCCCGCCGCGAAGGCTCGACGAGATCGCTCGGCGGCGAGAGCGTCCATTTGAAGAAGATCAGGATCGACAGCGCCGGCAGAAGGCCGGCCGCAAGCGCGGCAGCCAGCTGCCGCGCAGTACGCGCGCAAGCCGCGGCGTACGAGCGACAACCGCGAAGTGCGCAACCATCAACGCGATCAGCAACAGCAGTGCCTTCGTTCTTCGTCCATGCCGCCAGTCCCGCCAAGCGAGGCCTGCCAGGGCCAACGCTCCGCTGCCCTTTCGTGCGTGCGACCTCGTCGTGCAGCACCAGCAGGCGCAATCGCCGCTGCGGAAATAGAACATCAGTGGCACGTCGGCGTACGTGTGCGAGCTCGCGATCGTAGGCAGGTATGCATTGCCCGGGAGCCCACGCGACCCAATGCAAGCTTTGGCGCGTCCGCGCAATGCGCCAATCGCCGAGGGAATCGAGCCCGATCGTAGCCAGTATGAAGACGCCCCCGATCAGGCGCGGTGCCGCCGTCGATTCGCCTGCCGCGTAGATCCACGCCCTGACGACACAGAGCGGGAGCAGCAGGGGTAGTCGGGATGGCTGCGAGCCAGCAGCCCCGGAAAAGCCGTCGCGCCAGTCGTATCCGCTCCGGTAGATCGAACGCGCGCGCAGGTTATAGATCGCCCACGCGTCCCAATCCCCGTACGGAACCCGGTCCATCCCGATGCCGACCGTCGCAAGTGCGGCCGCCACAGCGACGCAAGCGGCCACTACAAGCGGCCATTCGTACCGGAGCTCGCGACATCTCGAGCGGTTCGAGCGTGAACCTCGTGCGCGGCATTGCGTCGTCTTGCCAACACGAACAGGCCGACCAGCGCAGAAGGACAAGTGATCTCGCAGAGACAGATACGATCGGTCGAGGCGGCCGTGAATGACGAAACATGCCAGGCGACGCCGTGATCCCCTTGCCCCACACCCAGCGCCAGTAGCTCCTGAACGCAGCAGCGCAGGGCTCGCTCGTTCGACTCCCGGCCAGAGCAGGCGATGCGGCGGTGAAGCCCATCGCGAAGGCGATCACGACCGACGTCGCCACGCCAAACGTCATCTGCTCGGCCTGCTCCAGCGGAGCCAGGCTCGCGTGCCGCGATGGCCCGCTTCCATTCATGCGGGGGCGCGCGAAGAGGACCAGACCGTCACCGAGATCGCGGACCACGGTCAGAGTGCGGTCCCGGCCCTGGCAACTCCCGCCGGATCGGTGAATTCGCCCACGACCAGGGCTGGGTCCGGGCCCGATGACGAGGATCAGCGGCGTCATCGCAAATTGGGCCCTGCATGAGGCTTGCGCTTCGCGATCGGTCCCCTGCGCGGCGTCGCTCAGGTACTCCCACCGTCCCGCGCTTCGGCAGCGCATCCCTGAGAAGCTCGAATCGCTGATCGCGCCGGGCCATCACGTTCGGGCGCCGGATGGATCTCGCCAGAGGGTCCACCAGATTCGCGAGGTTCGCAAGAGCGCTGAACCCACTGAGCAACATCACTCGCGCCGACCTTCGACGGTGGCGTACCACGTGCGATGCAACAGCGGCGCCGGACGGGTGCATCGCGCGCTCAATTCGCGGATTTCAGGCGCCGGCGTCACAAGGTGGGAAGTGGAGCACGACGGTGCGGCTCGCGATTTTCCTCACGAAAATAGCGACGGACCGACCGTGACGCTTCAGGTGGCCCGAACCCGCCTGCGCAAGGAGACCAGATCACCGAGGACGCGATCAGCGCGAGGAACGGCAGCACTCGCGCGGTTCATCGCCTCCCAGCCCGCCGTCGACACCATCGCGCCGGAAGCGAGCGACGGAGACGCCCATCGTCGCGAACACGATGAAATCGTTCGCGCCCTGCGTTCGCGCCTTCTCGGCCGGCGAGTAGGCCTCGGTGAGGAGCGTCGTCCCGCCGACGTACATGAAGTTCCAGCCGACGCCGACGCAGCGCCAGCGCAGCGACGAAATGCGCGACCGTGATGCCGTTGAGCGCGACTGCCACGCTCGCCGCCATCAGCGCGCGACGCCGGCCAGGATCACGCTGTTGACGCCGAAGCGCTGGATCAGCGATCCGGTGAAGAAGCCGGGCGCGTACATCCCGACGACGTGCCACTCGATCACGAGCGCCGTCGCGCCGAACGGATGATTGCAGAAGCTCATCGCGATCGGCGTCGGCCGTCATCAGCAGGTTCATGAGCCCGTAGCCCAGCGCCGCCGGCCAGCGCTGGCGACGATGAACACCAGGCTGCCGCACGATCTGCGACAGCGGCCGCGCCGCCGCCTGAGCGCTCCTCGATGGTCGGCGGCGGCACGTGGACGCGCGACTGCACGGCGAGCGCGGCGATCGCATACGCGGCGAGCACGACGAAGCCAGCCGAGGAACGGCGTCGCGAAACAGGTCGACCGCGCGCCGCACCGACTCCGGGCCGAGAAAGCCGCCGACGATGCCGCCGGCGAGCACCAGCGAGATCGCCTCGGCCTTGTCCGCCGGCGCGGCGACTTCCGCGGCCGCGAAGCGGTATTGCAAGCCCGATCGCCGTGTAGATGCCGATCACGGCGGTGCGCGACGCAGTAGAGCGCGAAGCTGCCGACGGCGATGCGCGAGCGCGGCGAGCGCAGCAGCCGCCGACGTTGATCAGCGCGCCCGCCATGAAGCCCATGCGCCGGCCGACCTTCGCCATCCACAGCGACGCCGGCATCGTCGCCACCGCCGAGCCCAGCACGTACGACGTCACGCCGAGCGTCGCGAGCGACTTCGTCGTCGGCGAGCGCGGTAGCCGACGAGCGCCGTTCATCGTGATGAGGCCCGGCGCAGTTGGTGAGCAGCAGCGCCTGGCAGCAGGCGCAGCAGGAAAACGTCGCGGTAGGATGTGCGCATGGCCGCTGCCGAAGCGATCAGGAACGGCGCGCGACTTGCGGAGCGCCCGCTGATTGCACTATATCAGAGCCCATGACGCTCCTCGCCGCGCGAGATCCTCGAGTTCTGGTTCGGCCCGTCGCCGCGCCGCGCGCGCGCCGAATGGTTCCGCAAGGATCCCGCATTCGACGCGACGATCCGCGCGCGCTTTCGGCGATGCGCTGTCGAGTCGGCGCTCGCCGGCACGCATGCGCGCGATGCCGGATGACGACGCTCACGACGCGCTCGCGCACGTCGTGCTGCTCGACCAGTTCACGCGCAACGCGTTCCGCGACACGCCGCGCGCGTTCGCCGGCGACGCGCCAGGCACTCGCGACCGCCATCGCGCGTCGTCGATGCCGGATCGCGATCGCCGCGCTCGATCGCTTCGAGCGCTGGTTTCTCTACATGCCGTTCGAGCACGCGGAGGACCTCGCGATGCAGCGAGCGCGATCGATCGCGCTCTTCGCGCGCGCTCGGCGCCGAAACCGGAGACACGCGCGCTGCTCGAGTGGGCCGAGAAGCACGCGGCGATCATCCGCCGCTTCGGCCGCTATCCTGCACCGCAACGCGATCCTCGGCCGCGCGTCGACACCGAGGAGATCGCGTTCCTGCAGCGAACCGGGATCGCGCTTCTAGCGCTCGACCGACCGCGATTCGCCTGACGCTGAGCGCAGCCTGAGCACGCGGCGCTACAATCCCGTGAGCATGAGCTCGGTTCTCGGCATCTTCGGCGGCACGTTCGATCCCGTTCACTGCGGGCATCTCGAGGCTCGCGCGCGAGGTGCGCGCCGGCGCTGGACCTCGCCGCCGTCCGCTTCATCCCGGCCGGCGACCCGCCGCATCGCGCGGCGCCGGTCGCGACCGCGATGCCACCGGCTCGCGATGGTCGAGCTCGCGATCGCCGATCATCCGGGGCTCGAAGTCGACGCGCGCGAGATTCGCGCCGAGCGGCGCAGCTATCACCGTGCGAAACGCTCGAGGAGCTGCGCGCCGAGAGATCCGCGCGCGCGCGCTCGCGCTCATCGTCGGCGCCGACGCGTTCCTCGGACTTCCGACCTGGCACCGCTGGCGTGAGCTCTTCGAGCTCGCGCATCGTCGTCGTCGTCGCCCGCCCGGGCGTCGCGTTCGAGACACGCGCTGCCGCCGCCGCTCGCCGCCGAATGGGCCGCGTCGTTTCCGCGACGACGCATCGGCGCTCTCGCGCCGAGCCGGCCGGATCGATCATCGTGCAGCCGATCACCGCGCATCGCGATCGTCGCGCGTCGGCGATACGCGCGAGCGCTCGCGCGCGCGCCGACGGGATCGCCGCGGTGCGCGGTTTGCTTCCCGCCCGCCGTTTTGGCCTATATTGACCGCAACCAACTCTATCGATCACGCCCGGATGCGACTTAACAAGACTCCAGAAAACCGCCGTCACCGCCCTCGAAGACATCAAAGCGCGCGACATCACCGTTCTCGACGTCCGCAAGCTCACCAGCCTCTACGACACGCATGATCATCGCCACCGCCGAATCCAATCGGCAGGTGAAGGCGCTCGCGCATCACGTCCGCGACAGGCTGCAAGCAGATCGGGCGCGACGATCATCGGCGTCGAGGGCGAGGAAACCGGCGAATGGGTGCTGGTCGACGCCGGCGACATCGTCGTCCACATCATGCAGCCGGCCGTGCGCGCGTACTACAACCTCGAGGAGCTCTGGGCGCCGCGCGACCAGCCGCCGCGCCGGCGCCGACGCGCGCAGCCTGAGCGCGCGTCGGCGAGCGATCGCGCCGACGACGCTGCACGCGTCGGCCGCTCGATGCGCTCGCGTCCGACGCCGCTCGCCGCGTGAAGCTGCGCGTCGTCGCGCTCGGCCACCGGATGCCCGCGTGGGTCGACGCCGGCTGGGACGAGTATGCGCGGCGCATGCCGCGCGACTTCGCGCTCGAGCTCGTCGAGCTGAAGCCGGAGCCGCGCGATCGCGGCAAGCCGGTGCCGCAGCTGCTCGCCGCCGAAGCGCAGCGCATCGCGGCCGCCTGCCGGGGCGCGCGACGTGGTCGCGCTCGACGAGCGCGGCGCAGACCCTGGACGACGCGCGATGCTCGCCGACGCAGCTCGCGCGCTGGCGCGACGAGGCGCGCGACGCCGCGTTCGTGATCGGCAGCGCCGACGGCCTCGCCGACGAGGTCAAGCGCGATGCGGCTGCCGTCGTGGCGCTTTCGGCGCTAACATTGCCGCACGGGCTCGTTCGCATCGTCGTCGCCGAGCAGCTTTACCGCGCGCGTCAGCCTGCTCGCCGGTCACCCGTACCATCGCGAATGAGGCCGGCGCGATGGCTGCGAGCGCCATGGGACAAAACGCCACCATGAGCGCCCTGTCGTCTACCTCGCGTCGAAGAGCCCGCGCCGCAGGAGCTGCTGCGCCAGCTCGGCGTCGAGTTCACCGCGATCGCGCGCTGCGCGAAGCGCCGGGCCGCGAGCGCGACGTCGATCGAAGGCGCGCGCGACGCCGAGCCCCCGCTTCACTACGTCGAGCGCATCGCGCGCACCAAGGCAGCGGTCGGCTGGCAGCGGATGCTGCAGCGCGGGCTCGCCGCCGCACCCGGTGCTCGGCGCCGACACCGAGGTCGTGCTCGACGGCGACGATCTTCGGCAAGCCGAAGGACGCGGCCGACGCGACGCGCGATGCTCGCGCAGCTCTCGCGGCCGCACGCATCAGGTGCTGACGGCGGTCGCGCTGTGCTGGGACGCAGCGAGATCGTCGCCGAGATCGTCGACGTCGTCGCGTCACGTTTCGCGAGCTCGCCGCCGACGAGATCGAGCGCTACGTCGCCACCGGCGAGCCATTCGACAAGGCCGGCGCGCTATGCGGTCCAGGGCCGCGCCGCGGTCGTTCGTGAGCGCATCGAAGGCAGCTATTCCGGCGTCATGGGCCTGCCGCTGTACGAGACCGCCCAGGCGCTCGCCGGGTCTCGGCTTCCCCGTGCTATAACGGCTCGACCGAATTCGCGGCGCCGCGAGCTCGCGCGGCGCCGTTCACGCCAGGATCCTGACCTTGAAACTCCTTCGTCCGATGTCGCATGAAATCCTCATCAACGTAACCCCGCAGGAAACCCGCGTCGCGATGCTCGAACAGGGCGTCGTGCAGGAGCTCCACATCGAGCGCGCGAGCGCGCGGGGTCTCGTCGGCAACATCTGCCTCGGCCGCGTCGCGCGCGTGCTGCCGGGAATGCAGAGCGCGTTCATCGAGATCGGCCTCGAGCGCGCGGCGTTCCTGCACATCGCCGACATCTGGGAGCATCGGCAGAACGGCCACGGCGGCGGCGACGCGCGCCGATCGAGAAGATCCTGCACGAGGGCCAGTCGCTGCTCGTGCAGGTGATCAAGGACCCGATCGGCACCAAGGGCGCGCGCCTGTCCGACGCAGGTGAGCCTCGCCGGGCGGCTGCTCGTCTATCTGCCGCAGGACTCGCACATCGGCATCTCGCAGCGCATCGAGCGACGAGGCCGAGCGCGAGAACCTGCGCGAGAAGCTGCCAGCTGCTGCTGCCCGACGGCCATCGCCGGCGGCTTCATCATCCGCACGATGGCCGAGACCGCGTCCGAGCGCGAGATGCAGAGCGACATCGAGTACCTGACCAAGCTGTGGAGCGACCTCAACGCGCGCGCGCGCGACGTGCCGGCGCCGTCGCTGCTGTACCAGGACCTGAACCTCGCGCAGCGCGTGCTGCGCGACATGGCGACCGAGGAGACCGCGCGCGTCGTCGTCGACTCGCGCGAGACGTTCGTCGAAGATGCAGGAGTTCGCGCGCGAGTACACGCCCGCGCTCGTCGAGCGCATCGAGCACTACCCCGGCGACCGGCCGCTGTTCGACCTGCAACGCCGTCGAGGACGAGATCGAGCGGGCGCTCGCGCGCGCGCGTCGACCTGAAGTCCGGCGGCTACCTGATCGTCGACCAGACCGAGGCGATGACGACGATCGACGTCAACACCGGCGGCTTCGTCGGCGGCCGCAGCTTCGACGACACGATCTTCAAGACCAACCTCGAGGCGGCGCAGGTGATCGCGCGGCAGCTGCGGCTGCGCAACCTCGGCGGCATCATCATCATCGACTTCATCGACATGGAGAACGCCGACCACCGCGACGCGGTGCTCGCCGAGCTCGAACCGCGCGCTCGAGCGCGACCGCACGCGGCTCACCGTGAACGGCTTCACGCAGCTCGGCCTGGTCGAGATGACGCGCAAGCGCACGCGCGAGTCGCTCGCGCACGTGCTGTGCGAGCCCTGCCCGACCTGCCAGGGCCGCGGCGAGCTCAAGACCGCGCAGACGATCTGCTACGAGATCCTGCGCGAGATCCTGCGCGAGGCGAAGCAGTTCAACGCGCGCGAGTTCCGCATCCTCGCCGCGCAGCCGGTGATCGACCTCTTCCTCGACGAGGAGTCGCAGACGCCTCGCGCAGCTCGGCGATTTCATCGGCAAGCCGATCTCGCTGCAGGTCGAATCGATCTACACGCAGGAGCAGTACGACATCGTCCTGATCTAGGTCCGGACGCCCGCAGCCACGATGATCCGACTCGGCTCACTGACATGCTGCGCAGCGTGGTCGCGCGTCAAGGCGCTCTTCGCCCGGCTCTTCCGGCGCGAGCCGGTGCCGGACGATGCCGAGGCCGACTCGAGATCGCGCGCTGCGCGGCTTCGCTCGGCGTCGTCGCCGTGGATCTGGCCGTCGCGCGAGATATCTGGTCTATGTTCCGCGCGGGCACGCGCCGCTGGCGGCGGCGTGCCGCTCCTCGTGCTGATCCACGGCTGCCGGCAGAAGGCCGGAGGACATCGCCGCAGGAACGCGCGATCACGGCGCTCGCCGACGAGCTCGGATGCCCTCGTCCTGCTGCCGCGACAGAATCCGCGCGCGAACGCATGGGGCTGCTGGAACTGGTCTCGACTCGGCAAGCGTAAGGCGGCGGGGGCGAGACCGCGATCGTCGCCGCGCGCAAGTGCGGGCGGTGCGCCGTCAGTACCGGATCGACTGGAAGCGCGTGTTCGTCGCCGGGATGTCCGCCGGCGGCGGTCTCGCCGCCGCGCTCGGGGTGCAGGCGACCTGGAGCTGGTCGCCGGCGTGTTCATCCATTCCGGCGTCGCGTGCGGTGCTGCATCCTCTGCGCTCGCAGCGCTCAACGTGCTGAAGCGAGGCGCCGACACTGATATCGCCGCGATCGCGCGTCGACGCGCGCGCCGCAGGCCGCCGCCGCGGACGCCGCCGGTGCCGCTGCTCGCCGATCCAGGGCGCCGACGACGACGTCGTCGCGCCCGTCAATGCCGCGCAGCTCGTGCCGGCAATATCTGCGCGCTGAACGGCCACCCTGGCGTGGCGATGCCGGTGCGCCGCGACGAGCTCCCTGCCGCTGACCACGTGAGCGCTGGAGACGCTCGTCGATGCACGCGATCGTCACGACCAGCGATTGGCGCGTCGGCGATCGCGTCGTCGCGCGCCACGTGCTCGTCGGTGGGCTCGGCCACGCGTGGAGCGGCGGCGACGACAGGCATCCGTACAACGATCCGCGCGCGCCGGACGCAACCGCGCTCCTCGGCGCATTCGTCCACCGCGCAATGCAGTGAGAGCTTGTCCGTCACCATAAATCGGTGCGAACGCTGCAGATTGGGCCGAGGGCGCGAGCGAGGCGCCGCCTTGGGTGGCTCCCAAGGCCAGCTGAGCGACAATAGCGATCGGCCCGATCTGCCTCCGGTTCCCGAAGGGTTTGCGCCACAATGCGCGGCTCTGCGTCGGCCGGCTCGCGCGTGGGGTCCGGCCGCTACACGCCGCACGTCCTTCGCGCATCCCAATCACATTGTGGTCAAACGCATCACGTGATTTATTGACGGACAAGCCTAAGATCAGGGGTGCGCGGCATCTCGCGCCGACATCACGCAAACCGCATTGCGAGGAATTCGATATGGCGACGACCGGGCTCAACCATTTCACGGTACTCACCGACGACGTGCTCCGGACGGTGCAGTTCTGACGGCGACCTTGCTCGGGCCTGACCGACGGGCCCGCGACCGCCGCTCGGCTTCCCGGAGCATGGCTTTACGCGGGAAACCAGGCGGTGCTGCATATCGTCGGCGGACGTCCGCGCGAGGAGCTTCCCGCGCCGGCGTCATCGACCACATGGCGTTCTCGGCTCGGGCCTCAAGGCGACGCTCGCGGGCGCTCGATGCGCGCAGCGTCGAATACGTCTGCCGGCAGCAGAAGCGGCACCGGCATCTGGCAGGTGTTCGTCCACGACCCCAACGGCGCGAAAGTCGAGCTCGATTTCTCGCCGGAGGAATCGGCCCTCAATGACCGGCGGTACGCCGCCGCCGGACGCAGCGCTCGACCATCTGATCGTCGCCGCGGCCACGCTCGCCGACGGCATCGAATACGTCGCCGGCATCACCGGCGTCACGCCCGCACCCGGGCGGCAAGCACGTCGCGATGGGCACGCACAACGCGCTCGGTGCGCCTTGGTGACGCGGGTCTTCCTCGAGGTGATCGCGATCGATCCTGCCGGGACGATCAGGCCCGCTCGACCGCGCTGGTTCGATCTCGACCAACGTCACGCGCTTGCAGGCCGAGCTCGACCGGAGCGGCCGCGACTCATCCACTCGGGTCGCGCGGACGATCGATGTCGAGCGCGCCGCCGCGCGCTGCCCGATCCCGCTCGGCGCCAGTGCATCCGATGGCGCGCGGCGTATTATCGATGGCGGATCACGATCCCGATGACGGCAAGCGCCCGGCCAAGGGAATCGTGCCGACGCTGATCCAGCCGGAGCTGTTACTGCCGCACCCGGCCGAGGTTTATGCCCCAGCTCCGGCATCTGATTGCCGCGATTTGGCTGCCGCATCCCGAGCTCCGAGGCAATTACCGCGGCGTCAGGCGCTCGGGGGGCCTCTCCGGCGGTGCTGCCCGTCACCTGACGATCCATGCGCGCGCTCGCCGCGATGCTGCGAACCCCGCGCGGGACAGCCACGCTTCTGATTGCCCGATGGTCGAAACAGGGGTCCGCGATGTCGATTTCGGCCCGCGCACCCGATGCGTAGTCTTCGATGAGTCCGACTCGCTGTTGCGCGATGACGGATCCACGACACGGCTCCAACCCTAAGGGAGAGAAAGATCGATGCGATCTCGACGGTGATAATGAAGGCAAACGCGGACCTTCGAGGCCGGCGTCATGCCCGACCAGAAGCTTTCTCGCCGGACATGGAATTTAACGACGAGCTACACGCGCCGGGCAGTGATGCTCGGTGGCGAAGGGTCTGCATCCGAGCTCCACGGCGCTGCGGGTCCGCTTCCTCCGGAACGAGCGCGGACGGTGATCGACGGACCGTTTGCCGGAGACGAAAGAGCTCATCGCCGGGTTCTGGCTGTGGCAGATCGAAGTTTGAAGGAAGAGGCGATCGAGTGGCGGAAGCGCCGCCCGCAACCCACATGCCGGGCGAGTCCGAGACTCAGATCCGGCAGGTATTCGAAGCGGAGGACTTCGGCGCGCGAGCTCACGCTCGAATCCGCGCGCAGGGAGGAACGCCCGCGCAAGCAGATGGCACGAGCCGCGAAGAGGCGCAGAAGCGGTGAGCGCTGCGCTGCGATCGACCTCGTGGCCGTGAGAGTCGAGAGAGCGCGCCGCGTGCGGTCACCGGCCACATCGTACTCGACGTGCGCGTGCCGCGCCGATCGATCCAGTCGTAGAGAGGTTGACGGTCGGGCCGCAGTGCCACCGGAAATTGTGCAGCAGTCGATCGCCGGATCAGCGGAGGCCGCGCCTCCGCGCCCACGGCGATCACGCCAGGCTCGTCCGGAGCCCCGTATCGGCAGGCGAGCCCGTCTGCGCCGTAGACGACCGGCGGCGTCCGCAATCGAACGCGCAGAACGCCTTCAATCCCGCGTCGACGATCGCGCGCTCGCGCGCCGGCGTGGCTCATCACGGCCGGCCACCGCACGCCGCAGGCTCTGCTGCCGAAGTGGTGCGCCAGCTTCCCGCGCGCAGCGCGTTCGATTAGATAGTCGGCGCGTCCATGAACACGCACGAGCCCGCCTGGATCTCCGTGCAGATTCCTGGCTGTCGCGCTCGTGCTGCCAGCCGTGCCCGTACCTGTTCCCGTCACGCGTCGTGGCACGCGGATGCCCGCCGCTTCGACTCGCCGTCCTGGTGTCGCGCGCGAGCGCCGTTTTCCGTCGCTCGCGATCGCCGACGCGCCGCTCCGCCGGGCGCGCGCAGATGCCGCGCGGCGCCCTTGATACGCTTCGACATCCCGCGCGGAACGAAGTGCCCGCCGCGCAAAAGCGGCTACCACCTCCGCGAGGGCCACAGGCCGGCGCACCGGGGCGCGGCGCCGCAGCCGATGCGCGCCGACGCCGATCTCCACCAGCACGCCGAGCGCCACGCCTCGCGGGCCCTGCGCCGCGGCGCCGATGTGCCGCACCGCGGCGGCATCGTCGGCGAGCATCAACGCCGACTTCGCCGCCTGCGCCATCGCCAGCGAGGCGCGCTGAGTTTCGCCTTCGCCGACGATCTCGCTGGCGATCGGCGACGTCGCGAACGCCGTGCCGCGGCGACGAATCGCTTCGGCTTCGCCGACCTTCTTGCGCAGCAGATGCCGACCGCCCCGCGCTCGATCTGCGCCAGCGCGATGCTCCGGACATCTGCGCGATTTCGCGCGGTAGCGCAGCGCGACGCCGGCGCCGCGCGCGGCATCTGCCATCAGCGTCGAGGTTGCGCTCGAACGCGTCGAGGTCGACGACGAGCGCCGGCGTGTCGAGGTCCACGACGGACAGTCGCCGGGCCGGGCGGAAGCGCTTTGCAAATCACGCGCATCCTAACCCGGCGGCGTTGCGCGACGCCAGGCAGAGCGAGCCACCGTGCCCACTCGCACGGGAGCCGCGCGCTCGATATGCTGGACCTACTTCGGCGCGGCGGCCTCAGTGGCCTCGGCGGCGGCGAGCTGGCCGGACATCGCATGCGCGATCCTCAGCAGTCTGCGCGCGATCGAGCTTCCCGCGAGAGATCGCGTAGCCGCACGCATCGGTCGATCCAGTAGGAACACGCCGACGCCGTTCTCCACCGCGTAGCGGGAATCCCGCTTCGGCGTCGGTGCCGGGAGGCCTCGCTGTTTGCGCACCTGCAGCGCCAGGCGCTCCTTGCCGGCGTTCTCGTACATGAAGAGCGCGTGGTCGGCCATTCGTTGCCTCCGCCACGAGCCGCCCGCCGACGAGCGCGTACCCGGATGCCGCTCGTGAACCGGCGCATGGACGCCGAAGCCGAGGCGTACGGTAAGCCAGCTGACGAGCCGCTTTTCCTCGGTCGCCCAGCAATCTCGACCGCCGCCGATTGACGTCGTTCGCAATAGAGCGCGTGCGCGCACGCCGCCTGTCCGCGCAAACGTCGTCGGCGTCCCTTGAGCGCTGGCTGATCGAGCGCGTCGCGGTATCGAAACCAGCCGACGCCCATTCCTGAGCGACCAGCTGTGGCCGCAAACGCGCGGAACGCGCGGGCCACGAGCCGACCGGGTCGCGGAGGCCTCTTCGCCGTCGGCGCGTCCGGGCGGCTTCGAGCAACCGCGCCGGAATCCGCCCGCGAGCACCGGATCGAGCGCCTCGCAGCAAGCAGCGTTGCGTTCACGGCCGCATGCCGGCGACCCGCGCTGCGGAGCTCGGGGTTGACGCTGCGACTGCGGCCGCGGGACGCGCGCCGCGCGATCGGGCGCGAGCTGCCCGTCGACGAGCGCATGGACGGATCGGCGTGTCGGACAGCGGAACGGGGCTCTGCCAGCAATAATGTGCACCGAACGAAGTACA
>ERZ1370068.5943-contig-4947_pt1 | contig 64364 bp, 106 predicted proteins | sample MGYA00561227_ERZ1370068 | MGnify/ENA primary metagenome ERZ1370068 (study PRJEB38410, sample SAMEA6850437) | metagenome | study: Metagenomic assessment of the ecological functions of the soil: analysis of the soil microbiota associated with the... | reverse complement strand
CTACGGCTGTTTCCCGTTGACGACGCCCTGGGCCATGAGTTCTGTCAGGCATTGGTCGAGCGTCTGCATGCCGCGCGGCCTGGCCGGTCTGGATCGCCGAGTACATCTGCGCGATCTTGCCTTCGCGGATCAGGTTACGGATCGCAGGCGTGCCGATCATGATCTCGTGCGCCGCGATGCGGCCGCCGCCGATGCGCTTCAGCAGCGTCTGCGAGATGACCGCGCGCAGCGACTCGGACAGCATGCTGCGCACCATTTCCTTTTCCGCCGCCGGGAACACGTCGACGATGCGGTCGATGGTCTTGGCGGCCGAGCTCGTGTGCAGCGTGCCGAACACCAGGTGGCCGGTCTCGGCGCGCGGTGAGCGCGAGACGGATGGTCTCGAGGTCGCGCATTTCGCCGACCAGGATGACGTCGGGGTCTTCGCGCAGCGCCGAGCGCAGCGCCTCGCTGAAGCCGAGCGTGTCGCGGTGCACTTCGCGCTGGTTGATCAGGCGAGCGCTTGCTCTCGTGCACGAACTCGATCGGGTCCTCGATCGTGATGATGTGATCCGGCTTGTTGTCGTTGACAGTAGTCGACCATCGCCGGCGAGCGTGCGTCGACTTGCCAGAGCCCGTCGGGCCCGTGACCGAGCACCGAGGCCGCGCGGCATGCATCGAGATGTCTTTGAAGATCTTGCGGCGCGCCGAGATCGTCGAGGCTCAGGATCACGGACGGAATCGTTGCTGAACACCGCGGCCGCGCCGCGGTTCTGATTGAACGCGTTGACGCGAAAGCGCGCGAGCTTCGGGATCTCGAACGAGAAGTCAGTCTCCAAGAACTCTTCGAAGTCCTTTGCGCTGCTTGTCGTTCATGATGTCGTAACACCATGCTGTGCACTTCCTTGTGCTTCAGTGCGTGGCATGTTGATTCGCTTGACGTCGCCGTCGACGCGGATGATCGGCGGCACGCCCGACGGACAAGTGCAGATCCGAAGCGTTGTTCTTGACGGCGAACGCCAGCAGTTGCGCGATGTCGACTGCCATTCAGGCTCCTGAGTCCGGATTTTGCCCGGACGCGCCTGCGCGTCCGGCTGCTCACCGGTCGGAAAAAAAGCGGCGCCAGTATAGCGGAGCCCTATCGCACCCAATATGTTAATTGTTCCGCAGAATTGGGCCGAAAACGTAATCGAGGTGCGTTCGCGCATCGCTTCGGCGGCGCAAAGTGCCGGTCGTGACCCGACGCACGTCACACTCGTGGCCGTGAGCAAGGCGCAACCCGCTGCAGCGGTCCGCGCCAGGCATGCGCTCTGGTGACGGACTTCGGTGAGAATTACCCCAGGAAGCGCTGCCAAAAATCGCAGCCCTGGAGCGCGAACGTCTTGACTGGCACTTCATTGGCCAGGTTCAGTCGAACAAGACACGCCCGATCGCGACGCACTTCTCCTGGGTGCACAGCATCGATCGCGTCGCGGTCGCGCGCCGCCTGAGCGAGCAAAGGCCCTACCACGCACCGCCACTGCAGATCTGTCCTGCAGGTGAAGCTGCTCGCGGAACCCGGCAAAGCAGGCGTCATGCCGGACGAGTCTCGCGGCGCTTGCGGGCGAAGTTGCGTGCCTGGAGCGGCTGAAACTGCGCGGCCTGATGTGCCTCCCGCGCGCCGAGCGCGGATGCGACGCGCCAGCGCTCAGTGTTTCGCCGCCTGCGCGAACTGCGCGATGAGCTCGAACGCCGCGGGCCACGCGCTGGATGTCCTGTCGATGGGCATGAGCGCAGACTTTGAAGCCGCAATCGCGGAAGCGCGCGACTCACGTACGCATCGGTACCGCGATCTTCGGTGCGCGCCCCGTTTCCACCAAGGGAAACCTGATGCAACCGCCTCAAATCGCATTCATCGGGCGCCGGCAAACATGGGCGCGCGCCCTGATCGGCGCTGGCTGACGCGCAACGGCGTCGATCCGGCGCGCCTGGTGGTGGCCGATCCGTCCGATGAGCAACTGCAGGTCGCACGCTCGCAATTCGGCGTGCGGGTGGCTGCGGACAATCGAGCCGCGGTGCACGACGCCGGAGTCGTGATCGTCGCTGTCAAGCCGCAGGTCATGCGCGACACGATGAGCATGCTCGCGGACGACAGTGGCGGTACGGCGCCCGTTGGTGATTTCGGTTGCCGCCGGGATTCGCATCCAGGCGATCGCGACCTGGCTCAATGGCCACGAACGGATCGTCAGAACCATGCCCAATCGGCCGGCTCTGCTTGGATGTGGCGTGACCGCACTCTTCGCATCCAATCGCGTCGGCGGTGACGACCGCGCGCTCGCGAGCGCAATCCTGGGCTCGGTCGGGCCTACTGTCTGGCTGGAGCGGGAGGGAGCTGATCGACGTGGTCACCGCTGTGTCCGGCAGCGGACCTGCATACTTCTTCCGCCTGACAGAGCTCCTGGAGCAAGCAGGGCGTGAGCTCGGACTGCCCGCCGAGGTCGCGCATACGCTCAGTACCGAGACCGCCTACGGCGCGGGCTGCATGGCACATCAGGGGGCCAGCGATCCGGCTGAGCTTCGTGCCCAGGTCACTTCCAAGGGTGGAACCACTCGAGGCCGCCTTCGAGAGCTTGGAGGCTGGGGACCTGCGTGGTATCGTGACGCGCGCCGTGGCGGCGGCAGCCCGCCGCTCGGCGGAGCCGGCCGAGCAGTTCGGCGGCTGAACAGGTGCAACTGAACGACGAGATACGATGGACGCCATCCGCTTCATCATCAGCGCATTGCTGTCACTGGTCTTCTCGCATTCCTGCTGCGCGTGATCCTGCAGCTCGCGCGGGCCGACTTCCGCAATCCGATCTCGCAGGCGGTCGTGCGAGTCACCAATCCTCTGGTCCTGCCGTTGCGCCGCGTGATCCCCGGTAGGCAAGGTCGACCTCGCCTCTGATCGTGGCGCTGCTGCTGGTGGAACTGGCTCGTCGTTTCGCTGCAGCTGTGGCTGTACACCGGGAGCGTCCCCCGGGCCGCGAACTGCTGGTTCGTGGCGATCGACCTGGCTCACAGCGTCGTCTGGTTCTACGTCATCGCTCTCTTCATTCACGTCGTGCTGCAGCTGGTCGCACCCGGGACTTACAGTCCGGCCTCAGCACTGCTCCGACAGGATTTGCGAGCCGCTGGTCGCGCCGGTGAGAAAAATCGTGCCGCCGATCGGCGGCGCCGGTGATCTTCCATAGTGTTCGTCACCATCCTGCTGCTCGCGCTTCTCAAGCTCTTCTGAGCCTCGGACCCAACGCGCTCAATCTGGGGCGCGCAAGGGCTTACGTCGATGTGCGAAGCAAGAATCTTTGCCTCGTGTCGTCGGCAATCTGCCGACGCGCTGGGCCGACTTCGGGTGATGCGCGCGGGCCTTGAAATCAGGCATTCGCGCATCTTCAGCAGAAAAAAGTAGTTGCCGCGAAGCCTTCCGCTGCGGTTTTTTTGGTAGCTATTTGCCGCCTGAGCTTCAAACCGGCGCAAAGCCGCACCCGAGAAACACAGGAGATTCGAGATGGCGAAAAGAATGCTGCACCGACCAAGTCCGAGATCCTTGCTCAGATTGCCAAGGGAGACTGATCTTCCAAGAAGCAAGTCGGTGCCGTGTTTGATTCTCGCCGGCGCGGTCAAGAAGAGCCTGCGCAGCCACTCATTGTTCACGCTGCCAGGCCTGCTCAAGATGAAGAGTCGTCAAGAAGCTCGCGACCAAGGCGCGCGAAGGCGTCAATCCGTTCACCGGGGAAGAGATGATGCTTCACGGCCAAGCCCGCCAGCAAGAAGGTGCGGATCATGGCCCTGAAGAACCTCAAGCGATTCGTGAACTAAGAGTTCACGCACCGAGCGACCCCGGGGCGGCGAGACCGCTCCGAGCTTTCAGCTCCGCCTCCCTTCCTCGCCCACAAACGCAAACACCGCCCCTTCAGCTCCTGCAAGCGTCCAGTGAAAGAAGATGCGTGACGCCGGGCAGCACCGTTACTTGCGGCGGGGGCGTTTGCGCCGCGGCCCAGGCGATCACCGCCTGATAGTCGACGAGCTCGTCCTGATCCCCTGGACCAGTAGGCCAGCGTGTTGCGGGCCCCGGCGTCGGGCCCGTCTCGAGTCGCTGTATCGCGGGCGCGACGGTAATCAACACGCCAGCTGGAACGTGCTGCGCACGCCCGCACCGCTACTGAAGCACCGAAGGAAAATCCGGCGAGCCACAAGCCGGCGCCCGGCCAGCGCGCGAAGCTCCAGTCAATCACCGCGATCGCGTCGTCTGTTTCGCCGCTACCGCCGGTCGAACCCACCCGCGCTGCGCCCCACACCACGGAAGTTGAAGCGCACCGTCGGCAGCGCCGAGCTCCTGAAAGGCGCGCGCGAGCGTGTGGGTGACCTTGTTGTCCATCGTCCCACCGAACTGGGGATGCGGATGACAGACGACACCGCAGCGGGTCACTGGGCTCAGACCGGGATCCTCGATTACGGCCTCGATGATCGCCGGCCGGGCCCGGGATCGCTACGCGCACCGGTCGCGGTGGACGTGAACGGCATGACTAGGGCAGCCTGCACCGTGTTTGTGGAGTGCGTTGCGTCGCCAACGGTGCAGATGCTAGGCGCATCGCGCAGCCAATGGTCGCTTCCATTGGCAAGCGATGCAACGACGCAGCTGCCCGTTCGCGACGCAACCCATACGGGACCCGGTCTCGGCGAGCTTCTGGCGGCGTTGCGAGTCTTGTCGATATCGACATATCGACTGCGCCTCGCGCCTAGCCAGAGCTTGCGGAGCCACGGTCGCGCCCACAAAACCGGTGCAGAGCTGCCCTAAGCATTGTGCCCGGCTTCGTGGCGCCGGACCTATTGCCCCGCCCGACAGGTTCTGAAATGCCCGGCGCCGCAGCGCCTCTGGAGCATCGGCATGCAGATCGAATCCCCGGATTTCAAGGATCAGTCGCGCATCCCGGGGTGTTCGCCTTGGCCGTCCCCGATCCGAAGACCCATGTCCGCCTGAGCGAGAACCGCAATCCCGGCCTGCGCTGGCGTGACGTTCCGGGTGGCACGCGCACACTCGTGCTGTTGTGCGTCGATCCGGACCGCGCCCACGCGGCCCGATGACGTCGTAACAGCGGAAGGGCGTGTTGTCAGCCGAGGACACTGCCGCGTGCAAAATTTCTATCACTGGGCACTGGTCGATGTACCGCCGACGGTGAGCGAAATCCGCGCCGGAGTGTGCTCCACCGGAATCACTGCGCACGGCAAACAGCATCCGCCAGGCCCGGTGGGCTCCAGACAGGGCCTCAACGACTACACGGGCTGGTTCGCGGGAGATGTTGCCATGCAGGGCCAATGGTTTGGCTACGACGGCCCATGCCCGCCCTGGAACGATGAACTGCTCCACCACTACAACCTTCGTGCTCTACGCGACCGATCTTGCGCGTTGCCCGGTGGAGGGTGCGTTCACCGGCGCACAGGTGGAAGCGGCGATCAAGGGACACGTGCTCGCCGAAGCACGGCTCACCGGCACCTACTCTCTGAATCCGGGCGTGAGCTGACTCAAACTCGTAGCAGACCGGCTCAGCGAATTTCCCACTGACCCTGCGTGACTCTGGCAACCGCGGCGCGTGACGGTCTCGCGCCTCGCCGCTGGCAGTCGAACGCAACCTTGAACACGCGGCAGCTGCGGCCGTCGATCTGTTCTGAGCCCGTCGGCGTCAGCACATAGGCAACGCCCGCCTGATCGTTGCGCCACTGGACGCTTTGGCCGGGCTGCGCCAGCTCGAGCGCCTGCCCGATGCAACCCTGATCCCGTTCATCGAAGCTCCTTGCCGATCTTCGAGCCGACTAATGCGCCGACTGCCGCGCCAATGATGGTCGCAACCACTCGGTCTTCGGGTTTCGCGACTTCGTGCCCGGATCGTGCCGCCAACGACACGCGCCGAGCACGGCTCCGACTTCTTCGCGATTGCAATGGCCGGAAGTGATCCTCGTAGTCGCTCGGCCAGCGAGTCCCCGTATAGCCGACGTAATACGAATCATGTCTCGCACGCCAGCCGTGAGCTGGAGCATGCGCTGGCGGGTCCGCCAGCAGGACAGACGCAACCAGCATCAAGAGTGCTGGCCGCAAACAATCGCACCGGCCGCAACGCGCGGGGTCATGGATTTCATTTGATTTCCTCCCTGCAGCCAGCTCACGGTGGAGGCGGCGGCGCGAAATTAATGGTGGTGACTCAGATTCGATTGCACGGTGGCAGTCTGCGGCGCCGAAAAGACCAGCGCGTCATCGTTGGCGGGATCATCGTCGCTGCACGTGAAGGCTGCGGTGTAGCTCCCGCAGGCAGGAATGCCGCATGATATTCGTACTGCGTGGCGCCGGTGACCACGTGCACGGCCGCGACCGTCATGGATCAACATCCGTACCAGCGGTCAGGTCTTCGATGTCGTCCGGCACGATGTTGGCGCCCGAGAATACGTAGACCTTCGGCATGCACTCTGGTGTTACCAGGCCTGCGTCGACCAGACCGGCGATCGCCCCGACGTTGGCGTTATCGACCACGCGCAGGGTTGACGCATCAGCACTGCCTGCGTGCAATCCAGCCCCGAGCCTTGCTGACCCGGCGGTGCGTGTAGCGATTCATTCAGATTGAAATCGACGGTGAGCGCGATACTTCCGTCTGCGGGCAGATTGAAGCCGCGATTGAGCTTAAGGCCCGACTCGGCACCGCTCGGCACCTCCAGCTCGCATTCCGCACCGGTGCTGGTGACCAGATACGAGTCGCGCGACACCCGCCGCGTTGTCGACGATCAGCCGCAGCCACTCGTAACGAGCCGGCCGGCAGCGTGACTCCGTCGAGAAGCAGCGCCGCGCGCCCGTCCTGGAATTCCAGCAGATTGAACTGGCGTGGAGTGGGCATGAGGTCACGCACGATCTCGGGCCCCTGGCCTTCGCGCTTGAACGCGACGCCACTGAACTGCACAACGACGCTAGTGGCATCTATCGATGGGAGCATCCGTCACCCCTAGAGTGAGCGTGCCCGTGCCTTCTGATGATCCAGATCCGCCGCAGCCGAACAGAGTGCCAACACTCAAAGCGAGAAGCAGCGGCGCCGCAGATCGAGTCCAGGTGTTCATTGCGCGTAGTCCTAGTCATTTCGACTTCCATCAAACATGGAGGCGAGTTTGGAAGAGCGTGCAGCGCACACCGCAACTGTCGCGGAACACCGACTCGCGAATCGTGGGCGCAACAGATTGCAAACGCAGGATCTGTGACGTGGTTGACAGAACGTGATGCAGCTTCGTGCTGCTGCCACTGCCGGCAGCCAGCGGCACTGCACTGTCTTCTTCTATTGCTTGTAGACGACCCCGTCCTTCATCACGAAGCGACACGCGCTGCAGTACCGTGATGTCGCTGAGCGGATCTCCGGGCACGGCGACGAGATCCGCCAGCTTGCCCTTCTCGATGCTGCCCAAGCGGTCGTCGATCTTCAGGTACTTCGCCGGCACCATCGTCGCGGCTTTGATTGCCTCCATCGCCGGCATGCCGCCTTCCACCATGTACTGGAACTCGCGCGCGTTGAGGCCATGCGGAAAGACGCTCGCATCCGTTCCGAACATGATGCGCACACCGGCCTTGTAGGCCTCCGCAAAGGTTTTTGCAGCTGCGGCCCGATGGTGAGCGCCTTGGCGCGCACGATCTCGGATATGCATCAGGCTTTTGCGCCTGCTCGTAGACCCAGCGACCGGCACTGAGCGTTGGCACGTAATGCGTGCCCTTGCTCTTCATCAGCAACATCAGGTCGTGATCCATGAATGTGCCATGCTCGATCGAATCGATGCCGGCGTTCACCGCGCGGCGCATGCCCTCGAGCCCATGCGTGCGCGGCAACCGTCAACCCGTAGTCGTGAGCGGTATTGATGATGGCGTGCAGCTCCTCATCGTTGAACTGCGGCGCCTGCCCGCTCTTCGCGATGCTGAGCACGCCACCCGTCACGCGTGATCTTGATGACGTCCGCGCCTTCCTTGTAGTGCTGACGCACCGCGCGCATCGCTTCGGCCGGACCATCGACGACGTTGTCCTCGACGCCAGGGCCGGCAATCAGATGCGGCCCCCAACCGTTGGTGAAATCGCCGTGCCCGCCGGTGCTCGCGATGATGCGGCCTGCGGCGAAGATGCGTGACCGGGCACTTTCCCGGCGTTGATCGCGTTGCGCAGGCTGAAGGCGACGTTGTACATGATGTCGCCGCAATCGCGTACGGTCGTGAACCCTGCCTTGAGAGTGCGTTCCGCATACACGACACCGTCAAGCGCATAGTCAGATGGAGATTTCTTTGTAGCGCGCCAGCTCGTAGCCGGGATTCGCTTCTTCGGTGAGGTGGACGTGCATATCCATCAGGCCCGGCAACACGGTCGCGTTGCGCAGGTCCACGACCTGATCCTGCGCACCGGCGCTGCGAAAGCCGGCGTCTATGGCGGTGATGCGATTGCCCTCCACCACGATCGTGACGTTGTCCGCCGCCCGGTTGCTGACACCGTCAATGAGGTGACCGGCCTGAATGAGTGTCGCCGCGTGCGACGGGATGGCGAGCCAACATGCGAGCAGCAGTGCCGCTACACGTCCCTGGACGTGCACCACGCTGTGCCGCGATTTGATCACGTAGCGGGAGCCTGGCTTTCGATGCCAACGAGCTCGACGTCGAACACCAGCGTCGCGCCGGGCGGAATCACGCCACCGGCGCCCTGATCGCCATACGCCAGCGCGGCCGGAATCGTCAGGCGTCGCTTGCCGCCGACCTTCATGCCCACGACACCCTGGTCCCATCCCTGGATCACCTCGCCTGCACCGAGCCGGAAGCGGAACGGCTCATGGCGATCCAGCCGAGCTGTCGAACTTCCTGCCCTTATGATCCGGCGCGCCAGCCTCGTACAGCCAGCCCGTGTATTGCATGACCGCCGTTGCTCCGGGCGCGATCGCAGCTCCATTACCGGGCGCGAGATCGACGCTTTGCAGTTCGGTCGGAGGTGGCACCACCGCCGGTGGTGCGGCGGGTTTCGCTGCGTCCTGGTCGCTGCAAGCTGCGCACAGCAGGACGAGGAGCGGCCACGCGAGCCGCGCTTGGAACATTTTCATCGGAAATCCTCGAGATGTTGGGAAGATTACTTTGAATCCTTCTTCGCGAAATCGAGCGCCGCGGAGTTGATGCAATAGCGCAAGCCGCTCGGCTGCGGGCCATCATCGAACACGTGGCCGAGGTGCGCGCCGCAATTGGCGCACGTCACCTCTGTACGCACCATGCCATGGCTTTGATCGGTGTGCGTGCGCACATGATCCCCGGCGAGTGGCAGCCAGAAACTTGGCCAGCCCGAACCCGAATCGTATTTGTGCTCGGAGTCGAAAAGCTTGGCGCCACAAACGATGCAGCCGTAGGTGCCTTTGTCCTTGTTATATGTGTACGTACCGGTGAAGGCGCGCTCCGTGCCCTTCTCCTGCGTCACTTGGTATTGCTCCGGCGTGAGACGCTTACGCAGCTCCGCGTCGTCCGGCTTTGCGTTCCCCATGATTCGCTCCATGTTCTGCGGCCACAGGCGTTGCGGCCGGCAACAGGCGGGCGATTATCTCAGAGCGTGGCGAAATTACGAGACTGTCAGCTGGCCGCGCCCGGATTCGCTCCGGCACCGAGCGACAGCAGCAGTCGGTTCAGCCTGCGCACATAGTCGGCTGGATCTTCGAGCTGAGCACCGTCGGCCAGCGCGGACTGATCGAAGAGCAGCAGAGCCAGCTCCTTGAAACGTTCCGCATCGCCGAGACTGTCCAGGTATTTCACCAACGGGTGTTGCACGTTGAGTTCCAGCACCGGCTTGGCGACCGGGGCTGTCTGGCCAACCGATTCCAGGATCCGCTGCATCGAGCGGCTGAGATCGTGCTCACCCAGCACCAGACACGCCGGTGAATCGGTCAGGCGACTGCTGACACGGACTTCTCCCCACCCGCTCACCCAACACGTCCTTCACGCGCCGCAGGAACGTCTTGCTTTCCTTCAGATCCGATTCCCTGATCTTGCGATCCGCCTCGCTGAACAGCGCACCGAGTTCCAGATCGCCGCGCGTCACATCCTGCAGCCGCTTGCCCTCGAACTCGTTGAGCTGCGCCACCAGCCATTCATCGACGCGATCGCCGAGCAGCAGTACTTCGACTCCCCTTGCGGCGGAAGATCTCCAGGTGCGGGCTGGAGCGCGCTGCGGAAACGCTGTCCGCCACCAGGTAGTAGATGCGGTCCTGTCCGGGCTGCATGCGCTTGAGGTATGCCTCGAGCGGCTGATTCTGCTCGTTGCTTTCCTGGTGAGTGGTGGCGAAACGCAGCAACTTCGCGATTCGCTCGCGATTCGCCGGATCCTCGGCGAGACCTTCCTTCAGCACGCGGCCGAATTCGTTCCAGAATGCCTGGTACTTCTCGAGCTCTTCGCTGGCGAGCCGGGCCAACAGATCGAGCACGCGTCGCGCCAGCGCCGAGCGCATGCCTTCGATTTCCGGGGACTCCTGCAGCAGCTCGCGCGATACGTTGAGCGGCAGGTCGCCAGAATCGATCACACCCTTCACGAACCGCAGGTACAACGGCAGGAACTGCTCAGCGTCATCCATGATGAAGACGCGTCGCACGTACAGCTTGACGCCGCGCGGCGCCTCGCGCTGCCACAGATCGAATGGTGCATGCGCGGGCACGTAAAGAAGGCTCGTGTATTCGCGCTTGCCTTCGACCTTGTTATGGCTCCAGGCGAGCGGCGCGGTGTGATCGTGCGAAACGTGCTGGTAGAACTCGCGGTATTCGTCGTCCGTGATTTCGGTACGCGGGCGCGTCCACAGCGCTTGCGCATGGTTCACGGTTTCATATTCGCCCGAGGAGGATCCTTCCTTGAGCATGCGTACCGGCAGCGCGATGTGATCCGAATAGCGGCGCACCAGGCTGCGCAGCGTGAAGCCGTCGGCAAACTCGCGCGCGTCGCTCTTGAGGTGCAGCACGACGCTCGTGCCGTGTCGCTCGCGCGTCACGGTTTCGACCGTGAATTCGCCCTCGCCGCTCGATTCCCAGTGCACTCCCTCTGCGGCCGCGGTGCCGGCCTTGCGTGAGAGCACTTCGACGCGATCGGCCACGATGAAGGTGGAATAAAAGCCCACGCCAAACTGACCGATGAGGCGCGAGTCCTGCTGCTGATCGCCCGTGAGACGGCTGAAGAATTCCGCGGTGCCCGACTTCGCGATGGTACCGAGCTGCTCGACGATCTCGGCGCGGTTCATGCCGATGCCGTTGTCGGTGACCGTGACGGTGCCGGCCTCGGCGTCGTAGTCCACGGTGATTGCGAGCTCGGGCTCCTCGCCCAGCAGCTCGGGCCTGGAGAGCGCCTCGAAACGCAGCTTGTCAGCCGCATCCGAGGCGTTGGAGATGAGTTCGCGCAGGAAGATCTCCCTGTGGCTGTACAGGGAGTGGATCATCAACTTGAGGAGCTGCTTTTACCTCAGCCTGAAAGCCGAGTGTTTCGCGCTCGACGACAGTAGCCATCCGCTTGCATCTCGAAGAGTTTGCAGGCGGCGAATTCTGGGGCCGGAGCGCGCGATGTCAAGGCGTCCTGCCAGGTTCAGCGCGACAACCGACGTAATCGCGGTTGCCTGAAGCAGAGACGACCTAGCGAAGGATGGTTGTAGCGGAGAAGTCAACATCGACCGGCCAGTCGCAACGCAGGCCTAGCCATGCCTGGCGCAGGCAGCCGAACCAGTCGTCGATCTCATCCCAGACCTGAAGCAGCACTTCCATTTGAGACTATCCTTGCGCCGGAGACGGCGAGCGCAATATAGGCGGGCGCCGCATTCGGCAGGCGTGAGGACCATCACAGGCCAGCGCGAGTCGCCAATTGAGTCAGCCTTTGCTTGCGCCGCGTAGGATGGCTGCGTAGGCTCCTTGGCCCACAGCGTGCTCCAGCGCACACGCTGTGCTTCCCATGCAGCGTATCGTCGTCCTCAACCCCAAAGGCGGATCTGGCAAGACGACTATCGCCATCAACCTCGCCAGCTACTACGCCGTGCACGGGCTGCGACCGGTGCTGATGGACTTCGATCCGCAGGGCTCCACCATGCGCTGGCTCAAGAAGCGCAGCATCCAGCAGCCGCCGATCCATGGCATCGCCGCTTACGAGGTCAACAACCGCACCACACGCAGCTTCCACCTGCGCGCCCCGGGCGACGCGCAACGCGTGGTCATGGACACCGCAGCGGCAATCACCTCGCACCAGATGCCCGAGCTGGTACGCGGGGCCGACGCCATTCTCGTGCCCGTGTTGCCCTCCGACATCGACATCCACGCCTGCTCGAAATGCATCGCGGACCTGTTGCTGGTCGCCAAGGTCAAGCGCAACGAGAACCGCATCGCGGTGATCGCCAATCGCGTGCGCAAGCACACGCTGATCTACCAGTCGCTGATGCGCTTTCTCGCCACGTTGCAGATTCCCGATCGTGGCCACCTTCCGCGATTCGCAGAACTACATCCGCGGCGCCGAGCTCGGGCTCGGCATCCATGAGATGAAACCTTACCTGGTGCGCGAAGACACCGATCAGTGGGATCCGCTGGTGAGATGGCTCGAAGCGCTGCGGTATGCAGCGCCCAGTGGCGCCAGTCGCGCAACCTGCAGCAGTGGCGGAGCCGGTCGGAGCGCAGCCGGATGAAGTCAGCGTGGAAGAGCCGGCTCCGGACGGGAGCCTGGCGCTACTGAAAAAGGCTATTTCTCGCTCTTGTCGAAAGAACCGCGGACCTTGTCCGCCCAGTTCTTGTAATTGCTCCAGCTGTTGAGATTGCGCGTGATCGCCGAATGGCGGCCGCCGCCTTTCTGCTGCGCACGGTTGAGCCAGCTCGTATACGCCTCCAACGTCTCCGCCTTGCCGCGCGGAGCGAGTTCATCCGCACCGCGGCGCGGACCGTTGACGTCGTTTCGATAAGTCTTGCTGTCGCTCATCCGATATCCCATGCCAGATTGCAGGGGACAGTACTGCCCACCCCTACCCCACGACAGGAACTGGTTCACACGCATCCGGGACCTGCCGACGAACGCGGGCAGAGCGACTGGCGTCGCACCGATAATGCAGTTCCGGGTTATGTCCGCTGCGATCGCCGTGCCGGGCGCGTGACGCCGCGCACGCCGCGATCAGGCGTGTTTGTCGAGCTCCTCGCCCAGCAACGCACCGAACAGTGGACGCATGTCGGCGAGCGACTGATCGATCGCGGTCGGCAGCAGCGTGGTGTAGGCGTCGAGGAGCACCACGGCATTGCGAGCCGGATCGCTTCCCGTTGCAGCGCCGATGCGCTTCGCGAGACCACGGTTGACCGTGTGCAACTCGGCGTACGCTTCGCTTGAGCCCGTCGAGTTTCAGATCTGCCGGCGCGCCGTTAGCAGCCTTCAGAATCTGGGCCAGCGCGTACATCGTGACCGAGCGATAGATGGTCTCCAGTTCGCTCGCCAGCGGCACGTGAAACCTTGCCATCGGGCGCAGGAATTCGGTCCGCGGGCAGCCGCTGGTCGCCATGATCAGGCCGAGCAGCGAGCTCAGGGCCTGTTGCGCAGCGGTTTCCTGGGTCACGACACGCTCCACGATGTGCACGTCGACCCGCACCTGGTCATAGGACACGAGTCGTTCCAGGCGCTCGATGATCCCGACCAGCTGAACAGCTACTGGACACTGCGGGTGCACGCTCGCCTGGAGCGGACAGTTGTCGCATTGGTTGAAACCGAGTGCGGTCCAGAATGGCAGCTCGGGCGGATGCGGATTGAGGAGACGAAAATCGCGAGGATCGAAGAACAGATCGAAGACTTCGCGCCTGCCATCCGGGAGCTGGAAGCGGTAGCGGACGCGCAGCGGACCCATGGCGCAATCATGGCGCGTCGCGCGCCATTGGGCCAGCGGCTTCTTCAGCTCACCAGTCGATAGCAGGGCTGGTAGTGACCATTGGCAATCTTCATGCGCCGCTCGGCCACGAAACCAGTCAGCAGCGTATCGAGCGCCGCGACGATGGAACGATCACCACGAATCTCGAAGGGTCCGTATTTCTCGATGGCGCGCACGCCGGCTTCCTTGACGTTCCCGGCCACGATCCCGGAGAAGGCGCGCCGCAGGTTCGCGGCTCGCTGGTGCACTGGCTGATCCGCTCCCAGCTCGAGCGCACGCATGTTCTCGTGCGTAACCTCGAAAGGCAGCTGGAGGCTCCCGTGGAATGCGCAGCAGCCAGTTGAAGTTGTACGAGTCGGTTCGACTGGTGTCGCCACTCGCGTACCTGTTCCGTGCCGTTCGCAGTGCCCGGGCAGTTCCGGCGGGGTCGCCCGCCGATGATCCGGTAACGCTTCTGCGCTTCAGCGCCGAGGGTCGTGCCGATAAAGCGATTGATCTGCTCGAAGTAGCCAGCACTCTCGGCGGGCCCGGTGAAGATTACCGGGAAGGGCTGAGTGGCATTGGCCGGATCGAGCAGGATGCCGAGCAGATAAAGAATCTCCTCCGCGGTGCCAGCTCCACCCGGAAACACGCACGATGCCGTGCGCCACGCGCGCGAACGCCTCGAGGCGTTTCTCGATGTCCGGCATGATCACGAGGTGGCTGACGATCGGGTTCGGCGGCTCCGCGGCGATGATGCCGGGTTCGGTGATGCCGATATAGCGACCGGATTGGATGCGCTGCTTGAATGGCCAATCGTGGCGCCTTTCATCGGACCTTTCATCGCTCCCGGACCGCACCCGGTCGAGACGTCGAACCCTCGCAGGCCGAGCTCGTAGCCGACCTTCTTGGTGTAGTCGTACTCCTCGCGGCTGATCGCAGTGCCCGCCCCAGCACACGATGAGGTTGGTCTTGCCGCGCACATCGAGAATGCGTGCGTTGCGCAGGATGTGAAACACGGCGTTGGTGATGCTCGCCGGGTCCTTGAGATCGAACCGCCCGCTGTCGATGATCTCGCTGCCGATGTAGATGACGTCGCGCAGCACCGCAAACAGGTGCTCCTTGATGCCCTGGATCATCTCCCCATCGACGAAGGCGGTTGCCGGGGCGTTGCGCAGCACCAGCTTGATGCCCCAGGTCTGGTGTTCGATGCGGATATCGAAATCGCGATAGCGTTCGGAGACGTCCTTCGCGCTATCGATCTCGCTGCCTGAGTTGAGTACTGCGAGCGCACATTTGCGAAACAGCTCGTAGGTGCCCCCGCGCCCGCTGTCGAGGAGCTTGGCGACTTCCGCCTGCGAGAGATTTTCGAGACTGCCCTTGGGTGTGACTCGAGCGTCTACAAAATCGGAAATGACGATACTGGTTTCCACTACACGGCGCGGCCGCAGCCTGCGGCCTCGATATTCAAGGCAGGATTTCGATCGGCGTGTCCGCGCCGGTACTCAGCCAGATTTCGACCATATCGGAATTTGAAACCGCGATGCAGCCGTCCGTCCAATCCCGGTCATAATACTCGGGCGGGTGCCTCAGGCGATTGGGCGAAGCCGTGAATCATGATCAGGCCACCGGGAGCATAGCCGAGCTGGCGGGCGCGGCGGATGTCCTGGTCGCTCGGATAGGAAATCTGGATCGACAGAAAGAACTCGCTGTTGGGGTTGCGACGTGCCAGCCGATAGCTGCCCCTCAGGCGTACGGAAATCGCCTTCGCGCAGCTTCGGGCCGCTGGGATCGAGGCCGAGTGCAATGCGGTAGTTGCCCACAACCTCGCCGTCGCGCACCAGGCTCAGCGACGTTCGGCCTTGTGCACGATGATCTGATCGCAGCGCTGAAAAGTTGCGAGAGGGATGGCGTTCTGCGCGGCGAATGACAGCGCCCCGCACGCAAACATCCACGAGAGTACTTCTGCATCCGGCCTACTCGCGCCTCCACCCCGTTGGACCGGTGCCGATTATAGAGGTGCCCGAAGGGATAGTAGATCGGCAATGCGTCACAGCAGCGGCGCAAACTCTGAGCGCTGTCGCTCACGACAGACAATGGCGCTGCCTGAAGGACTAGCCGAGCTCCACGCGAATCAATTCGACCGCGCGGCGTAGCGCTTGCTCGACGACGCGCGTTTCGGGGTGCCGCACGATCATGTAGCCGGCGCCCTCGTAACCTGTCAGGTTGGGCATGGCCGGCCTGCGGCAGGCGCGCCTCCACTACCAACGAGCCGAGTTCGCGCTGTGCCTGAGCCAGTCCGTGCACCGCACGCACCCGCCCGGTTCCCATACCGCGCAAGTACGCTGCCCCGGCGCTGAAATCACGGCGCGGCACCGTGAACTCATCCGTCACCATCAATCTTGGCCAGGCGCGATAGAAGTCGCAGTTGCTGGAGTAGGAGATCAACGTGGTGAACTGTGCGCCCGGCGGCCGCGCGGCGACCTCGGAGATCGCGATGCCCCCGTCTGCACGCCGGAACCATTCCATGTGAGTCATGCCGGTCGTCAGACCCAATGCGCGCAGTGCCGGTCCGGCGGCGGCGCGGATTTCATCGTATTCCGGTCCCTCGATTTCACGCGGCAGCAGCACGCACCATTGAATCCAGGCGTTCTCCAGCACCGTGAGCGGCGCTGGCAGATAGCGCGAGATCGAATACCAGACGATCCGCCCGTCGATCGCGACACTGTCGAAGGAATGCTCCTCGCCCTGCAGGAACTCTTCGAACAGCGCCGGGCGGCGCGCATCGGGCGGGTGCCGCCCCAGATGAGGCCTCGAGTTGCGCCGAGTCTTCAAGGCGATAGGTGTTGACGGCCCCGGCGCCGGCTGGTGGCTTCACGACCACGGGGTAACCGACCTCCCGCGTGAAGGAGAAGGCGTCGGTCGGCTGCACGATGAGCTGGTGACGTGCGCAGGGAAGGCCTGCCGCCTCCAGTACGCGCTTCATGGTGGCCTTTGTCGCGAAAGTTTTCGGCCGCCTCGACCGACAGGCCCGGCAGCCCGAAGTGCGCGCGCACTTTGGCAAGCGGTACCTGAAGCTGCTCCAGGGAACCCATGATGCGATCCGGTTTTCCCAGCTGCTGCGAAAGGGCTTCGATCGCTCCGGCAATCTGCCCGGCGTCGAGCCCGTCGCTGATGCGCCAATGCCCGGCGATGCGGCCCCGGACGTCCGGCGGCAGTCGCTCCAGCGGATCCTGGCTGATGATTGCGAGCCGGGTGCCCTCGAGCTGCGCAGCACTCGGCGACGAACCGCAGGGTCGCCTCCATGAAGAACGGCACGACAAAGATGACAGTGCTCACCAGGGCGGACCTCCGGGCTCCCGCGAACCGGGCCGATGCCATTATGCTTGCGCACAATGACGAGGGGACCATGAACACGCTTTCCAGCCACTTCACCTGCACGGCGCTGATTGCGCTCCTGACCGCCTGTGCCGCAGGCCCGGACAACGAAGTGCGGGAGCAGCTCGACCAGCGCACCGGCGTCACGGTGACACGGATGAAGGAGGCGCTGCAGTTCTATTCAGCCGCTTCCCGAACTCGGGCTGCAGGCGACCAGTTTCGCCTATCTCGGCCCGCTCGAAGTGAATCGCATGGGGCAGCGCAATACGTATCTCTGGCTGAGCGTTCTGCCCGGAAGCGCCTCCGAGGGACGTGATGGCGCCGAGGCTGCGCCACCGGCACGACTGCGGCTGATCGTGGATGAAGAAAGCTTCGACCTGGAGGTTGTCGCGAGCAGCGCAGAACAGATCGATCTCGGCAAGCGTGCGTATCCGCGACCGGCGGACTGGGCGCGCGAGGGCTACTGGTCGGCTTCCCTCGAAGTGCTCGCGCGCCTCGCGACTGCGGCAAGCCTGCTGCTCGAGATCGACTCGGGCGATGGTCAGTTGAGACGCTACGAGCCGTGGAAAGCGGACCTGGACACGCTCAAGCAATTCGTGGCGCAGATCTCTCCCGACGCGCCCTGATCTGCGCCGCCCTGGCGATCTCAGGACGGTTGTAGCTCCACGCGTTCGCAGGAACGGTTCCCCGGTCGCATCTCGGCCTGTAGCCGATAACGCTCCCCCGCGGCAACTTCCACGTCGAGCGCATGCCGGCTTGCCGTGGCGCCGTCGCCGCCCAACTGGCAGTCGATCAACAGGGAGTGCTTGCCTGGGAGTAATGCGACGCTGCTGTACCGCAGGTCCACTTCCTTCCCGTCCACGGCACGAATCACCAGGGCGAGCGGCGTCGTCGCCCGAAGCTTCGCAGCACCGCTGATCACTGCTACTTCGCTTGCGGACTTGTGACTGCCCTCGTATGCCTGAAAAGTCCCGCAAGCCGCCGGCATCACCAGCATCGCGCTGACGGCGATGGCGCCGGCGAGTGGCGCCGCTCTCACGACACGCCGCCCGCGGGCTGCGACCCGGTGGACTCGATCAGCGGCATCACGAGCTGGGTGCGTGGGCGCACGTCGTCGAAGTTGATGTCGGGGTTGTATTGCCTCAGCAGCCAGATCGGCAGGTTCGGATATTTCTGCGCGATGGACCAGAGCGATTCCCGCGCCGTACCACGTGTACCTCGGTGCCGACGATCCGGTTCGCCGCAAAGAAGTCCTCCTGCAGCCGCTGATGATAGTTGCGGCGGCGCTGCTCGAACTGATCCACCGCGGTGCCCGAGGTAGCGATCTTCAGGCGCTGGCCGATGACCACGGGCGTACCGAAGCGCATGTGGTTGAGCTCTCGCAGCTGGCTGGCACGCACACCGAGCCAATCGGCGTAGTGGCCGAGAGTCTCGGCGGCCTGAACCTCGATCGTGCCGTCGTCAGCCACGGTGTAGTCACTGGGGTCCGCGGCCATCACAGATGTTTCCGCTCCCGTCACGAGGTTCGGCCCCAACTCCTCGGCCTGCGCCGCTGATACCGGCTCGGCTGCCTGCGCCAGCGCGAGCTCACGCTCCGACTGCGGCTCCTCCTCGGGCTGTGCCTCGAGATCAGCAATGGCAGGTTGTGGCGTGACATCCGTGATGGTGACCGTTCCCTGCGGCAGTTTCTCGCCCGCGATGCTGGCGAGGCGCAGCTTCTGCCCCTCGTAGATGAAATTGCGATCCTTCAGGCCGTTGAGCGTGATCAGCTCCTGTTCGCTCATCCCCGCATCGCGAGCGATGTTGGAAAGCGAATCACCCCGCTTGACCACGTAGGCCTCGGTTGGTGCGACCGGCGGTTGGGCCGCTGCAGGCACCGCTGCAGTCGCTGTGGTTGCAGCGGCCACTGCCCCCGGTCGTGGCTCGGTGCCGGGCAACTGCAGGATCTGGCCGTGCCGCACCTGGTTGGCGCGGGTCAAATCGTTCAGCCTCATCAGTGTGGCGACAGTCGTGCCATGGGAGGAGGCAATGGCCGAGAGCGTGTCGCCACGGCGCACACGATAGATGCGATCCACCTTCTGCTGCTCGAAGCGTTCGGTCGGTTGTAAACCAGCCATCCGCGTCTTGAAGTCCGGCGTCGCGCCGTTGGAATCGGGCACACGCAGGACGAAGCCGCGCGGGATGTAGCGCTCGCCGTTCCAGACGGCTGCAGTGAGAGACGGGTTCATCGCGCGCAACATATCCATGTCGATACCGAGGGCGCGCTGCATGGCGTTCACCGGTACGTAGTCCGGCACGCCGAAGGTCTGCGACTTCACCTCGCTCTTGCGCGTCAGCGGTCCGAAATACTTCTCGGCGTCGTGATCCACATCCAGCGCGGCGAGGAATGCAACGTAGTAGTTGCGCGAAGCGAACCCGAACGTGCGGCTCTGGTGTTTGCGGATGATGGTGACGATGTCATCGGTGCCCTGCTTCTCCTTGGCGCGGCGCATTCCGGCAGCGCCATGGTTGTATGCGGTGATTGCCAGCGGCCAGGTGCCCAGCAGGTCGTAGTTGAACTGCAGCAACTGGGCGGCGGCGATCGTGGATCGATAAGGATCCATGCGTTCATCGACGGTCGAGTCGATGCGCATGAACCGTCGCCCGGTCGAGCGCATGAATTGCCACAGCCCGGCGGCGCCCGCCTTGGAATAGGCAGTCGGATCGAACGAGGATTCCACGTGCGGTAGTGCCGCGATCTCGGCCGGCAGTCCCATATTGGCGAGCGTCTCGGCGATGTGCGCCTCGTATGCTCCGGAACGAATGAGGCCCGCCTTGAACCGATCGGCCTGACCGAGTTGGAAGCGAACATGTTCGGCTGCCTCGCCGAGCGCGCGCGTGCTGGTAGTTTGCGGCCAGAGTGCGCGAACCCTGGACTCATCAGGCGAGCCGGTACTGTTACCGCTCGCGAGCCGCTTCAGGATCGCCTGATATTTGTCCTTCGCCGCATCCACGCGCTTGGAGCGTTCGCTCGGCGTGAGACCTTCGGGAAAGCTGATGACTTCGTAGACGATGCCAAGATTGCGCTCGTCATGTATCAGCCCTCCGTTCGTGGTGACCTCGGTATACACGCGGGTCCAGAACTGGATGTCGGGCTCGATCTCTGCCGTTCTGACAAACGGGCTCTCGGCGGCCCCGGCAGTCGCTAACAAAGATCAAGCCAAGCGACATCAGCAGCAGGCAGTTCAACAGATTCCGGAACGACATCACCCTCCTGCACCCGATTTCACGGCGTCCTGTCGACGTCGATGGACCTTACAGGCCCTGGCCCGATGCCAAGTGGCTGGACGAAAACGATTCCTGCGTGCTCGTGTGACATAGATCGGGCACGCACCACGGAGTTCGCGTCGCCAGAATTGACATCAGTGATTCTGACAAACGCTCGCGCCTGGCCTTCGATGTTACGAAATACATCCTGAGCGCCCGACAGAAGCGCGACCGTGTCACAGATTGCCTCTCGAATCACCGCTTTTGCAGGCCTCATGTCGTCGCTCGGCATGGTGTGGCACCTGGCTTGCATTTTCCTTTCGCAAAGTCGGCGGCGTCATGACCGCAGGCTATGTAAAGCAGCAAGGGCTCTAAGGAACAAGCGGACTATGTACAACAAAATCACATTGCTACTCGCATCGGCGGTTGTTGCCGGCCAGGCTTGGGCTACGCCGATCAACCTGGGCGGCAGTGAGACCAACCTGCAGCAGGTTCTCAACGGGATCACCGCTGGCGGCACATCCTCGGTCAACGTTCTGACCGATCAGCAGGTTCCGGATGAGGTGTGGTCGCTCAACGCCAGTGGCGGCGCCATGAGTCAGGTGATCATCGAGATCGCGGGTTACGCGAACTCCAACAGCTTCGGCGTCTATGACGTCACCGCGCCCAGGCAAACAGGTGACGCTGTTCAGCGGCGCCCAGGGGGCGGGGTCGAAATCGTTGCTGGTACTGCAGAATGACGGCAGCGTGATCATCGGCAATCTGGACACCCTGTCCTTCTATGATTCCGGCATCGATTTCGCCGGGAACCAGTTCGGGTTCTTCCTGAAAACGCCGTACGACACCTGGTACTCCCAGAATGCGCTTAATGCCGACTCTTCGGACCACATGGTTTCGTTCGCCGGCAAGGGTGACTGGGTCACGCTGCCGGGCAGCTCCGGATACTGGGATTCGAATGAGTACGTCCTTGGCTGGGAAGATCTGGCGAGCCCGGGCTGGGATTACGACTACAACGACTTTGTCGTGATGGTGGAGTCGGTGCACGCTGGTGTGCCGGAGCCGGGCAGCCTGGCACTCTTCGGCGTGGGACTCGCAGCACTCGGCTGGACGCTGCGACGACGCACGGTTTCGATCAAAGGCTGAACAACAACTACAACAGTCCATTCAACAAGAACAACTGGAATCAGAAAAGAGCAAGAAGCCCTCAACGGACATCAGGAAACTCACGAGAACAATAAAGAGAATTGCAAAGGCCCCGCCCAGTGGGGCCTTTGTTTGCGCCCGAGAAAACAAGGCAGCCCGAAGGCTGCCTTGTAAAGCGGCATATCGCCTCCTGGCGGGGAGTCACCGGGCGGGGAACCCGGATCTGATACGCCGGTTAACCGGTTGGCGATTGGCTATCCGGTCGGTGTGACCCTTCAGCCGCACTTTGAGTCGCCGCAGCTAAGACACGTCATGCAGCCATCCATCATGATCACGGCTGCCGTGCTGCACTTCGAGCACAGCTGCGCGCCCTCGGGATAGTGCGTCTTGGCGAAAGCGTCCTGTTGTTTGCGCCGCGCCTCGAACTCGGCGCGTTTCTCGTCGATAAGTTTCTGGCGATGCGCGTCGACCTGCGGCCGGGGATGAGGCCGATTGCCTGCAGGTGCCGCTCGATCACGTAGCCGAGCTCGGCGATGATCGACGGCATGAACTTGCCGCCGGACTGCCAATAGCCACCGCGCGGATCGAACACCGCCTTGAGCTCATCCACGAGAAACGTGGCATCCCCGCCCTTGCGGAACACTGCAGAGATGATGCGCGTCAGCGCCACGATCCACTGGTAGTGATCGAGGTTCTTGGAATTGATAAAGATCTCGAACGGGCGACGCTGCTCGTACTCGGTACCTTCGTTGAGCACGATGTCGTTGATCGTCACGTACATCGCGTGATCGGAGACCGGCGTCTTGATCTTGTAGGTCGAACCGATGAGCATCTCCGGACGCTCGAGCTTCTCGTGCATCCGGATGACCTTGGCCCGCGCCCGTCGCGCATGCGCACGACCTCGTCGCGATCCTTGTCCTTCTGCTGCTCGCGCACCTTGTCCTCGGCTTCTGGACCCGGTACTTGACGATTTTCTTGTCGACCTTGATGGCGCTCATATTCGAACCTGCTCGTCCTTCCCCTAGAACTTTCCGTAATACCCTTCTTTCAATGCATCGAAGAGATTGGCGGCGGTATGTTTCTCGCCGTCGTACTCGATTTCCTCATCTCCCTTGACCTGGATCTCGGTCCCATCCTCGAGCGTGAACACATAAGTCGTGTTCTTGAGGTCGTCCTCCTTGACGAGCACGCCCTGGAAAGCCTCCGGGTTGAAGCGAAACGTCGTGCAGCCCTTGAGCCCCTGCTCGTAGGCATACAGGTAGATGTCCTTGAAGGTCCTCGTAGCTTGTAATCGGTCGGCACGTTCGCGGTCTTGGAGATCGAGGAATCCACCCACTTCTGCGAGGCCGCCTGGATGTCGACGTGCTGCTCCGGCGTCACATCCTCCGCGGTCGTGAAGTACTCAGGCAGCTTCTCGCCCGCAGTGTTGATCCCGGAATCGCCCGCGGGTTCACTCAGCTCCCGGTAAGCGAGCAGCTCGAAGGAGAAGACGTCCATCTTTTCCTTGGTCTTGCGGCCTTCGCGGATCACGTTGCGGAAGTAGTGATGCGCGAACGACGGCTCGATGCCGTTGCGTCGCGTTGTTGGCAAGAGACAGTGAGATCGTGCCGGTCGGCGCGATCGAGCTGTGGTGCGTGAAACGCGCGCCCACCCCGGCGAGCTCGTCCACCAGTTCCGGCGCGACCTCGGCGACGCGCTGCATGTAGCGGCTGTAGCGCGCATGCAGGACGCGGCCCGGAACGCTGGCGCCCACCTTCCAGCCATCGGCCGCCATCTCCGGACGCTTGCGCAGCATCTCGGGGTGACAGTGAACTCTTCGAGCATGATCGGCGCCGGCCCCTTCTCACGTGACAGGTCGAGCGCCGCCTGCCATCCCGCGATCGCGAGCTCGCGCGACACTTTTCGGTGAAGGCAACCGAGGGCTTCGAACCGTATTTCATGCCGAGCAGGGTGATCGTGGAGCCGAGGCCGAGAAATCCCATGCCGTGACGGCGCTTGCGATGGATTTCCTCGCGCTGGCCTTTGAGCGGCAGGCCATTGACCTCCACGACATTGTCGAGCATGCGCGTGAAGACTTTCACCACGCGTCGGAATTCCTCCCAGTCGAAGTCCGCCGCATCCGTGAATGGATGGCGCACGAAGCGCGTCAGGTTGATCGAACCCAGCAGGCATGAACCATACGGCGGCAGCGGCTGCTCGCCGCAGGGATTGGTGGCGCGGATGTTCTCGCAGAACCAGTTGTTGTTCATCTCGTTGACGCGATCGATCAGCACGAACCCCGGCTCCGCGAAGTCGTAGGTCGAGGACATGATCACGTCCCACATGCGCCGCGCCGGCAAGGTCTTATAGACCTTGCATGCGACCAGGCCCGCGTCATTGACCACGTAGTTCTCGTGCGTCGGCCACTCGCGCCAGATGTAGTGAGCGCGATCCGTGAGATCCGGCTTCTCCGCCTCGTACTCCTTGACGTTGAGCGGAAACGCCAGCTGCCATTCGCCGTCGGCCCGCACTGCCTTCATGAACTCGTCGGTGACGAGCAGCGAGAGGTTGAACTGGCGCAGTCGACCGCTCTCGCGCTTGGCGCGGATGAACTCCATCGCATCCGGATGGCCGATATCGAACGTGCCCATCTGCGCGCCGCGCCGCCCGCCGGCCGAGGACACGGTGAAGCACATCTTGTCGTAGATATCCATGAACGACAGCGGACCGGACGGTGTACGCGCCGGCGCCCGACACGTACGCGCCGCGCGGACGCAGCGTCGAGAACTCGTAGCCGATGCCGCAGCCAGCCTTCAGCGTGAGGCCGGCCTCATGCACCTTGTTGAGGATGTCATCCATGGAATCGCGGATGGTTCCCGACACGGTGCAGTTGATCGTCGAGGTTGCCGGCTTGTGCTCGAGCGCACCGGCATTGGACGTGACGCGGCCCGCGGGAATGGCGCCCTGCGCAAGGCCCACAGGAAATGCTCGTACCAATGCTCGCGCACGTCTCCGGTCGCTTCGACATCCGCCAGCGCGCGCGCCACCCGCTTGTAGGTATCGTCCATCGTAGCGATCGATGGGCGTACCGTCTTTGGCGGTCAGGCGATACTTCTTGTCCCAGATGTCGAGTGAGGCTTCCTGGAAGGCGATGCTGTCGAAATCTTTTGGCTCTAGCTTGACCACCGTATTCATTGGTTTTGGCTGACGCTCCCTAGGCTTCGTCAATACGGGTGGATATGTGGTTCTTCTGACTTGTCGTGCAGGTCCGTTAGTATCGAACACAACATCTTGTGTCAGGGGCGCAAGATTATTCTTGGCTTCCGGGCACGTCAAGAATTTTTTGGGTCAAAATTCGTACCATTAAACACATATGATTCATTGACTTACAAAAACAAGCTGATAACTTTCCTTATTGCCTCGCAAAAAATCTCGGTGGGGCTCAAACCCAACATCTTGTGTCCACCGGACGAGCACATAAATCACGCACAGGAATTGCACCGGTCATCCACTTGTGCGTACGCCAAAGCTGCGCTGCAGGGCGAAGTTGAAATCCAGATGTGGGTCCCTAAATCGCCTCTCCAAGCGCACTGAGCGCTTGCTCTTTGAGAAACGGAGGTGAAAGAAATGAACGTGGTCAGATACGAGCCCTGGGTGCTGATGAATCGGCTGAGTCGCGATCTCGAGCGCCTGTTCAATGTGCCGGCGGATGCCGGCGATGAGACGCGCAGCGCAGTCGTGGACTGGGTCCCGGCGGTTGACATCAAGGAAGAGGACAAGCAGTTCGTGCTGCATGCCGATCTGCCTGGTGTCGATGCGAAAGACATCGAAGTGTCACTGGAAAAAAGGCGTGCTGACGATTCGCGGCCGGCGCGCAGCGGAATCACGTGAGGAGAAGGATGGCTATCGGCGCGTGGAGCGCGTGAGTGGTGAATTCTTCCGGACGCTTCACGCTGCCGGACACCGCCGATTCTGACTGCAGTCAGGGCGAAGTTCGTCAATGGCGTCCTCGAGGTCCAGATCCCGAAGCAGCCGACCGTGTTGCCGCGGCGGATCAGCGTCGAAACCCACTGAGAATCCGGCCGTTTTGCGGCCTTCCCTCGGGCCGGAGGCGGAACTTTCCGCCTCCGTGCCTTAGTCCTGTACGCCCGGTTGGGGGCCGCCATAGAATCCTCGCCCCGTCACATCAGGATCTCGACCGCATGAAGCTGATTGCACTACGCGCCGGCCTGGCGCTCGCCGCCCTGTTCGCCCTCACGACGGATGCGGCCACCACGGCGCCCATCGCCGACTCTCCCATCCCTTCGCTTGCGCCAATGGTCAAAAAGGTCGGGCCTACCGTCGTGCAGCATCGCGGACGCGCGGCACGATCAAGGATCGCGGCAATCCGCTGTTCGACGATCCGTTCTTCCGGCGCTTCTTCGACGTCCCACCGGATGCGCGGCCGCGCGAGCGTCCGTTCCGCAGCGCGGGCTCCGGTGTCGTGGTCGATGCGGCGAACGGCTACATCATCACGAATGCGCATGTCGTCGAGAACGCCACCGAGATCACGGTCACGAGCGACAGGACTGATCACGAATACAAGGCAGAGGTGGTCGGGTCGGATGAGGGCTCGGATGTCGCGGTGCTCAAGCTCAAGCAGGGCAAACTTCCCGCGATTGCGCTTGGCGATTCGAGCAAGCTCGAGGTCGGCGATTTCGTGGTGGCGATCGGCAACCCCTTCGGCCTGCAACACACGGTCACCTCTGGCATCGTCAGCGCACTCGGGCGCTCTGGCATCGCCGATCCCAACAGCAGTTACGAAGATTTCATCCAGACCGACGCGTCGATCAATCCGGGTAACTCGGGCGGCGCACTGGTGAACCTGCGCGGCGAGCTGGTCGGCATCAATTCCGCGATCCTTTCCCGCAGCGGTGGCAACATCGGCATCGGCTTCGCGATCCCGGTCGAACATGGTCAAGAACGTGATGGATCAGCTCGGTCAAGTACGGCGAGGTCAAGCGCGGACTGCTGGGCGTCAACATTCATACGCTGACGCCCGACCTCGCGTGCAGGCGGTCGGCGCGCCAGCCGACACCCAGGGCGCGCTGGTCTCGCAGGTCGTCGATGGCTCAGCTGCCGACAAGGCCGGCATCAAGATCAACGACATCATCACCGTCGATCAACGGCGAAGTGGTCAAGGGTGCCGCCGGAATTGCGTCGCTCGATCGGCATGCTGCAGGTCGGCGACAAGGTCGACATCGGCCTGCTGCGCGATGGCAAGCCACGCAAGGTTACCGCGGTCATCGCAGAACGCTACCGAATCCGAAGTCGCCTCCGCCACGGACATCCATCCAGGGGCTCGAAGGCGCACAGCTCGGGGACGCCGACAATGCTGGTGGTGTGTCGTTCGCGCGATCGACGCTGGCAGCTCTGCCGCCCAGACCGGCTTGCGCCCCAACGATTTGATCGTCGGAGTCAACCGTCGCGTCGCAGACCTCGAAGCAGCTGCGCGATGCGGCGAGTGGTTCGGCCTCGATAGTCCTGAACGTCAAGCGCGGCAACGCGATGCTCCTGATCCCGATTCGCTGAGGCTCGCGGAATACCCAAGGCCCCTCCAACGAGGCCTTGCTCTATTTGAGGCTGAAGCCCCGCTCACCCACCTATAATCATCGCGGAGCTTTGCCAGTGGCGACGAAACCAGCACGGATCTGCGTATTAGGTGGCACCGGCTTCGTCGGCGGGCGCCTCGTGACGCGGCTCGTCAGCGAAGGACACCGGGTCAAGGTACTCACACGCAACCGCGAAGTGCACCGCGACCTGCTGGTGCTACCGGACATCGATCTGGTCAATGCCGATGTGCACGACGCAGGCCAGCTCGCGGCGCACTTCGGCGGCTTCGAGACCGTCATCAACCTGGTCGGCATTCTCAATGAACGCGGTCGAAGTGGCGCTGGGTTTCAGCGCGTTCATACCGAGCTGGCCGGAAAGGTCGTGGGCGCTTGTCGGTCGGCCAGCGTGCAGCGGCTGCCGCACATGAGCTCACTCGGCGCAGACGCCGATCGCGCCCGAGCCAACTACCTGCGTTCCGAGGGCGCCGCCGAGGCAGTCGTTCGTAAGGGGTGCGAAGGTGTCATCGATTACGCGATTTTCCGGCCATCGGTAATCTTTGGGCCGGGCGATTCCTTTACCAATCGATTTGCGCGACTCCTGCGTCGCGTGCCGGCCGCCCTGCCGCTCGCCCGGAGCAAGGCACGTTTTGCGCCGGTGTACGTGGGAGACGTAGTCGAAGCGATGGCGCAGGCGATCCAGGCCCATGTCATCGGCGGCAAGACGTACGAGTTGTGCGGCCCCGGCGTCTACACGCTCGGCGAGATCGCGCCTTCATTGCCGGCACGCTCGGGCTCAGGCGCTGGGTCCTCGGCCTGCCCGATTTTTTTGGCCGCTTGCAGGCGCTGATCATGGACTTCGTGCCCGGCAAGCCTTTCTCTACCGACAACTATCGCTCGCTGCTGGTGGACAGCGTCTGCCGCCAGGACGGCTTCGTGGAGCTTGGAATCGTCGCGCACCCGATGGAGGCGATAGTGCGGCAGTATCTTGGTTCCCAGTCCGCTCACGGCCTGCTCGACACGTACCGCCATTACGCCAGCCGGCGCTAGAGGCCACGGTTCAGTTCTCTTTACTGAAGCGGCGGTGATTGCTTCGGCACAGACGCGTTCTGATGCCGCGCAGTCTCGTCTTCGCGCGCGAGGCTTTTCACCTGCTGAAAGAAGGTCGGCAGGTCGTTGCCGGCCTCGGCCAGCACGCGCTGCAGACCGGGCACGCACTCCTCGTACGCAGCCACCGAAACCAGATACGCGTTGTTGAAGTCCTGGCCGATGCGTGAGTCAGGGGATCCATGCCGCCATGCTGCCAATAGTTCACCGTATTCGTGAGCGATGCGCTCGAGCTCGACGCGCTTGCGTTCACGCATCGTGCTGGCATCGACGCCGCTCGCGTACAGCGCCTTCAACCGGTCGCGGCCCGCATTCAGCACACGCGCCAGCTCAACATGACGTTGGCGCTCGGTCTTGAACGCGACCAGTTCCGGTTCGCGCCCGTGAGCTGCCAGCCAACGATGCACGCCCTCCACCTCCACCACCGAGGCAAACGCCCGTTGAACGAGGAATCCCCCGGCACATACACCAGCTGGTGCGTCAGCTCGTGGAAAATGATGGCGGCCAGGCGCACGTCACTCCAGCCGATCATGGTATTGAGCACCGGATCGTCGAAATGGCCGAGCGTTGAGTACGCCGGCACGCCTCCCACGTAGACGTCATTGCCAGCAGCGTGCAGCCGCTCAGCAAACGCCCGCGCTTTCGCTTCGGAGAAATAGCCGCGATACACCACACATCCCGCGACCGGAAAGCACCAGCGCTTGGGTTGCACGGAAAACTCCGGCGCCGCAAAAACGTTCCACACCACGAACGGCCGGCCGACGTCCGCGTAACTGCGATAGCTGCCGTTATCAGGCAATCCCAGCTCGCGTACCGCGAACTCGCGGATCTCGAGCACTTGCTGCAGGCGTGACCTGAGCTCGGGTGTCGTCGCCGGATTCGCGATCACGGTCGAGATGGGTTGGCGCTTCGACATGAGATCCATCTGACCGTTGGCGCTCTGGATCAGATAACAACCACCGAGCTGCAGACAGCAGGCCAGGGTCGCGAACAGCGGCGGCGAAGGTCGATTCATCTAGGGAAGCTCTACACAGGTATCACGAGGCGCGTTGCGCCGCCAACGGTGCAGATGCCAGGCGCAGCGCGCAGGCAATGGTCGCTTCCATTGGCAAGCGCTGCAACGATGCAGCTGCCCGTTCGCGACGCAACCCGGACGGGACTGTCCTCGGCAAGCTTCTGGCGTCGTTGCGAGTCTTGTCGATATCGACATATCGGCTGCGCCTCGCGTCTAGCCAGATAGCTGGCGGAGGCACGGTCGCGCCCGTGATACCTGTGCAGAGCTTCCCTAGGTAAGCTATCCGCATGGAAGTGTATCTGGTCGGCGGTGCAGTCCGGGATGAGTTGCTCGGTCGCGCAGTGAAGGAGCGCGACTGGGTGGTCGTCGGCGCTACCGCGGAGGAATTGCAACGCCAGGGAATGCAGCAGGTGGGGCGCGACTTTCCTGTATTCCTGCATCCCGAGACCCACGAGGAGTACGCGCTCGCGCGCACCGAGCGCAAGACCGGTGCGGGCTACTACGGATTCAGCACCGACAGCTCGCCGGCCGTGAGCCTCGAGCAGGATCTCGCAGCGCCGCGATCTGACCATCAACGCAATGGCGCGTGCCACCGACGGGCGACTCATCGACCCTTATGGCGGCCAGCGGGATCTCGAAGCGCGGCAACTGCGCCACGTTTCGCCCGCCTTTGCCGAAGATCCGCTACGTGTGCTGCGCGTGGCGCGTTTCGCCGCACGTTTCGCCGCACTGAATTTCGCGTCGCCGACGACACCTCGCTTTGATGCGGCAGATGAGCAGCAGCGGCGAACTGGCGGAACTGGTGCCGGAACGTGTGTGGCAGGAGACGCGGCGCGCACTTGAAGAAGAATCGCCGCAGGTGTCTTCGCGGTGCTGCGCGATTGCGGCGCGCACTCGCACAGGTATTTCCGGAGCTCGAGGCCCTGTTCGGTGTGCCACAGCCTGAGCAGTGGCATCCGGAAATCGACACCGGGGTACACACGCTCATGGTCGTAAAGATGGCGGCCTCGCTTTCGCCGCTTGCAACCGTGCGTTTCGCGGCGCTGGTTCACGATCTGGGCAAGGCCGACACGCCGCGCGTGAAATGGCCACGCCACGCCGGTCACGAGGTGCAGAGCGTGCAGCGCGTGCAGCAGCTGTGCGCCAGGTTTCGAATCCCGAACGACTATCGTGATCTCGCGGTGCTGGTCGCACGTCATCACGGGGTAGTGCATCGGGCGTTCGAGCTGCGAGCAGCGACGGTGCTGGACCTGCTCGCGCACACGCGGATGCTCTGCGCCGGCCCGAGCGTTTCGAACAGTTCCTGCTCGCCTGCGAGGCGGATGCACGCGGACGTAGGGGACTCTGAACAGCGCGCGTATCCCCAGGGTGTTTGGCTGCGAGAGGCCCTCACGGCTGCACGCGCTGTTTCGCCCGATGCAGCCGGAGCTTCAGGCCGGGGGCGCCGAGATCGCAGAGGGTTTGCGCCGCCGGCGCGTCGAAGCGATTGCCGCGCTCAGGCGGCAATGAGTCTCCTCTATGAGTGCGGCCCAGGTAGGCGATCAATGTCAGCCCGCCGAACGCGACGCTGCCGTCAAGGTCACTGTCGCTCACGCCGATGCGCAACTCCAGGTCGAGCCGGTCGCTGAGCGGAAAGCTCATGGAGCCGATCACTGTGTCCGCCTCGAGCTGCGCGAACTCCTCTCGATCGTGATAGTAGTCGAGTCCATAGGTATTGAGGCCGGAGCGGTAACCGACTGCCGCCCACAACGAGTAGTCGAGAAATCCGCTCTCCCGCGTCAGCTCGGAACCCACGAGCGCGGCGCTGGCGCGTAGCACGCGAGTTGCGATACGACGGAAGATTTCCCGCGAAATCGGTGGGAGATTGCCGGCTTGCGGAGGCAATGTGACTCCGGTGAGATCGCAGTCGGCGGTCGAATACTCATAATTGATTCCCGAGATCAGCCCGGTCCACGCCTTGCCGGTATGGCTCAACGCAAGGCCATAGGCGGTATTGTCGAGGCTGCACTTGCGCGCTACCTGCGATCGGTACCAGCACGCCACGAATCGGCACGACGGTATCGAAGCTGAATTCATCCAGATCCGAGTTGCGCGCCTCACCTCGCAAACTGATGCGCCAGCCCGCGTGCTTGTAATAGAGAGAGGTGCCAACCGTCGCTGAACTGAAAAGATCCTGCTGGTCCCACCAGCGTATATCCAGATTGAGTCCGACCTGGCCGAAGAAATGATCGAAGCCGAGGGTCGCTGCATCCGCTTTGAAGTGCTGCAGGTCGGTCGACGTGTCAGCCAGCGCCGCCTCGCACGATGAGCGACGTCGCCAGCGACGGCGCCCACATCAGCCCGACGTCAGCGCGATACCCGCCATCTTCGTCCGTGTCGCCACCAAGGCTCAGCAGCCATGCAGGCTCGCCAGCTGCGGCGGCCTGGCGCTGAGCGCGAGCGCCAGCACCGCACAGAGAACTTTAGGCAAATACATAGACGATCACGCCGGCCAGCAACAGCCGATAGATCGTGAACGGCAGCATGCCGATGCGCTGGATGAAGCGCAGCAGGAAATGAATGCAGAGAACCCCGCTGATACCGGCCACGACTATGCCGATGATCACCGGCTGCCAGTCGATCGGCGTCGCGGCGCGAAACATCTTGAGCGTCTCGTAGGCATCCAGCCATGGCGGTACCTGGCACCGCGAGCAGGAAAGAATAGCGTGCGGCTGCTTCGGCGCGTGAGGCCGACCCCGAGGCCGGCGGTCATCGTGATACCGGAGCGGGAGGTTCCGGGCACCAGCGCCATCGCCTGTGCGATGCCGATCAGTGCCGCGTCACGCCAGCTCACCGAATACTCATCGCGTTGCCTGCGCCCGAGCCGGTCCGCAATCCATAAGAGGATGCCAAAAGTTGCGAGCGTCGTTGCGACCAATAGCGGACTGCGAAAGTGCGTCTCGATGTAGTCGTTGAACAGAAGCCCCACCACGGCTACCGGGATCGTGCCCAGCAATACCGCCCACGCCAGGTGCCCGTCGCGGCTGTGTTGACCGCGGGTCGCCGATGCAATCCACGCGCGTGCCATGGCCGCGAGCTGTTCCCGGAAGTAGAAGACGACCGCAGCCAGCGTGCCGATGCTGCATGGCCGCATCGAATGCCAGGCCTTGATCCGGCCAGCCCAGAAAGCGGGGCACCAGGATCAAATGCCCGGAACTGGAAATGGGCAGGAACTCGGTGATGCCCCTGATGATCGCCAGAACGATGGCGTGAAGTGCTGTCACTGTCTTGCTTACTGAGCTCTTTGAACCGAGGGTCATAACGATGCTGCCAGGTCGCGGATCGCGAATCCTTTCAAGGGCTGGCTCACGCCGCGTGTCAGCCTGATGACCTTGAAGCGCTCTCCCATCTCGCCCGGCAGAGTCAATAGCATCGCCTGCCTCGCGAGGCTCAGGCGCTCGACCAGCTCACGTTCGCCGGCGGCTTTGAGGTGTTGTTCGACGCCGAGCCCCATCAGGAAGTGAGCCTGGGTCGTAAAGCCGGCCACGGTCAGACCCGCCTCGCTGGCGGTTTCTGCGACCGCCGTGAAGTCGACCCAGGCGCCGATGTCCTGCAGTCCCACGTAGATAAACGGATCAGAATGAAACCGTTGACGGAAGTGACAAAGAAGAGTGCCGTCGCGGCGCTCCTGCCGGTAGTACTGGCGGCGCGGCAGGCCGTAGTCGATGAGCAGCATCAGACCGTTCTCAAGCACGCCAGCCAGGTGAGCGCAGCCAGGGATCGAGCCGCAGGTTGATCTCGGAGGTATACTCCTTCCGGCGAATGGAGCTACCGATCTGCGCCTCGATTTCCCGAACCTCGTGCTCGAGCGGTGGCGTTGCCGGCGCTTCCGACCAGTCGAGTCGGTCCTGCCGCCAGCTGACACCGAGCGCTTTGAGGCGACCCGAACGAATGCGGAAGCGATCTACCGGCAAGGCGTCGAGCACTTCATTGGCCACAATCACTCCCCGACCGCCGCGGGGAGCTCATCGAGCCAGCTCACGCGCGCCAGGTGCCGGGCTGCGCGTGCCGTCAGAGTCGCGAGCTGGCGTTCGCGCAGATCGGCGCTGACCTCGAGGATCTGATAGTGACGCGGAAGCTGATTGAGTGTTCCCAGCTCGTTCAACACTTCGGCGGCCATCATTCCGGAGCCAGCTCCGACTTCGAGGATGTCACCGCCGCCCGATGCCGACAGCAATTCAGCGCACTGCGTCGACGATGCAGCGGCTGAACAAGGGCGAGAGTTCCGGAGCAGTGACGAAATCGCCGCTGCTGCCAAACTCTGTGGGAGCCGGCCGTGTAGTAGCCGAGGCCGGGCGCGTAGAGCGCCAGCTCCATGAAACGAGCAAAGCTGATCCAGCCGCCGTGCTGTTCGATGTCGGCGCGAATCGCAGCGACGAGCCGCTCGCTGTGCGCTTGTTGCTCGGGTGTGAGCGCGGCAATGTCATTCATGGTCACGCGCGACACTCCGGATGATCTCCGGTATGGTTGGGACTGGTTCTGAATCCGTGCCCGGCGCACCCGCATGAATCCCGCTGCGCAACTGTCAGGTAAAACCGTGCTGGTCACGGGCGCTGCACGTCGCATTGGGGCCGCAATTGCACAAGCGATGCATGCAGCGGGGGCCAATGTCGTAATTCACCATCGGGGCTCTGCCAGTGCGGCGGCGACGCTGGCCCGCGATCTCAACCAGCGACGCACGGGCTCCGCGCTGACACTGCATGCCGACCTCGCCGATCTCGCCTCCATCCCCCGCGTCGTCGAGCAGACCGTGGCGCACTTCGGACGGCTCGATGTACTGGTCAACAACGCTTCGAGTTTCTACCCGACACCCGTGGGTGAGATCACGCCGCGGCAGTGGGACGATCTCATCGGCAGCAACCTCGAGGGCGCCGCTGTTCCTCCTCGCAGGCCGCCGCGCCCGAACTCAAACGCAATCAGGGTCTCATTCTCAATCTGATCGACATCCACGCGTTGCGTCCTTTGCGTCGTCATACCGTCTACTCAGTGGCGAAGGCGGGGGCTCGCAACCTGACCCGCTCGCTGGCGCGTGAGCTCGCGCCCGAGGTGCGAGCGTGAATGGCATCGCGCCAGGCCCGGTGTTAGTGGCCGGAGGCGGATCTGGAGCCCGAATTGAAGCAGGAAATCATGGAACGCACCGCGCTCAAACGCATGGGTACTCCGGACGATGTAGCGCGTGCGGCAGTGTTTTTGCCCAGGATGCCCTGTATGTCAACCGGCCAGATTCTGGCGGTCGATGGTGGCCGGAGTGTGGGATGGGTGACCGGCTCCAGCGGATGAGCCGCGCGATCAAATGATTCCCACAGCACGCTGATCGACTGGCCCGAAACTGGATGCTTGAGTGAGGGAGCGATCTCCGCCAGCGGCCCCAGCATGTAGGCACGGCGCAGCAGATCCGGACGCGGCAGCGTCAGGTCGGGCTCTCTCGCAGCGCAGCTCCCTATATAAAAGAATGTCGAGATCCATCGAGCGCGGCGCCCACTTCGGCGCTCCGCGGGTGCGCCTGCATAGGCGTCTCGACATGCGCGTAACTCGTCGACTACCTGCTCCACCGATCTCGACGGTGTCGAAGCCCACGACGAGATTGATGAAGTCCGGTCCCTCGAACCCGATCGCGCCGATTGCGATAAGCGGTTGAGACCACGAGCGGGCCGAAGCGACGCGCCAGCTCTTCGAGTGCCAGGGTCAGATGCTGAGTTGGCTCCACGTTGCTGCCCGCGGCGACGTAGACGCGGATTCGATCCGCCGCCGGCGGCTTCACGCCCGCGGCCTTCTTTCGCCTCTTTCGAGATCGCGCGCATTGCGCTCGATCATGACGCCGACATCCTTTGAACCACGAATCGCGCCCGGCTTGTTGAGCGTCAGCCGGATCCAGTCGAGCTTGAACTCCTCGAGCACCATCAGCGCGGTGCGTTCGGCCAGCGTCTCCACCAGATGGAACTCGGAGCGCGGCAATGAATTCGAGAATGCGCTTGGCGACTTTCTTGTAGTTGATCGTTGCCTGATCGCATCAGCCGCGGCCGCCTGGCGAACGTCTGCCGGAATCTCCAGGTCGATGATGACCGTCTGCTTGACGCGCCGTTCCCAATCGTAGATGCCAGATGATGGCTTCGGTGGTCAGCTCGCGAAGAAAGATACGGTCCATGGCTGGCAGTCGTCAGTGCGCTGGGGCCGACGCGCGCGCCGTCCGGCGGAGTGAGATCGCGTAACGGCCAGCGGGCGTGGATCTCGATCGGCAATTGATCCGCTTGCCCGGCCTGCAGTCGCCACAAGCCGGCGGCTGCGATCATGGCCGCGTTGTCAGTGCAGAATTCGAGACGCGGGAAATGGAGTCCGACGCCGTGTGCGTCCGCGAGCTGGCGCAGACGCTCACGCAGGCTGCGATTGGCTCCCACTCCGCCCGGCGACTACCAACGTCCTGAGTCCGGTCGCCTCCAGGGCACGCTCTCGTTTGACTGCCAGCGTTTCGACTATCGCGGTCTCGAATGCGAGTGCAATATCGGCGCGCGCCTGCTCATCAAGCACGCGGTCTCGAATCACCAGCATCGCCGCCGTCTTGAGTCCACTGAAGCTGAAATTGAGATCGGCGCGATCCAGCATCGGCCGTGGCAACTTGATCACTCCGGGATGACCCCGCTCGGCAAGACGCGACAGGGGCGCGCCACCTGGGTAAGGCAGGCCGAGGAGCTTGGCGGTCTTATCGAACGCCTCGCCGGCGGCATCGTCGAGCGACTCACCCAGCAATCGATAATGGCCGAGTGACGCGACCTCAATGAGCATCGTATGTCCGCCGGAAACGAGCAGTGCCAGGAACGGAAGCTCGGGGGCCGGTCGCTCCAGGAGCGCTGCAAAGAGGTGTCCCTCCAGGTGGTGAACTGCTAACGGCTGGAACGTCCCAGGCGTAGGCCAGGCTCCGTCCCAGGGTCGCGCCGGTCAGCAGCGCCCCGGCCAGTCCGGGACCCGCGGTATAGGCGATTCCATCAATGTCGGCCGGCTTGCTCGCGGCCTCCTGGAGAGCTTCCTTCAGGAGGGGCAACAACCTGCGCACGTGGTCACGGGACGCAAGCTCCGGTACCACACCGCCGTACGCATCGTGCAACTCGGTCTGACTGAAAAGCCGGTGCGCGAGCAGGCCCTCCCGGTCGTCCAGTACGGCGACCGCAGATTCGTCACAGGAGGATTCGATACCCAGCACTCGCATGGCCAATTTTGCCTTTTGAATCACACGCCTTTAGAATCGCCGCCCCTTCGCCGGGGCCCTGGCGAACTCTATCTGATTCGAGAGTTGAGGTTTCGATGCCGAGCGTTCGTGTCCGCGAAAACGAGTATTTCGATGCCGCCCTGCGGCGTTTCAAGCGTGCCTGCGAGAAGGCCGGCATCCTCACGGAGCTGCAGGCGACGCGAATTCTACGAGAAGCCCACCCAGGAACGGAAACGCAAGAAGGCCGCAGCCGTCAAGCGGCACATGAAGCGCGTCTCCGCGCGACGGGATGCGGGCATCCGCGCTGATCCCTGCGACCATGGCGCTCAAGGAGCGGATCACAGAACGACATGAAGACCGCGATGCGGGCGGGCGAGAAGGAACGTCTCGGCGACCATCCGTCATGATCCTCGCTGGCATCAAGCAACGCGAAGTCGACGAGCGCATCCAGCTCGATGATGCGCAGGTCATGAGCGTGCTCGAGAAGATGATCAAGCAGCCGCAAGGAATCCCTGGTGCACTTCGAATCGGGCGGGCGCGCCGACCTGGTCGCCAAAGAAACCGCCGAGATCACCTTGATCCAGTCGTACCTGCCGGCCCAGCTGTCGGATAGTGAAATCGACGCTTTGATTGCAGAGGCGATCACCGCCACGGGCGCGACCAGCGTCAAGGATATGGGTAAGGCGATGGGCTTGATCAAGTCAAAGGCGCAGGGCCAGGCCGACATGGCCGTCGTCGGCGCCAAATTGAAGACGAAACTCAGTGGCTGAACGAGCGGGTTTGCTCTAGCCTGCGGCCTGTCGCCCGAGGCCCGGAGCCTGTGCATCCATGGCCGGCCTGATCCCCAACACTTCATCGATGAGTTGATCGCCCGCGCCGACATCGTCGAGGTGATCGGTAGCCGCGTGCCGCTCAAGAAGGCCGGGCGTGAGTTCAAGGCGTGCTGCCCGTTTCACGGGGAAAAGACCCTTCGTTCACCGTCAGCCAGGCGAAGCAGTTCTACCACTGCTTCGGCTGTGGCGCGCACGGCACGGCGCTCGGCTTCCTGATGGAGCACGACAAGCTTGGCTTCATCGAGGCGGTGGAGGAACTCGCGAGCCGGCTGGGAATGGAAGTGCCGCGCGAGGCGAGCACGAAACGCGACTCGTCGAGCGACGATCTTTACGAGGTGCTGGGCCGCGCGGCGCAGTTCTTTCGCGACCATCTCCGGGACACGACACGCGCCACCGAGTATCTGGAAAAGCGCGGCCTGAGCGATGACACCGCGCTGCAGTTCGGCATCGGGTACGCGCCGGACTCCTGGAATGCGCTGCTCAAGCGCTTGGGCGCAAACGAAGCGGCGCGCCGCAAGCTGTCCGCCGCTGGCCTGGTCGTCGAACGCACCGGACCCGGAACGGCGCGCGATGCGGACGGCGGCTTTACGACCGGTTTCGCGATCGGATCATGTTCCTGATCCGCGATGCGCGCGGCCGGGTGATCGCCTTTGGCGGGCGCATCATCGATGCGGGCGAGCCCAAATACATGAATTCGCCCGAAACCAGCGTGTTCCACAAGGGCAAGGAACTGTACGGATTGTATGAAGCGCGACAGACGCGTCAGGCCCTGACGCGCCTGCTGATCGTTGAAGGGTACATGGATGTCGTTCGCCTTCATCAGGCCGGCGTGACCTACGCGCTCGCCACCCTGGGCACTGCCACGACTACGGATCACCTCAATCGGATCTTCCGGCTGACTTCCGAGGTCGTATTCTGCTTCGACGGTGATCGCGCCGGGCAGCGCTGCCGCGTGGCGTGCTCTGGAAAATGCGCTCCCACAAGCGCGCGCGAGGGGCGGCAGATCAAATTCATGTTCCTGCCCGAAGGGCACGACCCGGATTCACTCATCGGACAGGAAGGGCGCGAAGCCTTCGAGGCGCGACTCAGCGGTGCATTGCCGCTGTCCGAGTATCTGGTCGAGCAGCTTGCAGCGCAGGTGGACCTCGGACATCTCGACGGACGCGCTCGCCTGGCAGAGCTGGCGAGACCGTTACTCAAGCGCATACCCGCCGGCGTGTACCAGGAGCTGCTCATCGATCGCTTGGCGAAACAGGTCGGCATGCCTGCGGCACGGCTTGCTGCTCTGCTGCTCGAGCCCGAACCAACGAAGAAGCCGCAACCTGCGCCAAGGACAACTGCGAGGGCGACTCTCGTGGCGGGACGAGGAAGTCTCGTGCGCCAGGCGATCACCTTGTTGCTGAACCATCCCGACGCCGCAAACGCGCTTAGCGGCGCGGAAGATCTGGCGCAGAGCCCACAGCCGGGAGCCGCGCTGCTCGCGGAGCTGATCAGCGAGCTGAAAACGCGACCTGCGCCTCACAAGGCGGCCGTGCTGGAGCGCTGGCGCGATCGTCCCGATGGGACGCACTTCGCTGAAGCTCGCCGCCGCAGAATGCCTGGTCGCGGATGCAAAGGCCGCCGCCCGTGACGTTCAGGTGACGATCGACCGGATCAAGCGTGAATCGGGACCGTCACGACGCACCGACGAGCTGCTGCGCAAGGCCGAAGAAAGCGGCCTGACCTCACAAGAAAAGCTTGAACTTCAAGGACTTCTGGCGTCCCGCAGTGTAGACGCGGCGACGCCCGGCGCGAGGGTTGAAAATGAAGCGAAAGACCGAATCTAGTCGGACGAAGCCGGTCCAAGCATACTCGCGCGTTCTTTTGCCACCGCCCACCCCAATGCCGCAAATGAGGCCTCCAACCTTGAGCGATAAGAAGGCTACTCACGTCGTTGATGAGCGCCAATCGCAATTGAAGCTCCTGATCGCCAGGGGCAAGGAACAGGGCTACCTCACGTACGCCGAGGTGAACGATCACCTGCCGAGCGAGATCGTCGATCCGGAGCAGATCGAAGACATCGTCAACATGATTAACGACATGGGTATCCCGGTGTACGAGAAGGCACCGGATGCCGAGTCGATGCTGCTCGCAGAAGCCAGCACGCCCGACGAGGAAGCGGTTGAAGAAGCTGCCGCGGCGCTGGTTGCAGTCGACGCCGAGTTCGGTCGCACCACCGATCCCGTGCGCATGTATATGCGCGAGATGGGCACGGTCGAACTGCTCACGCGCGAGGGCGAGATCCGCATCGCGAAGCGCATCGAAGAGGGACTCGATGCCGTGCGCGGTGCGCTCGCGATGTACCCGTCGACCTTCGAGCTCATGCTCAGGCAGTACGAGCCGGTGAAGACGGGCCAGAACCGCCTCATCGATATTATTGTTGGATTCGTCGATCCGAATGCGCCCGATGAGATCGCGCAGCCGCAGAATGCCCGTATCGAGCTCGCTCGCAGACGCAGCGGCCCCGGCGGAAAACTGAGGAAGCGGAAGAGGACGACGGAGGAAGAAGAGGCACTCGAGACCGGTCCGGATCCGGAGGAAGCAGCGCGGCGCTTCGCGGGCGCTGGCGCGCTACTACAACCAGGTCCTCAATGCGCTGCATGGCAAGGGGGCGAAGGATCCGAAGACCCAGAAGCTGCGCAAGAAGCTCGCCGCCGAGTTGATGGAGCTGAAGCTCGCACCAAAGATGTTCGAGATGCTGATCGACAACCTGCGCGATCACGTTGCCGAAATCCGCCTGCTGGAAAAGGAAATCATGATGATCTGCGTGCGGCAGGCCGGCATGCCGCGCAAGGATTTCATCTCCACGTTCCCCAAGAACGAGACCAACCTGCGCTGGCTGCACAAGCACCTCAAGGCGAAGAAGAAGCATTCCTCCGCCCTCGGCAAGCTGAAAGAGGAGATCGAGAAGCGCCAGAAGAAGCTGCAGCTGCTCGAAGACCTGCATCACCTCTCGATCAATGACATCAAGGAGATCAACCGCGAAGTGTCGATCGGCGAGGCCAAGGCCCGCCGCGCGAAGAAAGAGATGGTCGAGGCGAACCTGCGCCTCGTGATCTCGATCGCCAAGAAGTACACCAACCGCGGCTCTGCAGTTCCTCGACCTGATCCAGGAAGGCAACATCGGCCTGATGAAGGCGGTCGACAAGTTCGAATATCGCCGCGGCTACAAGTTCTCGACCTACGCGACCTGGTGGATCCGCCAGGCCATCACGCGCTCGATCGCCGACCAGGCGCGCACCATCCGCATCCCGGTGCACATGATCGAGACCATCAACAAGCTCAACCGCATTTCGCGGCAGATGCTGCAGGAGATGGGCCGCGAACCGACGCCCGAAGAGCTGGCGGTGCGCATGGAAATGCCCGAGGACAAGGTGCGCAAGGTCCTCGAAGATCGCCAAAGAGCCGATCTCGATGGAGACGCCGATCGGCGATGACGAGGATTCACACCTGGGAGATTTCATCGAGGACACCGTCGGTCGATCTCACCGATCGACGCCGCCACGATGGAATCGCTGCGCGAAACGACGCACGCGGTGCTCGCCGGGCTTACGCCGCGCGAAGCCAAGCGTGCTGCGCATGCGCTTCGGCATCGACATGAACACCGACCACACGCTGGAAGAAGTCGGCAAGCAGTTCGACGTGACTCGCGAGCGCATCCGCCAGATCGAAGCGAAGGCGCTGCGCAAGCTGCGACACCCGAGCCGCAGCGCGAGCAGCTGCGCTCGTTCCTGATGGACGACTGACGGTCGTACTCCACGCCTGATACAGCAAGGGCTGGCATCGAAAGGTGCCGGCCCTTTTTTCAGTGCCCCGCGCTGTGATACGCCTTCTCGCCGGGCCACCACCTTCAGCGTCAGCCGATTCTGTTGCGGCGGCAGCGGACAGGTCGCGAACTCGTTGAACGCGCACGGCGGGTTGTAGGCCTTGCTGAAGTCGAGCGGCACCTCGCCTGACTTCCGGCAGTGGCAGATACAGGAAACGCCCGGCTCCGTACGTCTCCCTGACCGCTTCGTCGCGTCGGCAAACATAGATGAAGAGCTCATCCGCCTGCGGATCTTCGAGCAACGCATCCAGACGCCACTCGCGGCGCATCGCGCAGTGAATGTGAGGTAACCCGGGGCGGTCATGTTGTCGACCATGCCGAGCACATTGACGATCGGCACCTGCTTCCACCGGGTTGTAAGGGATGAAACTGGGCGTGAACCGCCCACAGCTCGTCGATCGGAAAGTAGTCGAGTCCCTTGAACTGCGTGCGCAGCGGGCTGGCGACGTCCCGGACCCGAAGACCGGCGTGGCCGACGCGATCGATGACGAAGAATCGCAGCGCGTACCGCTCGCAAGAATCGTCGGCTCACCACTCGTATCGGGAGCCATTGCGATCGACGTGACGGCCTGGCCGTTGCTGGTGACCTGCGCGTCGCTGGCTGCAGTGAAGCGAACGGCGCCTTTGTCGAGCAAGAATGTCCCGGCATGCGCTGCGAGTGCGGCGTGATCGAGCACCAGTGCATTGTCGCTGGCGCGCCCGAACGTGTTCTCGCCCGGCTCGAACCAATATAGGCCGACCAGCGTCAGCCAGCCGTTCTCCGCGGTGAGTCGCGCGATAGGCGTTCGCGCGCCAGTCTTCAATCCCGGCAACATAGCTCGTCGCTGTCGCGCTGGCGTCGTCTCAGGAGCTGCTGACAGCGCAACTGACCACGCGAGCGCACAGATCGCCAGCGCGCGGCGCTTCATTTTGTTTCCGGTTTGCGCGGTGGCATCTCCGCCTTGCGCCTTGAAGCCGATTTTCTTGTGCGTGCCATCGCAGTACGGCTTGTTGGCCGAGTGTCCGCAGCGGCATAGCCAAGTCTCCGAGACGCGCTTCAACGTATGGCCGGTGCCAGACACGACTTTCGAGACTTCCCCTTGATATGCAGCGGGCCATCCAGGCGCGGTAGTAATCGAAAGTGCGCCACCACGAGCGGCAAGGGTGGTGATTCCTGCGCCGCGGTTCACCGGTCGCGGTGAAGCCCGCCGCCGTATGACTGCCGTCGCAGAATCGGCTTGTTCTTGAGGCGCTGCAGCGGCAGGGGTGGCGCGCAACGCCACTTCGCCGCCCGCAAAGTGCAATTGCGCATGAAGCGCCAGCGGTCCGTTCTCGCGCACTCGCACGGTATTGACGACCGGCGGCTGTTCACCTTCCTCGCCGTCAGTACGTTCATACGTGAGCGCGCCGGAAGGACAGGCGTGCACCAGCTCCACCACGCGTTCGATGGAAGCCGCGTCCGGATGGATCCACGGACCCGGCGCATTCGGCTCGAAGACTCGCGGATCGCCGAGCACACAATTGCGCGAATGAACGCACTTGCGCCCATCGAAGCGCACCGTCACACCCGCGCCGCGATACATCTCAGTCTCTTCTGACATCGCTGCTTACTCCCGCCTCGCGGCTACTTTTCGGCCATGAGCTCCGCGGCGCGCCTTGGCGAGCTCAGCGCGCCTCGCCGGCGCTACCTGGGATATTCCAGCTTGAGGGAGTCCATTCGCGTCGATCACGGCGCTCGCCACGACGATCCGCGTGAACCACTTGTTGTCAGCGGGCACCACGTACCAGGGCGCGTAGTCCGTGGCCGTATGCTGGATCATGTGCTCGAAGGCGGCCATGTAATCCTTCCAGTACTGGCGCTCACGAACATCAGCGGCCGAAAACTTCCAGTGCTTCTCGGGTCGTCGAGCCGCTCCAGGAACCGCTTCTTCTGCTCCTCGCGCGACACGTTGAGAAAGAACTTGCAGAATCTTCACGCCATTGCGCGCGAGATACCGTTCGAAGTGACGCGGATGTCCTCGTGCCGCTCGCGCCAGATGTCTTTGGTCACGAGCTCGGCGGGAGCTTCTCGCGGCACAGGAAGTCCGGGTGCACGCGTACGATGAGCACTTCCTCGTAGTACGAACGATTGAAGATGCCGATCTTGCCGCGCTCGGGGAGTCGTCTCCACGCAGCGCCACAGGAAATCGTGATCCAACTCCTCCTGTGACGGCGCCTTGAACGAAGCCACCTGGCAACCCTGACGGATTCACACCCGACATCACGTGCTTGATGGCGCTGTCCTTGCCGGCCGCATCCATCGCCTGGAAGACGAGCAGCACCGCCCACCGATCCTGTGCGTACAGACGTGCCTGCAGCTCCGCGAGCATCACGACGCCGTTGCGCAGCGCGTCCTGGGCCGCCGGCTTGTCCTCGTCAGTCAGGTCGCCGGTGTCGCGCGGGTCGAACTTCTGAGCCGAAAACCCTTGCCTTCAGTCACGCGATAGGCACGTATGAGCTTGCAGCGCCCGCTCGACCGCCTTCTGGTTCTTCATGCAGTCCTCCGCAGCATGTCAACTCGGACGCGTCGTCGCAGTCAGCACGCGACTCTGCAACAGGGCATTTCTCGCCGCCCACTCTGCCGCTGGTTCGAGCGTGGCAAGAAAGTCCGGTCTGCCCGCCCGCGAGCACGGCAGCGGCACGCCGTCGCGCAGCAGCACGCGATTCCCGCCAACGCCGGCACGCGTGGACCCGGCGTGAGGATGCCGCAGAGATTGCAGAGGATCCGCGGCGCTCAATGAAACCAGCTTCGTCGGGCGGCTTGCGTCGTGTCGCGCGCAGGGCACCGACCGCGTCCGGCAGCGCAAATTGCTCCCCGCTCATGCCCGCGACGAACCGACCACCTCGAATGTGGCCTTGCGCTTCGAGGCGCCGGTAGGCGCAGCAACAACGCGTGCCATGGCGGCAACCAATCGGCTTCGCGCGTGAGCAGGCGACGGAACACGACGCCATAGCGACGCAGCAGGTGCTCGGCAATGCGCTCGATGTCTTCGCTTTCGCTGCTCGCCGTCGGTGCAGCCCTGCGGATCAGGCTCCAGCGACCTGCATCCTCGAGTCCGAACAACGCGATGCGCCGGCGCCGTGTGCCAGCCGGCGCTTGCGATCGGAGGGCAGCAGCAGAGCACGAAGACCACTGAAGCTGTCGGAATTGACGAGACCCGCTGCGACCAGTTCGCCCAGTCCTGTCTCGGCCTGCGCGCGCAACAGCCCTGATCCGCTCACCATGTCGTCGAAGAACGAAGCGCCATGCGTCCGCAGGTATTCCGCGAGCGCAGTGGCCGCATGTGAGAGCTCAAGCTCGGAACGGGAGGAATCGGAAAGCGCTTGCCAGAGCGCCCAATCCTTGCGACTGAGAAGCGCAATCGGCGTCGCCCGAACCGGGGCCGCAGTCGCGCCTTTGGCGGGTGTGAGCCTCGCCCACAGTGCGCGACCTGACGAGGCACAAGCTGTCGAGCCAGTTCGGATCGTAATCGTTGAGTCGCGAGGCGAGCACATCCGCTTCCCATGCCGCAGCTGGGAGCTCGAATCCCTGCAGCTGCTCGACGACTGCAGCGAGAGCCTCGACGCCCTCGCCGCAGCGGCTCACGCGTGACGCCCTGCCAGTCGAGCAGGAAACGCATGAAGTCCGCGCTCGACACCGGCTCGATCTCCGCGCGCAGAGTTCGAATGGTGTAGCGGTGGATGCGCGAGCGAGCAGGCGCCGCTCACACCATTCGGTATCTGCCGCATCGCTCGTGAACTGGCCTCGCAGGACGAAGCCCTCGCTCTCCAGCTTCACCGAGTGCCGCTTCGATTGACCCCGTGGATACGGCGCAAGTGCCTTGGCGAGCGCCATCGCCGTCGTCGAGACCGAGTGCCTGCAGGCGGCCGCGCACGATTTCTGTCAGTGCCTCTTCAGGCGACCAGGCGCGCGATGCAAAAGGCTCAGGGGCTGAGATCTGCGGCTCGAGATTCGCAGCCGGATAGACGCTGTGAAGCATGGGAAGCGACTCGGCGGCGACCCAGAACGAGTTCTCGTCCGCCACGAGAGCCGCGCCGCGCGTCTCGCATCGATCAGCTGCTCGACCAGCGTGCCCCATTGGCTGCGGAATGCCTTCCGCTTCCGTGAGCACGCCCAGGGACATCAACGCATCGTGCAATTCATCGGCGTTCGTCCGCCCCCGGCCAGGCTTCGTCGCGAACGGTGGCGATTGCCTGGGGATCCAGCTTGCCGAAATCGGCAGCGGATTGCGGATCGAGCCAGCGTCGCGAGGCCACCGCCTGCGTGCGCCGCTCCTCGAGCGGCGCATCGTCGAGATAGGCGTAGGGGCGTGCCGTGAGTATTTCCTGCGCCAGCGGCGACGGCTGCGGCAGATCGCGCGTGCACGACGCTGACCTTCGCCGTCCTCGATTGACCGCAACAGCGCGACTGCAGACCATCGATGTCCATCGCCTCGTGCAGGCAATCGTCGAGAGTCTGCCTGAACCAGCGGGTGATCGGGAATTTCGCGTTCGCCCGTGCAGATTCTCGGCGCACGCGATCTGGTCCGGAAACACGACCGCGATCAGATCCTCCGCCGCCATCCGCTGCAGCGGCGCCGGGCGTGCGCTTGCCGCCGCGCGAATCGCCTGACCGCGAGCGAGATGCTCGCATTCCAGCGCCAGCGCGTCGTGAACAAGCGGCGCATCGAGCACCGCCTGCACCAGTACGTGATCTCGACCGTCGGCTGCTGAGGAAGCGAGCGACGTCCTCGAGCGCAAAACTGTGCGTCTCGCCCGAGCGACAGCACGATCGCGTCCTCGGTGGCGCGCGGCCTGCAGCTCGAAATTGAATGCGCGGCAGAAGCGCTTGCGCAGCGCGCAGCCCGCACGCGCGGTTGATGCGAGCGCCGAATGGCGCGTGGATGACGAGCTGCATGCCGCCCGACTCGTCGAAGAAGCGCTCGAACACCAACGTTTGCTGCGTCGGGCAGGCGGCCGAGCACCGCCTTTGCGCCGCGCGAGGTACTCCAACCATCTGCTGCGCGGCCAGGCGGCTGATCCGATAGCGCGACATTGCCGCCTCGACGCTGCGTGCTCAATCGCGGCTGTCGAACGTCGGCAGGCTTTCGATCGACCTGTTCGCGCAGCCGCGATACCGCCGCCGACAGCTCGGCGGTGCGCGCGCGGCGCTTCGCCGAGCCAGAACGGAATGCTCGGCGGCTGGCCCTTCGCATCCTCGACGCGCACCCGGCCCGCCTCGACTCGCAGGATCCGGTACGAGCTGTTGCCGAGCTGAAAGATGTCGCCCGGCGAGGCTCTCGACGGCGAAGTCCTCGTGCAGCGTGCCGACGAAAATGCCAGTCGGGCTCGAGGATCACCTGGTAGTCCGCGTTGTCGGGAATCGCGCCACCGCAGGTGATGGCGGTGAGCCGCGCGCCGCGCCGGCGCGCGCAGACGGCGATTGACGGCGTCGCGATGCAGATAGGCCGCTGGCGACCGCGACGGGTGCTGATGCCCTCGGACAGCATGCTGCACGACCGCGTCGAACTGTCGAGCGCGCGAGATGGCGGTACGGCCAGGCGCGCGTCACCAGCGCGAACAGCTCGTCCTCGCCATACTCGCTTGACGCAAGCTCGGCGACGATCTGCTGCGCCAGCACGTCGAGCGGATGGTCGTGGAATGCTGCAGACGGTCGAGCTCGCCGCGGCGCACGGCGTCGAGCAGCGCGACGCATTCGATCAAGCTCATCGCGACTGCTGGAAACAGAGCGCGCCTTTCGGCACGCCTGTCACGGAGTGGTTGGCGCGGCCGACGCGCTGCAGGAAGGTGGAGATGGAGCGCGGCGAGCCGAGCGCTGGCACACGAGCTCGACGTCGCCGATGTCGATGCCGAGCTCGAGCGAGGCGGTGGCCACCAGCACCTTGAGCGTGCCCGCTTTCGAGCCGTTGCTCGGCGTCGAACCGCTGTTCGCTTCGCCAGGCTGCCGTGGTGCGCAGCGACGTTCGCTTCGCCCAGACGTTCAGCCGAGATGGCGCGGTGACGCGCTCCACCATACGCGCGCGTGTTGGCAAAGATCGAGCGTCGTGCGATGCGCTTCGATGAGCTGCGCGAGGCGGTCATAGACGGTCGCCCCATACTTCACCTGACATCACGGCTTCCAGCGGTGCAGTCCGGGAGCTCGAGGTCAAGGTCGCGCTCGCGCACGTGGCCGCTGTCAACGATCAGGCAATCGGGCACGCCTCCTCCCGCACCGGCGCGCTGCGCCGACGAGGAAATTCGCAATCGTCCGCGATCGGCTTCTGCGGTGGCCGATAGCCCGATCCGTTGCACGCGGCTCGCCGCACAGCGCCGCGAGGCGCTCCAGGGATAGCGCGAGGTGGCGCACCTCGCTTGGTTGCCGCCACTGCGTGAATCTCATCGACGATCACAGTCCTGGCCGTCGACAGCATCCGACCGCCCGATTCGCTGGTGAGCAAGCAGGTACAGCGATTCAGGCGTCGTCAACCAGGATGTGCGGCGGGCGCTTGCGCATCGCGACCCGCTCGGCTTGCGGTCGTGTCGCCGGTGCGAACCTGCGCGCGGATCTCGAAGGGCGGCACACCGAGGCGCGCCAGTTCCGCCACGATGCCGGCCGAGCGGCTGCTCGAGATTGCGCTGAATGTCGTTCGATAGCGCCTTGAGCGGCGACACGTAGACGACGTGCGTGGCATCCGCCAACTCGCCCGCCACGCCCTTTCGAACCAGCGCGTCGATGGCAGCCATGAAGCGCGCGCCAGCGTCTTGCCCGATCCGCGTGGGCGCGGCGATCAGCGCGTTGTGTCCACTGTGAATCGCGGGCCAGGCGGCCACCTGCGGCCCAGTCGCGCTGAAAGTGCGTTCAAACCACGCTGTTACGGCGGGATGGAAAACTCGGGAGGCATTGGGGTCACCGGATGATGGCTCCGGCTACATGATCTCAACGAGATGCTGCGTTCCAGGCAATCAGCGACGGAAACCACGGCTGGCATCAGCGATCCGGGCACACCGATCGCCCGCGTGGCAGGCGCTGGTGAACGCGTGAGCGCAGGCCCAGGCCGGACGGAAGCGTTCAGGTCCAACCTTCTTCGCCGAACAACCCCGGCGCTTCACCGAACGGTGATGCAGCCGCAGTGATACCGCCCAGGACGACGCCTCGGGCGGTCCGGCCGGTGAGTTCCAGCCGCCCAGTACACCAGCAATCCCGCTCAAAGCTGTCGCCCTCGAGCTCAACCTCGAGCTCGGGCAGCTGCGTCGCATAGGACAGGCCGAGACCGAACGCCGCGGAGGTTGCCACCTTGTCAGTTCCAGGGAAACCGCTGCCAGCGTGCCGCGAGCGGTCACGGCGTTGAGTTGCCAATAGTGTTGATCGCTGAACACGTAGGCGATCTCCGCCCTCAGCCTCCAGTTGCAATGCGCCGTCGCGCAGGCTTGCGTAGCGTTTGGACAGCGCGCCCACCAGTATGTAGTCATCCACATAGCTCGGCAAACAGAGGATTGAAGAAGACGTCCTGCCACCATCACTGCAGATCCTGCTCCTTGCGACGTAGCCGGTCACCGCCCACGCACTGTCCGGCGCGCCGGCAGCCGCGATGCTGGTGACGAGCGCCAGCGATAGAAAGGCAACCATCAAGCGCGGATGTCGACCGCGCGGATTCCAGAAGTGCGCCTACTGCGCATGCGTCAGCTGGAAGCCTTGGACAAGGGACGGTTATGGGCCCGCTGGGACTCGAACCCAGGACCAGGGATTATGAGTCCCCCTGCTCTAACCAACTGAGCCACAGGCCCGACGGCGCGATTCTAGCAAGCCATCACGCGGCCCACGGCTCAGTCATTAACCCGAGTTAATCCGCTGTGGCAAGAGCCCCCTCAGCGACGGGCTGCCCAGTGGTGCAGAGCCGCGAATACCTGCGGTGAATTTCGACACGGTGAGGAAGTCTGCGAAGCTATCTGTCTGCACTTGCGATTGCTGCGACTTTGGCACTCGGCGGCCGCCGCGTTTGCGGCCGATAAGCCCGGCCATCCAGGCCACTGCAATCCATGGATCACTCGCAGAAGGCATGCGAGAAGGCGGCCGACGACAAAAATTTGACCGGCGATGCACGCACCAAGGCCATCAAGGAGTGCCGTGAGGTCAAGAAGTAACTGATCCGAATGCGCCCGCAGATCGCCGGCCCCGCGGACTGGATCGCAAACCCCGATCCACGCCGCGGATTGGCAGTTCCTGGTCCGGCGGTCTGCGGGGCTACTTGCCCCGCCCGCGTCGCGCCTTGCGGGCCTGACACCCGGCTTCAATCCTCCGGCTCTTGTAACGGGCGCACTCCGCCCCAGTTACCTGCATCCCACTTGGCTTCTACTGGTGCCTTCGGATGCGAAGTTCTGCGTACCTTGCGGCGGTTCTCCGCCGCCGATGCTCTGGATGCCGAGCCCGACTCATTCGGCGGGGCCATCGAGCCCACCACCTGAAGTCGATATCGAAGCGCTGGACGCCTATTCCAAGGCGGTGATCGGCGCGGTGAACCGCGTGGGACCCGCGGTGGTAAGCATTCAGGTCGGTCGTAACACGACGGAGCGTGAACACGCGGGTGGCGCCGGCTCCGGTGTCGTCATTACGCCCGATGGGTACCTCTGACCAACCAGCACGTCGTGAATAGCGCACGGCACGTGCGCGTCGCGTTCGTCGATGGGCGTAGCGTCGATGCCGAGGTCGTCGGCGAAGACGAAGCGACCGATCTCTTGCAGTAGTACGCGCCCTGGCTTCGGCACTTCCTGAGCGCGACGCTCTCGTCCGGACGATCCGCTTCGCGTCGGGCAACTCGTTATCGCAGTCGGGAATCCGTATGGATTCCAATCCACGGTGTCGGCTGGGGTCGTCAGTGCGCTGGGCCGAACGCTGCGCAGCCGGCGCGGCCGGCTCATCGAGGACATCGTGCAACACACTGCACCGCTGAATCCCGGCAACTCGGGCGGCCCGCTCGGTAGATGCCCGCGGGCACGTCGTTGGCGTCAACACCGCCATCATCGCGGTCGCACAAGGGATCGGTTTCTCAGTGCCCGCGCCCACCGCGCATTGGGTGCTCGGCGAAATCCTCTCCCACGGGCGAGTGCGCCGCGTGTGTCTTCGGCATTTCAGGCCGCGATCGCCCGCTCGACCGACGGCTGGTGCGCGCGCCTGGGGCTGCAGGTCCACCAGGCGGTCGAAATCATCTCGGATCGAACGCGCCAGCCCGACTGCGCAGACGGATCTGCGCATGGGCGACCTGATCGTCGGAGCGGGCACTGCACCGATCCACAGTATCGATGCCCTGCATCGCTTCCTCAGCCACTGGCCGCTCGGCGAGGCACTCGAGCTGCGCGGTCCTGCGCGGCACGCGCCTCCACGCCGTTCACTTGGTGCCGCAGGAGCTGAAGAGCTGAGTACTTTGCACTTCAGGGCAAGTGACCGCTTGCAAGGGGTCCGATAGATCGCCCTCCCCGCTGCAATTGGAGATGCCGCCATGCGCTGGAGAGAAGGACGACGCAGTGACAACGTCGAGGACTATCGCGGCAGTCCAATGGAGGCGCCGGAGTCGGAAGATCGGCCTCGGTACGATTGTCGGTGTTGCTCGGCTGGGCCTTCGGCATCGATCCACGGATCGCGCTGGGACTCGTGAGCTCAGTTGAGACGCGCAGGTGCAGACGCCCCGCCACCGGAGCCCGGTGTACGGAAAACCGGAAGTCCGGAGGATGAGGTGGCGGATTTTGCCGCTGTAGTACTGGCGGATATGGAAGACACCTGATCGCGCCTTCGCCGAGCGCGGCCTGCAATACGTGCCGCCGAAGCTCGTCTTATTTACCGAAGTGGCGCAAACCGGTTGCGGACGCGCCGGCGCAAGTGTCGGGCCGTTCTATTGCCCACTCGACCGCAAGGTCTACATCGACCCGAGTTTCTACCGGGAGTTGCAGGAAAAATTCGCTGCACCGGTGACTTCGCGCGCGCCTATGTTCTTGCTCACGAGGTGGGCCACCACGTTCAGAATCTGCTCGGCACATCGGATAAGGCGCGCTGCGCAGGAGCGCGGCTCGGAAAGCGACGCCAACGCGCTCCAGTACGCCTCTGAATTGTGGCGGTCGACTGTTACTCGGGAATCTGGGCAAATCACGCGCGACCAGTCGCGTCACATCCTGAATCCGGGCGATGTCGAAGAGGCTCCCTCGGTGCGCCGCTGCGGCGGTCGGAGATGACACGATCTGCAGCACAACTGTCGCGGTTCCGTGCTCGCGACTGTTCACCCACGGATCGGCTGAACAGCGCACGCGCTGGTTCCGGCACCGGGCTGCAAGCGGCACGTTGGCGAAGTGCGACACCTTCGCCGCGGGCGGTTGATAACGAGAAAGGCTTTAGTCTCTCCCGAGGCGCCCGATAGGCCGGGCTGTAGACGCCGCCCGCTGACTCGCTCGCGCTGGCTCGGTGCGAGATGGCGCCCGAGTGCCGACCTCTCCGATCAGGCGCGCCGGAAGCTTGGCGGCACTCAGCAACGATACCAGCAGGCTCGCAGCATACGGCACCGACTGAACGAGCAGGGCAATCTGCCAGTACCGTCATGTCCGGGCTTTGCATCAGCGGAATCCGGTGTACCGCCCACGCCCGATCCACAGCGCCGTCATCATCAGGATTTCTCTCACGCGCGCCGACACGGCACGCACCCAGGCCTGCCGTTGTCCCCGTTTCGGCGTGCGAAGAGGCAAGGTTCGCGCAGCCGTCAGAATCCGCGCACTGTGGCTGCCGATCGTATGTGCCAGGGCGAGCCCGGCCAGCGCGCGGCCGAGCGTCTGGCGCAGATTCGCACCGACGCAATGGCGATACAGGTGCACCAGCTTGATGAGCTTGAATGAGAACAGTGAGAGCGGCAGCACGCTGAACATCATCAACGGCGGACCGAACAGTTCCGGCGCCGTCACCAGCTGGCAATCCACCCAACCGAGCGCGGCGACGTTGAACAGCAGATTGAATCCATCCGCGGAGCCAGCGGCAGCCACCCCGCTATGAAGTGATATCGCTGACCGAGCTCCAGCCCGGAGGCGCGCTGGCAGGAAAGAGCGCCCGGAATGGGCCTTCCAAAATCTGCATGGCGCCGTACGCCCAGCGATAGCGCCGTTTCTGTAATCCGGCGAATGTGTCGGGAATCAGGCCGCGACCGTAGCTGTGCGGCACGTAGCTCGCTTCGTATCCGCGCTCTGAAGATGCGCAAGCCCAGCTCGCGTCCTCGGTAATGCACCATTCAGCCCAGCCGCCAACCTCGTCCAGCACCTGCCGGGCACGATGGTCATCGTGTTGCGCTGGATGATCGCGTTGCGCCTCGTTGTGTGATCATGCCGATGTCGTGCCGCGATATTCGGCGAAGCACATCGCTTTGTAGGCGCTGTCACCACATCGCGATAGTCCTGCGGGGCCTGCACGATCGCCAGGTTCGTGGTCGAACACCGGCACCAGATCCTGAGTCAACTCTTCGCGACCACGTAGTCACTCGTCGTGATGGCCGCGACGATGTCTGTCCCGGGCACGGTCTCGCGCAGGGCGAAATTGAGGGCGCCGGCCTTGAAGCCCGCCAACGGATCACGTGGAAGAAGCGAAACCGGTCGTGCTGACCAGCAGGCAGTGTTCCTGCACCGCGCCACACAGCCTCATCGCGCGTATTGTTGTCGACGACGAGGACTTCGTAGTCCGGTGGTCGAGAACCGCCAGGCATCGAGTGTTTCGATCAGCATCTCCGGCGGCTCGTTGTGCGCCGGCACCGGATCGACACCTTCCTGGGTGTGGCGTGACGGTCGCGCGTCGGCGCAAGCAGGCGCGGCGAGAAGTCGCCCAGTGCGCTTCGGCCCATTCGTGAGCTTCCGGCCAGAGCACTGCAATCACACCCAACATGCCGATCATCGGCGCGAGCCGACGACCACGCTGGTCGCCCGTGACGTACTGCTGCGAATAGCTCGTAGACGATCCACACGGCCGCGGTGGCAGTGGCATACACGATGACGGCCAGAAACTGCGGCCGGCGCGCAGCCAGTGACCGGCTGTTGATGTAGAAGAACCGAGCAGCAACGCGGCCAGACCCACGGAACATCGCCGCCAGGAGATGCCAGCCGAATTCGGACGATCGGTTCGATGAAAGCGAACTCGGCACTTCGGCCGCGCTCGCAGACGCCCCAATAGGCACCCACCGCCCCTTCCAGCGTCCCTTCCAGGGGCTGGTCAAAGGCCTCCATCAGGTAGACGTGCTTCTCCCTGTTCGGCCTCGCGCCAGAAAGCGCCTCAGGAAGAGCGCCTCGTTTGAAGGGGAGCGCCACGGCTGCTTCACGAGTCCGGCCGTTGCTGGGCCAGCCTCACTTCGGTAATCACGATCGGCTTGCCTCGGAATAGCGCGTCGCGTGAGCCGCCGCATTGTCAGCACCGTGAAGTCGACGGCGTGTTCGACGTCGACACCTTCCCAGCAGGGCAGCATCGCGAATTGCCAGATAGTCCACGCGGTCGGCGGAGCTCGGGATGGTGGAGCCAGACTGCCAAGGCTCAGCGGTACTCGACAGGCTTGCTTATGGCGGCTCCTCACCCGGTCGAGATGGGCGGTCAGCTCCTCGATCCGTGACGTCCTGACGAAAGAATGGTCTCGCTACCGATGATCACCCGGACGACGTTGCGATTGTTGTTCGCAAGGTCAATAGTACGTGAAATCTCAGCCTCATTATTATCGATATTGCCGTTAATCCAGGCGCCAAGAGCGACATTGATGCCATGGCTGGCAGCCAGTTTCGGGATCTCCCCAGCGTCCCAGCGGTGGCTGTAGCTGCGTACTGCGTGGGTTTTTCCTCGAGCAGGGCAAGGTCTGAATCGATATGTGCCACCGACGGGAAGTCACCCTGACCGGGATCCTGGCCTGCCCGATAGGGCGAGAACGCGAAGCCCTGCACCCGCGAGGGCCAATGGGGTTCCGGCGTAGGTCGGTTGGCATACGCCCACGCGGCGACTGTCGCGGCGCCAAACGCCACCGCGATGACGATATTGGTGATTCTCAACGGAAAGTCCTCGACCGGGTGGATACCCCGGGGCGCGCATTCTAGCGGGCTCCACGAAAAAATCACGCAGTGCAGCGAAAGCTGGTCCAGATCTCTGCGTGGAACGGCTCCGGGCAAGCCCCACTGCCGGAGAGTCTGAGCCAGCGCCGAGCAGGAGTCAGTGCGAGGCTTCAGTTGCGAGCTTGCTAAGGGAACTCCTCAGCGCCCGGCAGCACCCAGAAGTCCGAGGTCTGAGCGAAGGATCGCTGTGGTCGGCACGGACGCGAGGACTTCGAGAAACGACCCTTGTCTTCGAACCTCTGCCGGAATGCAACCATTGCGCAGCGGGTCGATCAAAGCAGTGACCATCCCGCCGGCCAGGTAGACCCCATCCCAGGCTCCCGAACATCAGTGCGGCGTCGCCTGCGAATCCGCCCAGCAGCTCGCAGAAGAGCCGCACGGCCCTGCAGGCTCATGTCGTCCCTCGCCGCTCAGTGCCGCGCGCGTGATCTCTTCCGGGCTGGTGCCGTTCGACTCACGATCATCGAGCGCAGCAGAGAATCGAGTACAGATTGGAAGGCCCTGGCCGGACAGCACCCGCTCGTACGACACGCGCCCGAAGCGTTGCTGCAGGACAGCGCAGGACCTCCATCTCTTCATCGTCTCCCGGCGCCAGCCCGACGTGTCCCCTTCGGTCGCGAACACAACCGTCACCCGAGTTGAACTGGAGCGCGCTGACGCCGAGGCCAGTGCCTGGCCCCACTACTACGACCGTTCCACGCGCGGAAGACCATTGGTGCAATCGCCGCCCAGGTTACGACGAGATCATCGCGGCTCAGCTTCGGGCAGCGCTCCAACTGATGGCCTCGAAGTCATTTACAGCGAGCAGTTGCTTGAGCCCGAGTTTTCCCGCACCTGGTCGATCGAGAAGTCCCAGGCGCAATTGGTGATGCTGACTCTGGCCACCGCGCACGATTCCTCGCTAACGCAAGCGCCGCGCATTGCGGCGGTCTCGGAGATCTGGCGACAGGTAGGTCTGAGCGACCCTCGATGACTCCGTGAAAGTCAGCCGTTCGGAAGTATTTCGGTTCCAGCACCCGCGCCGGCCCGGTCCCATTCAGGGTGGTCAACGCAATGCGAATGCTTGGTGCCCCCGATGTCAGCGATCAGGCCCAACCGCAGCCTCGATGCTGGCGCTCTCATGAACAGCTCTCGAGACTCCTCGAGTCGCGGGTCGGAGATCGGAGGGTGCTGGTGATCGGTTCGGACCGGGTGATCCGGACGGCGAGGAAATAAGGGGAGCCGCCGAATCACCCGCCCCGCTCGATCGTGGAGGGTCGCAGCCGTCTTGGTTGTGTTGCTTACGCCTGCGCGCCACCTGAACCACTCGTTCTAGGTGTCGATTCTCAATACTGTGACAGCGCTCGTCAAGACTTTTGCAACATTTCCGCTGTGGACCTCGAGGCCTACCAGGTCAACGGGGACCGGTCGAAGCCCGGCAGACCAGGCGGTATCCCAGCCGGACAGTAGTTTGTGTGGACCTTCTGCGACTTGAGCATCTGCAGAAGCAGGTCGGTAGCGAACAAGCGAGGTCGTAACTCTGGCTGATGCACCGTCGTGAGCTGCGGCCACACCGCCTGGGCGATGTAGGTGTCGTCAAATCCGGCAACGGACAGCTGTTTGGGATCTCGATGCTCATTTCGTGCGCAGCCATCAGTCACGCCCGCCGCCATGTCGTCGTTGCTGGCGAAGATGGCGGTTGGTGGCTTTGGCTCGTGAGCAGCTGCCGTCTGGCCTCGAGCCCGGACTCGAACTCGAACCGGGCCATCTTTGACGCCGTCGGGCTCATAGGGAATGCCGTGGCGCTGAAGCGCGATGCAAAGCCCCTTCAGGCGCTGACCACTGCGAAGTGCTCGGGATGTCCTTGATGAAGCCGATCTGCCCAGGCCCTGAGGCTGATCAGGTACTCGGTCATTTCGCACGCCGCGTTCTCATCGTCCATGTCCGCGTGCACGGTGGCGATGTGGTTTCCATTGGGAGCGATCCGCACAAATGGCAGCGAACGCTGGTCGAGCGCTGCGATCAGGTCCACCGACTCGCTGAGTGGCGGCGTGACGACCATGCCGTCGGCACGCGTTTGATCCACCAGGCCGGTGATCTCCGCGCCAGTTCTTCACCGCGGCTGCTCGCATTGATGCACGAACAGTTGAAAGCGTTCTCGCGGCAACGCCCATGGCGCCGTGCTGCACGTCCCACGATGATGAAGTTCGCGCTCGGGTTCTCAGCCATGAGAGCGATCGGGTACGAGCGATTGCCAGCGAGGCTGCGTGCCGAAAGACTCGGGTGATGAGTTGAGTTCCTTGACGACCGCCACAGCACCCGTGCCCGAGTCTCTTCCTTGACGTTCGGGTCACTGTTGAGGACCCGCGAGACGGTCTTGATCGCGACGCCGGCCGCCTGCAGCGACATCGTCGATGGTTTTGCGGCGCATAGATGCTTATTTCGGCGCGCGAAGGAGCGGCGAGTTTAGCGCGCGGATCGACACTGCGCGCACTTACCGTGTGCAGGCGAGCACGTCCGCTTTGCCGAGTCTCCAAGGCGCACGTTGGTGATGCTCAGGCCCAGCTTCCCGCGGTACCCACGACAAACGGAGCGCTGACTTTCTTCATGTTCGCACCCGCGCTCTGGGAAGCAGCTGAGAAGTACTTTCAGGCTTCGCCACTCACCTGCTTGGAGCACTCTTGCAGCGCCTAGCGCGACGGGTACGCTGCCCTTGGCATTCGCAATTCCGCATTCGACGGAGAGCAGCACCCTGCGGTGGGAGCCTGCGTAACGCGATAGTCGAAAGCCAGCGACAGTTCGCCATTGGTCTCGCGTTGCAGATCGATCGGTGCCGCGCCCTCCAGTCCGGAATATGGCAGGCGCCGTGCCGGTCCACCGCGCCGCGCGCATCCCTCCTGTGCAGCGCGATCCTCGGCGAGGACCTCGAGACTGCCGCTGTCGGTTCCCGCGGCGCGCCGCCAGGTTCGATGCGCGGACCAGTGCCTTCCTGCACAAACAGTCGCCACCCGCGTCCGACCTTGCCTTTGGCAAAGAAGGTCCTCGAATCGATGCCCGCCGCAGCCCGGCGCGGCACGTCTTCCGACAGTGGGGCGAGCTCGCCGGAATCCGCGTAGTCAAGACCGTACCCGTATGCAAAGAGCGGATCCTCACCACCGCATCGCCGCTGTTCACGCTGGTCTGGTCCGGAGTTCGTGGCCACGAGAACGAGAGCTTGCCGGTGAAATCATGGTTGACGCTGCCGTCCGTCTTGCTAAACAACACGTCCGCGACGCCTCCGCCCTCCGAACCGGGCAGCCACGCGGCGACAAAGGCGCTCGAGGCATTGATCTCGCGATTCACCCAGAGCGGCCGGCCCGAGATGAACACCGCGACCACCGGAATGCCTTCGCCACCGAGTTTCTTCAGCAAGGCGAGATCAGCCTTGTCACCGGGCGAATACTCCATATCGAGCAGGTCACCCTGAAATTCCGCGTACGGGTTCTCGCCGAACACCACAATCGCGACGTCCGGTCGAGTGGCATACCGCCTTGCCGATTCAGTTCGGCGACACCGCCCGCCGTTTTCACGGCCTCGCGGATCCCTTCATAATGGATCGGCGCGCTGGGAAACTGGGATCGCGTGGTGCCCGTGCCCTGCCACGAGAGCGTCCAGCCGCCCGATTGCTTGGCGATGTCGTCCGCACCATCGCCAGCGACGAGGACGCGTTGGCGTGGTTTGAGCGGCAGTACTTGTCCCGCGTTCTTCAGTAACACCAGCGACTCGCGCACCGCACGACGCGCCACCGCACGATGCTCTGGCGCACCGAGCAGCGCGAACTGCCCCGCGAGCGGGCGCGACGAAGGCTTGCCGGCTTCGAACAATCCCTGATCGGAACTTGACGCGCAGAATGCGGCGTACGGCATCGTCGAGTCGCGCGGTCGGAACCTCGCCAGAACGTGCCTGCGCCAACGTGCTCTCGTAGAGCTGCTTCCAGCTGTCCGGTGCCATGAACATGTCGAGACCGGCAATCAGCGCCGCTGGACAACTGAAGGTGGTGCAACCGGGCACCTGGCCATGCGCGTTCCAGTCGCTCACGACGATGCCATCGAACCCCATGCCGGCCCTTCAGCACGCCGGTGAGGAGGCTGGCGTTGCCGTGCATCTTCACGCCCTGCCAGCTCGAGTACGAGACCATCACCGACTGCACCCCTGCAGCTATGGCAGCGGGATATCCAGCCGCGTGAATGTCACGCAATTGCGCTTCGCTTCGAAGGATTGTCGCCCTGGATCGCGACCTTCGTGAGATTCCGCCATCGCCGAGGAAGTGCTTGGCGGTTGCAATCACGTGCGGCGGGCGCAGGAAATCTGCGCTGCCCGGCTCGCCCTGCAACCCCGTTACCATTGCCTCGGCAAACGAGCGCACGATCTCGGATCCTCGGAGTACGACTCGTAGGTGCGCCCCAGCGATCGTCGCGAACCACCGCCAGCGTCGGGCCGAAATTCATTCTGGCCGGTGACGCGCATCTCCTTCGCGGTGACGGCACCAATCTCACGGATGAGTTGCACGTCGCGCGTCGCGCCGAGTGCGATGTTGTGAGGAAAATCGTGGCCCTGATGATGTTCGCGTGGCCGTGTACCGCGTCCAGGCCCCACAGCACCGGAATCCCGGCGGCGCCACCACCCTTGTCCACGAAGCCGTGGTAATACGCGTCGGCGGCAGCCAGCCACGGCAGGTGCTAGCGCAAAGTCATCGCCGCCAGGGCCCGAGTTGCCGCCATTGAGCACTGACTCCGGAGTCGATAACGATGCACATCTTCCGGCGTAACGCTGGCGACGTCCGCCTGATGATTCTGCCCCACCTGTCTTCGAGCGACATCGAGGTGAGCACGCTGCGTGATGCGCGCTCGAGCGCGCGCGTCCGGCAAAGGGACCTGGTTTCGGGCCAGAGCGAGGGTGCGCGGTGCCAGGAGCAGCCGAGGGTTGCGCGGCAGACTGCGGCGGGCCCTCGGAATCGCGCGGCGACAGCCTACGGATACGAGTGGGAGCATCGCGTCACAGCGACGCCGGCGCGTCGCCATGAAATGCCCCTGCGCGGAATTCGGGTTCATTGCAGCTCGCCGCCTGCCGATTAGTTGTGTTGATGCGACGCCAAGCGCGCGCGAGGATCACACGACATTGACAACGCTGTCAATTTTCCTGTGGCTCGCACCCAGTGGCCCCAGGAGATCCAGGTCTCCGGAGAGATTTCGGTATTTACGCGGTGGTGTCGATCCGGGGTCCCGGTCACCCAACTAACAGCAGCGTGTCGATCTCCGCTTCGGCGGCAATCCAATCCTCGAGTTCGCTGCCGGGCAGAAGTGTCGCCTCTCAGCACGGTAATACGCAGCAGTAGCAATCATCGCCTGGCGATCGCTCTTGGTGATTCTCGTCAATTCCGCCGACGCGGGCGGCGCTTGAGGTGCTTGGCGGCCTTTGCTTACGCATGTGCTTCGGGCCTGGCGGGTGCTGAATTCTGGTTGGGTGAGTCTGACATGCCTGGATCCTCCGCCACTATTATCTGAGTCGAAGTGTTACGGCTGTTAGGTATACCTCCACGCGCGGTGCATCAGCCAGATCGGCGAACCCCCAGGCGACGAGTAGCGCTGTTCGGCCTTGTGGCGCGGATCGGGGACGATAAGTGCGCGTTCGACGGATATCGATGGAATGTGCTCAAGCTGCGCGCCGTGTCCCGCGCTTCGTGAAGGCGAACCTGCACCGGTGCTCGAGGGCGCCAACGCCGAGATCAGGGAGCGCGAATTCGTAGCGATCGTCGGGCGCAGCGGGTCCGGTAAGTCCACCTTGCTCTCAACCTGATCAGTGGTGCATCGAGCTCCTGATGCCGGCACGATCGAGTTCGATGGCACGGTGATTTCCGCCCGGAACCCGAGCGCACGCTCTTCCGGCGTCGTCACGTCGGCTTCTGTGTATCGTTCTTCAACCTGATCCCGACTTCTCAATGTCGAGGAGAATGTGCGCCTGGCGCTCGAGCTCGATGGCGTGCGAGGTGTTCCTGCCCGACGCCGAGCTCGCGAGCTGCTGAAACAGGTCGGCCTCGGCGCCCGACTCGCGAGCGCCACCGACGTCTCTCCTGGGCGGCGAGCAGCGCGTCGCGATTGATGACGCGCCCTCGTGCACCAGCCTCAGCTGCTGCTGGCGGATGAACCGGACCGGCAATCTCGACGGGACACTGGAAGACAGATCCAGGGTGCTGTGCGCGCTGGTGTGACGTAGGCTCGACTCTCCCTCCTCGCCACGCATGCCCAGGTCCCGCGCGCCACGGCTGACCGTGTGCTTGAGCTCAAGGACGGCCAGCTGCACGAGGTCGCGCGATGATTCCAACCCTTTGGCGCGCCTCGGCGCGGCACCTGCTGCGCCATCCAGCGCAATTCTTCTCACCGTACTCGGGCTGGCCCCTGGTGTGGCTACCGTCACCATCGATCTGGCTGCCCCGGAGTGCCGGGCGAGCATTGCGGCGTTTCGGTCGAGGCGCTGTGAACGGTCGCGCGACCCACCAGCTTCTCGGCGGGCCTAACGATGTCTCGACGAAGCGCTGTATGCGCGCTTACGAACGCAGGACCTTGGCATCGAGTTCGCACCGGTAGTGGATGGCTACGCGAAATCTCCGGGCGCAGCATTCTCGTGCTCGGGGTCGGACATTCTCGCCGACTCGCAGGTGCGCGAATTCAGTGCCTGCCGGCGGCGCCAGCGTCGCCTGTTGCGGCAATGAGTGAACGAGCCGGGAATGGCGCTGGCATCGCACACCACCCGTTGCGGCGCTCGGCCTGAGTGCCAGTGCCATTTCGCCTCGACATTGCCGGCACCGAACACCGTGGCAAAGTTCTTCGCGACTCTCCGAGAATCAGCCCGGCCCTCGATAGGTCCTCGTCGTCGACATCGCCACCGCGCAGGAGTGGTTTGCTGCACTGGGTCGCCTGTCGCGCATCGACGTGCGCGTGGCTGAGGGCGAGCCCGGTGCGCGTCGTTGCGACGCTGCGCGTTGCCGGCCGGTGTTCGGTTGACAACCAGCTCCCAGCCGCAGTGGTGAGCTCACTAGGCCTGACTGCCGCGTTCACGACCAATCTGCACGCCTGAGCCGCTCGCGCCGCTGGTCAGCTTCTGATCTTCAACAGCGCCAGCTTCGCAGTCGCAACGGCGTGAACTGATCAGCACGCTACGCGCACTCGGTGTTACGCGCGCCGAGGTGTCGGCTGTCGTGGTGCTGGAAGCTGCCGCACTCCGGGACGCTGGGGGCGTTGCTCGGTGTGGCAGCCGGTATCGAGCTCGCGCGCGTCCTGCTTCTGATGGTCTCGCGCACCATCAACGATCTTTATTTCGTGGTCTCGGTCGGCGAACTCTCGGTGGATCCACGATCCGTCGGCATCGCGGCCGTGATCGGGATTGGCGTTGCAGTCATCGCAGCACTGGCAGCTTTGGAGGCCGCCCGATCGCCAGCCAACCTCGGTGGCGTCGTTCAGTGCGCAGCGCGCGCTCCCGCGGGCGAGCGCTGGCTCTGGCAAGCGGCGGCCTTCTTGTCGCCGGCGCATCGCTCGCGGTCCTTCCCAGCCGCAGCCTCCTCGTGGGCTTTGCGGCCATGCTGCTTCCTGCTATTGAGCGTTTTCTGCGCCCGCCATACTGCGTGGCGCGCAGCTTTGCCTCGGCATTCGCGGCCGAGCGCTTGGGCGCAACGTGGCGACTTGCGCTCACCGGTGCGGCGAGCTCGCTCAGCCGCACTGGCATTGCGGTCGCGGCGCTGAGCGTCGCGGATCAGCGCGACCATCGGCATCGCCCGTCATGGTGTCGAGCTTCGCGCCTCGCTTCGAGGCATGGTCCACGCGAACGCTGCGAGCGGATATCTACATCACGGCGCCGGGGCCGGATTTGCGCGCCTGAGCGCTCAATCGACCCCGACGTGGTCGCGCGCCTCCTCGCGGTCCCCGGCATCCTGGAACACAGCGCAGGCCGGCGGGTCAGCGTCGATTCAGTGCAGGGTCCGGTGCTGCTCGACGTGCTGCAACCGGCGACTCATAGTTTTCGAGGGATCACGCTGGTCGCGGGGCAGCCCCAGGATGTCTGGAGAGCATTCGGTACTGGCGCGTTGCTGGTCTCGAGTCCTTCGCATACCGCAATAAGGTCACCTTAGAGAATTCCATTCCGCTGCGGGCACCCGATGGCTGGCGTTCCTTCACCGTTGCGGGGATTTACCGTGAGTACGGCAGCGATCTGCAGGCACGGTCTTGATGCATCGGGCGCACTACCTTCCGGACCTGGCACGACGAAGCGGTGACCTCTCTCGGACTGTATCTGCGCGCGGGATACCGGGATCGCGACGTGATCGACGGCGCTGCGCGAGACCACGCGCCAACAGCCAGGCACTACTCATCCGTTCCAGCCGGGAATTGCGCGACCTGTCGATGGAGGATCTTTGAGCGCACGTTCGCAATCACGAGGGTGCTCTACTGGCCTCGCGTCTATCGTCGCAATGGTGGGCCTGTTTGCGGCGTTGCTGGCTCACGGCCTGGAACGATCGCGCCAGCTCGCGCTGCTTCGAGCCCTGGGCCTCACGCCGCGTGGCGCAGGCGCGTTGATCAGCGGTGCGAGGCGCTGCTTCTTGGCATCGTCGCTGGCCTGGCGGCGATTCCAGCCGGCCTCCTCACGGCGGCCGTCCTGGTGCTGGTGATCAATCGGCGCGCCTTCGGCTGGCACATCGACCTGAGCGTGAGTGGCGGGCCGATCCTCAATGCGCTGCTGATTGCGATTGCAGCCGCATTCCTGGCCAGCATCTATCCGGCGATGCGCGCCGCAATGCCGCGGATCGCTGCCGGTCTGCGCGAGGAATGATGCGCATCACCCTGTCAACGGTGCTTGCGCTGCTGGCCGTCGCGTGCGGCCCGCGCCGGATCGCCGTGAAGTTGCCGCGTGCGCCGTCCGCTCCTCGCCTCGAGGCGGTCCTCGGCAGCGACGGTGCGGATGACTACACGCATGCCCGCGCACCGCACCGTTTTGAGTTCCCCGTCGATCATGGCCCGCACAGCGACTTTCGTCATGAGTGGTGGTATTTCACCGGCCATCTCGATGCCCAGACGTGGCCAGCGGTTCCGGATTCGAGCTGACGTTCTTCCGCCTCGCACTCCTGGCGCCTTCACAGCCACTCAGCGGCGGTGAGTCCCGTTGGCGGACGAAGCAGCTGTACGCCGCTCACTTCGCGATCACGGATCTCGAGCGTCGTGCCTTTCATTCCACCGGGCGATTTGCACGCGATGCATTGGGGCTCGCAGGTGCTGACGGTGCGCCGCTACGCGTCTGGCTCGACGACTGGATGCTCACCGTACCGGATGATTCGCGCCAGCCGTGGACGCTTCGTGCGCACGAAGCGCCCTATCGACTCGAGCTCGAGCTGCGTCCTGATCTGGAACCGGTGTTGAACGGCGATGCGGGTCTGAGCCACAAGTCTGCCAGTGGCCCGGCCGCAAGCTACTACTATTCGATCCCTCGCCTCACGGTTCGCGGCACTGTGGGCCGGGACGCCGACAGCCTAAAGGTCACTGGCACCGCGTGGTTGGACCGCGAATGGGGCAGCGATGGCCTGGCACCGGACGAGCCCGGGTGGGACTGGTTCGCGCTGCAACTCGATGAGCGGCAGCTCGCTCATGTTCTATTCATTGCGTCGTGACCGACGGCGCACGCGACCCGGCGAGCGCCGGCACCTATGTCGATGCCTCGGGCGTGGCGCACGCCCTGCGGGACCCGGATGTGCAGCTCTCAGTCCACGGACAATGGCAAAGTCCGCGCGGGGCGTCTATCCCGCCAAGTGGCGGCTGCAGGTCCCGAGCCTTGGGCTCGAGCTGCAATTGCACCCCGTGCTCGCCGACCAGGAGACTCGACACGACGCCGAGGTATTGGGAGGGCGCGGTCGATGTGATCGGCACTCACAGCGGCGCCGCGCTGCGCGGACGCGGCTATGTCGAGCTGACGGGATACGCAAATGCCCCCGTCGATGCGAGAA
>ERZ1370068.10449-contig-9148_pt1 | contig 64376 bp, 111 predicted proteins | sample MGYA00561227_ERZ1370068 | MGnify/ENA primary metagenome ERZ1370068 (study PRJEB38410, sample SAMEA6850437) | metagenome | study: Metagenomic assessment of the ecological functions of the soil: analysis of the soil microbiota associated with the... | reverse complement strand
GTAGTACTTCGTTCAGTTTACGTATTGCTCAAGAAAAGCTCTTCCTCGCACCTCATGTTGCATCACCAGGACGAGCTTTGATGCCAGCGACTTTGGCTCGTGCCGATACGGCGGACTTTTTGCCAGGAACTCCTGATCGTTGCTGTCGACAGCGCCATGAGCCCATCCACACGCCGGAGACGAGCTCGCTCACCATCACTTCTTCGCTGCGGTACTGGAAATAGACGCGTGGTGCCGTGACGCCCTTCTTCTGTTTGACCGCGCGCCAGCGAAATATGTCCGTGTAACGCGCTTCGGCGCGGAAGTTCAACGCTCGTTGAACAAGATCGTCTCGAAGTCCTGCCGGAAGCGCCGGGTGACCCCCGGTGGAATGATCGTGACGTTTCGCCCAGGATCAGGATCAGTCCAGCGCGCAGGTCGGCGGCAATCAGCGGGCCGATGCCCGGCCGCGCACCATCCGACTGCCACCTTCTCGCCAGTCTTCAGCTGGGCCTGGTACACGCACGCCAGCGACGCCGGGCCGTCGGCTCAGGATCGAAAACCACCGAACGTCACTGGGCGGCCCGCCGAGATTACGCTCGATGATCTCGATGGCCTGCTGCGTCGGGAAAGCGGGCGCCTGGTCAACATCTTGCCCAGCTCGGCGCAATAGGCGTACGGCAGCATGTCGGCGCGCATCGACAGCTGCTGGCCGGGCTTTGCGAACGTCGCACCAGCATCTTCAAACACACGACGCAGCCGCACTGCGCGGCGTTGGTCGCTGGACCGGCTTAATAACGTCGTGGAAGTTCCCGAAGTAGAACCGCAAAAAGCCCCAGAAGCCAGACAAACAGCCTGCGCCGATCGGCCGGATGACCCCGCCTTGAAGACGACCCGACGGGCACGGGGAAGTCGACAACAACTCTGTCCACTCGAATGCGACAGCCTGCGGCGCGTCATCGGACGGATGACGTCAAGACCGGATAATCGTTGGCACCTCGAGTGCCGGCGTCGTTTCAGGCTGGCTGGCGCCCTGGGGCCACAATGCGCGGCGGGTTTCATTTGCAGCTCATCTTGGGGCTCCGTCGCCGAGTGAACGCGCGACCATTGCCCGGAGGGCGGCATCCGCTGACCCTTGATCGCGCACGCTCTAGCGACACTCCGGCTGGACTTTCGCATTCATCCATGCTTTTGCAGCAAATTCAAATCCGGTCTCAGGCACGAGCGGCGGGCAGAAGCGAAATGCCTCACGATCGAGGCGAACCTGAGCTCGCCGTAGTATAAACTCCGGCATGTTGCCCGCAGGACGATGCTGCGACACAAGTGAGCGGTGATCAGGGTTAAGATGCGGCTCCGTGGCTTTGCGGCCGGAGATCCGATGATAATGACGCTGCGCGACGGCGGGCCGTCAGGTTTGTTTATTGACGAGTTCCGTTCAAGCGGGAGGAACGCCGATGGCGATCAACATTTCGGCGTGGTCGATCCGGCATCCCCCTTCCGCCCGCTCGTCATGGCGGCGGCAATCGTGGCGCTCGGGCTACTCAGCTTCAACAAGCTGCCGATCACGCGCATGCCGAACGTCGATGTTCCCCGTCATCTCGGTCACGATCACACAGTTCGGGCGCGGCCCCGGCCGAGCTGGATCGCAGGTCACCAAGACGGTCGAGGACGCCGTCTCGGGCGTGGCACGGCGCCCACCACATCAACTCGTCGATCACCGACGGGATGTCGCGAGCACGACCATCACGTTCCGGCTGGAAACCGGACACCGATCGCGCGCTCAACGACGTCAAGGACGCGGTGACGCGCATCCGCGCCAATCTTCCGCGCAGCATCGACGAGCCGATGATCCAGCGCGTCGACATCGCCGGACTTGCCGATTCTCACCTATGCCGCGATAGCGCCAGGCAAGACGCCCGAGCAGCTCTCGTGGTTCGTCGAGGACGTGGTGATCCGCGCGCTGCAAGGGTCCGCGGCGTCGGCCCAGCGTCGAACGCATCGGAAGCGTCGAGCGCGAGATCCGGGTCGGCCTCGACCCGGTTCGGCTGCAAGGCGGTCGGCCTGACCCCGCTCGATGTCAGCCGGCAGCTTCGCGGGCAGCAACGTCGATCTTCGCCGGCGGGCGGGCCGAGATCGGCGGCCGCGACCAGGCGATCCGCACCCTCGCCGGAGCCAAGACGGTCGCCGATCTCGGCGGCGACGAGAATCGCCCTGCCGGCGGGCGGCGAGGTGCGGCTGGACGATCTCGGGCTCATCACCGATACGATTGCAGAGCCGCGCACCTTCGCGCGGTTCGACGGTGCTCCTGTCGTCGGGTTCAACATTCTGCGCGCAAAGGGCGCAAGCGATGTCGTCCTCGCAGATGCAGTTGCCGCTCGGATCGACGCCATCAAGGCCGGCCAACCCCGACGTCGACCTCAAGCTGATCGACACCTCGGTCGATTCACACGCTCGGAAACTACAGATCCGGCGATGCACACGCTGTACGAAGGCGCAATCCTCGCGGTGATCGTGGTGTTCCTGTTTCTGCGCGACTGGAGGGCGACCATCATCGCGGCACTCACCCTGCCGCTGTGTCGATCTTTCCGGCCTTCTGGGTCATGGAACTGCTCGGCTTCTCGCTGCAACATGGTGACTTTGCTGGCGATCACGCTGAGCACCGGAATTCTCGTCGATGATGCGATCGTCGAGATCGAGAACATCGTGCGGCACATCCGGATGGGCAAATCGCCCTACCAGGCTGCGCTCGAGGCGGCCGACGAGATCGGCCTTGCCGTCATCGCCATCAGCCTTGCCATCGTTGCGGTGTTCATGCCCCGCGAGCTTTATGCCTTCGGTTCAGGCCAGTTCTTCAAACAATTCGGCATAACAGTCTCGGTACAGGTGCTGTTCTCCCTGCTCTGCGCGCGGATGATAACGCCGATGCTCGCGGCCTATTTTCTGCGGCCGCATCAGCACGAAGAGAAAGGCGATGGACCGACCATGCGCCTTTACACCCGGCTGGTCACCGGGGCGGTGCGATATCGTTTCATCACCGTGGTCCTCGGCCTGCTTCTTCTTCGCTGCGTCTCGGCCGGCGCATGCGCCGCGCTGCCGAGCGGCTTTCTGCCCGATCACGGATACGGCCCGCTCGATGCTCGGCATCGAGCTGCCTCCCGGTTCGCAGCTTTCGGACACGGGTCGCGTGACCGATACCATCGTCAATCAGGTGCGCAAGCGGCCGAGGTGGCAGAGCGTCTTCGTCGACGGCGGACGAATTCCGAACGGCGCCGTCGATGTCAGCACGGGCCGGATTGACCATCAACTACGTGCCGAAATCGAAGCGGTCGCTCTCCCAAGCAGCAACTCGAGCACGGCGATCGGCCGAGACCTCGCTGACATTCCGGACATCCGTTATTGGTTTCGTCGACGACAACGGACAGCGAAACGTCAAGTTCATCGTCACCGGCCAGGACAACGCCACGGTGGCGAATGTCGCGTCGAGCTTGCCGCTCAAATGCGCCGGCTCCCGCATTGTGGCGAACGTCGTCTCCGGCGCGACGCTCAATCGCCCGGAGCTGCGGATTTATCCGCGCCGCGACTTGGCGGTACGTCTGGGCGTATCAACCGGAGTCTGTCGGAAACGATCCGGGTAGCGACGATCCGGCGATGTCGGCCCGGCGCTCGCAAAGTTCGACGCCGGCGATCGGACCATCCCGATTCGCGTCCTGCTCGAGAGAAAATGCGCGCGCCGACCGGCAAGTCGCTCGAGCAGATACGCATTCCGTCACAACGCGGAGGCGGCGTGCCGCTCGTCGCCCTCGCCGACATAAGTTTCGGCGAAGGCGCCGCCAACATCGTTCGCTACGATCGTCAGCGGCAGGCCAGCGTCGAAGCGGATCTGGCCGGCGGTGCCGCGCTCAGTGATGCGCGGGAAGCCATCAAGGCGCTGTCGGTGATGAAGAACCTGCCGCCCGGCATCACGGTCAGCGAGGGCGGCGACGCGGAGCTGCAGGCAGAGCTGTTCGTGAAGGATTCGGCGGGGCCATGCGCAGCGGCCTGATGATGGTCTACGTGGTGCTGGCGGTGCTGTTCACCAGCCTGCTGCAACCGATGACCATCCTGTTTTCCCTGCCACTGTCGATCGCAGGCGCGATCCTGGCGCTCTCATCACCAACCTGCCCGATCACCACTCCGTGGTCATTGGTATTCTCATGCTGATGGGTATCGTCACCAAGAACGCGATCATGCTGGTGGACTTTGCGGTTGAGAGCAATGCACGGAGGCGCGGACCGCACGACCGCGATCATCGAAGCGGGTCAAAAGCGCGCACGACCGATCACGATGACAACGATCGCGATGGTGGCTGGCATGGCGCCCAGCGCGCTGGCGTTCGGCGCCGGCGGCGAGTTCCGATCGCCGATGGCGATCGCAATCATCGGCGGACCTCCTCGTCTCGACCTTGCTCTCGCTGCTTTTCGTGCCGGCGTTCTTCACCATCATGGACGACGTCGGGCGCGCCTGTTCGTCGCGCGTGTTCGGGCCGGCTCGTGGGCGGGTCTGACGATCCCGCCGACGAAGCGTCACCACGCCGCCGCCCAGCGGCCCACATGTCGCAAGAGGCGGAGAAAGCGCCGCTGCTACGCTAGAGATGCGCCGCTACGTCATTGATCAGGACCTAGAGCTGTCCCCGCGGCGTCGGACCCATCGCGGCAGCATGCCCAGACGGCGCGCCAGCGCCAGTCGGACTCCGTAACCACGCGTCACCGGACGTGCCCGCGTCTTACCCGCCAGGCCTTCGTCCGGTCCGGGTCGCGATGACTTTGATCGGCTTCGACATGACAGGAGGGTTATGCGGGCACGTGGTTTTCGTCGCCGAGCAAGAGCTGAAGCGTGTGTACCCCCAATGGCAGGTTCACGGTTGCTTCCGTTTGCCCTGCGCCGAAGTGCAGATGGTTGAAGTCATTCGGGATCGGGCTCGTCGAGCGGAGGCAGCTTGGCATCGATCAAGAGATGATGATGGCCGGTATTGGGCTTCTCAATGCCTGCCGGCGCCGCGCCATGTTGACCAGACCAAAGCGCAGGGTCGCCTTTTGCGGCACCACCGACCGGTCCTGCAAGCCGACGAAATACACGCGCGCGTCGGCCGGAGCCGGCTTTGCGCAGCGACGGATCGACCACGCGGACCTTGAGGCGCTTGCGAAAAGACGGGAGGGGTGTGCGGAATATGATCCTTGTCTCCCATGAGCAGCTGGAGCGTGTGCTCGCCGTGCTTGAGCGTAACCTCGGCCTCGGTCTGGCCGCCGCCGAAGTGAAGGTGGTTGAAGTCATTGGGGATCGGCTGGTCGAGCGGGGGCAGCTCGGTGTCGATCAACGAGGTGGTGATGGCCTGAATTTTCGCGATCCGAGCCGGCCGGCGCGACGCCCATATTCCTCAGGCCAGAAATAGATCGTCGTTCTTCGGTGGGAGGACCTGCTCCCTCCTTCAGATCATTGAAGTAAACCTCGGCGCCCGGCAGGGGGCGAAGGCCCGCCGGTCAGTGCGGCGGCCGCACCTGGCGCACCTTCCGCGACCCGGACGCGAATGCGCTGCGACATCACCGGCGGGGTGTGCGGAACGTGGTCCTTGTCTCCCATGAGCAGCTGCAATGTGTGCTGCCCGGGCCTCAAGCGTGATTTCTGCCTCGGTCTGGCCGGCGCCGAAATGCAAATGATTGAAATCGTTGGGAATGGGCTTATCGAGTGGGGGCAGCTCGGTGTCGATCAAGAGGTGATGGTGACCTGAATTCTCGCGATCCGAGCCTGCAGGCGCGACACCCACAGTTCCGCAGACCGAAGAACAGCTTCAGCTTCGCAGGAACGGTCGCACCGTCCTTGAGATCGATGAAATAGACCTCGGCCCCCTGCCCCGATGGGGCTGGGCCGCCCGACTCGTTGAGCTTGAGCCAGGGCGATGCCGCCACCTCGCCAAGAGCGCGACGACGAGCAACGTTGCAGAAGGCGCGCGCACGCTTGCCGGTCTTGCCTGCGACTTGCTTCAACTCATGCATCGCTGGGTCCTTCCGTGGCTTCCGCGTCATCACTCTCTCACGAAAAGATCAACCTTCCGCGCCATCCGAGCGATAATCTACGGGAACTCGATCCCGCTGGGAAGGCGCACGCGCTTATCTCACCCGCGGCCATAGCGGCAACCTATTCGGTCGCGCGCGCGGCGTCGGATCGGCACCATCCGCAGATTGTGCGGCAGAACATGCCGCGCGCGGCGATGTCGCAACGCGCGCACGGCGTCGTATCCCTGTTGTCCGCAAACCCCGGACGCGGCTAGCAATGTTATGATCGCTTGCAAAAAAAGCTCCAGGCCGAGGCGATGGCGAGCGAGGTCTTTCGAGGTCCCAGACGTGAGGGCCGGGATGGGAGAACCGATTGATATGCAGCAGAGCGGCTGCTTATATCGCGCGCCAACGTGTAGGTTGCGACGGCCATGACGTTGGTGAAGTTGGTTCCTATCGGAACGAAAGCGCGCGCAATGAACATGCGGCTGGTCTTTTGCCTGTGCGTCGCGGTCGCTTCCGCAGTCGCTCGCGCATCCGGCGCTGTCGCAGCAGCCGGCACGCGTGGCGCTCCTCGATTGGAAACGCAAACTATCCGGATGCCAGCACGCCGCTTTCCACCACGATCCGCGATGCTCGCACGCTTGCCGACGAGTTTCGTCGAACCGAATTCGATGTCGACCTCAAGGAGAATGTCGGCCGGAAGATATGCAGCGCGCGATCGATGCCTTCATCGGCAAGATCCGCCCCGGCATGGTGGCCCTGTTCTATTTCAGCGGATATGGCATCCAGGTCGCGCGGCAGACCTATCTGATTCCCGTCAACGCCCAGGTCTGGACCGAGGCGGAGGTCCGGCAGGACAGGCATCAGCCTCGATGCGCTGCTGGCGGAGATGCAGCGCAAAGGCGCTAAAGGTAAAGATCGTCATTATCGATGCGTCCCGACGCAACCCGTTCGAGCGTCGCTTTCGGGCGTCGGCAGCGGGGCTCGCCGCGCTCGATGCGCCCTGACGGGACGCTCGCGATGCACTCCGCTGCGCCGGGCAAGGTGATCAATGAGGGCAGCGGGCCAAACAGCCTGTTTGTCGGCGAGACTCATCAAGGAGCTCCGCGTCCCAGAATCTGACCGCCGAGGAGGTTTTCAACCGCGCCCGCATCGCGGGTGTCTCGCGCATCCAACAACGAGCAGGTGCCATGGGTGGCATCGTCGCTGATCGACGAGTTCTATTTCGGGAGTCCGCGGCCCGTAGCAGCCGCGCCTTCCGCGGCGCCCACGCCTGCGCCAGCCCCGACACCGCAACGAACGCCGGCGCCAACCCCGCCGGCGGCTGCGACCGACCCCGGCTCCAGCTCCGGCCGTTACGGCCACCGCGCCATCAGCCAGTACGTCCGCGCCGTCGGCGAGCGAGGCCAAGGCGGGCGACGTTTTCCGCGATTGTCAGGGTTGCGTCGAGATGCTGGTGCTGCCGGCCGGCACGTTCGACATGGGCTCCACGACCGAATACGAGAACCCGCCGCACCGGGTCACGATCGCAAAACCGTTCGCCATAGGCAAAAACGAGGTGACGTTCGACCAGTGGGACGCCTGCGTCGCCGATGGCGGTTGCAAGCATCGGCCCGACGACCGGGAATGGGGACGCGGCGACCGTCCGGTCATCAATGTCAGCTGGCTCGACGCGAAAGGCGTTCGTGGCCTGGCTCTCGCAGAAGACGGGGCAGACTTATCGACTGCCGAGCGAGGCCGAGTGGGAATATGCCGCGCCGAGGTGGCACGAACAGCCCGTATTGGTGGGGCCGTGACGTGGGCTCCCGCCAGGCAAACTGCCGGGAGTGCAATACGGGCTCTTCCGCAGCAGACCTCGGCAGTCGGTTCATACAAGGCCAATCCCTTCGGCCTGAACGACACCGCGGGCAATGCGGCGGAGTGGGTTGGAGGATTGCTGGAACGATAATTATCGCGGCGCTCCCCAGAATGGCTCGCCGTGGCTCACCGGATCAGTGCCGGCTTCGCGTGCTGCGCGGCGGCGCGTTCGACAGTGCCGCGAAATATCTGCGTTCGACGGCCCGCTTCCGGCATGATTCCGACGTACGATATTCGGCGAATGGATTTCGTGTCGTTCGTGAGTTGCAGGTGATGCGGTCGAGAGGCCGGCCATGGGCCGGACATCCGGACATCGTCCATGAAACCTTCAGGGCTCGCGAGCGGCGGCTACCCTTGTCGGTGGGACTCATTCTTCTTGCGAGCTCACCGTGCAACGCTCTTCGCAGCGGACACAGGCTCGCCGAGCGCCGTGCAAGTAAGCGTGGTTCGCGCCACGAAGCGCGTGTTTCTCCTCGACCATTCGTGTCACGCGGGTTCCTTGGTGGCCGCGGACGAGGCGATCATGATCTCGACGCTCCCGGGCTTCGGGTGACCGAAGTGCTGGTCGGAGAAGGAGACCGGGTGACATCCGGCCAAACCCTCGTTCGATTGGTCCGACAGGGCCAGCGAGGACAAGATGCCGCCGCCGCCGCCCGGAACATCCATGATCTTGAAGCCCTGCTGCCGGTGTCGTGACGCGCAGCACCGCCGTTGTGGGAGCCACGGCGTCCCCGATGCAAAACGAGCCGTTGTTCCGGATCGCGGTCGACAACGAAATTGAGCTCGAGGCCGAAGTTCCGAGCATACACGCAGTGAGCGATTCTCCCGGGCAAACTGCGCGCATCCAGATCGAAGACAGCCGGAGCTGTCGGGTCGCGTTCGCCAGGCGCCGGCTGCTGTCGATCAGCGCAACGCAGCTTGGCCAGAGCGCGCCTCTTTCGTTGAGCAGGGATCCCGTGGCTGCGCCTGCGGAATGTTTGCTCGCGCCACCATCGACGCGGACCGCAGCTGCGGAATTTCGGTTCCGCGCTCCGCGGTACACTACCGGACCGAGGGGCCGAGGGTCCAGGTCGTGCGCGACAACGTCATCGAGACGCGAGGTGGTGCAAGTCGGTTTTCATTCGGACATGGATATCGAGATCCGCGAAGGGCTGCGCGAAGGCGATCTCATCGCGTGGCGAACGCGGGCAGTTCGCTGCGCGACGGCGACAAAGTGAACCCGATCATGGCCGACACGCTCAATTGGGGCAGCGCTGACATCGGCCAGATCGACGTCCGATATCTGCTCGCCGGGCGAGCATACTTCCGATCGGTTGCGTGGCGGCGATTGCACGGATTTAGTCGAGCACGTGTGCGTCACTCCTTGCACGCACCAACCGATAGGGGTTTTCCCGGGCCTGCAAGGATTTTGAACCAAGATGGCTTGCAGGTCGACTTGCGCCCCCTCTCTGGGAACGGCGTTGCGGGTGAAAGACCTTGCGAGGAGCATCCGTTCGGTCAGGATTTGCCGCCAAACTTAAGAGAATTGCGAATGCAGAAGGAGGCAGCGCGCAACGACTGGTTCCTGTCCCGAAGCCTCTTCGGCCAAATGACGTTACCTCGCTTTGTCGAAGTGGTCGTGCTCGTGCTTGCCGTGAATGGCGGCCTCGAGACGTGTAGTTCACCTACCGGCAGACAACGGAGCTGCTTGCAAAGGCGCAGTCGAAAAAGCCGAAGGCGACGGCACGTCGGATCGAGCAGTCGGTCGTCGGAGATCGAACGCCAGATCAGCTGGGCAACGCGGGCAAGCGCCACAACCCTCGAGCCAGCGGCGGTCGGACTACGCGTTGCTGCTCCAGCAGAGTGCCCGCCGTCGATCAGAGTGCATTCAGCTCGATGGCGCGGGCAAAGAGCAGCTGCGGCTCACGCGCAGCGAGGTGGTCATCGCAAGCGATATCGATTACTCGCGGCGACCTCCAGGTTCAAAGAGCCGCTACAGGTCGCTCGGTCTGGTTCTCTCCGGTCTATTTCGACGGGCCGGATCCGTTCATGTCGATTGCGATGCCGCATTCCGGGCGAGATGCCGGTTCAACCGTTGCCGAGATCAATCTCAAATTCTTGTCGAGTTTCATCAATCCGGAGCAGATCGGCACCGACAACGAAGGCTTTTATCGTACGGCCCGGCCGGCGGCTGCTCGCGCACTCTGCCACCGCCCTCGGCTTGGCACTAATCTTGCGGATCTTCCTCAGGTGGCCGCCGCGATCAGGTCGGACGCCGAACCCGTGATCTTCTGGGCAGGACCGGATGGAAGCTCGGTCTTGACCGCCTCGGCCACGGTGCCGCGAATGCAGTGGTACGTGTTCTTCGAGCAACCGCTGAGCAAGGCGCTTCAGCCGGTCTACAATCTGCTGTTCCGCACCGCGTGGTTGCTGCGCGCTGGGCGTGCTCCTGGCCGTGCTGGCCGGCATGCTCCTGGCGCGAAAAATGGTCATTCCGATTCGCGCCTTGCAGGTCGGTGCCCAGCAGTTGGAGGCGAAGCGATTTCGGCCATCGCATCGAAGTGCAGACGCAAAGATGAGATCGCGGATCTCGCCGACCATTTCAACCGCATACGGCAGACCAGCTGCAGGGTCCTACGGACGGTTGGAGCAGAAAGTCGCCGAACGCACGCGCGATCTTGCACAGTCGGTCAGCGAGCTAAGGCGCTCGAGGAGATCGGGCGCGCCGTCGCGTCATCGCTGGACGACAAGGCCGTGCTGCGCCACGATCGTGACGCGCGTGCTGTCAACTCACGCAGGCCGACGCCGGCGCCATCTACAGCTACGATGCATCGCGAGGCGCCTTCGATCTCGCGGAAGCGCACGCACTCGACAAGTCTTACCAGGACGCGGTTCGCGCCAGCCGGATCGGAGTGGACGAAAGCGTATTGGGGCTGGCGAGCAAAGAAACAAGAGGCGATGTGGATTTCGGATCTTTCGAGCGCTCGAGCTATCCGCTCAAGGAGCTCACCATTGCGGCCGGGTTTCAACTCCGTCCTCGTCGTTCCGCTGATAGGTCCGGATGAGATTCTGGGCGCCCTGGTTCTACTGCGTCGCGCAAGCGGGACTTTCCGCCAGCACGATCGACCTGATGCAGACCCTGGCCCATCAGTCGGTCCTCGCGATGAACAATGCGAGACTGTTTCGCGAAGTCGACGACAAGGGACGCGCGCTTGCCGTTCGCCAACGAACACAAGACTCAGTTCTTTGCCAACATGAGCCACGAGTTGCGCACTCCCGCTGAACGGCATACTCGGCTAGCCGAACTGCTCGTGGATGGCCTCTACGGCACCTTGCCGGCAAAGGCGCTGGAGATATTGGAGCGCATTCAGAAGGACGGGAAAGCATCTGCTGGGCCTGATCAACGACGTGCTCGATATTTCCAAGATCGAAGCCGGTCAGCTCACGTTGGCGCTCGACAATTACTCCATGCAGGGGTTGTGGAGACGGTCGTCGCTTCGACCGGATCGCTCGCGCAGGCCAAAGGCATCGAGGTCAAGGCCACGGTTTCGCCCGATCTCCCCATGGGCTATGGAGATGAACGGCGCCTGACCCAGGTGCTGCTCAATATCGTGGGCAATGCGATCAAATTCACCGATACCGGCTCGGTCGAGATCCGCGCAAATGCCAGGGGACGGACATTTTCATGATCGCGGTGCAGGATACCGGTCCAGGCATCCCGACCGCGGATCAGGCTCAGATCTTCGAGGAATTTCAGCAAGTTGACAACAGCATCACGCGGCAGAAAGGTGGTACTGGGCTGGGATTGTCGATCGCGCGCCGTCTGATCAACGTGCATGGCGGCCATATCGATCTGGAATCGACGCCCGGAGTGGGCTCCACGTTCAACATCGTCTTGCCGTTACGCGCGACGGACCAGAGGCAGGCGGCATGAGCAAGCGCATCCTGGTCATCGAGGATACCGAGAACAATCGGCGTATTCTCAATGATTTGCTCACGCAATGCCGGCTTCGAGGTGCTGGAGGCGGTCGACGGCGAAAAAGGCGTCGCCATGGCGGCGGAACAGCGACCCGACCTCATTCTGATGGATATTCAGCCTCCGATCGTCGATGGCTATGAAGCCACGCGTCGGATCAAGGCGAACCCGGACCTGCGCCATATTCCGATCATCGCCGTCACCTCCGTATGCGCTGTCCGGCGACGATGCGAAGGCATTTGCCGCTGGATGCGACGGCTATTTCGCCAAGCCATTCAGCCCGCGCGTGATCTCGCCAAAGTTCGCGAATTTCTCGACCTAGCGCCGAGGGGGCCTCGCTTGCGAAACCCGCCCCGGATCCTGGTTGTCGATGACAACCCGACAAATCTTGAAGTGCTGCGCGTCAGGCTCAACTCGCAGGGCTACGAGGTCGTTACGGCGGTCGACGGAGAGGATGCGCTGGTTCGTGCGCGCGAGCTCGATCCCGATCTCGTCCTGCTCGATGTCATGATGCCGAAGCTGGACGGTATCTCGGTGCCTCAAGGAGCTCAAGCGCGATGCGACGCTCCGTTTTATCCCCGTCATTCTGGTCACGGCCAAAGCCGATACGCGCGACATCGTAAACGGTCTCGAGGCCGGCGGTGATGACTATCTCGACAAAGCCGTTCGAGCAAGCCGCATTGGTGGCGCGCGTGCGATCGCTGCTGCGGATCAAGGACCTTCACGATACGGTGCAACTGCAAGCGGAGCAGTTGAAGGAGCAGACCGATCAACTCTCGAGCTGGAACCGGCTGCTTGAGCAGCGGGTCGCGGATCAATTGACCGAGATCGAGCGGATCGGCCGCCTGCAGCGGTTCCTGGCGCCGCAAGTGGCGCATGTGATTGCGTCCTCGGACGCGCCGGAATCGCTCTTGGCGAGCCATCGTCGCGAGATCACGGTGTTGTTCTGCGATCTGCGCAATTTCACCGCCTTTACCGAGGCATCCGAACCTGAAGGAGGTCATGGCCGTTCTCCGCGAGTACCACGAGAACGTGGGAGAGCTGATATTCAAGTATGAAGAGGCACGTTGGAGCGGTTCCTCGGAGACGGCATCATGATCGTCTTCAACGATCCGATTCCCTGCGCGGACCATACTGAGCGTGCCGTGCGGTTGGCGATCGAGATGCGCGACAAGGTGGAGGAGTTGTCACAGCACTGGGGCCGACAAGGCTACAACCTCGGATTCGGGATCGGCATAGCTGCGGGCTATGCGACATTGGGGCAGATCGGCTTCGAACATCGGCGCGAGAGTACTCGGCACGATCGGCGGCGTACCAAATCTTGCACCTGCGCCTGTGCGACGAAGCACGACCGGGGCAAATCTTGATCGCTCAACGCGCGCTCAGCACCATCGAGCGATCGGTAAAGGTCTCGCATGTCGGCGACCTGAATTTGAAGGGTTTCAACCGGCCGATCGCCGCCTATGACGTTTTGAGCTGGTGCGAGCAGCCAGCGGAAATCGATCCGTCCGAGATCGTTACCTCCGCGGGAGGCAGGTCGGGCCAGGAATGATCGCGGAATCGGCATTGTGCCCCTGCCCCACCGCGAGCGATCGTCGCCACGGCGTTTATCGAAATGCAGACCGTTGACCGGCCTTGCAACGAAGCATGGCGAGCAGCAGGCTGTGAGCGGGACTTGCCGCGCAGGCGAGGTTGGGCCACCATTGGTCATGATCGAATTTTACCAAGACACGTGCGCTTGCTATCTCGATCACGGAACGGCCCGAACAGGGGCATCGATTTTGCTCCCTTCTTCTTCCGTCCAACCCAACCTGCAGATGAATCGCCGCGCAATCTCCGATTGGATACGGACGCGCCGCAGCCGAGGAGCAAGAATGCTCTCCGCCGTAGTCGTTGCGGCGTACCGTCGCCTGTAATAGCGGCCTGCTATCGCCTGCGTTCGCCGGAGTCGAGGCGACGTCGGCGACATGGCGGTCACCGTGGCGCGGACCACGAATATCTGCTTCTCCGACACGCTTCCAGGTCACCGGTGTCGTGGTCCCGCGGAATGAGATTCTTGTGCGGCCGGACCGGGAAGGGTTGCAGATTTTCGCAAGTGCTGGTCGAGCCGCTGGCGACACCGCCGTCGTGTCGGGCAGGTGTTGGCCCGCCTTACGCCGCCGGAGAGCCAGCAGGGCGGCGGAACGACCGTTGCCATACAAGCGCCTGCCGCTGGCGTTGTGACGTCGAGATCCGCGGTTGTCTGGAACGCTGAGCGTCGGCCCGGGCCGAGCCCCTGTTTCGAATTGCCGCTGAAGGGAGAGAGATGGAACTGTTGGCCGAAACACCGGTCAAGTCACTCGCCAGCGTCGCGCCGCCAATCCAGACGGCGAAAATCGCGATCGTCGGCGCCGGTGAATTGCCGGGAAAAGGTGCGGATCTTCTCGGTCGCGGCATCAATCCTACAGCACGCAGCTCGGCCAGATCCGCCTCTTGATCGGCAGCGATCCGAAGTTGCGTGCTAGGCGCCTTTGGACGCGCGACCATCGATGTATGGTCGGCGCTGCGGCCCTGCGATTCCGTTGTCAGCTGTTTTGTACGGGCCCGGCGGCGCACCGTCGTTCAGGTCGGTTCGCGATAATCGGGTTGAAACGCGACGTGTCACCGTTGGCCTGCTCTCCGCTGGACAGGCAGAGATTCGGGATGGCCTCGCTGAAGGCGAGATGGTGGTCGCGCGTGCCGGGGCATTCGTTCGGGAAGGAGATCGCGTTCGATCGATAACAGCCGGGGAGCCATCTGCTCGGCAATGATCCGGTCTGATGCCTTGTCGGACAGGCGCAAACGGCCGTGCCAGGCCACTGCCGCTCCGTTACTGATCGCCGTCTGGATCGGTCCTCCCGTTCGATAGCAGCCCTGTTCTCCAGGCAATAGTACCCGGCAAGGCGGCTCACCAGTTTGCGGTCCATCCACTCCTTCAGGATGCGGCTGACATTTTCCCGGGCAATGCCGGCCATCGCCGCGAGATCAGCTTTGCGGGACCTTCTGCCGCAGGACGATACGCCCCGCCGCCGACGTCGCGACCGAACGCTTCAGAGAGGTTGAGCAGTGCCCAGGCCACGCGTCCCTTGACGGGCAGGAAGCTGGTTGCTGCGAGCGCGTCGTTGGTGTCGCGCAGGCGGCGATGCCAGCAAGATCATCACATGCCGATGGACTTCGGGGTTGGATCGGCCGAACGCCTCGAAAGGCGGCACGGCTTACAAATCTCAGCTTGGCGTCGCGCAGCTCGGAGCACGGAGGCGGACCGCGGCGCTCCATCGATCATCGAGGAGTTCGCCCACGATGGAGCCGGGTCACGGATCGCCGGGATCACGCTCCCCTCCGCCGCCGCGCTGACGCTCACCTTCAGCAACCCATCTTCGATCCTGTAACAGCCATCGCCTGCATCCCCGGCCCAGAAACACAATCTGGTCAGCCGCAAGTGACACGTCGTGCGCTTTTGCGAATAGGGCGCTCGAAAGATCCGCCGGAAGGGCAGTTAGCCTAAGCTATCTGGGGAAACGTCGACTTTGCCATCGCACCCACGTCGCTTAACGGAGCCGGGGTGCTAAGAGAACCACAGTGCAGCCAGCGACCGCAAACGAAACCGGACCGCGGGGGCTGCCGAGGCGGCGAGGAGCTACGCCCCAAAAACGACCTGCAGGCCAAAAGCCGACACATTCTGTTTCGCTTAGGCGCGGGCCACTTGCACCCAAAACGCGGCTTAGGATTTGCCCGTGCGGCCCCAAGCCTGCGGCAACTGCGAGCGAAGACCGCACGTTCAGACAAGCATGGTCCCGCGGCGATCGAATGCCATATGCGCAGCTTGACCGGAGGAGTTGTAATTCCAGCTTGCGCAATGCCCGGGCGTTGATCGTGTAGCAGCACCTCAGGAGGCAAAGTCGTCCCACACGGCCCTCCGAAGTGGCGGTACTGCGAACAGTGGTCGCCGCCGAGGCGGATTTCTCCGCGCCGCCATGGCGCTGCACCCATCGCCACGGAGTTCACGTCAGCATCGAGAGATTGTTTGAATGTTGTCCGATGCCGCGCTCAACAATGCATCGTAACTGGTCTGGCCCTCCGCGGCCGTCTTCAAAATGAACTCAGCCATGTGCGCTTTAATCCCCGGCGTTGCTTGGTCCAGAGGAATTTTCGTCATCACCTCATCGAGGGCTACGCATGGTTTGGATGGAGTTCTGGACTGTAGCTCGGCATGATACGGTCTCCCGTTTGTGCGGACAACACCGTTGCCGGTTTGACGCCAGCCGGCCAGACACAAAGCCGCGAGTGGGATCACGCTAACGTGACGTTTGATTTCTTCTTAAATTCATAAATGCACCACGCATGATGTCCCGCCGGCCCCAGAAAATCGGCGATTGGTTTCCGCGATCAGCCATGGAAAGCTCTGCAGCTACGCGGCTGCCATAATTTATTCGTTAATTGCACGAGAGCGGGCGAGCTGACCTCCGGGGCACGTGCTCTCTTCTTAAGCTCTGTTGCCTAAGGGCAATGCATTCAGAATTCTCGATCGCAGAAACCGACAGGCAGCTGAGACTGATTCCGTGCATCCTTATCCAGGTGCCGCAGCTCACTGCCTGTCCAGGCTACGAACGGATCCCAGGCCGGTGACCCAGTGCAGTTGCGAGCGAGTCCAAATCTGCACCTTCGGGACAGAGCGCAGCACGTTGGCGTACAGTCCCCACACGGATGGAGTACAATTTCGGCTCGTCTCCTTCGGCAGTCGAGTAGATTGGCGTTCCACATCGGGGGCAGAATCCTTGCACCCGTCTTGCGCCGCTTTCAGGCGGTCTTTACATAGATGGTTGGGCTCGCCGGCGATGATTTTGAATGTGTCGCCGGCGACGCGGACGACGGTGCGAAACGCCGATCCGAGAGATGCTGGCAGTCCGTGCAATGGCAGATGGTGGTCTTTCCGGGTCAGCCTCCGCCTCGTAGGTGATGTAGCCGCAGTGGCATCCGCCATCGATTTTCATGATCGAGCCCCTCCTTGATCCGGCCCACGTGACGCGCTGCTTGCAGGCACGCCGTCCCCGTGGCATCGGTAACGGCAAAGATTGCTTGCGCGCTGGCCCTGATTGATCCATCCAATCACCGGCCGGCCCCTATCTGAACCAGAGGAAACGAGATTCGAATATGAGAAGGAACGTGCTCCCCAACCTGCAAGATCGGCAGAACGCCTCCGCGGACGCAAGGAAGGCGATGCTGGAGAAATTCCGTGCCAGCCCCGGCCCCGACGATCCGGCGGTCGTAGAGCGTCGGGCGGCAAGAGAAGCCATGCTTGCGGAACGAGCCGCTCGCGCCGCCCAACGGGAAGCCGCGAAACGGGCGCATGAAGCCGAACTGGCCGAGACAAGCAGCCCGTGCGGCCGCAGCCGCCGAACAAGCTGAACGGGAGGCCGCGGAACTGGCGGCACGGGTCGCAGCCGAGCAAGCCGAGCGTGAGGCCGCCGCCTTGGCCGAACAGAAGGCCGCCCGCGATGAGCGGTATAAGGCGCGCAAGTTAGCGAAAAACAGCGGCGGAAGGGGTAGTCTCCGGGCCCAGGCGATCGGGCAAGGGCTGAAGCCGCGTCCATGGTCGAAAGACAATTTCGATCGCAATCACCCCTCCGGTCGGCCTCGTTTGCCCCGCACAAATGAAATCGAGAGGAATTGCGGGTTTCTGCAGGCGCTTTCCTTTCGGTTGAACCTTTTGCTGAGGAGGCAGCGACCTGGTAAACGTTCATATTCATCAATTTCAGCCCGGCGGCGCAGTGGTGGACGCCGGCGCGCTGGCCCAGTTCCAGGAGCAGTGGGAGACGTACCGCAAGCTGGTCGAAAGCGGTTGCCTCGCTCACCGCGAGGTCGGGGCGATCCTTCGAGAAACCCTGAACGACGTTTCTCAAATCGCCCTTCAGCTTCCTCGACATCCGCCTGCGGCGACGCCAGTTTGATGAAGGCCGTGCTGCCGGGAACCCAAGTCCGTCACTATCACGGCATCGACCTTTCACAACCAGCGCTCGAGCTCGCCGCCGCCAATCTTGCCGGGCTGCCCTTTCGAAGTCGATCTCGATCACCGCGATTTCGTCGAGGCCATGATGCGGAGGCCGGAGCATGCCGACGCGGCCTGGTGCAGCCTCTCGATCCATCACCTCTCGACCCAAGACAAGCTGGGCCTGATGAAGGCAATCCGCGGCGCCACCGGCACCGGCGGGATCTTCCTCCTCTACGGGCCGACGCGTCGGGCCGGCGAGGATCGGGCCGCGCTGGCTCGATCGTTTCGTACGAGCACGAACAACAGCCCTGTGGACGGGTATTGACGCCACCCGAGTGGGACCAGATTTGGCATCACGTCGCCACCTGCGACTTTCCCGAGACCGCAGCCGTGTGGTGCGAACTCGGCCGCGAGGCAGGCTTTCGCGAAGCGCGGCAAGTCTCTCGTCGATCCTACCGACTTCTTCCAGCTGTTCCGTTTCGAAGCATAGCGCGCTCGCGACAGCCGCCGCGGAATATGCGAGGAAGACCGAGGCACTCCCACACCACGATCTAGGAGGTCTGCCCGCCATGGATCTCGGACCAGGGCCTCCACAGGTTCGAGTGGTGCGCGGCGATGGGTTTCGCGGCGGACTCCATCAAAAGCGATCAACCCCGTATCGAAGTTGTCCGACAGGAATGGGTGTATGTTGAGGCGAATTTTCATGGAGCACCGACGGCGTGCATCACACGGTTGTGATTGAAATGGGACAGCGTTGGCGGACAGGATCGCCTGTGGCCAGCCGTGTCTGATCATTGTCCCGCGCGACGCTGAAGCGCGGCAGAGCTGGCCGCCGATGGCAGTGAAAAGAGCCAACATGGACCGAGAAGGCATGCGCGTCCCGGCCGCCTCAGGACCGCTCCGAAATGTCATCAAGTCCGGGAGCGCCTGCAGTGGCGACGATGCTGCACGGCGGAAGCGGCGGCAACCGTGGCAAAGAGCCTGTCGGGCCATCGGGCGCCGCCTGCAATCCTGACGATTTTCGGCGCTGGCGGCGGTCTGACGAAACGCCTCGTCGTGCCGGCACTGTACAATCTCGTGCGAGCCGGAAAGCTCTCGGACGACTGTCGCAATCATCGAGGGTCGATCACAACGAGCAGACCAGCGAGGAATGGCGCCAAAGCCTGACCGAGATGATGCGGGCGTCGACGCTCGGCGGGCACGAGCAGCAGGTCGCGTCGATCGACGAAAGGCCTGGTCATGGCTCACCCGCCGCATGCACTACATGCGCGGCGACTTTATGCGGCCCGAAACCTACAGCCAACTCGGTAAGCTGCTGATGGATCCGCAGGTGCGGCAGAACGATACGGCCAATGTGCTGTTCTATCTGGCGGTGGCCGATCGGTTCTTCGGCCCGGTGATCGAGCAGCTTGGCCGCGCAGGCCTGACCCGACAATCGGAACGAGCGTGGCGGCGCGTGATCGTCGAAAAGCCGTTCGGGCACGACCTGGCATCGGCCGCAGGCCCTCAATGCGCAGATCCTCAAGACCCTGTCGGAAGACCAGATCTATCGGATCGACCATTTCCTCGGCAAGGAAACGGTCCAGAACATCATGGTGCTGCGCTTCGCCAACGGCATCTTCGAGCCGCTATGGAACCGCGACCATATCGATCACGTGCAGATCACGGCCGCCGAGACCGTGGGCGTCGAGCGACGCGGGCGCTTCTACGAGAAGACCGGCGCGTTACGGGACATGGTGCCGAACCATTTGTTCCAGCTGCTCGCCATGATCGCGAATGGAGCCGCCGATCTCATTCGATGCCGACGCGGTGCGCGCCGAAGAAGACCGAGCTGTTCGAGGCGATCCATCCCATCTCGCCGGAGGACGCAGTGCGCGGCCAGTACGGCAGCGGGCGAGATCCTCGGTCGTAAACGTGCTGAGACTACCGGCAGGAGCCCGATGTCGCAGCCGGATTCCCGACGGAAACATACGTCGCCCTCAAGCTCGGCATCGACAATTGGCGCTGGGCCGGCGTGCCGTTCTATCTGCGTACCGGCAAGTCGCTTTCCAGCGCGCACCACCGAGATCACGGTGCAGTTCCGTCAAGCCCCTACTCGCTCTTTCGCGATACTCCGGTCGAGCGACTTCCCCGAACATCCTGACGCTCCGCATCCAGCCGGACGAAGGGCTGTCAATCAGTTTCAGCGCCAAGCGGCCCGGCTCCGAGATCGAGATCGACGGCGTGGATATGGACTTTGCATACCGCGACTATTTCGCGCCCGCTCGCAGCGGTCGGCTACGAAACGCTCATCTACGACTGCCTGATCGGCGACGCCAGTCTGTTCCAGCGCGCCGATACGGTCGAGGCAGCTTGGCGCGCGGTGCAAAGGCCTGCTCGATTCCTGGGCACGCGGATCCCGTTGTCGATTTCCCCAATTACGCGGCCGGCAGCGCCGGCCCTGATGCCGCCGATCGACTGCTCGGCCGCGATGGGCGTGCATGGCTGCCGATCAATTCCGGCCATCAACACCCGAAGCATAGCGCATCAGCCGGCAACGGCCTCATGACGACGGCGGCTTGCCGAACGGCTGAATGCTAATGATCTGATCTAGGGACGCCATCGAGGTGAAACATGAAAGCCACTCAAACCCTGCACGACCTGGGCCAGAGCCTCTGGCATCGATAACATCACGCGCAACTTGTTGAAGACGGGCGTGCTCCGCCGCTACATCGACGAGTTGTCGGTCACCGGGCTGACGTCGAACCCGACGATCTTCGACCACGCGATCAAGAACAGCAGCGACTATGACGACGCGATCAAGAGCAAGCTCGCGGAAGGCAAGTCGGGAGAGAAACTGTTCTTCGAGCTGGCGCTGGAGGACCTCACGCAGGCCGCGGACCTGTTCCGGCCGGTTTACGACCGGACCTGTGGCGTGGACGGTTGGGTTTCGCTCGAAGTGTCGCCTTTGCTGGCACACGACACCAAATCGACGATTGCCGTGGCCAAGGACCTGCACGCGCGGGCGCGAGCGTCCCAATCTCCTGATCAAGATTCCCGGCACCCCGGAAGGCCTGCCGGCCATTGAAGAGGCGATCTTTGCGGGCGTGCCGGTCAACGTCACGCTGTTGTTCTCCGACGACCAGTACCTGGCGGCCGCCGATGCCTTCATGCGCGGCATCGAGCGACGCATCGATGCCGGATTGCAGCCCAATGTCGGCTCGGTGGCATCGATCTTCATCAGCCGCTGGGACGTCGCGGTGGCGGGCAAGGTGCCGGAGACGCTCAACAACCAACTCGGCATCGCGGTCGCCAAGCGGACCTACAAGGCTTATCTCGACCTGCTGAGGTCGCCGCGCTGGATGCGCGCCTACAATGCCGGCGCGCGTCCGCAGCGTCTGCTGTGGGCCAGCACCGGGACCAGGATCCGAAGGCTCCGACACTCCTTTACATCAAGGCCCTGGCCGCACCATTCACCGTGAACACCATGCCTGAGGGCACGCTGAAAGCGCTCGCCGAACGCCGGCGGTGTCGGGGCGACGATGCCGGCGGATGGCGGCGACTGGCGAACAGGTGCTGGCGCGGTTCGCCGGGGCGAGGATCGACGTCCAGTGCGCTGGCGGTCCAGCTGCAAGACGAGGGCGCCAAGTCGTTCGTCAATTCGTGGAACGACTTGATGGATGTGATCGGATCCAAATCCGCCGTCCTCAAGCGAGCGAGCTAGACGCGGTGAACGCGAAGTCGCTGCGCGCCAAGCATCGGACCGTGACGCGACAGATCGAGCCGTGCGTCGCAAAGAAGTCCTCGGTCAAGAACGTGCTGGTCGTCGATGTCGGCGGAACCTCGGTCAAGATCCTCGCCACCGGGCAGAAGCAACATCGATCGTTTCCATCCGGACCGACGCTGACCCCCAAGCGGATGGTTTCCGAAGTCAAGAAGCTCGCCAGTGGATTGGAGGCATGACGTGGTGTCGATCGGCTATCCTGGGCCAGTTCTCCGCGGCCGACCGGTTGCGGAACCCCACAACCTGGGACGCGGGTGGGTCGGGTTCAATTTCGCAGCGGCATTCGGTTGTCCCGTGACAGGTCGTCAACGACGCCGCCATGCAGGCCTTGGGCAGCTACAAGGGCGGCAAGATGCTCTTTCTGGGCCTGGGAACCGGGCTTGGAACGGCCATGATCGTCGAGGGCATCGTGGAGCCGATGGAGCTCGGTCACCTGCCCTACAAGAAGGGCACCTATGAGGACTACGTCGGCCGCGCCGGCCTGGAACGCCACGGCAAGAAGAAATGGCGGCGCCACGTTGCCGACGTGGTGACGCGCCTCATCGCCGCGCTGGAGCCCGACGATACCGTGATCGGGGGCGGCAACGTCGGCGAAGCTCGAAGCACTGCCGCCGCACTCTCGCGCCGGCGACAACGCCAATGCCTTCCGCGGTGGATTCCGGCTGTGGGATGAAGAGACGGCTCGTCCGTTCAAGCCGGACTCGTTCCAAGACAAAGGACTTGAGGGACCAGAAAGGATGCCGCAGATGGCCGCAGGATCGAAGACCTCTCGCACGCGATCGACGAGCAGACCCGCGGCATGGCAGGCCCTCGAAGATCACTATCGAGACGATGCGGGACCTGCACCTGCGAGACCTGTTCGCGGATGATCCGACGCGCGGCGAGCGGATGACCGCCGAGGCCGCCGGCGTCTACCTGGATTACTCGAAAAATCGCGTCAATCGACGAGACGCTCAAGCTGCTCATCGACCTCGCCGAACAATCCGGGCTGCGCGCGCAGGATCGACGCGATGTTTCGCGGCGAGAAAATCAACGTCACGGAAAATCGGGCCGTCCTGCACGTGGCGCTGCGTGCGCCAAAGGGCGCATCCATCGTCGTCGACGGCAAGAACGTCGTGCCCGAGGTTCACGCCGTGCTCGACAAGATGGCCGACTTCGCCAACCGCGTCCGCAGCGGCCAATGGAAAGGCCACAGCGGCAAACGCATCCGCAACGTCGTCAATATCGGCATCGGCGGGTCCGACCTCGGGCCGGTGATGGCATATGAGGCGCTCAAGCACTACAGCGACCGCGCCATGACGTTTCGCTTCGTGTCCAACGTCGACGGCACCGATTTCGTCGAGGCGACGCGCGATCTCGATCCGGCGGAGACGCTGTTCATCGTCTCCTCGAAGACCTTCACGACGCTGGAGACGATGACGAACGCGCAAAGCGCGCGCGAATGGTCGCTCCGGGGCCTTGGCGGCGATGCCAAGGCAGTCGCCAAGCATTTCGTCGCGGTCTCGACGAATGCCGCGAAAAGTCGCCGAGTTCGGCATCGACACCGCCAACATGTTCGAGTTCTGGGACTGGGTCGGCGGGCGCTACTCGATGGATTCCGCCATCGGCCTTTCGACCATGCTTGCGATCGGCCCGGATCACTTCCAAGCCATGCTGGAAGGCTTCCATGCGATCGACGAGCATTTCCGGACCGCGCCGTTTGAGCGCAACCTGCCGGTGCTCATGGGCCTTCTCGGCGTCTGGTACACCGACTTCTTCGGCGCGCAGACCGTCGCGGTGTTGCCCCTACGACCAGTACCTGAAGCGCTTCCCGGCCTATCTCCAGCAGTTGACGATGGAGAGCAACGGCAAGCACGTGACGCCTCGACGGGAGGCCGGTGGACTATCAGACCGGTCCGATCTACTGGGGCGAGCCGGGAACCAATGGCCAACACTCCTTCTATCAATTGATCCATCAGGGCACCCGGCTCATTCCCTGTGACTTCATCGCGTTCGGACAAGCGCTCAATACGCTCGGCCGGCACCACGATATGCTGGTGGCGAACGTATTTGCGCAGACCGAGGCGCTCGCCTTCGGGAAAACGCCGGAGCAAGTGAAGGCCGAAGGCACGCCGGATTGGCTGCGTCCCGCACCGGGTGTTCTGAAGGCAATCGACCGTCCAACACCATCCTGATGGATCGTTTGACGCCCGGCCGCGCTCGGAAAGCTGGTGGCGCTGTACGAGCACTGCGTGTTCACCCAGGGCACCATCTGGGACATCGACTCGTTCGACCAATGGGGCGTCGAGCTCGGCAAGGTCCTGGCTCAGCGCATCATCCCGAGCTCGAGAGCAAGACCGAGCCCAAGCTCGGCCATGACAGCTCGACCGACAACCTGATCCGGCGCTACCGGACATTGAAGGAGGCGTTATGACGGCTCGCGGCATTAAACGAACAACAACTGCAGAAAATGAAGACACATCCCGGTTTCATTGCGGCGCTGGATCAAAGCGGTGGCAGCACGCCCAACGCGCTGCGTCTGTACGGAATCAAAGAAGGTGCGTGGTCCAACGAGGATGAGATGTTTGCGATCGTGCATCAGATGCGCAGCGCGCATCATGACCAGCCCCAGCTTCACCGGCGAGCGGATTCTTGCCGCCATCCTGTTCGAGAACACCATGGACAGGGACATCGAGGGGCAGCCTACCGCGGACTATCTTTGGAACGTGAAACGTGTTGTGCCTTTGCTGAAAGTGGACGAGGGCCTTGCCGCTGAGAAGGACGGGGTCCAGTTGATGAAGCCCATGCCCGGGCTCGCTGCGCTGCTCGACAAAGCCAAAGCGAAGGGCATCTTCGGCACCAAGATGCGCTCGGTCATCAAGCACGCCAATCGCCGCCGGCATCGAGGATGTCGTGAGCCAGCAGTTCGAAGTAGCTGGGCGAGATCAGCGCCGCTCGGCCTCGTGCCGATCATCGAGCCGGAAGTTGACATTCACTGCCCGGACAAGGCCAAGGCCGAAGAGGTGCTCCAAAGCGGCCATCCTCGAGGATCTCAACGAACTGCCAGTTGATCAGTTGGTCATGCTCAAGCTCACGCTCCCGGAGCAAGACGACTTCTACGCCGCGTTGCGTCGGTCATCCCAATGTCGTGCGGGTGGTTGCGCTGTCGGGCGGTTATACGCGGGAAGAAGCCAACAACCGCCTGCGCAGGAATCACGGCATCGTGGCGAGCTTTTCGCGGGCGCTGGTCGAGGGGCTGACGGCCCAGCAATCCGATGCTGAGTTCAACGCCATGCTGGATGCGTTCGCTCAGAGTATCTTTGAGGCGTCCAACACCTAAGGACCTTAAAAACACCTCAAGCCGTGTGAGACTGCCTCCCCAGCGGAGGTGGGACCGTGTGATGGCCTCCTCCCCGCCTCTCCTGTGCGCCCCACCTGGCTCCCCCGGGAGGGCCACGAGGCGACCAGATAGGGGCGAACACGAGGACTCCTGGAAAATAAGCAGGCATGATCGGAGAATCGGAGGAATCGGATGAGGGGGTCGGACCACGCTAGACGAGTCCGAGCATTGTGACCAAGAGGGACTGGGGATGCGACGACAAACCTGCCGTGAAGCTTTGCCCCTTCCATTCTCGCGGCCGGAGAAAGCTTTGCCCGTTTAGCAGGTGAGCAGGTGGCCGCAGCCGAGCAGGCTTCGGAGGGCGGACCACGCCATCCACGTGGATATCATATCGCATGGATGGACGCCTTCGTGCCCGGCTGTTTCGATGGGGGCGCCGATCGAAAGTCCACGTTCAACGCTACCGCGGCGGGCATTGACGCCATGCACCCCTGGAGCTGCACCTGATGATCGCGGACCCGGATTTTTTCGCTTTCGAGCGGTTTAGCGAGGCCGGCTCCGATGCGCTTTCTCGTCCACTGGGAAGGCAACAACCATTTGCACCGCACCGTTTTTGCGCCGATCAAGGCACTGGGCAAACGCGTCGGGGTGGCCATTAACCCGGCAACCCCGGCGTGGAGTGCTGGAGGAAATCCTGCCAGACGTCGACCGGGGCCTGGTTGTGACCGTCCAGCCACGGGCTTCCGGACGTCACGGCCGCTCATCCACACGACCCTGCCAGATCGGCGAGTCCGTCAGATGATTGGCAGTAAGCCCGGATGCGACCTGGAGGTGGACGGGGGCATCATTGCGCAACTGCACCGTTAGTGTGCCTGAGGCCAACGTTCTGGTGGCCGGATCGCATTTTTAACGAGCGCGAAGGGGGCCGCAGTCATGGCCGCGCGTTCGATGTCGTGGAGATCAGAGGATCGCACTGCGGGTGGCCGCAGCCATAAACGGCGTGACGTCGTGAACGAGCATTTGTGGGTTGAGGTGGAAAGACCACCTGGTCTGTTGACGATGTTCTGCCCGCACTTGCGGATTCTGGTAGGATGGGGAGGGAAGCACGAGCTGGACTGAGGGTATGGTCGAGGGGTTCTGCCGATGCACTCGCATGGGAGGCCGACAGCAGAAGAACAAACAGCAGACGTGGAGCAACGCACATGCGCAAGGCATCGATCACGGTGATGGTTTGAAGGAAGAGCTGCTCATCTCCGCGCCGCGGTGAGTCTTTGTGGTGCATAGCCTGGATCGACTTTCTGTCACTCGCTGGTTTCCGCGGCGGTGAGGTGGAGCGGCGTGGTGAAGCGGCGTCGGCGCATCGGTCGTGAAGGTACCGGCATCCGCGCCGCGATCATTACGACCACTCTCGGCCCAGCAAGGGGTCGAGGACGATCACGCGGGCATTATTTGCATGGGCAGCCCGGACCGTGGGACCCGGCCGTGGCCTGGGACCTCGTCCAGATGTCTGGCTGCCGGGTTAGCAGGTCACACCTGCGGCGTCTGGGCAAAGTGGCTTCCCTGGAAGCAGGAAGCAAAGTAAGGCGATGCGAAAGGAGACACCCGTGGCAGACGAGAAGATGGTGCAATTGGCGATCAATACTATCCGTACCCTCGCGATGGACGCGGTCCAGCAGGCCAGGTCCGGACACCCTGGTACGCCGATGGCGCTCGCACCCGTGGCCTATTGCCTGTGGCAGCACTTCCTGCGCTTTGACCCTGACCACCCGATCTGGCCCAACCGCGACCGCTTCGTGCTCTCGATTGGGCACGCCTCGACGCTGCTCTATGCCATGCTGCACCTCACCGGCGTGAAAGCGGTCAATCCCAAGTATGAGGTGCTGGGCGAGCTGTCGGTGTCCCTGGACGACATCAAGCGCTTTCGGCAGCTCGACAGCAAATGCCCCGGCCACCCGGAATACCGCTGGACCTCGGGTATCGAGACGACCACCGGCCCGCTGGGGCAGGGGTGGCCACCAGTGTCGGGATGGCCATCGCCGCCCGCTGGTTTGCCAGCTACTTCAATCGCCCGGGCTTCGAGCTGTTCGATTATGATGTCTATGCGCTGGTCGGCGACGGCTGTATGATGGAAGGGATCTCCGGCGAGGCCGCGTCGTTGGCGGGGCACCTCAAGCTCGCCAACCTGTGCTGGATCTACGACAACAATCACATCACCATCGAGGGCAACACGGCGTTAGCCTACAGCGATGACGTAGCCACACGGTTCATCGGCTATGGCTGGAACGTGACGCGGGTGGGTGACGCCAACGATGTCGAGATGCTCGAGCGCGCCTTTACCACGTTCAAAAACACCACGGATCGGCCGACCCTGATCATTGTCGACAGCCATATCGCCTACGGCGCGCCCAACAAGCAGGACACCAGTGCGGCGCATGGCGAACCGTTGGGCGAGGAAGAGATCCGCCTGGCCAAACGTCATTACGGCTGGCCGGAAGACGCCAAGTTCCTCGTGCCCGACGGGTGCGCGAGCATTTCCAGACCGGCATCGGCAGGCGCGGGCAGGCGCTGCATGCGGCCTGGTGGGCCAAGTTCGAAGAGTACCGCCAGCACTATCCTGAACTCGCGGAGAACGGCTACCGCATGCTGCGCCGCCAGCTGCCGGACGGATGGGACCGAGGCTTACCGACGTTCCCCGCCGACGCCAGGGGATAGCCAGCCGGGACGCCTCGAGCCAGGTGCTGAACGTCCTCGCCAGCAACGTGCCGTGGCTGCTCGGAGGCTCAGCGGATCTCGGGCCCTCATGCAAGACGCGCCTGACGTTCGACGGGGCCGGCGATTTCAGCGCCGAGAATGCGGCCGGGCGGAACCTCCACTTCGGCATCCGAGAACACGCCATGGGCGCTATTCTCAACGGCTTATCCCTATCGAAGCTGCGGCCGTTCGGCTCGGGGTTCTTGATCTTCAGCGACTATGCGCGGGGGCGATGCGCCTGAGTGCACTGATGGAAATCCCGGTGCTCCACATCTTTACGCACGACTCGATCGGCGTGGGGAAGATGGGCCGACGCACCAACCGGTGGAACAGCTGCTCTGCCTGCGCGCCATCCCGGGGTTGATCACCCTGCGTCCGGCGGATGCCAACGAGGTCGTCGAAGCCTGGCGGATGATCATGCAATTCCGCCACGAGCCCGTGGCCCTGATCCTGACCCGACAGGCGCTACCAACCCTGGATCGCACCACCTATGCCTCGGCTGAGGGTGTCCAGCGTGGCGCGTATATCCTGGCCGAGGCGCATAACGGCACACCCGAGGTACTGTTGCTGGCTACCGGCAGCGAGGTCGCGCTGTGCCTCGAGGCGTATGAACAGCTCAAGGCCGAGGGTATCAAGGCCCGCGTGGTCAGCATGCCATCGTGGGAGATCTTCGAGTACTACTGTCGCCAACATCCGGAGTATCGCGAGCACGTGCTGCCAGCGGCGGTGACCGCGCGCGTCTCGGTGGAACAGGCCTCCACGCTGGGCTGGGCGCGGTATGTCGGCAGCACCGGCCACACCATTGGCATGGAGACCTTCGGGGCGTCGGCGCCGCTCAAGGAATTGCAGCGCAAATTCGGCTTTACCCCCGAGCACATTATCACAGCAGCCAAAGAGCAGGTAGCCCAAGGGAGGTGAACAATGCGGAGCGCCATAACCCGCGACCAGTACGACGCCGTCCTCCTCGACCTCGACGGCGTGATCACGGACACCGCCAACATGCACGCGGCGTGTTGGAAACAGATGTTTGACGCGTACCTGCAGCAGCGTGCGGCGGAGAGAGGCGAACCATTTCGTCCCTTCGAGATCGCCACGGACTACCGGCTCTATGTGGATGGGAAGCCCCGCTTCGACGGCGTGCGCGACTTTCTCACATCACGCGGTATCCAACTCCCCGAGGGAAGCCCAGACGACCCCCGCAGGCCGAAACGGTGGGCGGGCTCGGGAACCGCAAGAATGACTTGGTCAACAAAGTCATTGAAGAGGTAGGGTAGAGCCGTATGAGGGAACGCGTCAAGCTCATCCATCAGCTCCGCCATCAGGGGTTCAAAATCGCCGTCGTCACCTCAAGTCAGAACTGCGAGGCCGTCTTAAAGGCCGCCAAGTTGGATACCTTCTTCGAGGTGCGCAGTCGATGGCAACATGATCCATGCGCAACAACCTGGCCGGCAAGCCCGCCCCGGATACGTTCCTCACGGCGGCGCAGCGGCTCGGGGTTGAGCCGACACGAGCGGTCGTCGTCGAGGATGCCATCTCTGGAGTCCAGGCCGGGCGTCACGGCAACTTCGGGCTGGTGATCGGTGTCGCGCGCCAGGGGAACGCCGAGGAGCTTCGGCACCATGGCGCGCATCTGGTGGTGAACGATCTGGGCGAACTGGTTGACTGACCAACGCCCCATGCTGTCTCGCGAGGAACAGCCCGATGATCCATCATGAACGCCTCAGGCCGCCATCCCACGATTACCCGGCCGACGAGTGGAACATCATCGAAAAAGGGTTTCACCCCGAATTCCTGGCCCAGCTGGAAACGATGCTGGCGCTCGGCAACGGCTACCTCGGCATGCGCGGGTGCCCGGAGGAAGGCGGGCCCAACGCCGAAAACGGCACCTTCATCAACGGGTTCTCATGAAACCCGGCCGATCGTCTACGGCGAGGAAGCCTACGGCTTCGCGAAAACTGGCCAGACCATCGTTGAACGTGACCGACAGCAAGATCATCAAGCTCTTTGTGGACGACGAGCCCTTCTGGCTGCCCAATGCGAACTTCGTACGCTACGACCGGCGGCTGAACATGCAGTCCGGGACGCTCGACCGGGAGATCCTCTGGGAGACGCCTGCAGGCAAACAGGTGCTGATCACCTCCCGGCGTTTGGTCTCTTTCGTGCATCGGCACGTGGCCGCCATCTCCTATCGTGTGACGCTCCTCAACGCGGCGGCCCCCGTCGTGATCGCTTCGGAGATGGTGGCCAATGCGCCGAGCGCTCGCGCCAACGGGGATGATCCGCGTCAGGCGAGCGTCTTTGCAGGACGGGTGCTCCAGCACCGCGCCAGCTATGCCAAGGACCGTCGGATCGTGCTGTGCCATGCGACCGAAAAGAGCCGCCTGACCCTGACGTGTGCCACGGACCATGCGCTGGAGACTGCCTGCCCGCACACCTACAAGGCGGTCCACACCGAGGACTTCCGGCCAGGTCGCCTTCACGATCGAGGCCCGGCCCGGCTGTCCGATCCACCTCACCAAATACATGGTCTATCACACGTCGCCAACGGCGTCGTCGGAAGAACTCTGCGGCCGTGCCGAGTGGACGCTGGATCGCGTGATGCACCAGGGGTTCCAGCCGCTGCTCACCGCTCAAGAGCAGTACATGGACGATTTCTGGCGCCGCAGCGATGTCCGGGTCAGAGATATCAGGAAGACCGCATGCAGCGCACCACCGTGGAGATCCAGCAAGCGATCCGCTTCAACCTGTTTCACATCCTGCAGGCCTCGGCGCGTGCGGAAGACGCGGGTGTGCCGGCGAAAGGCCTCACCGGACAAGCGTATGAGGGGCATTACTTTTGGGACACGGAGATCTACCTGCTGCCGTTTCTGACGTATACCTCCCCCGGATCGCCAGGAATCTGCTGACCTTCCGCTACAAGATGCTGGCACAGGCCCGAGCGCACGCCAGGCAATTGGGCCATCGTGGAGCTATGTTCCCGTGGCGCACCATCAGCGGGGAAGAAGCCTCGGCCTACTACGCCGCCGGAACCGCCCAGTACCACATTAACGCCGACATCATGTACGCGCTGCGCAAGTATGTGCAGGCGACGGGCGACGAGCGGTTCTTGCAGGACTGCGGTGCCGAGATGCTCGTGGAAACGGCACGCCTCTGGCTGGACCTGGGCTTCTACTCGGACGGCAAAGGGGGAAATTCTGCATCAACGCCGTCACCGGGCCCGATGAATACAACACCGTCGTGAACAACAACGCCTACCACCAACTTGATGGCCCGAGAGAACCTGCGCTACGCCGCCCAGACGGTCGAGTCCCTGCGCGCCACAACACCGGAGGTGTACAACGCGCTCGTGCACAAAACGGCGCTCGAGCCGTCGGAGGTCGAGGCCTGGACACGCGCGGCGGAGAGCATGTACGTGCCGTATGATGAGAAGCTGGGGATTATCCCGCAGGATGACAACTTTCTGGACCGAGAGCCCTGGGACTTCCGGAATACGCCGCGCGACCACTACCCGCTGCTGCTCTTTTATCATCCGCTCAACATCTACCGGAAGCAGGTGATCAAACAGACGGACGTAGTGCTGGCTATGTTCCTGCTGGGCCATGCGTTTTCCCTAGAGGCGAAGCAGCGGAACTTTGAGTTCTACGATCCCTTGACCACGGGCGACTCCTCGCTGTCGTCGTGCATCGAGGCGATCATCGCCGCCCAGATCGGCGATATGGAGAAAGCGATTCGGTACGGGAGGGCGGCCCTGCTGATGGATCTGGCCGACGTGGGCGGTAACGTGAAGGACGGCTGCCATATCGCCTCGATGGGCGGCACCTGGATGATGCTCACCTATGGGTTTGGCGGCATGCGGGACGATGACGGGACGTTGTCCTTCTGGCCACGTCGCGCGCCGGAGGACAACGCTATACTGCGGTTTCCCCTGACGTACCGCGGGCAGATGCTGGAGGTCGAGATCGGTCTGGAGACGGTGGCATACGCGCTGCGTGAGGGCGAATGTCTCGTGATCCGCCATGAAACGGAAGAAATCCAGCTGACCCCGGAACAGCCGCTGGCCGTCCGGCCGGTCAGCAGGAGGTGAGGATCGCTGTCCATCGTTGTGGCCAAAGAGGCCAGAACAGTGAGTAGCCCAAGGGAGTGCACGATGCGCCTCGCTATGGGTTCCGACCATGCAGGTTTCGTTGTAGGTAGAGGGGCGCGCCCGCCAAAGGTCGCGCCCTCGCTGAAACCCTCGATGTGGTCGTGCGGTGGGCCTGCCGCGAACGACGCCAGGAGATGATCGATATGCTCCTGGTATTTGTGGACGGGCCCCTGTCGCCGATGTTCGGCAAGGATAAGATGGCCACGGTCCGAAAGCTTATGCGAGGGTCTGTGCCGTCGTGGAGTTGAGGAGTCTCTACAAAACTATGAGTGCACATCCCAAAGAGTACGGCGTACCGATCGTTGACCGCATCCTGCACCCCTTCTGATTTCTACGCGACTGGAAGTGAAGTGGCCTTTGCGCATGCCCTCAAAGCGGCCCTCATCGCCAAAGCGCAACTGAGCCGTAATGCACGTCTCCCCCAGCATGACTGCAGAGTGGACCGATTTCCCTGGCGTACGGGAACGCGCCCGGTGGGGGCTCTCCCAGATGTCCACCGATGGCCGCAACGGTTTCCTGGATGCCCTGCGCGGCAGCCGCAGCGAGCGGGTGCTGCGTCAGAGCCCGTGCCCGCTGCTGGCAATCCCCGTGTCCGCTGCGGTGGCAGCGCCGAGGCTGAGCGCCAGCCAGGAGTAGCCCTGCTGGATCCGCAGAATTGGTTTCCGGGTGTGGGCAATCCGGCGGGCAATACCGAGCCGGTGGTCGTTCTCGAAGACTTCCCGGCGCGCACCGACGAAGGCCGCGCGATGCTGCAGATCGTGCACGATCTCGCGCCGAAGGCGAAACTCGGCTTCGCGACGGCGAACACCGGGCAGCTGGGCTTCGCCAACAACATTCGCGCACTCGCGGGCGACCCGGCAGCCCCGAACTTCCGCGCGGGCTTCAAGGCCGACGTGATCGTCGACGACATCATCTATCTCGATGAACCGTTCTTCCAGGACGGCATCGTTGCGCAGGCAGTCGATGAGGTCGTCGCGAAAGGCGTGTCGTACTTCTCCTCGGCCGGCAACCGTCCGGCGACGCAGGCATACGACTCGAAGATCCAGATCGTCCCGGCAACTCGGCTTCGTGGGCGGGCACGAATCTGAACTTCACGACCGTGAACCCGGCGTTGTATGCCGGCGGCTTCCACAACTTCGCCGCGAACGGCGCGGTCGACATCGCGCAGAACGTCCAGTTCACGGCCAATCCGGGAAGCAGCAATACCGTCGTCCTGCAGTGGAACGAGCCGTTCGACTGCGAATCCGCCGACGCCCATCGGTGCGCCGTTCGCCTCCGGTGCCGGCACGGTCCCCGTCGGCGGCTTCGCGGACTTCACGTTCAGCGGCACGGCGGGTCAGCAGGTGCATCATCTTCGTCGACGGAGACACGGCGACGACCGGAACTTCGATTCCCGACATCGTGCTGGATCTGTTCAGCCCGACCAACGTGGCTGCTGGCCACGAAGGACACCGGCACGAATCCCGAGTTTTTCGCGCTGGAACTGCCGGCCACCGGGACGTATCGCGTCCGCGTCACGAGCTTCGGTGCCGACCACGTGCGGCGGTGACTTCCGGTACGACGGTCTCGAACGCCGATCTTCCCGAGGCGGTGCTGTCGGACTACAACCTGCTGTTCTTCCGCTCCACCGGAGAGTTCATCGGTGCGCTGGCGGAGAGCGAACACGCTCACGAATCGTCCGGCCGTGCTCGGCGGCATCAATGCAACCATCGCGATCTCAGATCGTGATCGCGCGCGCCAACACGCCGACGCCCAGCCGCCATGTCGCGGACCGCATCCGGTGGGTGGGCTTCGGAAACATCAGCCCGCAGGAATACATCAGCTACCTCGATCCGGTGACCTACGGACACAACTCGGCGGCGGGCGCGATCGGTGTCGCGGCCTATCCGTTCTTCGCGCCGTTCGTGCCCGAGGCATTCACCTCGCCGGGCCCGTCGACCATCTACTTCGACAAGGACAGCCAGCGTCTCCGGCACGTGGAGTACCGGCAGAAGCCGGATCTTGCGGCGATGGACGGCGCCAACACGACGTTCTTCACGGCGGACTCGGCAGTCGATGACGGACACGTTCCCGAACTTCTTCGGAACCAGCGCGGCGGCACCGCATGCCGCGGCGATTGCCGCGCTCGTGCTGGATGCCGCGGGCGGGCCGGGCTCGGTCAAACCCAAGAAGATGCGAGAGATCCTGCAGGACAGCGCCTTCGCGCACGACCTCGATCCGTACTTCTCGTGGGGCTTCGGCGCTCTCGCGAGGCAACCTCCTCGCGATCGACGCGAACGCCGATCCGAACGCGATCAGCCAGTTCGATCCGCAACGTGTTCACCGTCACGCACTTCGGCACTCGCGCGCTCGCGAACCTGTCGATCAACGGGACCGGCGCGAACCCGACGAACTCGCCGGGTGGCATCGTGTTCGACGAGCGGACGGCGCCGTTACCGGCACCCGGGCAGCCATTCGTCGTGGGTCGTACGCGAAGGTCTGACTGCGCTCGACGTGCGGGCACGTTCTCGCTGCCCGGCGGATCCGCCGGGCCTCGCGGGGCAGTGGAAGCAGCTCGACCTCTCGTTCCTGCCGGGAACGTTCGCGAGCGGTGATCTGCTGTCGTTCGGCGTCGATCGCGATGAAACGGATGTCGCAGGTCCGAACGGCGCTGCGGGAGGCAACTCCGCGGACCTGCTCGGCGGCGGCGTGCTGATCCCTCGGGCAAGATCGTCCCGGGCGGCGCGAGCTTCTTCGGCAACTTCGAAGGTGGCTATCCGTTCAGTGGCGAGTTCCTCAACCTGCTCGGGCAGCGGCTACAGCCAGCTCGACGGCTACGGCTTCATCAACGCGGAAGCGGCGGTGAAAGCAGTGCAGAAGAAGCAGAAGTGAGAACGATCGACGGTTGACCGTCGTCGATCGGAAGGCCCGCACTGGCAACGGTGCGGGCCTTTTCATTTTCGCGAGACCCATCTGCGCAGCTCGTGCGTTACTACGCACATGAACAAGACACTCTGGCGCGTCGCCCGCTGCATTTGCTGGTGAGTGGCTTGCTCGCATCCACGAGTGCGCTCGCCGCACAGGATCCGGATCGCGTTGCGCTCGAAGCCGCGATCCATCGTTGGACGACGGCCGTCAATGCACAGGACGTGGACGCACTGAACGCGACCATGACCGAGGACGTCGAGCTCCTGGACGAGACGGCGACGGTGACGGGCCGCGACGCCTGCCATACGAGCGCTGCGGGAAGTCGGCGACGCGCGGGCAGCTGGTCGCGACGAGCCGCGAGATCACGATTGCCAACGACATCGCCTGGCGCGTAGTTGGGTTCACGCAGACTCAGAAAAACGGCGACGTGCACGCGCGCGGCCAGGCACTCGAGATCTGGAAGCGCGTGAAGGGAAAGTGGAAGCTGCACAGGCAGATGGCGGCGGGACTCATCGCCCCGGCGGACTCACTGTCGCGACCGTCGCCGAGCGAACCAGTACTGGATCGACCCAGGAATTGAATTCGGGTCGCGGCTAGCAGGTTTCGACAACCTTCTGAAAAATTGAAGGTGAAGAGAGAGGACTCGAACCCTCGACCCCGGCATTATGAGTGCCGTGCTCTAACCAGCTGAGCTACCTTTCCACGACCCGGAAATCGCCTTGAGCTGGCCAAAGCGAAGGGGCGGCGATTCTCGCGGCGCCGCGCCGGCCTGTCAAGGCAATCCCCACGAAAACAACCACTTAGCCTGCCCGGCTGACACCGGTGTCCGCGGCACCCTGTCAACCGGGGAAAAGCGCGATTCGTCAGCGCTGGGATACGCCTCTCAATTCAGGGCCGCTGCGATCAAGACGTGAGCGGAATCAAGCCGATAGCGGCACTGGGGCGCTCTCGGTCGGGCGCCAGGATGTCTACCGCCCATGAATAGGCTGCAGTTCGCTCACCTGCCGTTGCGTACGAAGCTCGTCGCCGCCAGCGCGCTGACGGCGTCGATCGCGTTGCTGATCGCCGCGCTGACGCAGGGCGTTACCTCGTACCTCTATCAGCCACAGCGAAGCCTACGAACACCTGCACGCGGTGGCGCGCGTGATCGCCGGGCCGCAGCACCGCGGCGATCCAGAGCCAGGACTTCGGCCAGGCCGGAAGCGCTGGTCAGCGCGCTGCGCGTCGAGCCCAACGTCGAAGAAGCGCTGCTGATCGACTCGCAGAATCGCGTGCTCATGCACTACGCCGGCAGCAAGACGCTGCTGATCGACCAGCACGACCAGGCGAGCTCACCGACGATCCAGAAGTGGCAGCAGGAAGCCATCCAGAGCGGCACGCACCAGCATCGCTTCGATGGCCTGACCGCGCTGCACCTGGTCTATCCCATCACCGACCAGGGCAAGCTCATCGGCCACCTGTACGTGCGCGCCAACCTCTCGGAGCTGCAGGAAGCGATTCTCGTGCAGCTCGGCATCCTGCTCGGCAGCTCGGTGATCGCGCTCGGCCATCGCCTATCTACTGGCGCGGCGCGTGCAGCGCCAGATCGCCTCCCCGCTGCTCAACCTGGTCGACACCATGCAGGCCGCGGAACGCGGCGACTATTCACGGCGCGCCGCAGGTCACCTCCGACGACGAAATCGGCACGCTCATGCACGGCTTCAACGGCATGCTGGGCAAGATCGAGTCAGCGCGAGCAGGAACTCGGCGCGCCAGCAGGAACTGCTCGCAAGCGCGAGGTGGTCGAGCGCACCAAGAGCCTCGCCGAGGCGAACCTGACTCTGCGCCAGGCCATGAACGACAGCGTCGAGGCCTGCCGCATCGCCGAGGCGGCGAGCCGCGCCAAGAGCGAATTCCTCGCGCGCATGTCGCACGAAATCCGCACGCCGATGAACGGCGTGCTCGGCATGACCGAGCTGCTGCTCGATTCGAAGCTCGATCCGCGCCAGCGCCGCTTCGCCGCGACCATCCAGAGCTCGGCCGACGCGCTGCTCGCCATCATCAACGACATCCTCGACTTCTCGAAGATCGAAGCCGGCAAACTGCGCCTCGAAGCGCAGGACCTCGACATCCGCCAGGTGGTCGAAGAAGTCATCGACCTGTTCGCGCAGCGCGCGCATCAGAAAGGCATCGAGCTGCTGCTCGACATCGATCCGTACCTGCATCGCTGGGCCAAGGGCGACGAGCTGCGCATCCGCCAGATCCTCATGAACCTGGTGTCGAACGCGCTCAAGTTCACCGCCACCGGCCACGTGCTGATCCGCGCGCGCGGCGTGACGCCTTCAGAAACTCACGTGTCCCTGGTGATCGACGTGGTCGACACCGGCACCGGCATCCTCCCCGAGAACCAGGCGGCGATCTTCGACGCCTTCGTGCAGGAAGACGGCTCGACCACGCGCCGCTTCGGCGGCACGGGCCTGGGACTCGCGATCAGCCGCCAGCTCGCCACGCTCATGGGCGGCGACATCACGGTAGTTAGCCAGCCCGGCGTGGGCTCGACCTTCTCGCTGGCGATCACGCTTGCCGGCCGCGCCGGCCATCGCCGCCGACGTCAGCGCAGGGACTGATGCTGGCGCCCGGCACACGCGTGCTGGTCGTGGACGACAGCGCCATCAACGTGGAGATCCTGGGGTCGCAGCTCGAAGCCTGGGGCTTCATCGTCACGACGGCGTCGAGCGCGCTCGAAGCGCAGACGCATCTCAACGCAATGCAGGCGGCGAACACGCCGCCCGAGCATCATCGTGCTCGACTGGCACATGCCCGAGCAGAACGGCGTCGACTGGTTGTTAGGCGTGCGCCGCCGCCACGAATGGAAATCGATACCCGCCATCATGGTGAGCTCGGTGGCCGACGACCTCGAAGGCGGCCTCGTCGACGCAGCTCGCGCCGATGCGCCGCCTCGCCAAGCCCGTGCGCCAGAGCATGCTGCGCCGTGCGCTTCACGAAGCGCTGCAGGCCGTGCCCTTCCACGACGTCAGTTCCGCCCCCGCCATGCTCGCACCGGAGAACGAACCCGTGCTCGATCACCTGTCGGTCCTCCTGGTCGAGGACAACATGGTCAACCGCACGCTCGCGCTCGAGATGCTGCAGCGGCTCGGCTGCGACGCCATGCACGCCGGCAACGGCGTCGAAGCGCTGGATGCGCTGGAAAAGCAGGAGTTCGACGTGGTGCTCATGGACTGCCAGATGCCGGTCATGGACGGCTTCATCGCCACGCGCAAGCTGCGCGAGCGCGAAGTCGCCCGCAAACTCGAGCCGACGCGCGTCGGTGGCGCTGACCGCCAACGCGCTCGCCGGCGATCGCGAAGCCTGCCTCGCCGCCGGCATGAACGACTATCTCGCCAAGCCCTTCACGCTCGCGCAGTTGCGCAACATCCTGCTGCCCTCGCAAGGTGTCGCGCTCGGCGGCCAACAAGGTGACGCTGGACCATCTCGGCCATCGAGGCCGTGCGCCAGCTCGACCCGGACGGCCAGGACCGCCTGCTGTCGCGCCTGATCGCGCTCTACCGCGACGATTCCTCGCAGCTGCTCGCCGACATGGAAAACGGCCTCAAGGTCGGTGACGCCGAAAGCGTCGCGCGCGCCGCGCACACGCTGAAGTGCTCCGAGCGCGAACCTCGGGCGCCACCAATGTCGCCGCGATCGCGCGGCTCATCGAGACACGTCGGCGCGCAACGGCGACATCTCCGAACTGCCCGCCTCCATGACCAAGCTGCGCGCACAGCGCACCGTCGCGCTGTCCGAGCTCGAAGCGCTCGACAACGTCATCAAGGTTGCCTGAAGTGCCGAGCTCGCCTGCCGAACCCGATCCACGTACTCATCGTCGACGACGACGCGGGCTCGCGCCTGCTCATGCGGCGCGCGCTCGAGCGCAGCGGCTTCGTGGTCTCCGAGGCCGCCGACGGCACCGCGGCCGTGGCGGCGGTGGAAGCCGGCGAGTGCAACGCCGTGCTCATGGACGTCGAAATGCCGTCGATGAACGGCTACCTCGCCTGCAAGGCCATCCGCGCGCGCGCCGGCGGCGCCCATCTACCCATCATGATGGTCACGGGCCGCGACGACGTGGCCTCGATCAACCACGTCCTACCAGGCCGGCGCGACGGACTTCCTCGCCAAGCCCATCAACTGGAACCTGTTAGGCCATCGCGTGCAATACCTGGTGCGCGGCGGACGCCTGGTGCAGGAGCTCGAAGAAAGCGAAGGCCGGCAGCGCGCCATGCTGGACGCCCTGCCCGACCTGCTGCTGGTCGTTGACGTGCACGGCCGCATCGTCGACCGGCTCGGCGCCACCGACAACCATCCGTTCTTCGCCGGCGGCAAGAGCTGCGAGCTGAAAGCTCGCCGAACTCGTCAGCGGCGACGCCGCGCGCGCCATCGCGCATGCGCTCGACGACTGCCGCGTGCGCAACGAGCGCACGGAAGTGGAATTCGAGTGCATGCGCGACGGCATCGAACGCCGCTTCGAAACGCGCATCGTGCCCTACGACCGCGGCCGCCTGCTGCTGGTGTTGCGTGACGTGACCGAACGCCATCGCGCCGCCAACCGGATTCGCGAGCTGGCGTTCTTCGATCCGCTGACCCAGCTGCCGAACCGGCAGTACCTGCTGCAGTTGCTGGAAGAAGCGCGCCGCGAAGCGGCCACCACCGGCGAGCGCTTCGCGGTGGTGCGCATCAACCTCGACCAGTTCAAGCGCATCAACGACAGCATCGGCCACGGCGCCGGCGACGCGCTGCTGCAGGCCGTGGCGCTGCGCCTCGGCACCTTCCTCAAGCTCGAGCGCGATGGCGCGGTGACCATGCCGCTGGCGCGCCTCGCGGGCGATGAGTTCGCGGTGGCGATCCGCCACCTGCAATCCGACGCCGACGTGCAGAAGCACCATCAACAACATCACCGCGGCGTTCGCCTCGCCGTACATGATCCGGCACCGCGACTTCTTCGTGACCTGCACGATCGGCATCGCGATTTTCCCCGACCACGGCAGCTTCGCGGACGAACTGCTGCGCACCGCGGGCCTGGCGCTGCACGAAGCGAAGACCTCGGGCGGCAATCGCGGCGTGATCTACAGTGAACACATGCGCGCGCGCTCGGTGGCACGCCTGGAGCTCGAAACCGAGCTGCGGCACGCGCTCGAACAGAACGAACTGTTCCTCGTCTATCAACCGCAGATCGAAGTGGCCACGGGCCGCATCGCGTCAGTGTCGAAGCGCTGGTGCGCTGGCGCCATCCCAAGCGCGGCATCGTGCCGCCGGATGAATTCATTCCGGTGGCCGAAGAGTCCGGCCTCATCGTGCCGCTGTCCGACCTGGTCATGCGCCAGGCGCTCAAGCAGATCTCGCAGAATGGTGGCAGGACGGCTGCCGCGACCTGCGCGTGGCAGTTAACGTATCGGGCGCGCAATTCGAGGCGCCGGGTTTCCCGGACTGGGTGTTCGCTCACCTGGACGAAGCTGGGCTCGCCTGGAGCCTGCCTCGAGCTCGAGATCACCGAGGCCTGCTTGATGGTGGACGAAGCCGCGCGCCGCGCTCGCCGTGCGCGCCGTGCGCGAGCTCGGCGTCCACGTGGCCATCGACGACTTCGGCACGGGCTACTCGTCGCTCGCCTACCTCAAGCACTTCCCGATCGAGGCGCTGAAGATCGACCGCTCGTTCGTGGCCGATCTCGGCCGCGATTCGAACGACGCCGCCATCTGCGCGGCCATCATCGCCATGGGCCGGCAGTTAGGCCTGAAGATCGTGGCGGAAGGCGTGGAGACGAAGGAGCAGCTGCAGTTCCTGGCCACGCACGGCTGCACGCTGGCGCAGCAGGTTCTCTATCGCGCGCCCCGATGCGAGGAACGCCCGAGATGGCAGAAGATGCTGCGCATCGGCGCCGACCGGCGCCGCGGCTGCCCATTTCGCTCGCCGCGCCCTGGCGCAAGCGAACGGGCACCGACGTGCCGCTACTGCCGACTACGAGGCCGCCGCCCTCCTCAAGGCGAGTCGCGCCACGGGCGGCATGGCGTGGGGTCGAGACCCCATTTGCCAGCAAGTGGGGCCGGACCCCATTTCGCGCTAGGATCGCGCTGATGAGCAGCTCCCCTCAGCGTCTTCCTGAGCTCGGCTTCATCGGCAGCTTGCCGGCCGGCCTCGGAACCGCAGTCCGCGGCGCGTTCTGGAAACTCTCTTCATTCGCAAGCCAGCGATCGCGCGCAGGACGGCATGCTGAGCGCCGCCGCGGGCATCATGCTCGCCGCCACGTTCTTCTGCTGGCGCTGCTGCTGCCGCGCGCTCGGCCAGGCGGATGAACTCACCGCCAATCGGCTTCCTCGGCCCCGGCGCTCGTCGGGGAGGGCTGGGAGTCCGCGCGGGCGCAGGCGGATTGAACTTCGCAATCCATCGCTCTGGTGCCGCACGAACACTTCGTGCTCGGCAAGGAAGGACCGGAAACCGATCGCATTGCCCGCATCTGGCTGTTCGTCATCGCCATCACGCTGCACAACTTTCCCGAGGGCATGGCCGGTCGGCGTCGGCTGCTGCGGGCGGCGAGGTCGGCAACGGCGTCGCGCGCTGGCGGTCGGCATCGGCCTGCAGAACGTTCCGGAAGCGGATTCGCGGTCGCCCTGTCGCATGATCACGATCGCGAACTATTCGCGCATCGCACGCCTCTGGGTGGCCACACTGACGGGCCTCGTCGAGCCGGTCGGCGGCGCGATGGGCGCGGCCAAAGCATTGGTCTCGCTCGCCGAGCCGCTTTGATGCCCATCATCTCCGGCGATGGCCGCGGGCGCGCGATGCTGTTCGTCATCAGCGTACGTTCAGATCGTTCCAGACCCACCGGCGCTAGGCTGCGAGGACCGTCGCCACCTTCCTCGCTGTTAGAGCGGCTTCGTCGTGCATGATGTTCCTCGACACCGCTCTCGGCCGACTCACTCCGTCTTGGGGAGGTCCGCTTCCGATGCAGTTCGCGAGCGTGTAGTCGAAGAACGGGTTCGAGCTCGCGCGCATGAGCGTCTCGGCGCCACGATCAGCGCGCCGCGTTCGCCGCGCACCGCCACCATGCCGAGCCGCACGCCGAAATCCTCGTTCGGCGCCCGGCTCGCTGCCATACAGCCCGTCCTGCAGCGGGAACGGCAGCGCCACGTGCGACAGTGAATACAGGTCCTTGGGATAGAGCCGGCCCAGCGCATGGATCTGCGTTTCGGTCGCGCCGGCCGCAACCGTGCGGGCTTCATCCGTCGACGGCATCTTCCGCGGCGTTGCCCACCACCGTAACCGCAAACTGGCGCGGCGCCGGCGGCAGCAGCGTCGCCAGCGCATTCGCCTGTTCGGGGACGGATGATCGGCCCCGACGCCGGCGACGGCGATTGACATCGAACAGCACCAGCTCGCTGCCATTCGCCAGGCAGGTTCCGGTACAGCGAATCGACCACGGCGCTGCGTCGGAGACCGTGGCATCGAGCACCGACTGGAACGTGAGCACCGGCGGTAGTTTGGCGAGCGCGCCGCTCTTCGCGGCGCGGGCAAACTCCTCCTGCACGGCGCGCACCACCTGCGAACTCTGCCGCGCGGCGTTCACCGGAAACGAGTTGTACTTAGACGGGTTGTATTCCGGCAGCACGTCGAGCCACGCCGCTTTCGCGAACGACGGAAACGCCGCCCGGCCAGCCGAGCACGCCGGCGAAACGCGCGAAAGCTCGTGATGCCGACCATGGGCGAGAGCAGCACCAGCCGGTCGGGCCGCGCCAGTTTCGGATCGGAAAGCGAGTCGAGCGCATATTTCAGCGCCAGCGCGCCGCCGTTCGAATATCCGACCAGGTGCAAGGGCACCTTGTCGCCCGCCATCGCGCGCGCCGTGCGCACCGCGAGACCGCGTCGCGGCGAGCCAGGCTTCCCAGCGCGTGGTGGTCAGACCCGCGGGCACGGTGCCGTGTCCGGGCATGCGAACCGCCACCGCGACGTAGCCGTGCTCGACGTAGCGCAGTCGCGATGTGCCGCACGCTATAGGGCGAATCCGTCAGCCCGTGCACCAGCACCACGGCGCCGCGCGGCGCTACCGACCGGCGTGAGCACGAACGAGTGATTCCAGTTCTGCGCGAAGCGCTGCGGATTGATCGGGCTCGCAGCGAAATATCGATTGATCGGGAATCTGGTCTTCCGCCGGCAGCGCGTCGATGATCCTTCGCGCTGCACCTCCGGCGAACGCGGCATTCTCCGCCACCACCCAGGCTTCCCAGTCCGCGGCGTCGATGTCGCTGCGCATCGAGCTCGTGCGGCACCTGCGTATGCCAGAGCTTGAGCGGCGGCGAGCGCCAGCGTCGTACGCGCGCACACGAGGATGGTGGCGATCACGATGCCAATCGCGATCGCAATTCGGCGCAACATCTTTCGGACCCTGGCGAGCACGCTCATCTCCCCGTAGGCGGCTGCGCCCGCTGTCTAGACGTTGAAGCGGAAGTGCATCACGTCGCCTTCCTTGACCAGGTATTCCTTGCCCTCGAGCCGCAGCTTGCCCGCATCCTTCGCGCCCGGCCTCGCCCTGGTACTTGAGTGAAGTCGTCGTAGGCGATGACTTCGGCGCGAATGAAGCCGCGCTCGAAATCCGTGTGGATCACGCCCGCCGCCTGCGGCGCCGTGGATCCGCCTCGCACCGTCCACGCGCGCACTTCCTTCACGCCGGCGGTGAAGTAGGTCTGCAGGCCTAACAACTCGTAGCCCGCGCGGATCACGCGATTCAGGCCGGGCTCGGCAAGCCCCGAGATCCCTGCAGGAAGTCCGCGCGATCGGCCTCTTCGAGCTGGCTGATCTCCGCCTCGATGGCGCGCACACCGCGACCACGACCGCGCCTTCGGCCTTCGCGCGCGCGGTCACGGCGTCGAGATGCGCGTTGTTGGTGAAGCCGTCTTCCTTCACGTTGGCGACGTACATCACGGGCTTGGCGGTGAGCAGGTGCAGCTCCTGGCTGTCGGCCTTCTCTTCTTTCGTGAGGCCCATCGAGCGCACCGGCTTGCCCGTCGTCGAGGTGCTTGCGCATGCGCTCGAACAGGTCTCGCTTGCGCGCCGCGTCCTTGTCGCCGCCCTTGGCCGCCTTGGTGTTGCGATCCACGGCCTTCTCCACGGACTGCAGATCCGTGAGCGCGCAGCTCGGTGTCGATGATGTCGATGTCGCGAGATCGGATTCACGCGGCCGGACACGTGCACGATGTCGGCATCCTCGAAGCAGCGCACCACGTGCGAGATCGCATCGGTTTCGCGGATGTGCGCGAGGAACTTGTTGCCGAGGCCCTCGCCCTGCGACGCGCCGGCCACCAGGCCCGCGATGTCGACGAACTCGACCGTGGTCGGCACGATCTTCTCCGGCTCCACGATCTTCGACAGCGCGTCGAGCCGCAGGTCCGGCACCGGCACGATGCCGACGTTCGGGTCGATGGTGCAGAACGGATAGTTCTCCGCCGCGATCTGCGCGCGCGTCAGCGCGTTGAACAGCGTGGACTTGCCGACGTTGGGAAGACCCGACGATGCCGCACTTGATACCCATCCAACTACTCCGTTTCGCGCTGCAGCCGCGGGCTTGCCGCGCGAATGCAGTTTGTTCATGGCGATCTGCGCGCCTGAGCGCAGCATCTCTTCGATCGCGTCCGCGCCGGCGACGATGGTCTCGTCGATGGCGCGTTGCTCGTCCGCTGCCTGCGCGCGTCAGCACGAAGTCGACGACTTCGTTCTTCGTTCCCGGGTGGCCCACGCCGATGCGCAGCCGCCAGAAGCCATCGCCCTGCGCCGCGATGAGGTCGCGCAGGCCGTTGTGTCCGCCGTGGCCGCCGGCTTCCTTGAGCCGCACCGTGCCACTCGGCAGATCGATTTCGTCGTGCGCCACCAGCATCTGCGCCGGCGCGCATCTTGTAGAAGCCCAGCACGCTCGACACCGGTCCGCCGCTGCGATTCATGAAGGTCATCGGCTTGGCCAGCCAGATCTCCTCGCCGCCGATGCGCACGCGCGCGAGTTCCGCCTGGTGCTTGCCCTCGAAGCGAAACGACGCCGCCGTGACGCCGCGCCAGTTCATCCACCAGCCAGAAGCCCGCGTTGTGGCGCGTGCGCGCGTATTCCGGCGCCCGGATTGCCGAGGCCCGACGATGAGTTTGAGTGCGTTGCCGGACATGTGTTGCAAGACCTAAAAACGCGGCGCGTCGATGACATCGGCGCGCCGCGTGCAATGCGTCACGCAAGTAAGCAGGAAGGAAGGACGGGCTCAGGCCCGTCCCCGCCTCGAACTTACTTCTTGCCGCCTTCCTTCTTCGCGGGAGCCGCGGCAGCGGCGCCTTCGCGTCGCCGAGCGCCTTCGGCATCGCCAGCCTTCGCACCGGCGGCGGCCGCACCTTCGGCCGGAGCAGCAGCGGCGCCTTCGGCAGGCGTTGCGGCAGCGACTTCGGCGGTCGGTTCCGGCTCTTCCGCACGCGGCGGATGGATCGGTGACGACCACGGCATCGCCCTTGGCGATCGACGGGATCGTGACGCCTTCCGGCAGCGGCAGATCGGACAGATGCTTCGACTCGTTCATCTCCATCTGCGAGAGATCGAGCTCGATGAACTCGGGCAGATCCTTCGGCAAGCAGGAGATTTCCACGTCGGCGATGCGGTGCGAAACCACGCCGCCCTCGGCTCTTCACGCCAGGCGACGCCGCCTCACCCTTGAAGTGGATCGGGATGTGGATGCGGATCTTCTCCGTCTCGACGACGCGCTGCAGGTCGACGTGCACGAATGGCGTTGCGCGCCGGATGCATCTGCAGATCCTTGACGATCGCAGCCTGCATCACTGTCGCCCACCTTGAGATTGATGATCGATGAATAGAACTTCTCGTTGTCCACCAGCGTCATCAGCTTCTGGTGATCGAGAGTGATGGCGCGCGGCTCCTTCGTGCCGCCGTACAGGATTGCCGGCACTCGTCCCGCGTGACGCAGGCGGCGGCTCGCACCCTTGCCCTGCCCATCGCGGAACTCGGCGGCGAGTTCGAGATGAAATACGCATATTAAAACTCCAGTTACATCTAACAACCGGCGGACACCGCGACCAGTGCCGCCACCTAAGAGTGGTGCGAGTCGCATTCCTGATGAACTACGTTCGCGAACTCACGCGGACATCCGATTTACTCGGAATGCTCCCCACCTAATCCAGATACAAGCTGCTCACCGAATCCTCGTCGCGGATGCGACGGATGGTCTCGGCCAGCAACCCCGCAACCGACAACACGCCGGATGCGTCCACATTGCTTCGCCGCCGGCGACAGCGGGATGGTGTCGGTCACCACCAGCTCGTCGAGCGCCGACTTCGATGATCTTCTCGATGGCGTTGCCGGAGAGGATGGCGTGCGTGATGTAAGCCACCACCTTCGCCGCACCCTCGTCCTTCAATGCCTGCGCGCCCGCGGCCAGCGTGCCCGCGGTATCCACCATGTCGTCGATGAGCACGCAGGTCTTGCCCGTCACCTCACCGATGATGTTCATCACCTTCGACTCGTTCGGCCGCGGCCGGCGCTTGTCGATGATGGCCAGATCCGCATCGTCGAGGCGCTTCGCCAGCGCTCGCGCGCGCACCACGCCACCGACGTCCGGCGACACCACGATCATGTTCTCGTAGCGCTGCCGGTACGCATCGCCTAACAACACCGGCGACGCGTACACGTTGTCGACCGGGATGTCGAAAAATCCCTGTATCTGGTCCGAGTGCAGGTCGATCGTCAGCAGACGATCCACGCCCGCGCCCTGAATCATGTTCGCCACCAGCTTCGCGGTGATCGCCGAGCGCGTGGCGCGCGGCCGGCCGATCCTGGCGCGAGTAGCCGAAATACGGCACCACCGCCGTGATCTTCGCCGCCGACGCGCGCCGGCAGGCATCGACCATGACCAGCAACTCCATCAGGTGATCGTTGGCCGGCGGACACGTGGGCTGCACGATGAACACATCGCGCCCGCGCACGTTCTCCATCAGCTCGATGTTCACTTCGCCGTCGGAGAACCTTCCGACGTAGGCGCGGCCCAGCGGCGTCGTCAGGTGGCGCGCGATGTCGTGAGCCAGCGCCGGATTGGCATTACCCGCGAACAGCGTCAGCGTTTCTGATATCCGACCACCGAATGCTCCCAGTCCATCAACTGGCTGGGGTGGAAGGATTCGAACCTCCGAATGGCGGGATCAAAACCCGCTGCCTTACCACTTGGCGACACCCCAACGGCCTAACTGCTTCGAGCAGCGGGCCAATTCTTCCAGCAACGGAGAACTGTCCAGCCCGCGTGCGACCCACGCGCGCCACGTATCCGGGACCCGCGCCGCGACGCGCTCCGCGTCTTCCGGCCGCGAGAATTTCGCGAACACGCATGACCCGGTACCCGTGAGTCGCGCAGGCGCCATGCCGCGCAAGCCAATCCAACGCCTCAGCCACCGCCGGAAAGCGCGCGCGCACGACCGCCTCGCAATCGTTCCGCCCGCCCGTTTCCAAAAAGCCGCGCATTGTGGTGGGGGTGAATTCCGTGTCAATTCAGCAGCCTGGAATACCGCATGCCGTCGGCACTGCAACCCCCGGAAACATGCACCAGATACCAGGATTCCGCCCCCAGCGAGACCGGCGTGAGCTTTTCGCCCATCCTTCCGCCCACGCCGACCGTCCGGCGACGAAAACGGGCACATCAGCGCCTAACTTGACGCCAATTGCCGCGATCTGCGCCGAAGTCAGTCCGGTGCTCCACATCTGCGTTCAGCGCCACCAGGGTCGTTGCGGCGTCCGAGCTGCCGCCGCCCAGCCCTCCGCCCATCGGAATGCTCTTCTTTAATGGAGATTTCGGCGCCCAAGCCGGTGCCGTGACTCCTTTGAGCGCCTTGGCCGCCCGGACCGCCAGATCCTCGGCTTCCGGCAACTCCCGCCGGACCCTTGGCGCCGGATGATCGCGCCGTCGTCCCGAACGGCGATCTCGATGCGATCGCAGAGGTCGATCAGCTGAAAGACGGTCTGCAGCTCGTGGTAGCCGTCAGCCCGCCGGCCGACGACGTGCAGCATCAGGTTGAGCTTGGCCGGCGCCGACCAGCGATGATTACCGCTCACGGCTGCCAGTGTTCTACCAGCAGCTTGATGCGCGCGCACCCTCGCGCTCGGCCGTGAGCCGCTGCGGCAGCGAAAATCCCAGCGCCGGCGCACGCGCATCGATGCTGATCGCGCCAGCCCTGCTGCACGAAGTCGTGGATCTCGCCGCTGGCCGCCATCCTGGTCGACGCTGGCCTCGCCCGGCGCCGGAATGCCCAGCAGCCACCAGCGCAGCTCGGCCAGCGGCAACGCGAAGCCGAGGCGTTCGCTCGAGCTCGGCGCGCGCGCGCCTCGCCGTCGAGACTTATCGCCGCGGCTGGTCGCGATGCTGAGGTCCTCGCCATCGAGCACGACGCGCACGCCGCCCATGCCGAGCGGCCCGTCGAGCGCGAGATTCGAGCGGCTGTGGCTGTTGCTGGTAGCGCAGGCTGGCCGGAAAAGCCCCTGCCCCGTGCGCGGCGACGGCCACGCGCCCAGTGAGCGCATAGCGTCGAGCTTTTCGAGGCGCGGCGCGCTGCTGCAGGCCAGGGCGCGTCCGCGCCGGGACCGACGACCGCAGCCGGCGGCGCCGTGCGGCAACCGGCCAACAAGACCAGCGCGACCGTACGGCGCCGAGCGCGATGCGCGCGCCTCGAGCGCAGCATGCGCTCTAACTACGTCGACGCCGGTGGCGGGAGCGGCTGAGATATGCAGGGCGCCGCTGCCGGCGGCTTGCGGCTCGGCGCTTCGCGGGCGCTTCGGCCGGTCTGGCGGGCGGATCCAGCTTCGTGCCGGTGAGTCGTTCGATGGTGGCGCGCAGCGGCTTCGATTCCGGCGTAGCGCGCCAGCGACCGCGCCCACAGCGCGCGCGCCTCCGCCTGCTTGCCGCTCACCCACAGTGCACTCGCCCCAGTGCGAGGCGATCTCGGCGTCGGGGAAGATGCGGTAGGCGCGCTCGAGGTGCGGCAATGCGCCGCGGGAGTGTCACCGCGGCGGAAGCAGCACCCAGCCCAGGCTGTCGAGAAACGCCGGATTGTCGGGCGATGCCTCCAGCGCCTTGCGAATCAGCGCTTCGGCGCGCGGCAGTTTCTGGTTGCGGTCGGCCAGCGAATAACCGAGCGCGTTCAGCAGGCTGGCGTCCTCGGGACGATCCTTGAGCAGGCTTTCGAAGTTCGCGCACCGACTCGCGCGTCCATGCCCGCCTTGTCCTGGATCAGCGCGATCTGGTAGCGCACGCCCGGATGATCGGGGATAACGCTCGAGCGCCAGCTGCAGCAGCGCAATGGCTTCGGTGCGACTTGCCGGTGTCCGTCGAGCAGCGCGGCCTTGGCGAATTCCACGTCGAGAGTCTCCGACGCGTTCCTTGGCGGCGTGCTTCGTCGAGCATGCGGAATGCCTCGGCGCGCTCGTTGCGTTCGAGCAGCAGGCGCGCCGCGCGGCCGCGCACGACGAGGCCGGCGCCGGCTTCGGCCAGCTTGGAGTAGCCTTCGAGCGCGAGATCGGTGCGGCCCTCGCGTTCGGCGATCGACGACAGGTAGAAGAACGCCTTCGCGCCGCGACTCCGGCGAGCTGATCAAACTACCGAAGCGCCGCCCGGCCTCGGCCATGTCGCCCATCTGGTAGGCGAGCTTGCCGAGGCGCAGGTCGGCCTCGTCGCGCACCGAGGCATCGTCGCGCAGGCTCTCCGAGTTCCTGGCGCGCCTCGTCGAGGCGATCGAGGCGCAGCAGCGTGTCGGCGATAGGCGAAGCGTTGCGGTCTCGGGCTCGAGCGCCGCAGCTTCCTGCGCGACGGCGATGGCCGGCGACCGCGTCACCTTCGGCCGTCAGCACCCGCGCGAGCTGCGCGCGCGCATCGCCCGACGCCGGGCTCGTCTGGTCGAGCACGCGATCGGCAAGTTTGTGCGCGGTCGCGAAATCGAAGATTCTCGAGCGCCAGGTCCACGCCGGCGATCAAGCAGCCTTTCGGAGACATCCGGCGATTCGAGCATCGGCCGCAGCGCGTGTCAGCGCGATGGCCGAGCCACCGGCATCGCTGAGCTTGCCGATGAGCTTGATCAGCGACTGCGTCACCGCCCGAGGCATGGGTGCGCAGGATGGCAGCGCTGCGCATTCTTCGGGTTGATAGAGCCGCACTGCGGCCGAGCGCCACCGCCGCGGCGGCATCGGCGCGCTCCGGATCGAGCTTCTGCCAGCGGCGCGCGGACTTTCGCACTGGCGGCGATCTGCTGGCATTCCGCGGCGACCTCGTTGCGCGCGTTCGAAAATCTTGGCGTCGCTGGTAGCCGAGCGCCGCCTTGAGGTAGCGGTCCGTACCGCCACGGCAGTCGCCGCGCGACAGCGCCATGTCGGCGTAGCACCAGATCGGCGTGGTCGGAGTTCGTGGTGGACAGCGCCCTGGCGGCCGGCGGAACAACAGCGGCTGTCAGGACAGGGCCAGTGAAATGGCCCATGAGCGATGGAGTTTCGTGGCATGGAGGGCACTATAATCTGGACCTTCGCGCCCTTACAATGGTTCGCGTGAAAGACACCATTCGACTGCGGCTCGAAAAAATGGTCGACCGCTATGAGGAAATCGGGCGCTCGCTGGCCGACCCCGCGGTCATTGGCCGACAACGCGAGTTCCGCGAGCTGTCGGTGGAATATGCCCGGCTCACCCGGTCGCGGAGAAGTTCGGCGCGTTTCAGCGCGCTGGAGCGCGAGCTCGCGTCGGCGCGCGAAATGCAGAACGACAGCGATCCCGGCGATGCGCGACATGGGCCGCGAGGAAATGGCGCGCCTCGCGCCCGACATCGAGCGCGCCGAAGACGCGCTGAAGATGCTGCTGATTCCGCGCGATCCGCGCGACGACAAGAACATCTACCTCGAAGTGCGCGCGGGCACCGGCGGCGACGAGGCTGCGATCTTCGCCGGCGACCTGTTCCGCATGTACTCGCGCTACGCCGAGACGCACGGCTTCACGCGTCGAGGTGCTGTCGGAGAATCCCGGCGAGCACGGCGGCTATCGCGAGATCATCAGCCGCATCGCCGGGCAGCGGCGCGTTCGCGCGCTTCAAGTTCGAATCCGGCGTGCATCGCGTGCAGCGCGTGCCGGCCACCGAGGCGCAGGGACGCATCCACACTTCGGCCGTGCACCGTGGCCATTCTGCCGGAGCCCGATGAAGTCGAAGCCACCGATCTCGAATCCGGCCGAGCTGCGCATCGACACGTTTCGCGCCTCCGGCGCCGGCGGCCAGCACGTCAACAAGACCGACTCGGCCATTCGCATCACCCACCTGCCCACCGGGCTCGTGGTCGAATGCCAGGACGAGCGCTCGCAGCACAAGAACCGCTCGCGCGCCATGGCGCTCATGAAAGCGCAAACTGCTGGCCGCCGAGCAGGAGAAGCGCGACAGCGAGGTCGCGCGCAGACCGCAAGCTGCAGGTGGGCACCGGCGACCGCTCCGAACGCATCCGCACCTACAACTTCCCGCAGGGCGCGCGTCACCGACCACCGCATCAATCTCACGCTCTACAAGCTCGGCGACATCATGCAGGGCAAGATCGACGAGCTGCTGGACGCGCTGCAGCACGAGCACCAGGCCGAGCAGCTCGCGCGAGGAAGAGCAGCGAGGGCTGCGTGAGACGCGGCCGCGCCATGACGCACGGATCGGCCGCGCAGCGGCTTTTCGCCGCATCGCGCCGGCGCTCACCGTGCCGAGCGCCACCGGCGTCGACGCACGCCTCGTGCTCGCCGGCCCCGGCGCCCGCTCCTTCGCGTTCCTCATCGACTGGCTGATCCGCGCGCTGCCTCGCCACGGCTGCTACCTGCTGGTCGCCGCGTGGCTGATCACCGGCAACCTCGGCTTCGAGACGTGCCCCGTGACAGCGAGACGCTGTGGTATCCTCGCCGGGCGCGGTGCCGGCCACGGCTATCTACTTCCTCTACCACCTGATCCTCGAGCCGCTCGATGGATCGGGCCGCACGCCCGGCAAGCGCATCGACCGGGCTGCGCGTGCTCACGCCCGAAGGCCAGGTGCCGACGACCGGCGCGCTGCTCACGCGCAATGTGTTTCGCATCATCGATTCCATGCCGTGTTCTACGTGGTGGGCCTGCTGTTCGTGATCTTCGGCAAGCGGCACCTAGCGCCTCGGCGATCTGGCGGCCGGCACCGTCGTTCGCGCTGGAGCGCGCGCCCGTTCCTCGAGAAACTCGCGCGGCATGCGCGGTGCAGGCAGCGACGCCGGCAGGACGGTTCGGCAGCGCGCGATGCGCTCGAGCCTGCCGACGCGGCAGCAACGTGAACGACGCGCTGGCCGTGGTCGACGACTATCGCCGCGCCGCGCACGCAGCTCGGCGCGCCCGCGCCGACGACGGCGCCGAGGCGCCGCGTCCGCGCGAGTATCTCGAAGCCGTCTATTCGCGATCTGCACGACACCGTTCACCGGCCGCGCGCGGCGCCTGAGATGGTGTTGCTGGTCGGTGCTGCGCGACCGCGTGCCGCGCGGCGCCATGTAGCGCCATGCGCGTGCACCTGCTCGCAGTGACGCTGCTGTTCATCACGTCTCGGCGGTCACTGGCGTCTGGCTGGTGTACAGCTACCCGGATCTCATCGCGATGTTTGCCGGCCGCAGCTCATCTGCCACCGTCGAACGCGGCGAGTTGTGGACCGACGGCCTGCTCAACGTCACACCGTCGGCGGTGCTGTCGGTGTCCATCCTCACCAACAACATCGTGGTTTCGTTCTTCGCGTTCTGCTTCGGGAATCATTTTCGGACTCGGCACGTTCTATCATCATCGGGCATGAACGGCCTGTCGCTCGGCGCCATATTCGCGTTCACCGGACAGCATGGACTCGCGGGCACGGCTGTTCGACTTCGTGGTCGCACACGGCTGCGTGGAGCTGTCGTGCATCTGCATCGCCGGCGCCGCCGGAGCTCACTGCTCGGCGAAGCGCTGGTGCGCCCGGAGCGCTGACGCGCAGCGAAGCGCTTCCGCGACGCGCGCAGCGCGAAGGCATGCGCGTGCTGCGTCGTGGTCACGCTGCTGCTGCTCGTCTGCGGCTTCATCGAAGGTTACGTGTCGCCGGACCCGGAGATGCCGCGCTGGGCGCGCGTCACCATCGGCGTGGGTTACTGGCTGTTCATGATCTCGCTGCTGCGCGGCTACGTGTTCGGACGCAGCCGCGGCGGCGGCACATCGTCAACGCGTGAGGCGCGACGCGTCAGACCGCCGTCGCCGCCGCAGCTGTAGATAGGCGTCGAGCACCGCCCGGTCGAGCCTGTCGTCGGGCTTCGTCGAGCACCACGATGCCCTGCTGGCGCAGCGTCGCCACCTGCACCTGCGCGCGCTGCCGATGTTCGCGCGCCGCGAGTGCGATGGCCGGATCGCGCCAGTCGACGCGCCGCGGCACGTCGGCAGGCGCGCGATCTCGGCGGCATGCGGCGCGGCGACGATGGGCTGGTGCCGCGGCACCAGCGCCTTGAGCGCCTGCATGAGCTCATCGTTGCGCGCCGGTTCGGCGAGATCCGTGAGCCACACGACCAGCCCGCGGTGCCGCAGCATGCGCCGCACCTGGATCGCGGCGGCGACCGGATTCGGACTCGCCGCGTTCCGGTCTCGAGCGTCTCGAGCGCGCGCCGCAGCCGCGTCACCGCGCGCACGCCGCGATCCGGCAGGCAGGCGCCGAGCGTGCGCTCGGCGTACACCAGCAGTCCCACGCGGTCTTCGATCGACACCGCGTGTTCGGCGAGCGCGCGCCGCGACGTTGGCGTACAGAGCCCGAGGCGATCGAGCGTCGCCGCGCGCACGCGGCTCGCCGCGGCCGGCATCGATCACCAGCAGGATTTCCAGGTGCTGCGCCTCGCTGTACTCGCGCGACACCAGCGTGCCGCGCCGCGCCGTTGCTTTCCAGTCGATGCGCGACAGCGCATCGCCGCTCACGTAGTCGCGCAGCTGCAGCAGCTCCACGCCGGCACCCGGCAGGCGCCGCGGCGTCTCGCCGGCGGACTCGCCCGCCACGCGGCGCGCGCCGCGCGGCAGCGCTGTCGGGCGCCACGGCGAACGGCGCATCCTGCGGCAGCATCGCGCGTCCACCAGGCGAGCGCGAACCGGCCTAACAACCTGCGCCGGCACGTCCCGAAGCGGCCGGCGCCGAGCCGCAGCGGCAGCAGGTCGACGGGATCGAGCAGTTCTCCGTCGGGCGGCAGCGCCGACGCTCGCGCACCTCGGTGGTCTGACGCAGCGGCGGCTGGCAGCACGCGCGCGTATTGCAGCCGTCAGGCGCGCGCCGGTTGTGTTCGAATGCGAAGGCGCCGGCGACCGGCCGGCCCGAGCTTGAGGCGCGTCGTCGACACGCATGCGAGCCGATGACCCGCGTGCCGCGCTGGTACCAGGCTCGAACGCGAGCCCCGGCGAGCAGCAGGAATGCCGGGCAGCAGCCACGCGCCCGCGAACGCCGGCATCGTCCGACCACGTCCGGCGACGCCTAACAAGGCAGTCAGCGCGACGAACAGGTAGCCGCGCGAGTGCGAAGTGCATCGCCGGTTCCGTAGCCTGAGGCACCGCGCAGTGGCGTCGAGAATGGCGCCCACCACGCCCGAGGTCCGTGTCGCCGTCGAGCGCCGCTTCGGGTTTGAGCACCAGCCGGTGCGCCAGCACCCAGCGCGCCACGGCCTGCACGTCGTCGGGCGCGACGAAGTCGCCACCGCGCAAGCTCGGCGTGCACGCGCGCCGCGCGCATGCAGCGCCAGCGCGCCGCGCGTCGACAGGCCGAGCGCCACGCGCGGGTGCTCGCGCGTGGCGTGCGCCAGGTCGAGCACGTAGTTCGACAGCGCTTCCGACACGTGCAGCGCGCTGCGGCCGCGCGCGCCTGGTGCAGCAGCACGCGATCGATGCCGCCGATGTCGGCCGGGATCGGATCGCGCGCCTCGAGCTCGGTGCCATAACGCTTGAGGATCTCGCCTTCCGCGGCGCGCTCGGGATAGCTCATGTCGATGCGCAGCATGAAGCGATCGAGCTGTGACTCCGGCAGTGGATAGGTGCCTTCGAAGTCGCGCGGGTTCTGCGTGGCCAGCACCAGGAAGTCTTCCGGCAGCGGATACATGGTCGCGCTCCGAGGACACCTGGCGTTCTTCCATGGCCTCGAGCAGCGCCGACTGCGTCTTGGGTCCGGTGCGGTTGATCTCGTCCACCAGCAGCACGTCGGCGAACAGCGGCCCGCGCCGGAACACGAATTCGTTCTTCGAGGCATCGAAGACGTGGGTGCCGACGATGTCGCTGGGCATCAGGTCCGCGGTGCCCTGCACGCGCTTGAACTCGCCGCCGAGCACGCGCGCCGAGGCGTCTTCGCCAGCAGCGTCTTGCCGAGTCCCGGCGGGCCCTGCACCAGCACGTGGCCGCGCGCGATGCAGCGCGATACACAGCGCGCGGATCACGTCCTCGGCGCCGACGATGACGCGCGCGAGCTCGCGCTGCACGGATTGTTCGAAGGTTGCGACCAGGGGTGTTCATGTTTTGATCCGTCGATTCCAGGATATCGAGAAGATTCTGCAGCGGCACCAGCGGCAGCTTGCGCATCGCGCATGCGCACGTCGGCGTACCACGGCTTTGAGCTGATCCAGCTCCTGCGGCAGTATCGCCGCGTGGCGCTCGAGCCTAGTGCCACAAGTCGCCGCGTCTGCGCTTGCGCGTCGACCGTACGACGCGCGCGCACGCGCGACGCCGGCGAAGAATGCTCGAACAGTTTCTGCGCCTGCTGCCACGGGTCGCCACGGATGCGCGCGATGAGGCCGCCCGCGCGAACCGCACCAGTTCCGCTTCGAAGGATCGTGCGGCGCGATCGCCGGGGCGCGCAGTCGCGTCGCACCCAGCACCCAGACCAGCCACAACCCGGAGCGCGATGAACAGTGGTCTTGTAAGAGGCGCGGATCGCGGTAGAAGCGCGCCGGATCGTAGCTCGGCCGACAGGCCCTGGCGCAGGTCGTCGAACAGCACCACCGCCATTTCTCGCGCCACGAGACGCTCACGATGTTTGCGAACATGAGGCGCGCATTGTCGGCGTTGCCCATCGCGCGATTCGTGAACAGTGAGTGCCGCCCGCGCACAGCAGACACGCGGCCGGCGCCCACGCGCTGCTCGAACAGCGCACCCCTCGCCCATTGCGACGTCGCGTGCCAGCGTGAGCACGAAGTTGTCGTAGGGCATGCGCAGCGACCATTCCTCCGGCGGATGAGTCGGTTTCCAGACCCAGGGTGCGCACGCCTGCCATCAGTGCGTGCGGCCCGGTGGCGGTCAACGGGATTCTCTCCGGCACTGGAATGTTGCCCGGTGAGCGCGGCGTGACCTCTTCGATCTCTCGCGGTTCGTCGTCTTCGCTCTTCGCGTTCGCAGCCTCATCCGGCTTCGCGCACGCGTTGCGAGAGCGGCGTATCGTCGAGTCGTGCTTCCCTTACGTCGCGAGTCTTCGAACTCGATGGCGGTCAGTGATTCGACGTCGCCCACCGCGCCGGCTGCGCGGCCGGCGGCCCCAGCCCGGCTGGTCCAGCAGGGCCGGCGTTGATGAGCAGCGTGTCGCCGCGACGCACCGCACACGCATCGAGCGCCGCGGAACTCATCGCTGTTGAGACTTCCGACCGCCAGGCAAAGTGAGGATCAGCAGGTTGCCGCGCGGGAAGCACATCGAGATCGTCGAGCGCCGGTGTAGCGCTCGCGAAAGGAACGAACGGCGATTCCGGGACGATTGCAGCCATTTCAGTACCAGGCCCGCGTAACCAATTTGCCGCGCCGTTCCGCGCTGTTGTGGGCCCGTGCCGCGCTCGGCGTCGGGATCGAGTGAAGGAGCCGCGCGTCTCAGCCGCGGGCCGCCGGCATCGCGCCGAGCGCGCCCAGGGCCAGCAGGAACGGCTGGCGCCACGTTCACGCATCAGCGCCGCTCCGCGGGCGGTTGCGCCGGCACTTGCCGAGCAGTTCGCGCGCCATGACGCCACCGCGTCCTCGATGGCGGCATCCGGGCGGCGATTGCCCGCCATATCGCACCTTCGTTACCGCGCGGCGGCGACACCCGCGCCAACTCCGCGCGATCGGCGTCGGGACTCCCCGGTCGCTGCGCGCGGCGCGCGAGGATCGGCGGCGGTCCGGCCTCTCCGAGCAGCCGGTGCGGGCGCTTTGCGCACGCGACGGCGCCTCGCCCACGCCGTCCCGAGCAGCGCGCCACGGCCGACCGGTGAGCGGCGCGGCGAGGCACGATCCGTGAGCATGAGCCGGCGACGCCGTTCCGCCGTGAGCAGGCAGCCGGCGGTCTGCCGCGCGGCGCCACGCCTGCCCAGCAGGCCCAGCGCAGCGCAACTCCGACCGGATCGCGTACAGCACCAGCGCGATCCACCAGCGTCGCCAGCCCACGTAAGGTAATCGCCTGCGCCACGCCTTCGCTGGTCCTGGGCTGGCGACTCAGTTTTTCCATGCCAGCCGGCGTTGCCCACGTTTGTCCTTCCGCTCTTCGAATTTCTGCCTGAGCCAGCGCTTGACCCGGCCGCCAAAGGCGATTGTCGCGTCGCTGTCTTGTCCGCGTTCTCCGAGCTCGGCCAGCACCGGCCCCAGGATTTCCTGGACCGGTTGCGACGCGACGTCGCGCTTCGACGCATCGCGGGCGCCGCGATAACGAGTTCCGTGCAGTACCCGCGGGCTTCCGAGGAGATCTCCTCCACGCCGCTCACCAAGCGTGCTAACAGCGGCAGGTCGCGCCAGGGCGCTTTCTCCAGCGCGGGAAGCAGATCCGACGGCTTTTACGCGCCCATTGCGCTCGACTTACGCCGAAAGCCATCGCTGCTGCGCATCCAGCCGCGCCGCGACGGCGGCATCGATCGGCGCGCACCAGCTGCCATCGGCGGCGCCAGCCTCGGCGGCAACGCCAGCCTCGGCGGCGAGCAACAGGCCTGCCAGCGGCAACCATCAGCTTCACGGCGGCGCTCCACGCCGCTGCTGAGTCGCGCAGCTTCGGATCCCGCCGTGCGCCAGGCAGCGAGTCAGGACGGAGGCCGCGGAGGGCACTCCGATTGCGCCGAGTGCCAGGTCGGCCAGCACTCCGCCACCAGGTGGCGGAGATGAGGAACAGGTCCGCGCTGCCGCCAGCAGCGGCGACACGATGGCCCAGCAGCACGGCTGATCGGCGGGTACGGGACCGTCACGAGTGCGCCCGGGTGGCGAGGATCGCGCCGACCATGCTACGCCGGATTCCCTGAGCTGAAACGCTGCGCGCCGAAATCCTGGCCCAGCCCGCAGCGAACGACCCGAGGCCGTCGGACCAGATACGCCGGCAAAATGCCACGACGAACGGCCCGCATCGGCAGCAACTAGCAGCCAGCTCCCCGCCATCGGCGGCACTGGATTCGGGGACATGGGGTTGAACAGCGGCGTACGGCGACCCAGCGCACAGCGAGGCCCGGAAGAGATCAGGGCGACCGAAGGTCACGATGCGAAGGCCGCGTGGCCAGCGCAACAGGGCGCTGGCTACTTCGGCGCGAAAGCCCGGCCGTGCCCCGCGCGCAATCGAGGTCAGCCGCGGGGCTGGTCATTCCGAGCGGCGCTGGCGCCGGAGCAGCAGGGAGATCGGCATACACGAGATGCGGTTGTCGGTAAAACCCCAGAATTGGGGCCGACCCGGCCAGTAACGCGAGTTGCCGGTCCGAACGCCGCCGACGCACGGATCCCCTGGAACGTGGGTAGCAGCGTGGGCAGCTCCAGCACCAGCACGGTCAAACCCGAATAGGGCAGGCGACGCACAGGGCCCCGCGCGACACAGCCTGAATGTGCCGCGTCCCAGCACCTCCACCGGTCGCGAGCGGCCGCGGCAGCGGCGCGGCCCCAACCGGTGCTGACAGGGAGGACCGCGCGGTTCATGCGGGCGCATGATACCCGGAGTGCGGCGCTGAACTCAGTGCGTCATCGCTGCCGCATGCCGGACAGCCCTGCCAGCGCGCGCCACCATGGTACGGGCCGCGGGCAGTATCGACCGCCGCGACGCCGAAGTTGCCGCTCGCGGATGCGTGGTTCCAGTACGCGCACGCAGCTGCTGGCGCGTGCGCATGGCGGATCCCGTTCCACCCGAGGTCGCGGCAAAGCTTTGCCGCCGAAGTGCGCGCGATCGAGCCGCCACGGTGTTCCGGTGGCCTATCTTCTGGGCAGGCGCGAGTTCTGGGTCGCTCGACTTCGAGGTGACGCCGGATGTGCTGGTGCCGCGCCCGGAAACCGAGCTGTTGGATTGAACGCGTCACTGCATCACGTGCGAACCTCCGAAGCCGAGGTAAGTCGCCGATCTCGGCACCACGGCTCTGGCGCCATCGCGGTCACGCTTCGGCGCGCTGGCCGAGCCCGCGTGGCGAGTCACGGGCACCGATTTGTCGGCCGATGCCGCCGCAGCGGCGGCGCAGCGCAACGGACGGCGTCAGCGCCGCCGGGCGCATCGGGTGGAAAAACTCACGGGCGGCGCTGGTTCACCCCCTCGCCGGGCGTCGTTTACTTTTGGCCTTCATCGCCAGCTCAATCCGCCCTGCATCGCGTCAGACGATCCTGCGCGCTGGCCGGCGGCGGCGCGCGCCATGAGCCACGTGCCGCGCTCACCCCCTTCGGGGCAATGGCCTGGGTGCGCTGCGGACTCTGTCATCAATGGCGCGCCGGACTACCTCAGACCCGGGGCCATTGGCTGAGGTGCTGGGACACGGCATGTCCCCAGGGCCCCGCGGTGCGCGCGGCCTTGTCGCGCGAGGAGCTTCGGATCACGCTGGCGCTCGCAGCCGCGATTCTCGCCGAGCCACGAGCGCTGATTTCCGGAAGGCCCAGTGGCTCCTCCCCTGAAGGAAAGACAGCTCCCATGCTCGTTTTGGCACCACAGCGCGGTACGATTGAGGATCGAGGTTGTTTCGAGGAAGAAGCCCCCGTCTCCAGCGCGGACTTCCCTGAGCTTGCGTCGACGACGTAGTTTCTTCGATGGTCATTCATTTCATCATAACATCCCCGACCTCATGATCCAGGGCGGCGGATTCGAGCCAAGGGCGCTGAAGCAGAAGAAGGTCGAGGCACCCATCAAGAACGAAGGCGACCGGCCGGCGCTGAAAGAACGACCGCGGCACGCTGGCGGTGGCGCGCACCAAGCAGGCATCAACAGCGCCACGGCGCAGTTCTTCATCAAGCCTGGTCGACAACAAGTTTCTCGGCTTCACGCCGGCGCGGGCAACTACGGCTACGCGGTATTCGGCAAGGTCGCTTCCGGCATGGACGCCGGTCACGACGGAGATCGCCGCGGTCGCCGGACGGCCGCGACTCGCGCGGGCCACCAACGGAACGTGCCGTCCGCCGACGCGGTGGTCACCCGGCGGCGCCGGCGCAAGCAGTGAAGAAAGCGGGATGGCGGCGGCGACTACGTCCGGGTGGCTCGCCGTCGGGACCGGTCGCCGCGTTTCTCGCGACTGCGCTGCCCGTGGTGGCGATGCGCTGGATGGATCCGTGTGTGCGGCGCCTTCGCGCTGGACGCCGCACTCGGTGCGGGCCGGGCCGGCAAGCCGAACGGCCGGGCACTGATTATCGCCGGGCCGATCTCGAGCGAGATATCGCCGCTTGCGCGGCCGTGAAAGCGGTCATCGCGGCCGAAGACCAGTAGCTACCTGCTCCATGCCGGCTGCGGCTTCGAGTCGATCCGCGAGGCCATTCGGCCACCAGCGAAAACTTTGCAGGCGGCGCGCAAAAGCGGCCGCGCGTGCGCGGTGCCAGCACCATCTCGCAGCAGGTGGCGAAGAACCTTGTTCCTCGCATGGCCGGGACGCGGTTGCTTCCGCAAGGGCCTTCGAGGCCTACTCACGCTGCTGATCGAGCTCACCTGGCCCAAAGCGAACGCATCCTCGAGGTGTATCTCAACGTCGCACAGTTCACGGCGGTGGCATCTACGGCGTCGAGGCCGCGGCGCAGCGTTTCTACCGTGCCGAAAGTGCCCGCGGCGCGACTGGGGCGCCACGAGGGCTGCGACACTGGCGGCGGTGCTGCCCAGCCCGATGCACCTCGGGGCGAACGCGCCGCGGCTCGGCTTACGTCACGAAGCGACTGGCGACCTCAATATCCTCGACCAGATGCGCAGGCTCGGAGGCGGTCCTAACTACCTCGAAGCACTCGAAAAACCGACGGCGCCTCCCACCACCACGAGCGGCGCGCGCAAGCACTGAGCGCAGGTTTCTGGTTGATCAGCGTCGCTGCCGCGCGGCGACGCGCCTTCCGGTGAACGCGGCTGTTCCGCGTCGATGGCGTCGAACTTGTACGGCTTCTGGCAGAACTCGCAGGTGACGGTCACGGCGCCCTGCTCGTCGATGACACTGCGCACTTCCTCCACGCCCAGCGACCGAGCACACGTTGGCGACGCGTTCTCGGCTGCAGCGGCACTCGAAACGTCACCGTGTGGCCGGTGAACACGCGCACCTCGTCGACGCCGAACATGTGCACCAGCCGCTGTTCGACATCGTCTTCGAGCAAGTCCGCGGGGCGTGAGTCCGAGCATGCGCGTGATCGGTCTTCATCCAGGCAGATTCGAGCGCGGCGGATCACCAGTGCCGCCTTGCCGCCTTCCGGCGGTATGCGTTGCACCAGCATTCCTGACACTCCACGCCGGGCGTCGAGGCGAGCCGCACTCGCGTCGGCAACTGCTCCGACTGGTACGAAATAGGCCTCGAGCGCACTCGGCCGAGCGAGTCTACCGCGATCGGCACCACGCCCTGGTAGCTGGATGCGCGGTCGGTGGCTTCGACCGTGACCACCATCTGGCCCCTTCGCCCGCCAGCGAGCGGAACCGGGTTCGCCCTCGATCGGATCGTGGCGCGCCATGGCGCGCACTTTGAAATCGTGAGTGCACTGCGCTACCAGCAGGTTCACCAGGCCTTTGCCCTGGAGTTGCACGCGTCAGCGTGCCGTTGAACTTGAGCGTCGCGGCGAGCAGCACCACTGCACCGATCGCCTCGCCGAGCATGGCCTGCACCGCCAGTGGATAGTCCTGGTGCTCACGCAGATTCAGCCAGGCCCGCGACAACCGCACTGCGTGACCTCGAATGGGATGCCGTTCGAGGACTGAAGCGGCGGACTTTGTCCGACTCGCTCATGACCAGATCAACCGGCAGAGCTTCTTCAGCAGCTCGTTGAGCTGCGCGGGATTCGCCTTGCCGCCGTGGCCCCTTCATGACCTGGCCGACGAAGAAACCGAACAGCTTGTCCTTGCCCGACCGGTAGTCAGCGAGCTGTCCGGATTCTTCGCCATAACTCCATCGATGGCTTTCTCGATGGCGCCCGTGTCGGTGATCTGTTTGAGACCCTTCGACTCGATGATGGCGTCGGCGTCCTTTGCCCTCAGCCCACATGGCCTCGAAGACATCCTTGGCGATCTTGCTCGGAGATGGTGTTGTCGACGATGCGCGTCGAGAGATCCGCGACAAGCCGCTTCGATCGACTTTCGGGTCGATGCTCGAGGTTGTGCTCGTTGAGCGCGGCGGCCAACAGAACCGGCCACCCAGTTGGCGGCGAGTTTGCCTGCTCCTTCGAAGTTCGCAGTTCGATGCCGGTTCTCTCGAGAGATTGGGGGCCGCTCGCCAGTAGTTTGGCGACCTCTTCGTAGTACGCGGCCCAGCTCCTTCGACGAAGTCAACACGCCCGCGTCGTATTCCGGAGGCCCCAGCGTCGCGACGAAACGCGCCGCTTTCTGATCCGGCAATTCCGGGCAGCGTGGCCTTGACCCTCGAGATCATTGCCGCGTCGAGGTTCCACAGGCAGCAGGTCAGGATCCGGGAAGTAGCGATAGTCGTTCGCCACTTCCTTGGAGCGCATGCTGCGTGTCTCGCCCTTGTCGGGGTCGTACAGGCGGGTTTCCTGTACGACCTTGCCGCCGACTCGATCACGTCGATCTGGCGCGCGACTTCGTAAGTTGATCGCCTTCTCGACGAAGCGGAACGAGTTGATGTTCTTGATCTCGGCGCGTGTGCCGAAGCCCGGCACCGACCTTGCGCACCGACACGTTCGCGTCGCAGCGAGACGAGCCTTCTGCCATGTTGCCGTCGCAGATCTCCGAGGTAGCGCACGCGCGTGGACCTTCTTGAGGTAGCTATCACGGCCTCCTGTCGCCGACGCATGTCGGGCTCGGAGACGATTTCGATGAGCGGCGTGCCGGCGCGGTTCAGGTCGATGCCGGACTGCTTCGCGCAATTCTTCGTGCAGCGACTTGCCGCCGTCCTTCCTCGAGATGCGCGCGCGTGATGCCGACGCGCTTCTTCGAGCCGTCGTCAGGGCCACGCCATGTCCGTGAATCCCTTTTGGCCACCACCGGCAGCTCGTGCTGGCTGGTCTGGCAGTCCGCCCTTCGGGCGGTCCGGGTAGAAGTAGTTCTTGCGCGCGAACGACGGAGCGCGGCGCGACCGTGCGCACCGATCGCGAGGCCCAGACTTCACCGCCATGCGCACCGCGTCCCGTCGCCAGACACGGGCAGCGCGCACCGGGATACGCGAGGTCGTGACGAGGTTGGCTCTGCGAGTTCGGGCGACGCGCCGTACGCGCTCGTCAGCAGAACCTGAGGAAGATCTTCGACTTCGTCGAAGCATTGCGCGCGCGGACCTGCGGAAGTCCGATGACGGTTTCCAGCCTCCGACAGGCGCTCATGACAGCTTCACCAAGCTTGAGGGCTGCGGCCGGAATGCGACTTGGTGCCAGTCCGTCTCCTTCTGGTAAGCATGCGCAGCCACGTTGAGGCGGCTGCGCTTCCGCAGAAGTGCGGACCGGCAGATCTGCAGCACTTCTGCAGCCGGCAGATCGCGCACTGAACCCGCAGGGAATCGGCAGCGCGGGCCATAATGCCCGCGAGGAGTTCGCGCCAGGTAATCGTGATAGATGTCGTCGTCGGCGAGCACGTCTGGATCCGAGGTCGGTACGCTTTCGCGCCGATCGGCGAAGGCCACGTCCGGCGCCGTCGGTCCGATCAGCACGTCGACCGTCGATCGAAGGCGCGCGCCTGAAGTCCTGGTTGATGAGCTGGCGCACGCGCTGCGCGCTGGCGGGTGGCACGCGCGTCAGTAGCCCGCCGAGAGCACGTGCGTGCCCGACCATGATGCGGCGCGTGACCTCCGCGCCGAAGGCCCTCGCCACGCCGCGACACGCTTTGTACAGGTCCATCAGGTCATGGGTTCAGCGCAGCAATCCAGCCGCCAGCGCGCCGTCCAGCGCGCGGGTTCAACGAACATCTAACCAGCGCCACCACGTCAGCATTGTTCGAGCACCGAGCAGCAGCGGATATTTAAACCATCCCACCGGCGTCGCGCCGGCTTCTCATACACCATACGGCGCATCACGGATCAGTTCTCGGCGTTATCCAGGCCTTGTCCCGAAGAATTCGCCGATGACCGATCGCTGAGCTGAGCGGCGCGTTCGCGTCCCGACATAGTCCGGGCTTTGATGTCGACGCTGGTGAGTCCACACAGATCAAACGCCAGCAGCGCCCAGCACCATGGCGCCATCCGCGGCAAACAGCAGATCAGCCCCGCCTGGTCCGAGGACGGGCGAGCGATCATTCCATGCGCCAGAACGCTGTGGCCATCAGCAACCTGTAAAC
>ERZ1370068.2334-contig-149_pt1 | contig 64410 bp, 92 predicted proteins | sample MGYA00561227_ERZ1370068 | MGnify/ENA primary metagenome ERZ1370068 (study PRJEB38410, sample SAMEA6850437) | metagenome | study: Metagenomic assessment of the ecological functions of the soil: analysis of the soil microbiota associated with the... | reverse complement strand
TTATCCCATCCGCCCTGCGCCCTGCACGAGTCCCGTTACCTACACGAGCTGGTCGGCAACCATGCCTTTGCGCGGTAGTGGGTGCGGATGCGGATAGGCAACATGGAAACCACTCCGCTAGTTAGCTAACGATCGCGCGGCCGCGATCGGAAAATTACACTATGGACAGCGACTTCAAACGCTTCGATGGCGCTTCGATGCCTTTAGCAAGGGCTCAGGGTCTATTTGAAGATCAACAGTACCAATCCAGACTCAAGTTCCATTACCAGATCAAATTAACCAACAATACTGGCATCCCAATCGGCGCTGCTTACGGCAACAACGCGACGGCGATCATTACTGTGCCCTGGTATGTCGGCCTTCTTGCGGCGGCGTCCCCTGCAGTAGTCAAATCGGCTCGCTGGGCGATCCTGCCTCGTTCAAGGGGGCTGAAACAGCGAAGTGTGTGGCCTGGTTATCACGACCGTGACGACGCGATACGATATCGATGACGACATTATTGGTGAGCGGAAGTAGGCGACCCTGGCGCAGTATTGCGAACGGCAACAGCTGCGCGCGGATAACTGCCAAGGCTCCACGTTGCCGTCGACGGCGCACCGAAGCGCCTCAAGATCGCGGGCTTCGCCGATTTGCGAGACACGCCGCGCGCATCCGTCTCAACTTCCACTTCCGCCTGGCGGTATACTGGACGGTTGGAATGCCAACTCGCAACAGCTTTTCCATGCGGGCTTTGTCTTCCCGCGCGGCGACGTCGGTTAACTTCGGCTCGGAACATTCAAAACGATTTATGACGCTGCCGGTCTTGTCGGCGCCGGCAAGAAAGCGACTGCGGTCGGCGGCTATGTTTTCGATGGTGCCACGCCGGGAGCCGGATATGGGGTGCAGATTGTTACCAAGAGAAGTGACGCCTGTAATGGTCGACACAAAATTGGTCGCCCAAAGCCAGGTGGACTCAAACGGCTTCTACTACATCTGGCGCTCTACTTAAATCAGCCTGAGGCAGCACAGCCGAGCCTGCCTTCAGGTGCTCAATACGCGGGTCCAGCTCTGCAATAGCTCGACCCAGATTGGCTTGAAGCAACGGACGACAGTTGCGCGAATTAGAGTGCTAAAGTCGATTTCAATCCATAGAGACTTGCGAAGGTATAGATTATGCTCATTATCTCGGGGCTCTCAGCCCCCGAGAGTTCGCAGGAATTTTTCGACCGATGAAATTAGAAATTAGGACAGCCTCGGCACTGAGCTCGCTGTCAGATAACTTGACACGAATCGAAGGGGGTGTCGGTCCAAGGCAGCGTCATTAGTGTGGAAGACCTGCGGCAGCCTAAAATCTGTAGAGGATAGGGTGCGGCCGGATGATGAAATAGCTGACGCCCGAAGTCGCCCAGGAACAGCCGTCGGATCGGCCAGTGGATGGGAAGCGATTGACCGGCAAGCGAACTGGGTTTCTGAGACGAGCGGGCGGTGGCGATGGAAATGATCTACCGATATGCGGGGGTGAGTCAGGCGGAGATCGGTAGGATGTTTGAAGGATTGGATTACACTGCGGTGAGCCGGGAGCGCACGAGGTTACGGCGACGGATTGAAGAAGAACCCGCGCTGAGCCAGGCCGTAAAAGGGATTGAGGTGATTAGAGGGCATTTCTATTGAGGTCGAAGCTTATATCTTCGTTCGATCTCCTCCACGTACCCACTCTGGACTACCTTCTGAAGGATGCGTTGATCGAGAAGATCCTCGACATTAAATTTCGCTATTTTGGGATCGCGCAGAGCGATGATCTCCTGGACAGTTTTCAAGCCCTTTACGGTAACAAAAGTATAAGACGTCAGATCCTCCAGAAGACTTTTTGTATCCTATCTCGGCGAGCGCCCTGTCCGCCTTGATATGTCTCTGAAGAACCGCGAGGCCCCTTTCTTTCTGAGCGCGCATAATTACGCTGGCCTCGATAAGCGCCTTGATAAAGTTCTCTACCACCTGCGGATTCTTTTGGATAAACGACTCCGCGCTCATGAAAGGGCTGGAAGGAAACGCGATCTTGCTTAAATCGAATAGCACCTTGATTCCCAGCCCCTGAAGCCTCACGGACTGCAATTTATCCAACGCCGCCGCGTCGATAATTCCTGTTGCCAGAGATTGGGCAATCACCGTGCTGTCGCCTATGGCCTGAATATTGATATTGTCCCTTTGAGGGTCCAGCCCCATCTCCCGCAGCGACAACATGGTAAGACTCCAGAGCAGACCGCTAAAGTCCTGAACCCCGATTTTTTTGCCTCTCAAGTCGCGGGGATTGGTAATCGACGGCGATACCAGAAAATCGTAGGACGCCCTTTCAGCGAAAAGCGAGAAGAGAATTTTGAGCTTCGCCCCTTGCGCGGCAGCCGTAAGCATACTGGAAGCGCTTCCCCGGACAAACTGCACCTCATTCGAGACCAGGGCCGTCACTTGTAGAGGCGCGCTACGCACCGTTATAAGCTCCGCCTCTAATCCATGCTTGGTAAAGACCCCTTCCTCTTTGGCGAGCCAGACAGGAGTTCCTGATGCAGACACACCGGAATAAGCAATTTTAATTGGCTCAGCCCTGACCGGCGAGGCAAACAGGGCCACAGCCAGAATTATCCAGAGTTTTTTAGCAAACATGCTGATTTTCCTCCCTCCCGAATCTGAGTTCACCACCAAGACGCAGCGTTCAATCGGCCATGCAGGTCTTCGGTCGGAGTTACTTTCTCGTTCTGCACTCCAACCAGACTTGTTTTGCGCATTTTGTGACCCGAACCAAAGATCATTTCGAGGCGTGTTCGGAGAATTCTCGCAACGCGAAGCTTCCGCTTGATCTTTCCATCAACTGAACCGTGAACATTTGATGACGACCTTGGTAGTCGAACACAATTCATAATTTCTGCTCACAACCGTTTCAGCAGACCGATGACGCTTGATCCCAGGATTCTCGAGTCTTAGCAAATAAGCGGAGCTTTAAATCACCAGAGAGCCTCTGGCGAAATCCTGGAGAGCAGGAAAACGCCGATCGCGATGATGAAGAATCTACAAATCGGTAGAGAACCGAGGCCCGGATGAAATAACTAAAACCGAGACCGAACCGGCGGCAGAAGTTGCCGCCTTCGGCGTTGACTTCGATCGCTAAGTTAGTAGTCGGTTTTGACGCCCGAGGCTGCCGGAGCCGCCATGAATAAGATTGTCGCTGGTGACGCCGTTGCGGCGGAAGGTTTCATAACCACGTAGCCTTCCAAACGCGTATAAAATTCGATTCTCGTAATAAATCGAGCTGAAAGCGCGATTGGCAAGGCATCAATGTGTTCCGGGTCAGAAATAGCCGCTGTGGCTTTGCTTTTGGAAATCGAGCAGGCGGAAGCGATGGCCGATAACGATCCGGGGCGCGAGATAAAGCGGCGTGGTGAGAGACGAGCTGCAATTCATTGGCGTGGTTGCTGTCCGAGAAACTCTTACATAGCTATAGTTGCCGTAAAAGCGAAAATCGTTCCGTCACGGGGTGCGACAGGTAGAGCCCAACGACGGTCATCCAGTCACGATTTTCAATCAGTTCTGCGGTGTCGCTTCAGCACTTCACGCGTCAGGGTTTGCCGGCGGTGCCGCCGAAGAGTTTGGCATCGACGCGCAGGTGACCGGTGGGAAAGTTCGAAGTGTGGCCGTCACCGAGTTGTGTGAAGCCGATGCCCGCTCCGGCCCCGATTGTGTCGGTCAGGCGGGAACAAACCTTGAAAAGAAGATCTTCCGCCCGCTTGTCTCGGCTCGGATCGCTGGCGTCGGTGTGCCGGTAACTCAGCCCATATTTTAATTTTCAAGCGAAAAATTACCGCTGAGAGAATAGCGATTCGAAGCGATTCTTGTCGCTATGACGCGCCTCGACCGAAGGACCTCGTTTCCCCGTCGATAGCGTCGCTCAACTTCGCCAATTCCCGTTCTTGCCGCGCATTGGCGGGCTTCAATGCTTTGAGGTTTTCCGCTTGCAGGTCGTCGACCGATTGCGCCGAAATGAGTCATAAATCACAGAAATTTTTGTTTTAACGCGACTTTCGACGGAGAATTGCGATTGGCACGAATTCAACAGCCGGGAAGTAGCATGTAGTCTTCTGGACGAGAGCTAAATAACCGGCATTCGTGAATTCCCAGGATTGAATGGCGGCGGGGTTCGATATCGTCGTCTTACTGCACTTTTCCGGCATGCCCAAAGTTCTTGGCTGTAGCCGATCACGCAATGGGCGACATCAGTGCTTGATAGACGAGCATATAAATAAAAGCCGAGCAGATTACGCCGGACTTTAGACCGGGCTCGGTAAAGACGGCCTTCTGTTTTTTGAACATGATCAGCACGATTAGAAGCGCCAACGGCATCACCAGCGAAGTCAGAGGGCCGACGATGTAATTATGGCCGAAGACGCCAGGACAACGCCGGGCAGAAACACGAAAGCATAAAAGATCGATAAACGGGATGATGAAATCAATGCCGACAAAAAACGCAGGAAAGTCGCGAGCCTTTCCAGACAAGGTGGCCATGCCGCTTCAATCCCCGATCATGCCGCGCGCCCAGCGCTTGCGTTGGCGATAAAAGCCCATGAATGTTTGCGGCGCGCTTGTGAATCCGATTGCGGACGGCTCGAGCCGATACGCCAGCCGCTGCTGATCAGTGACCAGGTGAACGATATCTTCGCCGATGACCGAAGGCCATCCTTGATGCGACTTGACCACCTTGGTCTGAAGGCGCTGAAAGCTCCCTGCGCCACGAGGGTTCCCTGGTAAAGCGATCACTGCTTGTCTTTGCCGACGCGATCCCGGTGAAATAGTCCCATTCCTGGAGCCGGGTCATGAACGTCCGATCGTGAATTCTTGACGAGCACGCAACCAGCAATCGCCGCCGTGTCCTCTGATCGGTCAGAAAGCGCGCGATGATGCGCCGCAAAGCTTGTAGGTGAAAGAACCGTCGGCGTCGATGCAGACCGACAATATCCCTGCGTGAGCATGTTTCGAGGCCTTCAGCTTCAGCGCGCGGGCTTTACCGCCGTGGTTCGTCTGAACGATCTTCAAACTTGGCATGTTGTAGGAACGAAGAACTCTAACGGTATTATCCATCGAGCCGTCGTCGACGATGTAACGATCTCGATGGGCCCCGGGTAGTCCTGATTTTTGATGCCGCGAATGGTGTCGGCGATGTTCTCCTCTTCATTGTACGCGGCCACTGGGAGACTGATCTTCGGAAGGTCAAGTCGAGTCGAAGATTCGGTGGGTGATCCAGGACCACGCTGGCGATGATATGCACGTTCAAGAACCCGGGTAGAAGCGCGATGAAGAAAATAATCAGAACCGCCGGGAAATACCCGGTTATCTGGGCGAGAGTCGCCGAGCCAGTTTTGCGCCAGCAACCACGACGCGTAAAGCCAAACACAAGAAAGGAGTCGTCGAGATTAAAAACTTGCCTTTGACCGGGATGTAATACTTTACGTTTGTCGAAACCAGAGCGGGACGGCATCCCCTGCGGTTTTATCAGTCGATGACCTCGGGAATTTGCGGTTCCTCTGCGGACGATTTCAATCGCTGGATGAGTGGCCGGGTTTCGGGCCTGTTGAGGCGTTGGCCGTCGCTGGATTGGTTGCTTCCATTTTGTTTGAACCTTTATGAATAGAGAAACGGCGCGCCCTTCAATCGCGCTGGAATGGTGCATCTGAGCAACCAGCGTACCAGGACGGAAAAGTGTGGGCTGAGTAGCGTGCGGGAATTCTTGGTTGAATCTAAGTAAAGAATGTTTGACGCGCTGCCAACGCTGACAATTCGCGCCGCTTCTGTGACAATGGCTCCGGCGGCGCAAGTTGTCGGTCTTTCCGCTTTGCTGCCGTTGGCAGAGAGCAAACGGTCCGAAATAAGCGCCCCGCTCAAACAGTGAGTCAGGAAAATTTGGCGCCGGATGAATCGATGTCGCGCGCTGGCAGATTCACGTTCCGTAACGCGTTTTTGCGCCCATTGCGGTTGCATTTGCTCGTGGGTTTATGGGAAAGGTTAGAAAACTTCCCATGGGAGGCGCGCAATGATTCTTGAGATGAGAACCCTACGTGTTGAAACCGGAATGACCCAGAACTTCGTGGGCGCTTCGCCGAAGGGCTGATCGGCGCGGCTGCAATTTTCTAAGCTGCTTGGACTCTGGCTGTCGGAAGTCGGCGGCCTCAATCGGGTGGTGCATGTTTGGCCGTACGACAGTTTCGGAAGAGCGCGAGCGCATCGCCGGCGAAGCCAGAAAAACCGGCAAGTGGCCGCCGAAGACGCAAGAATTTATTATCACCCAGGAAAACAAGATCATCCAGCCGGCGCCTTTTTTCACCGCCGCTGCCCGCAGCGCAAGCTCGGCGAGCTTTACGAGTTCCGCACTTATGCTTATCAACCCGGCGCCATGCCGACGGTGCTGGAACGCTGGAGCAAGGTGATAGCAGCGCGCACCAAAGTCTCGCCGTTGGTTTTTGCCGGTTCGACTTTGATCGGTCCGCTCAATCAATATATTCACGTTTGGGCTTATAAAGATGCGTGGAGAACGCGAGCAGTTGCGCGCCGAAGCGAGCAAGACGGTGCAGGGATGGCCGCCGCCCACCAGGGAACTTCTTGTCATGCAGGAAAATATGCGTATTGATCCTCGCGCCTTGCGCACCGTTCAAATGATTGCGAACGGCTAACGGTCAGCGCAATTTCACCGCCGGCCGCGGCCAGGGGTTGTGACGCCAATCGAGAGAGGGAGAGCTTCGGCGAGCCTCCCTCTCCGTTTATTGAAGATGAATAGAACTTTGTCCGGAAGCTCTATGCCGCGAAGAAGATGATTCTTTTCTGCCACGCCATGAACGCCCATGCTTTATAAATCGCTCCTTCGTCCGCTGTTGTTTCAGAAAGATCCCGAATCCAGCCACGAAATGATTTTGCGTCTCGCTGGCGCGCTTGGAATTTCTTTCCGGCGTGCTCGAAGAATTCTACAAGCTCGAAGACGAGCGACTCATCGTTAAAGTCGGTCCTTCGACTTTTCTCAATCCCGTCGGGCTCGCCGCCGGCTTCGACAAGAACGCGCTGGCGCCGAAAACGCTCTCGTCGTTCGGCTTCGGATTCATGGAAGTGGGCGCTATTACCGCGCAAAGCCCAGCCGGGCAATCCCAAGCCGCGGCTCTACCGCTTGCCGGAGGATGACGCGTTGATCAACCGCCTCGGCTTCAACAACGAAGGCGCCGCTGCGATCGCAAGCAAACTCGAGCGATTGCGCGCGCGCGGCGGCTGGCCAAAGTTCCGCTGGGCCTGAATCTCGGCCGCACCAAGATCGTTGAGACGAAAGACGCCGTCGCGGACTTTCTCGCATGCTTCGACCCGCTTTTCCCGCACGGCGATTTTTTACCTTGAACGTGAGCTCGCCGAACACGCCCCTATCTGCGCGAGCTGCAGGAGAAATCGCTTTTGCGTGACTTGTTGTCTGCCGTGCAGGAGAGAAATCGCGAGCATGCGGCGCGCGCGAAAATAGATCCCAAACCGGTCTTCGTCAAGATCGCTCCCGACATGGAGTTTGCCCAAGTCGACGAAATTATCGAAGTGGTCGAATCCGTCAAACGCACCGGGCATCGTCGCCAGCAACGCGACGGCGTTTATGCGCGACGATCTAAAATCGCGCCACGGCCGCGAGCCGGGAGGCCTAAGTGGCCGACCGATCACCTCGATGGTGACGGCGTTCATCGCTCACATCTGCAAGATCACCGGCGGTAGGCTGCCGATTATCGGCGTGGGTGGCATTTTCATGCGCAGGACGCTTACGACAAGATCCGCGCCGGCGCCAACGCCGTGCAGATCTATACCGGCTGGATTTATGAAGGACCCGGGCGGTCAAACGGATCAACCAGGGCCTACTTAAACTGCTCGAGCGCGACGGCTACAAAGCATATAACCGACGCAGTGGGCGCGGCGGTCAAGGCCTAATTTCGCGCGCGGTCTCTTCCTACCAACGCGTCGCTTGAAAGGCCCCAGGGTTTTGGCTAACGTCCAGCGATGGCGAAATCATTCAGCATCGAAGTCGCTAAAGATTGTTTCGACTTTGCCTCGGCGCATTTCCTGATCTTTGCCAACGGCCAAAGAGAAGCGCTGCATGGACACAACTATCAAGTGTCGGTCGTCATGGAAGGCGAGCTCGATCGCGCCGGCGTGGTGCTCGACTTCATATCTTTCAAGCCGGTTGTCAAACGCATCTGTGATGCCCTGGATCACCGCACGTTGATTCAAACAGGGAGTCCGGCGATCGACGTTCGCGAACGCGCCCACGAAGTGGAAGTGCGCTACAAAAAGCAGAAAATTATTTTGCCTCGGCAGGACGTCATTCCCTATTGCCGCTGGCAAATACCAGCACCGAACTGTTGGCCGAGCATGTCGCCGATCAGATCCGGAAAAAGTCCGGCGAATGTTTCCTCAGACGAAAATCAGATACTTAAAAAGTCGGCGTGGAAGAGGCGCGCGGCCAGCGCGGCTTTTACCGCGGCGAGTTTTAGCGGCGCGCTAACGACACTGTTCGAGAGCCCAACGCGCGATCTCATCGTGGCGGGCGAACCAAACGTCAGGAAAGCCTTTCATGTAGCGCAGCAGCTCGTGCAGCATCGCCGACATCAGCGGCCGCCCGCCGAAGTGCGCGTGCACGGTCAGATTTACCAGCGACGGCGATTCGTGTTGGTAAAGATAGTCGAAGGTGTCTTTGTAGACGTTGAAAAAATCGCGCGGGCTCGATCGCAACGTACGGTTGTCCGTGAAGTCGCTGTGCGCGATCGCGACCAGTTGGCCCTTGGCGGTTTCGAGCACGTAGGGCAGATCGGTGTCGTTATAGTCGCCGTGCCAGAGAAATCCTTCTTGGGCGAGCAGTTCAGCGGTGTGCTCGGTCGGCGCCGCCACCGGACTGAACCAGCCGAGCGGAGGCGTGCCGACGGTTTTTCAATGATTCGTTTGCACCGCCGGATCACCTCTCTTCTCTTCGTCGAGCGAGAGATAGGGCAGGATCAAATCCTGAGTGTACGAGTGGCCGGCGATTTCATGGCCGCGCTCGTGTAACTGTTGCACCGCTTGCGGAAATAATTCCGCGCCTTTGGCATTGAGACAAATGGTCGCTTTGATGTCGACGTCATCGAAGATGCGCATGAAGCGCCAGATGCCGGTTTTGCCGCCGTACTGTGACCAGGAGATGCCCAAGAGATCGGCGGTGCCGGGCTTCAACGACGTCGTCATCGGCGAGTAGGGCGGCGCTTTCCCTCCGACCAAACCTCGAACATCACGGTCACCATAACGGCGAGTTTTTTGAGCCGGCCAGCTAGAAACGATTTTCTCCATCAATCGACCCCGAAGATATAAATGCTCGGTCCGTTCAAGGGTAAAGCCGCGCCGCCAAAGTGTCGACAACTCTGTCGAGGATCGGCAGCGGGAATTTCCACATCCGCTCCGGCGGCATTCTCGCGCATCTGTTCGGCATTGCGCGCGCCAGGAATTACGACGCTAACCGCGGGCGGGCGATGACAAAAGGCGATCGCCGCTTGACCGAGCGATTTTATCGGACCGTGCACGAGGAAGCGCAGTTGATCCGCTTTGGCCAATTCCTTCTGGAACGGCTCGCCTTTGAAGCTGCGCGCCCGGACATCTTCGCCTTGAAATCGCGATTCGTCGGCCGCGCTCATTTTGCCGGTCAGAATGCCGCGCCTTAACGGTATGCGCGCGATGATGCCGACGTTGGACTCCGCGGCGAAAGGGAAGATGTTCTCTCGCGGCTCCTGGGCGAGCAGATTGTATTCCACCTGGATGGTTTCGGCACGGCCGTCTTTGACGGCGGCGACACCTTCTTCCATGGTATTGATCGAAACGCCGTAGTGGCGGATTTTGCCGGCTTGCTTGGCGCGTTGAAGCACATTCCAAACTTCGCCGCGCTCGATCACGTCAATGGTCGGATTATGCAGTTGGTAGAGATCGATGTAGTCGGTTTGCAGTCGCTGCAGGCTCTCGTCCATTACGCGGCTGATGTAATCGGGATCAAAGATCCGCTTGCCACGGTTGGGTCCGACCATCACGTTGCCGGCCCTTGGTGGCGATGATGACCTTTATCGCGTTTTCCTTTCAGCGCGTTCCCTAGCAATGTTTCCGCATAGCCTGCGCCGTACGCATCCGAGGCGTGTCGATAAAAATTGACACCTAGGTCAGGGCTGCGTCGATCGCGCTCAACGATTCGGAATCTTTCATCGGGCCGAAGTGGCCGGCGTGAACCATGGTGCCGAGACCGACAGCGCTTATGCGTAAACCGGTTTTGCCGAGTGTTCGATATTTCATAGCCTCCACAGTAAGCCAGCGCGCCACATTGCCGCAAGCGGCGAGCGGCGAAATCGGCGAATTTTGACTCGCAGCAAATCGTGCGATGATTAAAGCGAAGCTTGCATTGACAACCCAGGCGCAATTCCCTACATTTTAGTCGCCACTCTACCCTGACGTGAGCGGGCGTAATTCAGTGGTAGAATGCCAGCTTCCCAAGCTGGACGTCGCCGGTTCGACCCCGGTCGCCCGCTCCAAAATTCTTGCTAAATCTATCACGCCGCGGTTCACCGCGTCCTGGCAATTGAGGGGGAAGTCTCGTTGGCGGCGCTTGCCAGTGCCCGGTCAATCGTTCAAACCCGATCATTCGCGTCTTGGCTGAGTGCTCTTGCGGTCACAGTTGCTCGGTGCTGCCGAGTCTGGTCTGGGTTAAGCGCTGAACTAGGGCAAACAGCATAGCGGTTGACACGCCAAACATCAGCATGCCGTTTGCCCCTTCGAGGGGTACCAATAATCTCCACGAAGGCGAGATGACTTGCCGGAATCACCGAGCGTCGTGTAGTTCAATCCGGAATGATAGACAGCCTCCGCGAATTGGGAAAATTCGCCGCATAAGCTGAACACCATGGCCCACGTGGCTATCGCGACCAAATGTGCTGCGAGTGCGACCAGTGTGGCTCCTGCTACTATCGCTACGTCCTTCCAAAACCGGACGCCGGCGCGGCCAAGCCTCAACTCGTAGCGAACGAAGTAGATCATCGGCATCATGGCTAGCGCTTGGATGATGACCGTGCAGAAGGTTATCGACACCGCTATGCCTAGAGGCAACAGAATAGCTACGCGGTCAGGTGAAGGTTCCATATCGTCCTAGTTCGTCTAACGTCGCTTCGTCCACCCATAACGACACGGAATTATGGTTGCCGCTGTCGAACGGGGTGCAATCAGGGTCTTAGTAAGATCTGCCTCAGTTTCACTCAGCGCGACCACGAGGGCGTCAGTGCGCTTCTTTGCCGGTCGCGCCAGACGTGATTCTTTCAGCGTTACTTCGGCTCCGCTGTCAGCGTCTTTCGGCGGCGAAAACCCGAGCTTCATGTCTGTCTTGCGCTGTGCGCATTGATTTCGAGGAAGCCTGCTTGACGGCGGCGACGAGTGTGCGATAGAGGGCCAGTCTTCCGGCAAGATGAGCGGCGGCCTCTTTATCGAGCGCATCCGTGCCGGCGACGGAGCGTTCAAAAGTATTCAGCGGATCGTCAAGCTCCGGCACCGCCGGTCCAGAGCCACCGGATACATGATTAGCCAACGCTTCCAGCGCCGTCGCCACGGCGTTATCGAGATCGACTGCCGCTGCCCGCATCGCATCCGGGAGACGGGTGGTATCGCGGACTGACGCGCGAGCGAGAGCAGCAAAACGAAAGACGATCTGCGCGTCACCGGTACGTTTCTGGATCTCGTCAACGTTGCAAGTCTGCCCGACTCGAACTTGGACGACTCGATGAGCGCTCTGAATGCTCCTCGTACTTTCTGGGAAATCCGTCGACGCCAGGAATCCACGTCGTCGGCAATCAACTGCCGGCGTCTTATCGCTCGTTCCCGATCGAGCAAGATCCGCCAACAAGCGCAGCATCTCGGCCAGGCGCGCGCGCAGCGCGTCTGGGCTCGAACGGGCCAGAGCAAATGCTCTACAATCCCGAACACGATTAGACCGAAGAAGACGCCGATCAAACGATCGCGGACGACGGTGGCGCTGGTAGCTGGGCCAAAGCCTTGTAGGACGGCTTTGTAGAAATGCGAGGCCGATCTGGTAGCCGCCGTAGGAGATGCGGGAGTGCCGAAGTTCGCCCAGGCGGCGACGGCGGTCCCGGCGCCGAAGACCAGCCAGAAGCCACCGATCGTCTCCATGTTGGGAAACAGGTACACGAGAGCGATCAGACCCATCAGACCGCCGACGGCGGCGCCGCCGAAACGCAGGATCCCTTTCTGGTTGCTGGCGCCGATCGTCGACAGCGCCACCACGAAGCAGGTGATGACCGACGTGTAGATACCCGGATAATCGAAGCCGATGAAGACCATGTAGCAAATGAAGGCTGCCAGCGTGCCCTTGATCGCAAAGCGAACATACTCGGGATTGTCGAATGCATCCGGCAGAAACAGGCTTCGTTTTTCAGCGGGAGCGGCGTCTGAGTGACTGAGCTCCTCAGAGTAGCGAGGCACCGCCAGAGCGATCTGGTCCAGCGTCTGTTCGATGTCCAGCAACGGAAAGGGCGGCAGGGCGTTCTTTTCATCGGCGAGCGCTACCCAGTCGTCTGGCAAGCGAAGCTCGTTGAAGGCGCGCCGCATCCGCTCGCAGCCGTCGGCCGACATTCAGGAGTCGCTCATGAAGACGCGTGATTCCTGCGGGAGATCTGGAAGCGTTTCAGCGCCAGGGCGGAGGTGACCAGGCGATCTGTGAGCGTAATTATTGCGCGAGAGACCCTCATGCCGCTCGTGTGCCCATACAGTGAATGACCGATGCGGTCTTGAGGAGCGCGAGCGGCCGCGACATACCTGCGATCGCAAGAGATCGCAGCGAATCGCGCTCGGGCACCGCCACGCGCTCTCCAGCGAGTCGGCGCAGCGTCTGCGCAACCGTCTCAAGTCGGGTGGCCAGCTCCCGTTGCAGCAGCGATAGAGGATCTCCCCGCGACAATAAGAGTTGCACGCCGACATTAACCGAGAGTCCAAGCGTGACGCACCACCAGAGCCACAGCACAAACTCGGTCAGCACTTCCGGGCTCGGGCGGGTAGAATATCGGGAAGGATCATCACGAGGGCCGCCGGGAGACCGATGGCGGAGCCCAGCGCGCCGATCGTTAGAACGCGCTTGAGGAATAGACCCGCCGAAGAGGAATACGATCAAGAAGCAGAGACGCAGCCACACGATGTCCAATGAAATTTCCCAGGCGAGAAGTGCCAGGCCCAGACCGATGGTGACGCCCACCACACCCAGAATCGATCCGATCAGCGTGGCGGCCGTGTCCTCTTGCGTGATCAGATACATGACGAATCATGACGATTAGCCCGAGGGGAATGTGGTGGGTCAAGATCGGAATGGTCGCGGCGAGACAGGCCAGCGTGAGCCGGAAGGTTGCACCGCCTCTTCCAGGCGTTGGCGCGAGCTCGCGGCGGAGAAATTCGAGGAGGCTGGAAGCGACTCATCGATCGACCGGGCGCCAGGTGCCGCTCACGGTCGCTACCGCGGAAGCACCAATGCGAAAGGAATCATCCGGATTGTCCACTTTGATGCGTATCGGGAAGCGCGCGGCGAGGCGGATCCAGTCAAGCGAGCGCTCGCACTTGCGGCAGGCCATTGACGCTTGTGCCGTTCTCCGGCAGCACCGCCCAACCCAGCCCAACGACAGCTGCCGCGGAAGTGCTTGCCGGGCTGCGACTGCAAGATACAGATCCACCGGCGCCCCCGCAGGAATGTGCCGTAGCTGCGTCTCGCGGAAGTTGGCCACGACGTACCAGGTGCGCGTATCCACCAAGGTGAACACCTCCACGCCGGCCCGGGCGAAGGCGCCGTTTGATATATTCATATTGACCACCAGGCCCGTGAACGGCGCACGTACCGCGCAGTAGCTCAAATCTAATTCCGCCGAATGCACCGCCGCCTCGGCCGCAGCGATTCTGGCATTGATACCCTCGTACTGACCAATACCGTCCTCGGCGCTGGCCCGTTGACTGCGGGCCTGTCGCAGCGCCGCCTCTGTAGCAACGTGTTGAGCGCGCGTGGACGCCAGCGTGGCGACGGCAGCCTGCTTTGCGCGCCCGCGCCTCATTGAGGGCGGCGAGAGCCGATGCCCGCTCGGTCCGGGCTTTCTCCACGTTGTCTGTGGTGACGAATTGCAGCGGTAACAGTGGCTCAACACGCTTCAAATGATCGTCGGCATGCTGGAACTGCGCTTCCAAGCGGGCGATCTCGGCGTCGGCGACAACCGGATCCATCTCGCGGCTGCGTCACCTCAGATGCGGACGCGTTGAGCTGGGCCTCGGCCTTGGACACGCCGGCCACAGCCGTGGCGGCACTGTTCTTCAGGCCATCGACTTCTTTACGGGTCAGGGCGAACGTGGCTCGAGCGCGCTCCAGCGCGATCTTGTAGGGGCGCGGATCGATCAGAAAAAGAAGATCGCCTTCCTTGACCAGCTGGTTGTCGCGTACGTGAAGCTCGACGATGTGACCGTTGACCTGCGGAGCAATTCCGACAAAATTGGCGCGCACCGTCGCATCGTCCGTTTGCGGCCTTATCTCCCACTGGACTAACGTCACAACAACCATAATGGCTGCGGCAGCTACGATTCCGATGCCGAGCACTCGACCGATCATGCGGCGGGCACCCGGATCTGATGCAATGTTATTTTCAGCCATAAAGTTAACCTCTGAACAAAGTCACCCAGAGTACGAGCGTGACGAGAATGCCAAGACTCGAATAGACCAGCGCTGGCGGCCCTACATAAGGATCGAGACCCAGTGCGTATAAACAGCCACCGTCCGAGCAGATGCCGCCACAATCCCGATCGCCGCGCACGAGCATCCAGGACGGAAAGAACGAACCGATGACATTGATCTGTGGTCCCATTATGTTCACCTTTCGCATGTTTCGGAGTTCTGCCGTTCGAGCCGTCGGATCGGAACATTGAACCTCGGAACCTTGAACTACTTGAATCCGCTCTGAAAGAGTCGATTCACTGCCAGGCGCCCCGGTGCTAAACGCGAGCGCCGCCGATGCATTGAGCAGTTGGACCTTGGTGTCCAGCTCGACAAATCGCGCGCGGCTCAGCTCGCGGCGAGCCGCGAGATAGATTCATCGAGCGTCTCGAGACCTCGACGGTACGATTCCAGAGTCGCCTCGTAGGACTTCTGCGAAGCGTCCACCAACGCCGCGGCGACATCGAGCCTGCGCACCGCGAGCCGGACGTCCGTGTATGCCTTCCACACGTCCCGAATAGCCTGGTCGCGGGCGGCTGTTACCTCTGCTTCGGCGGCCCGGCGCTCGGCCTCGGCGAGTTCCACTTTTCTCTGGGTGGCCCCTCCCTCGAAGATGTTCCATTGGATAGCGAGCCCTGCGCCGTAGCTGGGCTCGGCCGCGCTGAACCATCCCGTCGGCTGATTTCCGCCGGTGATTTTGACCCGGCCGGCGAGCGTGTTGACATTGGATACTAGAGAGAGTGTCGGGAAATAGTCTGCGCGGGCGCGGCGCACCTCCGCTTCCTTTCCGCGGAGCGCCGCCACCTTGGCGATCAGGTCCGGCCGTCTCTCGAGGGTCTGGTCGATCACCTTATCGGCGGAGTCCTCCAGCGCGGCAGGCGGAGGCAGGGCGGAGAAGTCGGTGACCTGGATCGGCGTCGTATGGCGGAATACCAATACTCTCCGCCAGCGCCACCTGGGCATCGCGTTCAGTCGCAAGCACGTCCTCCAGATCGAAGGCGGCCTGCGCTTCCTGCTGCCGTGCTAGAGAGACCTCCGGAATAGTCGCCAGTCCATTCCGCAATTGCGCTTCCGCCGACTCGCGGACGGCGCGGGCCGGAATCGACGGCGCTCTGCGCAACGCGCGATCTTTCCCGCGCAGGCTGGTCAGCCCGAGAAATGCGCGCTGGACATTGAAGATGATCTGTTGGTGCTTGCGATTAAAGCCAAGGTTGGCTGCTAACAATCGTTCCTTCGCTGCATCCCAAGGCGTTCCCCGGCGGCCAAAGTCTAGAAGCAGCCAGCGCAGATTGAGCGTGGGAAGAACTTGGTTCAGGTTTGCGCGAAAGAAACCGCTGGGAGCGACATCCTTGGGTGCGGGAAAAGCCTCACTCTGATAACCTCCAAGCGCCGACAGTGTGAGCACTGGGAAGTATTCGCTCTCGACCAATCCAACCCCAATCGCGGCCTGGCGTGCCGCTTCCCACGCGACGCGCGTCTCGGGGTTCACGCGTTCAGCGATGTCGATAAGCTCGACAAGGCTATAGCGTTTCTGCTGGTCGATGGGTGACGGCTCGGCTGATTTGAGCAGGCTCGTATAGCCGCGAAGATCAGGGGCGCTCCAAGGCGCGCTCGGTGTCGGAGACACCTGGCGGCCCAGCCGTTCGGGCATGCCATAGTCGATTTGCGCGGACCCGGCAGGATTCGCCAGAGCTATTCGAGCGGGCAAGGCCAGGAACTAAAAGGAAATAGGCAACCAGGATTGGCGCCGCCCTTGTCGAACGCCGCAGTATTGAGATCAACAATCTTAGCATTCACGGCACTCCTCCAAGCTTTACATGCGCTGATCGCAAAATTATTTCCCGGAATCGCGCAGGATCATATCACACGCGTCGTCCTCGTCCATGCAGAGAATCGCAATGTTATCCTGTAGGTCTTTGAGGCGCTGTAGCACCTTTCGCACTCCACGCGCAGCGTTGCAGTGCTCTTGGCCGACGATTTCCGGCGCGAGGGCGCGAGAGGTCGATTTGAGCGGATCCACCGCCGTAGATTCTCATTTCGGCAATCGACCGCTCCAAAACGATGGTCGTGTCCAGGTTCGCGAAGGTTGTGGCGGTGCCGCCAGAGTTCTTCATCAAATACAGAGCGCGAATTTACAGGTAGCATTCTTGGTCAGAGCTGGAGGAATGATCTTGTTCGAATTCTACCTCGTTCTCGAAAACGTATTCGCGGTGTCCGCGTGCAAATTCAACGAGCAAAAGCGTCCGGCCAAGGTTTTCGGTGACTGAAACGAGGGTGCCTTCCTTCGGCAGCAGGCTACCTGTCTTTGGGGATCGGATACTTCTGGTCAAATTCAATTTTATTCCCGGTCGCATAATAAGCTCCTATAGTTTCACCTGATTCTGACCTTTTTCTTTCCACTTTCTTGGGCCTTGAGAGAGCAACCTTCATGCCTCTCCATATAACTCTCCAAACACTGCACAAAAAGCTCGGTAGTGTGCGTCCCTGAGATAATTTCCTTCACAACTTTGATTCGCATCGCGAGTGCCAATCGGCTGGCATGCTGCCAACCCGTTGGCACCACATCATCGACACGGCCACTTCTATTCGGCGCTCCCAATTCCTCCTCATCTTATGTGTCACGCTAGTTATTCGAAGAAGTGAGTGCATTGATCTGCGGCACAAACGTTGCGATCGCACAATCGCGAAAGTTTGATGCTCACAACAAGTACCACAAGAAAATCCATCAAGGAGACCGGTATGAAATTAAAACGTATAGCCACTGCTGTTCTGGCGACCACGTTGTTTGCAAGTTCGACGGTGGCATTCGCTCAATCGGCGAGTAGTAAAAAGCCCCTCGAAAAAATGACGTGCGAGGAATTTGTAGGCTTAGAGGACAGCTTCAAGCCCCACGCTGTTTCCTGGGCCGTAGCCTATGGTGCAGACGGCAAACCCGAGAGTGCTGGTGTAAACGTCGAGGGAATTCAACGAGTCGTTCCGGTCGTCATCGAGGCATGCCAAAAGACACCGAAGGAATCTTTCTGGCAGAAAGTGAAGGCCGAATTTACGAAGCTTCGGCAAAAGCTGTGATTCACCAAAGCGATGATGAGTAAAAGCCACTGCTAGGCGATTAATTCAGGAACGGCAGAAGGAATATGAAAAACGAAACAACACTGCGGCGCCAGCTATCTGTGAGCGAGGAAACAACAGAAGCAAGCCATCAACCTCTCGGCGCCCTCGAGGAATTGCACCGCCACTGGGCGCTCTTCCTCTCCGTAGGAGTTGCGTTGATGGCGCTCGGAATCGTTGCCACGTTGACCGCCGGTCTGTCCACAATCGCAGCTGTCGACTTCTTCGGCTGGATCCTCGTCATTGCGGGCGCCGGTGTGACGATCCATGCCTTCTGGGCGAAGCGGTGGAGCGGCTTCTTCCTGCAGCTCCTCTCGGGACTGCTGTATCTGGTCGCCGGCTGGATGCTTGCTACGCATCGTGAACTCAGCGCCATCGCTCTCACACTCGTGATCGCCATCTCGTTTGTTGTGCAAGGCGCCTTTCGCATCGGCGCGGCATTGAGCACGCGAATCGACGGCTGGGACGGACTGCTGGTGAGTGGAATTATTACACTTTTGCTCGGGCTGATGATCTGGAACGAATGGCCATTGTCGGGCGTCTGGGTGATCGGACTTTTGTCGGCATCGACATGTTCTTCTACGGCGGCTGGTTCGTCTCATTAGCGCTGGCCGTGCGAACGCTGGAGCAGGGCTCAGGACACCGATCGTTCAGCCGAAATAACTAAATAGAGAATCAGACAGAAAGGAAATTTGCAGAGATATGAGCAAGAAAAATGTAGCGGAGCTGCTCGTCGAAACCCTGGTACGCGCCGGAGTAGAGCGAATCTACGGAGTCCCCGGCGACTCGCTCAACGGGATCACCGACTCGATCCGCAGGCGAGAGCAACCTCACTGGATTCACCTGAGACACGAGGAAACCGCGGCGTTTGCCGCCGGCGCGGAAGCGCATCTCACGGGACGCTTAGCGGTCTGCGCCGGCAGTTGCGGTCCCGGTAACCTACATTTGATCAATGGTCTCTACGACTGTCAGCGCAGCCGTGTTCCCGTCCTCGCCATTGCCGCGCAGGTTCCCAGCAACGAAATTGGCAGCGGCTATTTTCAGGAAACCCACCCGGAACATCTCTTCGCGCAGTGCAGCCATTACTGTGAACTGGTTTCGCAGCCCGAGCAGATGCCTCGAGTTTTGGAGATTGCCATGCAGACCGCGCTCGCGCGGCGCGGCGTGTCGGTCATCGCCTCTGCCCGGAGATGTCGCGTTGCGCGACGCCGTTGAACAAGAGCCCCGTCTCCATTTTCCCGAGCCGAAACCAAGGGTGTGTCCTTCCGATGACGAAATCACGGCGTTGGCGAAGATTCTCAATCAGTCGAAGAAGATCACGATCCTTGGCGGAGCGGGCTGCGCCGGAGCGCATGCGGAGTTGATCGAAATGGCGGGCAAGCTCAACGCCCCGATCGTGCATGCAATGCGCGGGAAAGAGTTCATCGAGTACGACAACCCGTTCGACGTGGGCATGACCGGTCTGCTCGGATTTTCTTCCGGCTATCACGCGATGATGAACTGCGACCTTTTGATGATGATCGGGACGGACTTTCCTTACCAGCAATTCTTTCCCGAAGGATGCGACCATCGTCCAGATTGACCTTCGTGGAGAACAGCTCGGCCGACGCACAAAGGTCGACTACGGTTTTGTGGGGGATACGAAGGCGACACTGCAAGCGCTCCTGCCAAAGCTGGAACAAAACAGGAACGACGATCACCTGAAGGCTTCGCGTCGAACATTATCAGAAGGCACGCAAAGGTCTCGATGAACTCGCCGCCGGCGAAGGAAACAGAAAGCCGATCCACCCTCAATATGTCGTCAGAGTTCTCGATGAGCTTGCGGCGAAAGACGCGATTTTCACCTGCGACGTGGGCACCCCGACGATCTGGGCGGCGCGGTATCTGACGATGAACGGCCAACGGCGACTGCTGGGCTCCTTCAACCATGGATCCATGGCGAATGCCCTGCCGCAAGCCATCGGCGCGCAGGTCAGTTATCCCGGACGGCAAGTGGTCTCATTGTCGGGTGATGGCGGTCTCGCCATGGGCATGGGCGATTTGCTGTCGCTTCGGCAGCTGGAGTTGCCGGTCAAGATCATTGTCTTCAAGAACGACTCGCTGGCTTTTGTCGAACTCGGAAATGAAGGCTGCCGGCTTCCTCGACTTCGGCACCGACTTTGCACAACCCGGACTTCGCGAAAATGGCCGAGGCAGCGGGACTCCTGGGATTGACGGCCGATACGCCGGATCAGGTGCGTCCGATGCTGACGCAGGCGCTCCAGCATGATGGGCCGGCGTTGATCGAAGTCGCCGTCTCCCGGCAGGAACTCTCGATGCCGCCGACGATCACGCTCGAGCAGATGAAGGGCTTCAGTGTCTTCATGCTCAAAGCGGTGCTCAACGGTCGCGGCGATGAGATCATCGATCTGGCAAGGACCAATCTCTTCCGCTAAGTCGGCGCAGACATACTTTTAGCGAACGGGAGACGGAAAGAAAATGGAGTTGACCACCCCGAGGCTTAACGCTGGCAAATCCGAAGGCAAGCGATGGCACGTCGTCATCGTTGGCGGCGGGTTTGGTGGCCTCCGTGCCGCGCAGGCGCTCCAAATCAGCGCCCGTCGATGTGACGCTGATTGACCGGCGGAACTATCACCTCTTTCAACCGCTGCTGTATCAAGTCGCGACCGGTTCTCTGTCGCCCGGAGAAATTGCAGCCCGCTGCGCAGCGTGTTCAGCCGCCAGAAAAATACGCGCGTGCTTCTGGGTGAGGTTGTCGATCTCGATCCGGTTTCCAAGCGCGTAGTGCTCGCCGATGGCGCCAGCATCGAGTACGACTCGCTGATCGTCGCCGCAGGTTCGCAGACCTTTTACTACGGGCACGATGCGTGGCGCGAGTGGGCCCCAGGGATGAAAAGCATCGAAGAGGCGACCAACATCCGGCACAAGATTCTCTACGCCTTCGAAGTGGCCGAGCGGTTAAGCGATCCCCTTCAGCGGCGCGCATGGCTGACGTTTGTCATTGTGGGCGCCGGCGCCACGGGCGTAGAGCTCGCCGGAGCCATCGGCGAGATTGCAGCGGCAGACGCTCAAGAACGATTTCCGCTCCATTCGTCCGGAAGAAGCCCAAATCATTGTCGTGGACGGAGCGCCGCGAGTTCTCGCGGCATTCCCGGAGGATCTCTCAGAGAAGGCTATCAATTCGCTGGGCAAGCTCGGCGTCGAGGTTAAGACCGGTGTCATGGTCAAGGATGTAGATCAACAAGGTGTGACGATCGAGACGCACAATGGCACCCAACGGTTGAATGCGAGAACAGTTCTTTGGGCTGGGGGCGTCACAGTGTCCCCGCTGGGACGCACAGTTGCAAAACGCATGAATGCCGAAACGGACAGGGGCGGACGAATCAAGGTGAACCCCGATCTGACAGTATTCCGAATCATCCGGACATCTACGTGATTGGCGACTTGGCGCTGTTACGAAGGCGCCAACGGAAAGCCATTAGCGGGCGTCGCGCAGGTGGCGATGCAGCAAGGCACCTACGTCGCGAAGGAGATCGTGCGCAAACTACAACGTGAAACGGAAATCAAACCCTTCAAGTATTTCGATAAGCGGAGACATGGCCGTCATCGGCCGATGGTCTGCGGTGGCGAATATCTTCGGCGCCCATATTTCGGGTTTTTTCGCGTGGATCATCTGGGCGTTCATTCATCTTGATGTATCTCGTTCAGTTCCAGAGTCGCATTCTGGTTTTTATCCAGTGGGCGATCCAGGACCTGACGTTCAACCGTGGAGCGCGACTGATCACTGGTCCCGCGGCTACTGATTTCAATTTCAATAAGGAGATTGCTTCATCTCATAAGGACACGCGTGCCGCTTAGAACGGATCGCCAGGCGAGGCTTTGGAGAGCCAGTGAAGATGCGAAGCGAGAAGCGCAAGAAACTGAAGTCTGGTGCGCTGCCCAGTTCAATAGCGTTACTCACTTACTTTTCTTCTCCGGCGAGCGACGTGTTTGCCGCATCTGGAGATGATTCTCTCACTCGAACAAATATTTTTGCTCCACTCTCTACAGCACCGGCCCAAGTCCGGTCTATTACTGCTGGCAGCGGCTATCTCACCTGCGGCGGATTACTGGCGGCTCGGGGCGATTTTTGGATTGATCTTTCTTGTCGTATTTATGCTAAGCTCAGTGCCCTTTGGTCTTGTTCCTACGGGGTTAATCGGGAGACATTCAAAGAACATGGCGGAAGCGAAAGATCATGAGTGATCGAGTCGAGCGGGTGATCTCGCCGGTTGTGGTACATTCCGCGCGGACGGCGGTGGCGGCTGTAGCGTCGTTGGTAGCAGCGGGATTGTTCCAGCTGCCAGAAGCGTACTGGGCACCAATTACGACCCTGGTGATTACGCAGTCATCCCTGGGTGCAGCGCTGGCTGTTTCCTGGCAGCGTTTCGTCGGGACGATACTTGGAGCCGCAGTTGGCGCGATTGTGGCGAGTCACTTCGGGCCGCACGTGCTGGTATTCGGTGGTAGCGTCTTTATCCTGGGACTCCTTCGCACCGTGGCGCGCTTGGATCTTAACGCATATCGGTTCGCGGGAGTTACGCTGGCGATTGTTCTGCTGGTGCCGCGGGCGGGCCCGGCATGGCAAATCGCCTTTCATCGGTTCGCCGAAGTGTCCATTGGAATTGGGGTAGCGCTGATATTAGCGATGGTGTGGCCGGAGCGGGAAGCCACATTATAACGGGCTTCAGCCTCTTTACGCTGAAGAAGGTGGTGCTCAGCGGGCGCGGCGACGAGATCATCGGGCAAGAACCAAATAACATAGACTCTGCCAAGTCACGACCATATGACCGCGGCACTGCGAAAGTTCATCATAAGAAGGTCTTTCGGCAATTATTTTTATGGCTTCCCGACAAAAGAGGCTTTACGCCTGAAAATCATCATGTTTGTTGATCAACGAGCTTCGATTTCAGTCGTGGCACCGTCGTTGCTGATCTAAACGAGACAAGCAAAGGGAGAACACAAGATGGAACTTATCGACCGATTATTTTTTCCCGCTGTACTTATAGCAGGAATACTTCTGTGGGCTTTTGCTGCCTACGACAAGAAGCTTCGCCCAGGAACGGATTTACGCAAACGCTGAGAGCGAAACAAAGAAAAACCGTGATCGGAGAAACCGACGTGCGACAAAGCAGATTGTTATAAAAATCGCGCGAGTATCATCCCTGCTACTGTCAGGATAACACCGAAAAGCCAATGACAGAGCAGGATGAGATAGACGCTACTGCCCCTGACGGTTTTCAACCTCACCCCGCAGCTTAGCCGGTAAAAAGAACACCTAGGTGCTCGTCGCGGTGATGATGAGCGCCAAACCGAAGCGACTCAGCCAGTGACACGTCAGTAGCATGAACGCGGGATGCACCGATGTTTGCTTTGCGGTCAACCTTTTCGTCTTTCATCCACAATCTCAGCCGACTCTTCACTCCACCAGATACTGCTCCACGTTGGAGATGGCTGCCGCCCTGGTTCAATTTGGGTCGTAGCAAGGCAAGCTAGCAACCTCGCCAGCTGATTGGCACTCACGAATTAATCCAAGCTCGCGCAGATATCGGGCCGAACAATTCCAAGCTTTTTCAAGCGGAACTGGAGCGTCGAGCGATTTATTCCGAGGCGCGCCGCCGCCCCGCGTGCACCAGCGAGAACCCACCGGGTCTCTTTGAGGATTGCCAGAATGTGCGCGCGTTCGGCTGCTTCCAGAGTTTGGTCCTTTGCCATTATCTCGGCGAGGTGCGGTGCGGTTATCAAGATCTTGGAGCGGAATCTGCAGCACGGGTCCGTGAGAAAGAATCACTGCGCGCTCGATTAGATTCTGTAGCTCGCGGATGTTTCCCGGCCACGGGTATCGTGTTAAGGCCGCCATTGTTTCGGCGGGGATCGTTTCAATGGTCCGGTTCATCCGCCGGGCAAAACGCTGAGCAAAATGATTTACCAGCAATGGGATGTCTTCCGAACGTTCCCGCAAGGCTGGAACGTAAATAGGAAAAACATTCAGCCGGTAAAACAGGTCTTCGCGAAATTTTCGCTGCTCAACCATCTTTCGGAGTTCGCGATTGGTGGCCGCGATCAGGCGTGCATCGGTTCGCAGCGTGCGCGTGCTTCCCAAGCCGCTCGAACTCCCGTTCCTGGAGCACACGCAGCAGCTTGGGCTGCAGCTCGAGTGGAATCTCCCCGACCTCATCTAAGAATACTCGTTCCGCCAGTCGGCCAGCTCGAAGCGGCCGATGCGCTGTGCGATGGCGCCGGTGAACGCGCCTTTTCGTGACCGAACAGCTCGCTTTCCAGCAGGCCTGTCGGTATGGCCGCGCAGTTTACTTTCACCAAAGTCCGTTCGCGGCGGAAACTCAGATTGTGGATCGCGCGGGCAATCAGCTCCTTGCCCGTTCCCGTTTCTCCTAAAAGCAGAACTGTGGAATCCGTAGGAGCCACGATTTCGACTTGTTTTAGCGTACGCTTCAGAGCCGGACTTTCGCCGATGATCTCGTCAAAGTTGCGCGTGCCGGTGTCTCTGTTTGGCTGTCGTGCGATATTATCGCGCGCAATCGCCTGCTGGATCGCACGCAGCAGATCCTCACGGTTAAGGGGTTTGGTGAGAAACTCCAGCTGCCCCCGCCTTTATGGCCTGCACGCGATGTCGGGATATCGCCATGGCCCGTGATAAAAATAATAGGTATTTTAACACTCGCCTTGGCCAGCTCTTGCTGCAAGTCCAGACCGCTCAGGCCGGGCAAGCTGCACATCGAGCACCAGGCAACTAGGGCCTCTTCGGACGCTCGGCCGCCAAAAACTCCTGGGCTGATGAAAATGTTTGCGCGCTCAATCCTGCCGAGCGAATGAGATTGCTCAGGCTTTCTGCGGGTATGCCTGTCATCGTCAACGATGAACACCAGTCCGTTCTTCTCATTCATGATGAAACCTCCTGGCCGATTTCGACATCTTGTCGATCCGAGAAGAAATTTATTGTTCGTTTGCTTTGAGAACCGCGGATCACCAGATTAATGAATCTTGTACGGACCAGATGAATAGATTCATGGTTTGCCTTCTGTGACTTTCTGGTTCCAACGCTATATGGGAGATTGAGCAAGCTCAGTGCCGTTCTGTTACAGATCGGGCATGCGCGTGAAAACATTGATAAATTCACCACAAAGGGCGAGGGGAAAGTCGCTTGAGTCGCGCGCGAGCGTTCGATATTCGGATGGTTCAGTCGCTCATCGTCTGAAATCCGAACGTTCTTCTTAACGTGGATTGACAATCTTAGGCTAGAGAAATAAGAAAATAGTATTGCTTCATGTTCTCACGTGGGAGCCTGCGTGCGCCGGTCGTCGGTAGGCCCTTTTCGTAGCCGCTAGACTTCCAACCAGAAAAAGCCTCGTCTCGGGGTATCGGTACTATGGAACCACTACGCATGATCCAAGCACCACATAGATCGTACGACGAACGACTGACAATGGAAGCCTGGGAAAACTTGCTTTCAGGCAAGGAATTTTCTCCTGCGCCGCTTTGCGATTGGATTGTCCGCTCCTGGGATCGTTGCCGGTCCTCGAATGTAAACCCCACGCTCTCGCACACGCCAGAGTTGCTTACCCCTGACGCTTGCCATCACCTCGCTGAACAACACCGCGAACTGATTGAAGCAAGCACTCCGTTCACCGAGCCTGTTCGAGACCTCTTGTCACAAACAAGCAGCATTCTGATTCTTTCGGATCCAACTGGACATATTTTAAAAACGGACGGTGATCCCGCCACATTGGAAGCGGCGCTGGAAGTGGGGCTTATTCCCGGCGGGCATTGGCACGAGCAGTCTATCGGAACCAACGCAATCGGCACCGCGCTAGCTGCGGGAGAACCGGTTCAAGTGCATGGCGCCGAGCATTTCTGCGCCGGAATCAAAGCGTGGAGCTGCTCAGCGACTATCATCCGCGATCCTTTTAACGGCGAAATTCTCGGCGGCCTCGATATTTCAGGTTTGGCGAAAGCTTTTAACCCCTACTGGTTGGGCCTAGCCATGACACTTGCCCGTTCAATCGAGGAGCGACTGGCCACGCGCAATACGAAACAACGCTGCCGCCTTGTCGAAGCGGCCTTGAAACGCTTTTCAAATCCCGCTCTGGAAGGATTGATTCTTTTCGATCGTAAAGGAAATCTCGTCAGATCCGATGCTCGTGCCAACCGTTCGCTTGCAAATATGGGGGTTGCAGTCGATCTCAAAGCGAACACTCGTATAAATGCGCTCAATGAGGAATTGCCTAAGACGGCTAAAATGAAACTGCCGGAGTGGCTTCGTCCCGAATGGCTGGAACCGATCACTGAGGGCGGAGAAAAATTGGGACTGCTCTTATATTGCCATCTCCCGGCGGCCGTACAAATCAAACACGCTTCGCTTCCCCAGGCGTAATCCTATCCAAGACCGGGAATGAATCGCGCGATTGGTTTGAGCAGATTCTTTGGGCAAGCCCGTCCCTCGCGCGTGTGGTAGAGAAGGCAAGAGAATTGGCTGAAGTGGACTTGCCGGCCCTTTTGCTGGGAGAAACTGGCGTCGGGAAGGAGGTGTTCGCAGCAGGCGATCCACAAGAGCGGCCGCCGTAGGTCAAGGTCCCTTTATTCCCCTCAACTGCGGCGGCATGCCGAGAGAAATTTTGGCCAGCGAACTCTTCGGCTACGTTGAAGGCGCGTTCAGCGGCGCGCGCCGCTCCGGCATGGTCGGGCGCATCGAGGCGGCTAACAAAGGAACACTTTTCCTGGATGAAATCGGAGAGATACCGCTAGATATGCAACCCTATCTACTACGCGTGCTGGAGGAAGGCAAAATATATCCACTGGGTGACAACAAACCGCGCCGGGTGGACTTCAGGCTGATTGCGGCAACTAATAAGGATCTGCGAACCGAGACGACAGCCGGCCGATTCCGGCTCGATCTATTTTATCGTGTCTCAGTGGGATTACTGCGGATCCCACCGCTGCGCGAACGAATAGATGACATTCCTTTCTTAGTCGAACATTTCAACAGACAGGTGGCCGAACGTCATGGCAGGCCCATGAAAGAATTCGAGCCCGACGTATTGGCAGCGTTCAGGGAACACAGTTGGCCGGGCAATATTAGAGAGCTGCGTAACCTCGTCGAAAGCCTCGTAGTTTTGATGGGCAGAAGAAACACCGTCACCATGGCAGACCTTCCGCAGGAGTTCCTATCCTCGATCGGCGCCGGCCAGTCGACAAATACAGGCTCAGAACCTGTCCTTACAAAATTGGCGGGGGCTGAACGTGACGCGGTCAAGACGACAATTTACGCATGCCGCGGTAACCTTACTCAGGCGGCCGAAAAGCTGGGCATCGCAAAGAGCACGCTCTATCAAAAGATAAAGAATACGGACTCGCTCAAGAAGTCACGAACGCGAGAGTAGGGCGGCCGACTGAGACAGCTCGTCTTTCCTAAGAAAATCTCTTAACACACCGAAGTCGAATCGTCGCCAAGTGTGACTACGCCGGCACGTTTTTAGCCACCGCTGGCGGTTATCGTCCTCGTTTCTGGGTGAGCCGATGATTCAGATCCTTTAGAAAGGATGAGGGTCTGGATCTGCCGATCAGAACCCCATCACCTCCACAAGCGATACGTGTGATGTCGTGATATCCCCACATCACCAGTCGGCAATGTGAACCGAAAGACAGCGCCTCTGCTCTCGTTTGCTGTTGCCCAGAGCCGGCCGCCGTGGGCCTCGATGATCGAGCGGCTGATCGCCAGCCCCATGCCCAGGCCGTGAGGCTTGGTCGTCTAGGCAGGAGGTTGATTGGGCAGCTTTACCGAATAAAAATCATAGTTCCGCTTTTTGGTTGAGCGCGAGCATCTCCGGTCCTTAGCCGCCACGCTTTTCGAGATCCGCCATCAGTCCTTCATCGGTGAGATCGAGTGGATGCGAATGTTTCCAGTCATGGCGTGCAACATGGTGCAATCGCTTCACGATGTGCCGGTCATCGACTTCGATCGCCAACTCACGGCGGCTGTCAAAGCTTCCCGGGCTAAGATTGATTGACCCGACGATTGCGCGCTTCTCGTCGGCAAGAGTAACATCTTGGCGTGAAGTCTGAGGTGCTTCAGTTTGTGAACTTTGACTCCGACGTCGTGGAGAATGCGTATGCCACCGACACCTTCAACCAGTTTTTCCTTCTTGAGAGTGTGAGGCGAGGCGCGTCATCACGTGGATTTTCACTCCTCGGTTCACCGCCCGCACCAGGCGCTCGATGATCACCGCGTCCTGATAGCGCTCGTTCTGGATGAACAGGGTGTGCTTTGCGCCATCGATGAACTCGGCGATCCGATCGCGACCGTTGTGGCTTGCACCAGATGAGACGCGCATGCTTTCCCACATCGAACGTTTTCCGGTGCCAGTCGGCCTCGAAGCGGGAGACGATCTCCGGCCACCTCGTTCGCGTGTGCCGTCGTCACCGCATAATCTCGCGTCTCCGTGAAATTCTTCGTCTTCAGTTGAGCGACTTGACGAAAGCCAGCTCATCGTCAACCACCATGGACTTCTCGTGCGTGACGGAGAACGCCGGATTGCTGTCGATGACCTCCGCCCGCTTTTTCAAGCTTCTTGCGAGTGGCCACGTTCTCCGGCTCGCCACCGCGGCGCGCAGGATTGAGCATCACTCGCACCTGTGACGCCGCGCTTCTGCGCCGCGACAACTGCGGCAAGCAACGTAGGGTCTGAGAACAGAAACATCTTGATGCGCAAAGACTCCTGCGCCGCCGCGATCGCCTCCAGGATCGGCTGAGCGGAGTCATCGGGCATTACAACCAGGGAACGGGACATGAAACCTCCCGCTGGATCTACAATCCGGCCTGATGTGACCGAAAATAATGATCGCGCTAAGGCCGCCAAGGTCGCAAAGAAAGATTCCTTTCTCGAAACCCTGGCGCCCTTTGCGTTCCACTTCGACGTTGCTCAGGCGCCCTGAGTTCATCGAGGACATGCTTGCGCAAGGTATGGTCTTTCTCATGTTTTCCTGTATTCAGAAGTTCAAAATACTTTTGGCTAGGTTTTTGATGATCCGATCGAATTTCGGAACTCGAATTTAGGACTGGCCTCCCCTTGTGCGCCGTCCTGAGGCCCCTGAGGCGGCCGGGGGGCTCTGCATGAGACATCGCAGTCTCGGCCAGCATCGCGAGCAAAGTAATAACGATCCAGCCCCGGTCACGGACTCAGTAGCTCGCGGAGTTAGAGCGCATCCGGCCGCCGGCGGAGCGTCCACCAGAGAGCGATGCGCGGGTCACGGATGGAACCCTCCGCAGAACACCACCGCGGTCATTCGACCGCCGCGGTCCTCCCGTGACCGGTTGGCAGTGTGAACTGGAAGGTTGCCCCTCTGGCTTCGATTGGCCATCACCCGCAATTTCCCGCCGTGGGCCTCAATGATCGAGCGGCAGATCGCCAGTCCCATTCCCATCCCCTGCGGCTTGGTGGTGTAGAACGGCGTAAACAGCCGATGCAGATCTTCAGGTTTCACTCCCGGACCGGAATCCTGCACGGCGACCGCGATGCCTTCTGACTCATCCGTGTCGGTACGAATCAGCAGCTGTCGTCGGCCGTCGCTCATTTCGCTCATCGCTTCCACGGCGTTCATGATCAGATTGAGAATAACTTGTTGCAACTGGATCCGGTCTGCAAAAACGAGCGGCTGCACAGCATCCGAGAGTCGAGTCTCTAATGCGATACTGTTTCGTTGCAGTTCGCTGTGCGCGAGCGCGACCACTTCCCGGATGGTTTGGTTGATGTCAAGCCAGTCTTTCTGTGTTGGAGCTTTCTTCACCAGCGCGCGAATCCGCCCTATGATTTCGCCAGCCCGATGACCGTCTGCGCAGATCATCTCGATAGAGGTTCGGGCCTCCTCCATGTTGTTGCCTTTGAGCCAATTCAAACAAGCGCTGGCATTATTTGCGATGGCCGCGAGGGGCTGGTTGACTTCATGTGCAATCGAAGCCGTCAGCTCCCCGAGCGTAGCCACTCGCGCCACGTGCGCCAGCTCCATCTGCGCGCTGAGCACTGCCTGTTCTGCGCGCTTGCGTTCGATGAACTGGCCTACCTGACTGCCCAGAGTAGCCATCATGTTGAGCAGCTCCTGTTCGGGCTGCCGTATCTCGCGGCTAAAAACTCCATGACCCCAAGACGTCTCCGCCAAGCAGGATGGGAAAAGCGAAGGCTGCGTGCAGTCCTTCGCGTTCGGCGATGGGTCCGCGCGGAAAATTAGCGTCCTTGGTGACATCGGGAATGTATGCGGGCTCGTGTCTTGACCAAACCCTCCCTGGGAGCCCAACTCCGGTTCTGAGAGTGCGCTCCCGCGTGACGGCTTCAAATTGCGGGACCTTTACGGATTCTTTGTGCCAAACTTCGACGCAACGAAGCACACTCGCCTGACGGTCCAGGCTCCACAGAGCGCCGAGGTCCCATAGTAGAAACTCGCACACGGTCTGAAGTATTTTTGGAGTGACTTCTTCGATAGTAGTTGCCTCTGCTAGCGGCTGTGTGACTGTGTATTGCGCCCGGAGGCGCTGTTCGGCCCGCTTGCGCTCGGTGATGTCGGTTATCGCGCCAACGAATTCAAAGTTGCCGGATTTGTCTTCGACCGAGGGATGGCCCACAACTCTGACGTATTTGACTGAACCATTGGGCATCAGCAGCCGATGTTCAAAATCAAAAGCTTTCTCTCTTGTGAAACCCGATCGATCATTTGTCGGACAAGCGCCCTGTCATCCGGGTGAGTTCGTTGGAGCGCGAGTTCTACAGTGGGTTTAATGGCACGATCGTATTCAAAGATTCGGTAAGTTTCTTCTGACCAGATGACGTCCCCGCCGGAAACAATCCAGCCGAAATGTGCCGGTGTGACTTAGCCTCTGCGCTTCAGCTAAATAGGCTTCGTTGCGGCGGAGGGACTCGTTAGTGCGAGCCAATTGCGCGGTCCGTTCTGCTACCAAACTCTCAAGATCCTCATGGGCACGATGGAGCGCGTGCTCTGCTTGCCGGCGTACGCCGATTTCGCTCTCGAGTTGCACGTTTTGTGCGGCGAGCTGCTCGGCATGCCATTGACTGTTTGCGCAAGGTTGTCGAGTTCGTCCGATCCGCCGCGGGTTGCGACGCGCCGCGAGAGATTACCTTTGGAAATGGCCGACGCCGTACGGCTGATTTCGTTCACGTCGTTAAGAAGCGCGCGATGGCTGAGCCAACCGATGAGCCCTCCGAGCAACAACATGGCGACGATCGCGCCGGTGATTCCATACCAGAAGCGCTCGACAAGGGATTCAAACCGGACGCTTTCCCGCCCGAGTAACAGGTGGTAGCCGCCAGGCAGAGATTACGTGCGAAGCCACCACTCGCATGCTCGATCCGCCACCCAGCGCTATGACGAGCCCATACGTCCCTGGCGGCTCAGGGATCTGCGGCGGCCACTCATTGAGATTTCCGGCGAGGCGCTGTTTCGCCGGATCGGCGAATACGATGATTTCGTCACGGGGAAGGTTCTTCAGGCGCGCGGCGATTGCAGCAGTAAGTCGCTTCCGCGCCCTGGCGATCGAATGTCTCGGAAAATTTTTGCGTTTGTTCCCCACCGACGTACTCCCGGAACGTCGCGAGATTCGCGCGCCACGCATACCAGAGCGGAACTGCAAACAAGGCAAGCGCCAGCACACCAAGTCCGATGTAAACGAGCGCCAGTCTCGACGGAGAAAAGCGGAAAAACCTGCTCATAGTCTCTTCGATTCTGAACCGGCAGTACGATTCGGAGCACTGAATCCCATATCGCAAAACCAACCTGCCCGCCAGAAGGATTGCGTCAGCCCTTTACCAGGCTGGCGGCGAAAAGAACCAAATAATGACAAGCGAACCGTTTATTGAGATCGACTCCACGCTGTCGGCCCGGGGAAACTGTAAATGATTCGCTCAGGTGAGTTCGGCGTTGTGAAGCGTGTATGCGCTTCCGAGATCTTCGATATCAAGAGAGGCATCAGTAGCGTCGGCCCGACGAACAAAGCAAGCGCAAGATCAGGATCGAGCGACGCTTCCGGCATGCCCGGGAATTGCGGCGTGGTGCGCCCCCTCCACAAGCTTGGTTCATCCAATGAGGGTAGAGAGAGATCTCGTGCACCATGCTCAGGCGCGCTTTTTTCTTTGCTTCGCTCTCGGACTGTTTGCGTAAATCCGTTCCGAGGCAAGCTTCTTATCGTAAGTAGCAAAAGCCCACAGAAGCATTCCTGCTATAACTACACCGGGAAAAAATAACAGGTCGATAAGTTCCATCCTGTGTCCTCCTTGCTTATCTCGTTTGGACCAGCAACGACGGTGCCACCAGCGAAACCGAAGATCGTTGATCAAGAAATATGATTTTTCAGGCGCAAAGCCGCTGTGTTCGGGAAGCGCATAAGAAAATAATTGCCGAAAGACCGTCTTATGGTGAAGCTTTCCCCTGCCAACCGGTTGGCAGCTGCTAAGCCCGTTAGCAGCGTTTCGTTGGCGCTGGAGATTAACGTCCTTCCACTTACCCGTAGAAGAACAGGCGTGCTATCTTAGACCGGAGCGGTATAGCGTTTGCGTTTCCGAGGGCGAGGGAGATACAGAGATGGAAAATTTAAATTGCCCTGCGCTGGTACCGGTCGAGATGCCTGTCGGCCTTACCCATTTGGATTCGGACCTCTGCTGGTGCGATCCGATCGTTGAAGTAGATGAAGATGGAGAGCACGCCCTGCTGCATCGGCAGGTCGCTTGGAACTAAATTTCATTGAGTGAGCGAGCGCCAGCGTGCTACCGCGCGTGCCGAGGCGAATACGCCTCACTTTTCCTCCAGATCAAATAGCTTCTTCAAAGCGGCCACGTAAAGCGCGCTGTCCTCGTCTTCATCTCCGCTGTTCCGTTTGAGCTGAAATCGGAGCGTGGAGCAACTTGTTGATCATCGCGGTCGTCATGTCCTCAATAAGCGCGCTGCGCCTGGACAGGTTTTCAAATTCCCATGTGGCGTCCGATGATGACGCGTCAGCGCAGACGGCTTGTTACCATAGGAGCTTCGGTAGCACGGCGTTAATGCAAAGATTGAGCACGGCCGTTCGGAAACATTTTCTCTACTCCGGGTTGCTGCAGGAGCAACGCTCAGTGCCAGAATCAGATTCGAGCGTCGGTTCGTGACAAATCACTGGAGGCTTTCAACGTCCGCTTGCACTAGTGTCCTGTCTCAGAAGTTCGCGACATAATTCTCGCGTCATTCCGTCGGAAAATCTCCCCTTCCCCTCTTTGGCAAGAGGGGTGAGAATCACACGGAGAAAATTCCCCCTTTGAAAAAGGGCAGAAGGACTAGGTAAGCAAGAGTTTGAGTTCAACTTCAGTGGCTGCCATGCGTTTGGACTTTTAAACGAACTTCTGACACGCCACACTAGAATGGCGCGGCAAAGGTGTGTGTATACGCTGCCGCTCGGCAACGCTCGCTGGACGGGAGAATGATAGAGCAGCAGCGCGGATCAAACTCCGGCTGCCAAGCTGGCGAATGCTAATAGGCTAGCAAGTGCCTGCCGATGCGGCATCTTCAGAATTTATAAGACACCCAGACGCCCAGAAAATCGATGTCCTTGGCGCCCGCGGCTTCGAGAAATCCTTTTGTCACAAAGTGAACATAGGCGGCGTTGACGGAGATATGTGAGGTCGCCTGCCATTCTGCCTGGAGATTGGACTGCAGACCGAGAAAGCGCTTCTTGTTCGCCGGAGCCGGGCACGAGCGGAACGCCGGGGCGGCTGGTAGAAGGCGTCTTGGACGCTGTAGCGCCAGAGCACGTCAACGCCAACTCTGAAGGCGAAGTTCTTCAATGGCTGAACGGTAACCGAGGGGAAGACATCGATGAAGTTGATGGGCGCATTGATCGAGGCCTCCGTGAAATACGCGAATTTCGGGAACAGAGGATAGAAGCTCTTGAGTGTCCCGCCCGGACCGCCGCCGCTCGCGACGTCGGCTTGCAATCCCGAGCCGCGGCTGGCCCCAGAGGCTCGCAAGGGTATAGCCGGTGTTGGAAGCCACCGACCAGGCACGGATATCGCCGGATCCAAAGTCTCCAAATTGAAATATGCCTTCGGTATCGTAGTCCCAGGCCGCCGCTTCGACCCCAGACACGCGTACCCATCGTCTGCCGCCTCTCGTGAGCCACGCCGGAATTGTACGGCGCATTCTGACGAAGGAGGCCGAGATAATAGAGATCGATATGGAGTCCGGGAACGGCGCTGACCGGGATGACGCTATAAAGACCCCAGAAGGCTTTGCCCGGGAAGGGTTGCCGCGCAATGCTGCGGTCGTCGAAGACGCCGCGTTCTACAACGACGGGGCAGCGCCGGAGGCATCGATGCGAAGGTGCTGGTGATTCATAGAAGACTCGTCCACCATCGAAGCTCAAGCGGACATTCGGGCCCTCGCGCACGTCAACCAGCCGACCCGCTCCGAACGTCATCTCTTGCCGGCCACCTCTGAAGGTCAAGCTCGCATCCTGACCAATCGAGGCTCTCAGGTCCGCAAATCCCTGCTGCAGATCGAAGTGGTCGACGTCGGTCGGTGGCGACATGCTGGGCGAGGTGACCTCATGATTGCCGAGCTGTATGAAAGTTCGGAAGGTGTCGCCGATATGCAGATCGCCCTCCAGCAACAAGCGGTGCATGTCATAGGTCGTGGTGCCTCGTGGCGTGAGACCGAAGAACGGATTGCTGAAGTGCTCCACGCGCTCCCGGAGCTCGCCGCCGAAGTTGATGTAGCTTCCAGGCGCAATGTCGAGGGGAATGAATTTGATCGGCGCCCAGAAATCGTGTGGCCATGCGGGATTCTGCTGATCGGCCGGAACATCGTCATAGCGCAGAAAGTGGTAGGGCGTCGGCGGATCGCGCAATACCTGGCCGAAGACTTGAGGGAAACAGGAGGAGCAATAGCGCGATGATCGCCTTCTGGCGCAGCGTCTTCCGTCTCGCCTGCGAGATGAACGGCTGTGTCATGGTCGTCCCCGGCATGTTATTAACTGTCGCCATTGCGTTGCGCTGAGTACCTGGGCAGGCGTTCCAGGCTCCCCGCCCCGAAGATAACGTGTTCCAGCGGCAGAAAGAAATATATCACCCTGCATACGCTTTCTCCTCAATGGGAAATGAGTTTAAGGATGGCAGATCAACAGATCTGCAACACCTTCAAATAAAAATTGCGACATAACCGCCCCAGGTCGTTAGCGAGCGCCCGCGTGTTCCGCTGGGTCGTGCGTTCCGTGGGAGGCCGGGACATCGGACAGCCGGCGTCCGTCCGCGATGGGTGCCGCACAGCCGGTGCGTCAGCACGGCGCGGCGGTGCTGGATCGTCTGTCGCAGCCAGGCCGCGATCACTGCTCCCAGCATCGGGGCGAGGAGATACACCGACAGGAAGTGCGTCTGTCCAGAGACGGCGGCCGGTCCGAACTGGCGGGCCGGGTTCACGCTGCCACCGGTAGACGTGCCGAGGACTGCGATGGCCATTCCGATCAGGATGCCGACGACCCAGGGTACGAACGGCGCTAGGCGGTCCTCCGCGAGACACATGCCGACGATCAACACGATGACCGCCATAGACAGGGTCTCGGCTGTGAATAGTTCCGCAGTCGACCACAGCGGTCCCGGCTGGAGCACGGCGTACACAACCGGCGGCTCTGCGACCACTTGGCCCCACACTACACGGGCGGCCAGCACGCCAAGTACTGAGCCGAGCAACTGGGCGATACTGTACGGCACTACGCCTGCTCCGGGAAAGACACCGAAGCGCCACATGGCGAGTGAGATGGCAGGATTCATATGGCCCTCCCGACGCTTTCCCGATCGGACTGAGGATCAGCCCCGCGAGGAGCAACGCCACGCCCGCACCAACAAGCACTAGCTCGGCATGGATCTGCGGGATCGACCGGGAGAATGAGCGAGGGCCGATCACCCATCTCACGATAGTTGTTACGCCGAAAAGCAGGATGAAGGTGAGGATCAATTCGTAGGCAGTGTTTCGGGCCAGTTGGGCCAGCGGTACATGTTGCGCTTCTTTGAGTTGGTCGAGGGATTCATTCATCGTTAACTCTGTTACATTTGGAGCATTGATTGATCCCCGGACATTGCGGTGGATGGACCATTTCCACGGCTCAGCCGATCCAGTGTTACGGCACCAGGACGACCCGGCCTCTCACGTCCCCTTGGGCCACCTGCTTGTACGCCATACGTCCGTCGGAGAGAGGAATCACTTGATCGATCACCGGTGGCTGGAATAGGCCATCGTCGAAGAATGGCGTAAGCGCCTCAAGTAAAGCCGCAGATGCAGTGGCGTCGCGGTGGCGCGTGTCGACGCCAAACAGCCGGCTCTCATTATGATAGAAGTCAAGGAGGTCGAAACTCACCCGGCGATTACCCACCGATGCGATCTCGACCTGTCTGCCGTAATGTCCTAATGCTTTCAGCGCCGGGCTCGAACATGGGTCCGCCGACCGCGTCGAAGATGACTTGTGCGCCGCGGCCGTCTGTTGCGCGAGCAACAAGGGAGCCGAGAGGCTCGTCTTGCAGAACGAAGAAATCGTCGACAGCGCGTGCCGCGGGTGCATCCGATCGGAGTTGATGTTGGTCCACGCCGATGACGTGCGCCCCACGCCATTTGCCAATTTGTGCCGCAGCTCCTCCAACACCTCCACCCGCGCCGATTACCAGCAAGGTCTCGCCGGAAGCGAGCTGAGCGTATTCAACTACGCCGAGCCAAGCGGCGAGATAGGTAACACCGATCGCCGCCGCTTGTTCTAATGATAGCCTCTTGGGCTTGCGCCGAAGACTCGCGACTGGAACTGCGATCAATTCTGCGTGGCTGCCATCGACCGAATAGCCAATCTCGCCACCGGTTCCCCCAGACCTCCGCGCCAATCCATTCGAGCGGGCCCTTGACGACCGTGCCGGCATAATCGCGCCCAGGCACGCGAGGCAAAGTCGTGTGCTCCATCTTCCCTTCGACGTTCTTCACATCGCTAGGGCTGATCGCACCGGCCGCGACTTTTACAATCGCTGTAGCGGTACCAGCCTTGGGATCAGGCAACTCGATCAAGTGTAGATTTGAGACTGGGCCAAACTCGGTGAATTGCAATGCACGCATAACTCACTTTCTCAGACAAAACATCCACAGCCGAACCACCACGGATTCCACGCGCCTTGGAACTCGCGACCCGCAGGTTTGGCAGAAACCATAGCGTGACCGGTTCGCAACGATTGGGACGAGGGTAGGCCTGGTCGCCAATAGCCATCATGGGTTTTCACTGGCGACCAATCCGGACTCACGGGCAGCGGCGGCGGCGCGAGCTTGGAGAATTCTTTAGCGGCGTACACCACTTTGCCGCCGACGATCGTCAGCACCGATTCGATTCTCTTGATCTCCTCTTCAGGAACAGCGAAATAGTCCGCCGAAAGAACCGCCAAATCCGCGAGCTGACCGAGAACGATCGATCCTTTTTTACCATCGTCCGAAGAAAACCAACTGCTCCCGACGGTGTAAAGCCGCAACGCCTCCATGCGCTCGAAGCGGTTGTTTTCCGGGTACAGCGCGAGTCCGCCAACTGTCTTGCCGGTCACAAGCCAGTAAAGCGACAGCCACGGGTTGTAGCTCGAAACCGGGTGGCATCGGTGCCGGCGCCGACCGGAACGCCTAATTCCAGCATGCGGCGGATCGGCGGCGTGCGCTCCGCTTGTTTTGCGCCGTAGCGTTCGACGAAGTATTCGCCCTGAAATGCCATGCGATTTTGCACGGCGATGCCGCCGCCGAGGGCTTTAATCCGCTCGATGTTGCGGTCCGAGATCGTTTCACAGTGATCGAAGAACCAATGCAGGCCGTTGAACGGGATCTCGCGATTGATTTCTTCATATACGTTCAAGGCGCGGCCGATCGTTTCGTCATAAGTTGTGTGCAGACGGAACGGCCAGCGATTTTCAACCAAATGTCTGACGACGGCTTTGATCTCCGACTCCATTACGGGCGCCATATCCGGGCGCGGCTCGAGGATGTCCTCGAAGTCCGCGGCTGAGTAGACGAGCATTTCGCCTGCGCCGTTCACTCGATAGAAGTCGTCACCATCGCCGGGCTTCGTCATGTGTGTCCACTGTTTGAAGTCCGCCAACTCCTGTTTGGGTCTTTGTGTGAACAGGTTATAAGCCAGACGTACCGTCATCTCGCCGCGTTTATGCAGCTCGTTGATGACCTGGTAGTCGTCCGGATAGTTTTGAAAGCCGCCGCCGGCGTCAATGGCGCTGGTCACGCCGAAGCGGTTGAGCTCGCGCATGAAGTGCCGCGTCGAATTCATCTGGTCTTCTTGCGAGAGCTTCGGTCCTTTTGCCAACGTGGCATAAAGAATCATCGCGTTTGGCCTGGCGATGAGCAGTCCGGTGGGATTACCCTGCTTGTCGCGCTGGATCTCGCCGCCGATCGGCTCAGGCGTGTCCTTCGTGTAGCCGACAGCGCGTAATGCTGCACGGTTTAAAAAAGCACGGTCGTAGAGATGCAGCACAAAGACCGGCGTGTCGGGAGCGGCTTGATTGATTTCTTCCAAAGTTGGCATGCGCCGTTCGGCGAACTGGAACTCCGTCCAGCCGCCGATCACGCGCACCCATTGGGGCGGCGGCGTGCGCTGAGCCTGCTCCTTCAGCATACGCATGGCGTCGGCAAGCGACGGCACGCCGTCCCAACGCAGCTCCATATTGTAGTTGAGGCCACCGCGGATCGGATGCATGTGCGAATCGTTGAGACCCGGGATCACCGTTCGGCCGCCGAGATCGATTGTTTCCGTGTTGGAAGCTCTCAAACGCATAATTTCTTCGTTGGAGCCAACGCTGATAAAGCGCCCATTTTGAATGGCAACGGCTTCAGCAAAAGGTCGTAAATGGTCAACTGTCGCGATTCGGCCATTGATTAAAATTAACTCTGGTGAGTTATTTTCTGCAGCCATAATGCACTCTCCCAATCACAAGACACTCCGCAACGTCGCCCGGACGCTTTCCCTCTCCCGAGGGAGAGGGAAAGATAAGGGTGAACATCCGCGTGACAATTAGTAGTTCTCAGCCAAGCCACTACTTGTGCGTGGCCGCCGCTGGCACGACGTATTCGGGAAACTTGCTCGGCGGCGCTCCATGCACCATCGTGTAGGCGTACTCAACGCCGATGCCGTAGGCGCCACAATGGGTCTTCACGATATCCATCACCGCATCGTATGTATCTTTCGCCGCCCAATCGCGCTGCCACTCGAGCATCACCATGAGCGCCGTGACGGGCTTGGCGCCGGCCTGGATCACGCGCTTCATCGCGTTATCGTGCGCGAGCTGGGTCATGTCGCCGCAGCAGTCTTCGACAACATAAATTTCATAGCCGTCGTGAATCGCTTGTATCGCTCGGCAGTGCTCACGCAGGTCTCAGTCCACAGTCCGGCCAGAAGGATTTTTTCTTGCCGCTTTTTTCGATGGCGGCAACGAAGTTCTTGTCATCCCAGGAATTCATCGACGACCGTTCGATGGGCGTCTGATCCGGATAGATCGGCCTGGATCTGCGGCCACATGTTGCCGCTGAAGCTTTTGGTTTCCACCGTACTGAGCACGACGGGTACGTCGAATACCCTTGTCGCCTTCAAAAGCGCGACGTTGTTGTTGATGATCGTTTGGCGGTCGAAATTGGCGACGCCAAAGAGCATCTGGGGTTGCAGATCGATGATCGCGACCACGCAGTTGTCTGGGGTCAACAGTCCTTTTTCGCTACGTTTCGTTGCCATGATTTCCTCCTCGTTTTTGGTTTTATTAGGTTCTGTTTTTCTGCATTGTCCCGATCAAAAGCAATCGATGTGCCGACTTACGAAATCTTACGGATTGCGCCGCAAATACTTGAGAACCAGTCACATATCAGCTTGCGAAACCGCAGCACTGCTGACGATGGACAACTGCCAACGGGCTGGCACTTGCTAACCTGCTGGCAGCGCCCGCGTGTTCCGCTGGGTCGTGCGTTCCGTGGGAGGCCGGGACATCGGACAGCCGGCGTCCGTCCGGATGGGTGCCGCATAGCCGGTGCGTCAACACGGCGCGGCGGTGCTGGATCGTCTGTCGCAGCCAGGCCGCGATCACTGCTCCCAGCATCGGGGCGAGGAGATACACCGACAGGAAGTGCGTCTGTCCAGAGACGGCGGCCGGTCCGAACTGGCGGGCCGGGTTCACGCTGCCACCGGTAGACGTGCCGAGGACTGCGATGGCCATTCCGATCAGGATGCCGACGACCCAGGGTACGAACGGCGCTAGGCGGTCCTCCGCGAGACACATGCCGACGATCAACACGATGACCGCCATAGACAGGGTCTCGGCTGTGAATAGTTCCGCAGTCGACCACAGCGGTCCCGGCTGGAGCACGGCGTACACAACCGGCGGCTCCGCGACCACTTGGCCCCACACTACACGGGCGGCCAGCACGCCAAGTACTGAGCCGAGCAACTGGGCGATACTGTACGGCACTACGCCTGCTCCGGGAAAGACACCGAAGCGCCACATGGCGAGTGAGATGGCAGGATTCATATGCCCTCCCGACGCTCTCCCCATCGGACTGAGGATCAGCCCCGCGAGGAGCAACGCCACGCCCGCACCAACAAGCACTAGCTCGGCATGGATCTGCGGGATCGACCGGGAGATGAGCGAGGGGCCGATCACCCATCTCACGATAGTTGTTACGCCGAAAAGCAGGATGAAGGTGAGGATCAATTCGTAGGCAGTGTTTCGGGCCAGTTGGGCCAGCGGTACATGTTGCGCTTCTTTGAGTTGGTCGAGGGATTCATTCATCGTTAACTCTGTTACATTTGGAGCATTGATTGATCCCCGGACATTGCGCTGGATGGACCATTTCCACGGCTCAGCCGATCCAGTGTTACGGCACCAGGACGACCCGGCCTCTCACGTCCCCTTGGGCCACCTGCTTGTACGCCATACGTCCGTCGGAGAGAGGAATCACTTGATCGATCACCGGTGGCTGGAATACGCCATCGTCGAAGAATGGCGTAAGCGCCTCAAGTAAAGCCGCAGATGCAGTGGCGTCGCGGTGGCGCGTGTCGACGCCAAAAAGCCGGCTCTCATTATGATAGAAGTCAAGGAGGTCGAAACTTACCCGGCGATTACCCACCGATGCGATCTCGACCTGTCTGCCGTAATGTCCTAATGCTTTCAGGCCGGGCTCGAACATGGGTCCGCCGACCGCGTCGAAGATGACTTGGGCGCCGCGGCCGTCTGTTGCGCGAGCAACAAGGGAGCCGAGAGGCTCGTCTTGAAGAACGAAGAAATCGTCGACAGCGCGTGCCGCGGGTGCATCCGATCGGAGTTGATGTTGGTCCACGCCGATGACGTGCGCCCCACGCCATTTGCCAATTTGTGCCGCAGCTCCTCCAACACCTCCACCCGCGCCGATTACCAGCAAGGTCTCGCCGGAAGCGAGCTGAGCGTATTCAACTACGCCGAGCCAAGCGGCGAGATAGGTAACACCGATCGCCGCCGCTTGTTCTAATGATAGCCTCTTGGGCTTGCGCCGAAGACTCGCGACTGGAACTGCGATCAATTCTGCGTGGCTGCCATCGACCGAATAGCCAATCTCGCCACCGGTTCCCCAGACCTCCGCGCCAATCCATTCGAGCGGGCCCTTGACGACCGTGCCGGCATAATCGCGCCCAGGCACGCGAGGCAAAGTCGTGTGCTCCATCTTCCCTTCGACGTTCTTCACATCGCTAGGGCTGATCGCACCGGCCGCGACTTTTACAATCGCTGTAGCGGTGCCAGCCTTGGGATCAGGCAACTCGATCAAGTGTAGATTTGAGACTGGGCCAAACTCGGTGAATTGCAATGCACGCATAGCTCGACTTCCTCAGACAAAACATCCACAGCCGAACCACCACGGATTCCACGCGCCTTGGAACTCGCGACCCGCAGGTTTGGCAGAAACCATAGCGTGACCGGTTCGCAACGATTGGGACGAGTGTAGACCTGGTCGCCAATAGCCATCATGGGTTTTCACTGGCGACCAATCCGGACTCACGGGCAGCGGCGGCGGCGCGAGCTTGGAGAATTCTTTAGCGGCGTACACCACTTTGCCGCCGACGATCGTCAGCACCGATTCGATTCTCTTGATCTCCTCTTCAGGAACAGCGAAATAGTCCGCCGAAAGAACCGCCAAATCCGCGAGCTGACCGAGAACGATCGATCCTTTTTACCATCGTCCGAAGAAAACCAACTGCTCCCGACGGTGTAAAGCCGCAACGCCTCCATGCGCTCGAAGCGGTTGTTTTCCGGGTACAGCGCGAGTCCGCCAACTGTCTTGCCGGTCACAAGCCAGTAAAGCGACAGCCACGGGTTGTAGCTCGAAACCGGGTGGCATCGGTGCCGGCGCCGACCGGAACGCCTAATTCCAGCATGCGGCGGATCGGCGGCGTGCGCTCCGCTTGTTTTGCGCCGTAGCGTTCGACGAAGTATTCGCCCTGAAAAGCCATGCGATTTTGCACGGCGATGCCGCCGCCGAGGGCTTTAATCCGCTCGATGTTGCGGTCCGAGATCGTTTCACAGTGATCGAAGAACCAATGCAGGCCGTTGAACGGGATCTCGCGATTGATTTCTTCATATACGTTCAAGGCGCGGCCGATCGTTTCGTCATAAGTTGTGTGCAGACGGAACGGCCAGCGATTTTCAACCAAATGTCTGACGACGGCTTTGATCTCCGACTCCATTACGGGCGCCATATCCGGGCGCGGCTCGAGGATGTCCTCGAAGTCCGCGGCTGAGTAGACGAGCATTTCGCCTGCGCCGTTCACTCGATAGAAGTCGTCACCATCGCCGGGCTTCGTCATGTGTGTCCACTGTTTGAAGTCCGCCAACTCCTGTTTGGGTCTTTGTGTGAACAGGTTATAAGCCAGACGTACCGTCATCTCGCCGCGTTTATGCAGCTCGTTGATGACCTGGTAGTCGTCCGGATAGTTTTGAAAGCCGCCGCCGGCGTCAATGGCGCTGGTCACGCCGAAGCGGTTGAGCTCGCGCATGAAGTGCCGCGTCGAATTCATCTGGTCTTCTTGCGAGAGCTTCGGTCCTTTTGCCAACGTGGCATAAAGAATCATCGCGTTTGGCCTGGCGATGAGCAGTCCGGTGGGATTGCCCTGCTTGTCGCGCTGGATCTCGCCGCCGATCGGCTCGGGCGTGTCCTTCGTGTAGCCGACAGCGCGTAATGCTGCACGGTTTAAAAAAGCACGGTCGTAGAGATGCAGCACAAAGACCGGCGTGTCGGGAGCGGCTTGATTGATTTCTTCCAAAGTTGGCATGCGCCGTTCGGCGAACTGGAACTCCGTCCAGCCGCCGATCACGCGCACCCATTGGGGCGGCGGCGTGCGCTGAGCCTGCTCCTTCAGCATACGCATGGCGTCGGCAAGCGACGGCACGCCGTCCCAACGCAGCTCCATATTGTAGTTGAGGCCACCGCGGATCGGATGCATGTGCGAATCGTTGAGACCCGGGATCACCGTTCGGCCGCCGAGATCGATTGTTTCCGTGTTGGAAGCTCTCAAACGCATAATTTCTTCGTTGGAGCCAACGCTGATAAAGCGCCCATTTTGAATGGCAACGGCTTCAGCAAAAGGTCGTAAATGGTCAACTGTCGCGATTCGGCCATTGATTAAAATTAACTCTGGTGAGTTATTTTCTGCAGCCATAATGCACTCTCCTAATCACAAGGAGCTGTGAAACATTACTGTCCGCCTATCGTGAATCGAACTTCCCTAGCCCTCTCTTCCAAAGAGGGACTGTTACTTCCCCTTGGAAAAGGGGAATGAGGTGAATTTTTCATCACGAGCATCGGATACTGCGCAAGTTCTCACGCCAAGCCACTACTTGTGCGTGGCCGCCGCCGGCACGACGTATTCGGGAAACTTGCTCGGCGGCGCTCCATGCACCATCGTGTAGGCGTACTCAACGCCGATGCCGTAGGCGCCACAATGCGTCTTCACGATATCCATCACCGCATCGTATGTATCTTTCTCCGCCCAATCGCGCTGCCACTCGAGCATCACCATGAGCGCCGTGACGGGCTTGGCGCCGGCCTGGATCACGCGCTTCATCGCGTTATCGTGCGACGAGCTGGCTCACGTCGCCGCAGCAGTCTTCGACAACATAGATTTCATAACCGTCGTGAATCGCTTGTATCGTCGGCAGTGCTACGCAGGTCTCAGTCCACAGTCCGGCCAGAAGAATTTTTTCTTGCCGCTTTTTTCGATGGCGGCAACGAAGTTCTTGTCATCCCAGGCATTCATCGACGACCGTTCGATGGGCGTCTGATCCGGATAGATCGCCTGGATCTGCGGCCACATGTTGCCGCTGAAGCTTTTGGTTTCCACCGTGCTGAGCACGACGGGTACGTCGAATACCCTTGTGGCCTTTAAAAGCGCGACGTTGTTGTTGATGATCGTTTGGCGGTCGAAATTGCCGACGCCAAAGAGCATCTGGGGTTGCAGATCGATAATCGCGACCACGCAGTTGTCTGGGGTCAACAGTCCTTTTTCGCTACGTTTCGTTGCCATGATTTCCTCCTCGTTTTTGTTTTTATTAGGTTCTGTTTTTCTGCATTGTCCCGATCAAAGGCAATCGATGTGCCGACTTACGAAATCTTACGGATTGCGCCGGAAATACTTGAGAACCAGTCACATATCAGCTGCGAAACCAGAGCACTGATGACGATGGACAACTGCCAACGGGCTGGCACTTGCTAACCTGCTGGCACTTCACTGCCAGTAGATTTAACTTAACTGCCGCACAGAGTGCCGCGCTGAAGTCTCAGCGAAGGCGGAAAGGAGGCAAACACTGCCCGCGTTAAGCAGTCAGCCTCGAGCGGTGCTTATGCGGTTTGATTACGGGCTGCTCTGACTAGAGAAAGGTTTCTCGGGAAGCCCCTCGAAATGACACGTCAAAACTCTCTGTCATCTCGAACGAAGTGAGAGATCTTGAGCGAACTGCATCACTCCCACCCGAGCGGTATCGTGTTTGGGTTTGCGAGGATGTGGGAGATACAGAAGCTGCGGATCGCGTCAGGCGGACGGACCTGAGAGACCGGTCTTCTGAACCGGACCGCGATCGAGGTAGGGAGTCTTGTCGCGGGTCTTCATCGCCCAGTCGGCGACCTCGTCCTTGCGGGCGAACCAGACGCCCGGCTTGCTCTTCGCGTAGGTGAAGAAGCGATCGAGGACGCGCACGCGATTGGCGTGGCCGGAAATACGGTCGTGGAGCGCCATCACCATCATCCGGCGCTTGGTCGCGCCTTCCTCGTAGAGCTGGTCGAATTCGTCCTTCAGCGCCTGCTCGTAGGCGGCCGGGTTATAGCCCTCGAACGGGAAGGACACGATGTCGTTCATGTGGAAGGTGTACGGCACGGTGACGAAGTCGCCGCCCTTGACCGGCAGGATGAACGGCTGGTCCATGCTGGCTTCGTCCAGATAGTAGGTGAAGCCGAGCTCCTTGAGGATGTCGAGTGTGTGCGGGCTGTTGCGCACCCAGTAGGCGCTCCATCCCTTCGGGGTCTGGCCGGTGGCGCGCTCGATGCTCTTCATGTTGTCGATGATGAACTGGCGCTCGTCGGCCGGGCTCATGTCGTAGCTCGCCGACCAAGTGCGGCCATGGGCGGCGGCCTCGTGGCCACGCCGTACGACCTCCTTGGCCAGCGCCGGATCCTTGTCGACCGCCTGGCCGATCATGAAGGCGGTGACCTTGATGTCGTGCTTGTCGAACAGGTTGAGCAGACGCGGCGTGCCCTCGTAGATGCCGTACTGGAAGACACCGTTGGTCGGCATGTCCGGCAGGCCGTTCTTGATCGGCTCGGGGATGACGCCGGGCGCGCCGGAGATCGGCTGGCCGCCGCCCTCGTACATCAGGGACATGCTGATCGCGAGACGGGCGCCGTTCGGCCAGAACGAAGTATTGTCGGTCATGATAGTTTCCTTTCCTTCGGCTATTCCAGTGAAAGTCATTGCAGCGGCAGCAGCGCCAGCGGCGGTCATAAATTCACGGCGGTTCACGGTTCACCTCCAAGAAGTTGTCGATCTTTCTCCGAATAATCTGCTCGATCTCTCGTTGTATAGGAATTTTAAAACCACCTTTTTCTGGCCCGAGCAATATCGCCGGATCGATGGCAGATTTAGCAGCTCCGACTTGCCTCCCGCGATGGCGGCTGCGCGGCGGCGCGTCTCACTTACAGATCAATCCAGTTCTCCATCAAACTGGCGGTAGCGACGTACCGGTCTGCTCGTGGTCTGTGGACTGCGCCAGTGTGCGCCAGGCGGCGAGTTCGGTTGCCACTTGGGCAAGTTTTGCTTCGACCGCCGCCAAAGAGTCGGTTCCCAGTTGCACGCGCAACGGCGGCCTCCGTGCTGGTGGCGACGGTCACGATGGCGGCAGCGCCTTTCGCCGGATCGCCGAGTTGATTGTGATTCGAGCTGTCAGCCCATTTTCGAGTGGTGCCACTACTCCCACTGTAATCATCGATAACCCGCACCGCCCTTCGCAGCGAACTGGCGTCAAGAAAGTCTGTACGGAACGTGCCTGGCTCAATGATAGTCACAAGGATCCCAAGCGGCAGCAGCTCGGCCCGCAACGCTTCGCTGAGGCCCTCGACTGCGAACTTTGTAGCGCAATACACGCCCCACCCTGGCCACGCGCCAAATCCGCCCGCCGCGCTGAGATTCAAGATACGGCCCGAGCGCCGCTCGTGCATCGAGGGCAAGACCGCGCGCGTCACATTTAGCAGGCCATCCACATTTACGGCAAAGACGGACCGGATTTCCTCGGCCGACGCCTCCTCGACGGCACCGAGTAGGCCTCGACCAGCATTGTTCACCAGCACATCAATCTGCCCGAAGCGGGCTAACGCAGCCCGGACCGACGCTTGCGCCTGACGCTCATCGGTGACATCCAGTTCAACACTGAGGAGTTTGTCACGCTGACCGAGTGCGATCTCGACAACTTTAGGATCACGAGCAGCCGCAACGACGGCGTCGCCGCGCTCAAGTACCGCACGAGCGATTTCGAGCCCGAAGCCACGGGACGCTCCGGTAATGAACCAAACAAGTGATTTCATAACGACCTCCACAGAATTGATCTTTGATAAGCGACGCCCAGTTTCTTTTGGTCATTTTTTTCCCGGATCCAAGGCGGGCATTAGGCCAAGTCTCTTCTTTTGTTGCCACTTCCGTTCTCCTTACTCTGAGCGGACGAATCGTTGCCCCTGATCAAAGGCAATCGTTATGCCGACCGATGAAATGTTCGGATTGCGCCGGAACTGCTTGAGAACAGTTACATATCAGTTGCGAAATCGAAGACAGGTGTGACGATGGACAACTGCCAACGGGCTGGCAGTTGCCAACCTGCTGGCACTTCACTGCCGGTAGATTTAACTGCCGCACAACGTCGCGCGATCACCATCGATCGTGACGCTACGGAGCCACACCGATGAGCTCGAGTGCGATCGACCAGAGGCGCTCGGCGTTGGCCGGATCCAGCGCATATGGCGCGACGCCGCCGCCGAAGTCCGTCGGACGCCTCTGCACAACGGGCGCCTCGTTGCAGTCTTCGAAATACCGGCCACCGATCCCATTCAAGAGCGGCGATGCCGCCAGCAGAACGGAGGTCGCCGCACCTTGTGCCGGCGTTTTCCTCCGCTCGATCGGCGTCTTCAGGCCACCCGTGTGCTTCTGAAGATTCGTGGCGATCGCACCCGGGTTCAAAGCGTTGGCCATGATTCCGTCGCGCGCCCAACGTCGTGTGGCTTCGACTGCGAGCAACACGCAGGCTGTCTTCGATTGCCCGTAGGCGACGAAGGGATCGTAGGGCAGAAAATCGAAATGCAGATCGTCGAAGATGACCGGCGCAATCATGTTGGCGCTGGAGCTCAGCGACACGATCCGCGCCCCGCTCGCGGCCGCGAGCGCATCGTGCAGTCCCACCGTGAGCGCGAAATGACCGAGGAAGTTGGTCGCGAATTGCATTTCCCAGCCCTCGGAGGTTCGTTCGAGCGACGGCAGCGCCATGATGCCGGCGTTGTTGACCAGGATGTGCAATGGGCCCTTCCAGCCGGCAACGAAGGTTGCGATGGAGCGCTGATCAGCCAGATCGAGGGAACGGACAAAGACGTTCTGGTTCGCGGTTGCATGCGTAATGCGCTGCGCGACGACTTTGCCGGCGTCGAGGTTTCGCACCGCCAATGTCACGGCGGCACCCGCTTTCGCGAGGGCTCGAGCGGTGTCTATCCCTATTCCTGATGCTCCGCCTGTCACGATGGCGTGCTTGCCCGTCGAGGTCGACCCCGTGCAGAACTTCATCGGCGGTCGAGCTGAAACCGAACGGCGTCGTGATACGGTCCATGGAACTTAGATGTTTCAAATTCTGTGAACTGAAAGAGTAAGGCTCTGTACCTGGTACCAAATCAAAGCTTCTGGAAAACCAGCGCCACCTAAAGTGATAGGTCGTCAAACTAACTCCTCAAATTTTCTGTCCGGAAGTTGTTTTCCTCTTGTTCAATCCACATACCTAGCCTCTCGGCGTCAGCAGCAAGTTGCGACCAGTTGATCTTGCCGCTGGAGATCATCGCTAGATACTGTTTTTATGTCGCCGCGAGTAGTTCCGTTCTCATCCCAATCCTTCCCAAACGTATACCTGAAGTTCGTGTTCATATAGCTGAGCCAGTCAGAAATCCCGCGCATACCACGTTCGATATTCATTGCTGCCGCCTTTTGATCTCCAAGCCGGTATTGCGTTAGACCGAGATATAGCCGCGCGACATTGTCGCTCTTGTGCTGAGACAGAGCTTTTCTAAAGTCTGGCGCGCTTGGGTGTAATTGCCAGTCAAGTACTGGGTTCTTCCGAGATAGCTCAAGACGCCAGCCCTTAACTCAGTGCCGTATACGTACCTGGGGTCTACATGCTCAGCATCCTCGAACAAGCCGAGGGCCCGTTGGTAGCGCCCTTCCAGCATTGCCTGTCGCCCTTGGTCGACATCTTCAGAGCCTCGGATCGTCGCGCACCCGGCGAGCAAAATAGCTCAATGAAGCGCCCGCGAGAAAATATCTTGTCTTCATAGTTATCTCCTTCCTTAGCTTTGTCGTCTGACCAAACCGTTCTCCTTAACTACGAGCAAAGAGCCTGCCACGATCGTGTGAACCGAATCATAAGAACTAGGAAGAAAAATCTAGACCGCTAGGATCGCTACCGTCTGGGAGAGAGTCGACATTTCGACGCGCCTCCGTACAGATGTCGAGACTTCCTCACCATCCGGTCAGAGAATATTGACGGCGCGCGCAGCCAGCAGCGCAATGATCAACAGTGAGAGCAGCGATTGCAGCATCATCAAGATTTTCGCCCATCTCGCCAGCACGAGCGTGTCGGTCGGTGAAAACGCTGTGCTAGTATTAAAAGCCAGGAACAGATAGTCGACAAAATTGGGCGACCAGTCCTGCTCGTTCCCCTCTCTCAAAGCCTCCTTACTCATCGTCATCTGCGGGAAGAGGAAGCTTCCGTTCGAATGACCAGGCTGCTTATCCCGCTGATAGGGTCCTCCGGCGTCCAGCCGCCAATACCACAAAGCAAAAACTAAAATGTTCGTGACCCAAAGCGATGCCGCTGAGAGCAAGAGCTGCTGCGGTGTCTCTTTCCCGGTAGGGAGAGCATTAACCAGGAGTATTACAGAGATGATCAACCCGGCGGTAAGCACCGCATTAACAGCCAACCCAAAGATGGCGGTCAGGCGATGCCTGCCAGCGTGATGATATACGACATTCGGTATGAGCAAGCCCAGGACCACAGAGGGCAAAACCCAGTTTGGCCCCAATGTAAAGTGCATCAGGTAAGGCGGTGTAAAGACCGCCCACGGCGACAGCTGCAATAACTGCCGGCCAGCGCGGCTCCGAATCATACTGTTCAACCGGCTCTTTCGTACAGTAGGGACTTCCGGAATATCTGCGCTCACCAATGGCATCGTGACGCTCCATCATGCGGTGGGTAAATTTTGCTCAGCTAGCCTTAAGCAAGTACTTGTGTTCCCTAACAACACGAGTTCTTTGCGTTGATTGAAGACTGTGACTTTAGTGGTGACAAGTCCGTTCGGTCCCTGTTTCGAGAGATCGATAATTTCAAGGGACGAGTACAAAGTGTCTCCGGAATGCACTTCCTTTAAGAACTTGCACGAAAGTTCAGTAAACGCGATGAAGACGTCTCCGATGTACTGAGGAAAGAGCGTTGCCCCGGGAGCCGTGAACGCGAGTACCTGCAAGCCATGCACTACCGGGAGCCGTGTGTCCGTGACGCGCAGCGCATACGCCACGTCGTAGTGAATAGGATGATTGTCGGCCGGAAACGGCCTGGAAGGCCGAGGCGTGCGCATCGGTCGAGTGTGCGGCTTGGTGCGCGAAAGATGTCGCCCACTTTGAGGTCTTCAAATCGTTTGGCAGGTACCAACAAGAATGCGTCAGGATTGAATCCTGGTTCATTCGCTTTGTCGAAATTCGCTTCGTTCATTGTTTCTCCTTTCATTTCGCTGGCAGTAGCGATCTTTGCCGCAGCGAAAAGTCCAGCGCCAACACTCAAGGCTGTTTGTATAAACGCGCGACGGGAACTCATACATTTCCTCAGAAGTTGGGACGCGAAGTCGGAATGAGCCGGCCTCAAGCGGCGCCAACATTTCGGCGTTCCCGATGCGCATGCCCCAACGCCATACGTTCAAGGCTCGCCGCGAACAGAGGCGTCTCGCGTCGATTGTGATCGCCCCGTCATGCTGGCGCTGAGCTGCAGCGTCCTTGAAGCAAATATTGTGCTTCGCAATGAAGTCCATAAATTCCGATGTGGGGTGGGCAACAACGCTGTTCGTATACTCGCAGCTTTTGTCGTCGATCCTCTTAACGCTAAGAGTCCAGATCACCTGCACCCGAGTGCGGCCGTTTGGCGTAAATGCGTCGGAGATCGAGACCATTCGGCAAAGCGAAGCGGTTGCAGTCTCTGCAACATAGTGCTGAATCATGAGCGTCTTCCCGATCATTTCGACATTGATCGACATCTTCTTGCCATCATCGGTCGTTGTCGTAGCGCAAGAGATATGATCAGGCGGACAGCAGCGACAGTACTCAGCCTCAGGCAGGGTGAAGAGCCAGCCTGCGATGTCGACTTTTTCGATCGGCGCATGAATGATGTGGCTGTATGCGGAATTTGACAGCTCCTTCTCAGTGAGAATGTTGTTGTCCATATAGTCTTGTCCTTGCTTCCTCCAGATTGAACTTGAGTTTGACCTTTCTTTGGTCGGTTCAGTTAGTCCATCAGCCACTGCAGCCACAACCCTGCATGGCGACGCCGCCAATGTTGAGTTCTTTGAGCGCGGGCAAGATTTCGACTGGGAAAGCGTCTTCGACCCAGTACTTGGTGATGATGAGTGCGATCTTCGTCTCCATGAAAGTACGTACCTGTTTCACGATCGCCAACTCTTCAGCGGGCATTGTTTCGACGAGTTCGTAGAAGTCGCTATTGGGTGCCGGCGTTGTTTGAGTTGCTTAGTATCTCTTCTTTCTATTGCCACTTCCGTTCTCCTTACTCTGAACGGACGAACCGTTGCCCCGATCAAAGGCAATTGTTATGCCGACCGATGAAATGTTCGGATTGCGCCGGAAACTGCTTGAGAACAGTTACATATCAGTTGCGAAATCGAAGACATGGTGACGATGGACAACTGCCAACGGGCTGGCAGTTGCTAACCTGCTGGCACTTCACTGCCGGTAGATTTAACTGCCGCACGAGTGCCGCGCTGCGGTCTCAGCAAACGCGGAAAGGAGGCAAACATTCACCCGCGTCAAGCAGTCAACCCGAGCGGTATCGTGTTTGCGTTTGCGAGGATGTGGGAGATACAGAGATGGATAATTTAAATTTGCCTAGCGCTAGCTACCGGTCGAGATGCCCGTCGGCCTTACTCATCTAGATTCGGACCTCTGCTGGTGCGATCCGATCGTTGAAGTAGATGAAGATGGAGAGCACGTCCTGCTGCATCGGCAGGTCACCTGGAACTGAATTTCATTATCCGCGGAAATTCAGGAGAGCAGGATCTGCCAAGACGAGTGCGACTGACCGAGAAAGTTGCTGAGCTTCGCACCGAATCAATATCTTTCCCGCTGTGAAGCGAGCGCAATTACGGCTTGAGCGATTTGCCGGCTGAGGTCTGCGACCGTTTCACTTAGCGCGGCCACCGAGGCATCCGTCGATCTATCGGTCGCCGCTCGCGTCAAGTGTGATTCTTTCACCTCGGCGGCTCCCGTATCGTTTCGATCTATAACCCACCAGCGCGCCGACAATTGGGCTTCTAGTGCCGAGTTGCACTCGAACTGAAGCACTTCAACTGTCACTCGGTAGTCGGGACCCTTGGCGATCGGCCATGGATAGCTGATGACTCCGTCGCTGCCAAGCAACACCGAAAGGTTTTGCGCCAGGACGTGGGTCAAGTTTTCGTCCAGCGGTTCCGCCCAGCGATCGTTTTGAGAAACGTCGAGCCGGCTCTGGGCGACGCGCGTTAGAATCTCGCGCCGATCAAGATATCCCGGCAAACGGACCGGACCGACGCCGAGCGATATCTGGATAGAGCGAGATTGATCTTGACGGTCAACCGCCTTAAGCGGAGAAGCCAAAAGATAAATACCTGATGAATTGGGTTGTGGCTTCGGAAGCAAACTGCCACATCCTGCAAGCGAGAGACCCATGAGTGCAAGCGCTGTTATTAGCCTGATCACGCGCTTCACTTTTCCTCCCGGGTTTCCGGCTTGCCGAGAACTACCGCCTGTGGATTATGGTCCAAGGAATCGGCCAATAACCTTAGCGAGCTGGCAGCGCCGGAGACTTCTCGAAGGCTTTCGTAAGTTCATAAATGGTCGGAGAGTTCGGATCGACGGTTGCGCGCACGCTTACGATAGTTGTTTGCGCTTCCTTCATGGTCGCCGCGATTTGGTCAATAGCGCTTTGCGCGGCAGTCAAGGTCTGGTGGAGGTCGCCTGACACATTTTCGATGTTATGGTCGGCTGTAGTTGTCAACTTCCGAAAGTCAGAGATCGCGCCGCGAAGCTGCGGCATGGCTTGGTCCATCGATTGGAGAATGGATTTCAGCGCGGGTGAGTTGACGCTGACCAGTTGGCCGACTCCATCGCTGGTTTTCGCAAGTGAGTCGATCAATCTTTTGAAGTCGATATCATCGATCTTCTTGACGATCCGGACAAGGGCTTCGTGGGCCTGTTCCAGCTCGGTGGGGACAGTTGGGATCTCCTCGTATTGAAAATGGTCGCCCGCCGGCTGGACGAAATGTAGCGGAGTTTCCGGAAACCAATCGAGCGCCACGTAGAGCACTCCTGTGACCAAGCTTTCGGTCTGAAGCTGGCCGCGTAGACCCTGCGTCACGAATTCCCTGATCGTGTTTGGATCCATCGCCTTCTCTCTGGTGACGCCACGGCGTATGACCTTTTGAGGTCGATCTCAATAATGACCGGAATCTTATGCACTTGGTTGCCCAGTCCCATTTCCAACTTGATATCTTTGACCGACCCGATCTCGACGCCCTTGAACTTTACCGGCGCTCCGATGTGCAAGCCGTTGACCGAACCGTCGAAGTAAAGGACGAATTGTTGCGTTTTTGCGAAATAGCTGCCCCGAGCCGAAGGCGACGACGCCGATCACCAGTAAAGCCACGGCGCCAACGACAAAGGCTCCAATGAGGGTCGGGCTGATTTTTGGCTCATAGTCGTTCTTCCTCTCCGCGGGTCAAAAAGCGGTGCACTGATGGGATTTTTCGAATGGGCCAGGAGATCCTTCGGGTCGCCGCCGGCGATCATCGTCCTCGTTTCCGCGTCGAGGAATATGCTGTTGTTGCCGATCGTGAAAATGCTCGCCAGTTCATGCGTGACCACCACGACGGTGGCGCCCAAACTGTCGCGCAGGTCCAGGATCAAATCGTCGAGCAAGCGCGAGCTGATGGGATCGAGACCCGCCGAAGGCTCGTCGAAAAATAAGATTTCCGGATCGAGCGCCATGGCGCGCGCCAGCCCGGCGCGCTTCTGCATGCCGCCGCTGATCTCGGACGGATAGTAGTCTTCGAAACCCTTCAACCCGACAAGGGCGAGCTTTAGCGATGCGATCTCTCGGATTCTGTCCGGATGTAAAGTCCGTGTACTCTTCCAGGGGTAAACCGACGTTTTCCGCCAGCGTCATCGAGCTCCAGAGCGCGCCACTCTGAAACAACACTCCCACGCGTCTGAGGATCTCCTGTCTTTTGGCTGGATCCGCTTTAGTAAAGTTTTCGTCGCCGTAAAGGTTTCTCCCCGAGCCGGTTCGTTCAGACCGATTAGATGTCTAAGCAATGTGCTTTTGCCGCTACCGCTGCCGCCCATGATGATGAAGATATCGCCATGATTGATTGTGAAGTTGAGGTCGCGCATCAAAACAAAGTCGCCGTAGGCCATGGTGAGGTGGCTTACGGTGATGTGAGCCTCGATGATTAGCGTTTGTGGTTGGGACAGCCATCTTTTAAAATTTCACAAAATTCGAAATCCGAAGCTCGAAATCCGAAACAAACGAAAACCTCAAATCCAAAATCCTAAGACCAAACCCGAAACGAAACCCGTTTGGAATTTTCTCCCATTTGATCATTTGAATTTGTTTCGAATTTCGGATTTCGAGCTTCGAAATTTCTGTTAGCTGCTCCTTCTGATTACTCTCAACGTCAGATCCCCAGGACGTAGAAGAGGACGGCAAAAATGCCGCAAGCTCCGACAATAGCGACGATCCCAGTAACAACGGCGGAAGTGGCCGCATCGCCGACGGCAGAGGAACTGTTACCGCATTGAATACCTCGCAAACAGCCGGATAGCGCGATCAGCACGCCGTAAACCGAGCTCTTGAACACGCCGCCGAAAAGATCCGTCAAACTGATCGCATGGATGGTCTCGCGAACGTAAGTGGTCCAGGAAAGATCGAGCATTTCTACAGCAACCGTAGCCCCGCTCAAGACACCGACGAAGTCGGAGTAAAGACACAACAGAGGCATCATCAAAATTAACGCAATCACGCGCGGCAGCACCAAGAATTCCAGGGAGAAAATCCCATCGTGGTGAAAGCATCGATCTCCTGGGTCACCTTCATCGTGCCGAGCTGAGCGGCGAAAGCCGCCCGGTTCGTCCCGCCATAATGATGCCCGTCATCATAGCGCCCATCTCATGGACTATGGCGATGCCGACTAGGTCCGCCACGTAGATCTGAGCGCCGAACTGTTTCAGTTGCACGGCGCCGACGAAGGCGAGAATCACGCCCACCAAGAAGCTGATCAACGTGACGATGTGGCAGCGCCTGAGCGCCGCACTGCTGGATTAGAAGAAAAAGGTCGACCGCACGGAACCGTACCTTCATGCGCAAGAGGCGGAAAAATGTCACGGTCATCTCGCCCAGGAATTTCAGCATCTCCCCCAGCGAATCGCCGGCGCCGATAGCGGTGTGGCCTACGTGTTCGAGAAACGTTGCTTTCGCCGCCTCTTTACGTGCGCCCTTTTTTCTGGTACTGCCTCGGCCAAAGCCAAGAGCCGGCGCACCCCGGGCGGCAAACCGCCACGGTCCATATGAATTCCGTGGCGGCAGCATAGTTCCGAGAGTTGAACGACGAAGACTATAACGCTGGTGTCCCACGATATGAGTTCGCTCGCCTTGAAAGCGACGACGCGTATTTGTGCGGACAATTGCCGTTCGGAGTCCGCTAGAAATGCAGAAGAGGGTTCCCTCCTAACCGCCACGCTCCCGAAAGACGCACCACGAGCGTACTATCGTCCCTGTGGTCAAAAGAGAATTGATTAAGTGCGGCCTTGATGTCCAAACGCGCTCCTGCCACGGAGGGTTTTTGATTCTCCGACGCTGAAAACTTCAACAGCCAGCCCCAATCTTCGAGCTTCCGCGGCGCAACTCGCGCATACTGTTAAATGGATGACATCGCTAGTAACGCGGTACACGACTCTTCGATCATCAAAGCATCTTTGGCATTTCATCACCAAAATCTCCTTGAACTGCTCCCAACTGGGAATTTTCCGGTGCCAGAAATAGATGTGTTAGCGGGCTGGCAGTTGCCGGCCAGTTGGCATCCCGCCGTGTTCATCTGATCTCCAGAATTTCGCATCCAGTCGTTGTTGTAGATTAGAGTTATTGCGAGCACGGTTGCTCCGACTGTTTGGAGTATTTGCAAATGCTTCTGCGAAGTTCATGCAACCGAGTTTGAAACCCAGTATCGTTGGGCCACTTCCAATTCTGCGTGGGCAGTCGATCTCCGTTATATACTCCGCCGTTAACTTTGCTCTGGATAAAAATAAGTTGCCATAAAGTCATAGCTATTCCTTTTACGATTGACACTCGCTCTAACCGCTAGTTGATCTCATCGATGAAAAGTCGTTCTTGCTCATCGGGATAAGCGCTTCGCCCAGGAACAACTGTATTCAAACGCCGTTAAAACAAGTGCCAGCTCGACACCTTGCATTGCTGCACGGGCGACGAGGCCAGTTCCAACGAGCAAGAGCGCCGCTAAGAACGACACGTTAATCTTCATTAGATCGGTACTTCTTTGTCTGTTTCTGCCTACGACAGTGGCAACTGCCGTGCCACGCCGTTTTTCGGCGGTGAGATTTATAACTATCGGGGATCAGAAAACATTGAGGGCTCTTGCGTCTCGAGATCTTCAGTTCCGATCACTAAGGACGAGATGAGACATCAGCAAAAACCGAAATCGAGGCTCAATGAGGTAAGTAGAGCCGACGACTAGGCGAGTTCGAAAAGGTTCAATCCATTTAAATCGTCAAGGGTTGGTTAGATGGCTGGAAGGCAATTTGTCCGCACCGCCGCAAGGTCCGGGCTAGCTATTAGCACAGGAACGATCTAATCCGCGCATCTCTAACTCCATCGCGTCCATTCTTCTTGCTTTGACTGAGCGCTCTCCAAACGCAATCGTTATGCCGAGCGACGAAACTTGCAGATTGCGCGCAAACTCCTTGAGAACAGTTACCCCATCAGTTGCGAAACGAAGACTGGTGGCGATGCACTACTGCCAGCGCGCTGGCAGTTGACGACCGGTTGGCACTTCGCCGCGTAAATTTAACTGCCGCACAAAGCGCCGCGTGGCGATGTCTCAGTAAAAGCGGAAATGAGGGCGAACGTTTATACGCGTTCTGCGCTAGACCGAAACGGTATAGGGTTTGCGTTTGCGACGGCGTGGGAGATACACAGATGGATAATTTAAATTACCCTGCGGTAGTACCGGTCGAGATACCGGTGGGCCTTACTCATCTGGATTCGGACCTCTGCTGGTGCGATCCGATCGTTGAAGTAGATGAAGATGGAGAGCACGTCCTGCTGCATCGGCAGGTCACCTGGAACTGAGTTTCATTATACACGGAAATTCACAAAGCGCCGCCAAAACCCGCAGTTTTTAGTGCATCATTGGCACTCATGGGATTAATCCAAGCTCGCGTAGATATCGGGCCGAACGATACCGAGCTTTTTCAAGCGGAACTGCAGCGTCGAGCGATTCATTCCGAGGCGCACCGCCGCCCCGCGTGCACCAGCGAGAACCCACCGGGTCTCTTTGAGGATTGCCAGAATGTGCGCGCGTTCGGCTGCTTCCAGAGTTTGGTCCTTGCCATTATCTCGGCGAGGTGCGGTGCGGTTATCAAGATCTTGGAGCGGAACCTGCAGCACGGGTCCATGAGAAAGAATCACTGCGCGCTCGATTAGATTCTGTAGCTCGCGGATGTTTCCCGGCCACGGATATCGTGTTAAGGCCGCCATTGTTTCGGCAGGGATCGTTTCAATCGTCCGGTTCATCCGCCGGGCAAAACGCTGAACAAAAATGATTTACCAGCAATGGAATGTCTTCCGGAGCGTTCCCGCAAGGCTGGAACGTAAATAGGAAAAACATTCAGCCGGTAAAACAGGTCTTCGCGAAATTTCCGCTGCTCAACCATCTCTCGGAGTTCGCGATTGGTGGCTGCGATCAGGCGTGCATCGGTTCGCAGCGTGCGGCGTGCTTCCCAAGCGTTCGAACTCCCGTTCTGGAGCACGCGCAGCAGCTTGGTCTGCAGCTCGAGCGGGATCTCGCCGACCTCATCTAAAAATACCGTTCCGCCATCGGCCAGCTCAAAGCGGCCGATGCGTTGCGCGATGGCGCCGGTAAAAGCGCCTTTCTCGTGTCCGAAGAGCTCGCTTTCCAGCAGGCCTGTCGGAATCGCCGCACAGTTGAGCTTAACAAACGGCCGCCGTGACCGAGAACTGGCGGCATGAATGGCTCGCGCTATGAGTTCTTTGCCCGTCCCCGTTTCACCCAAAATCAGCACCGTCGATTCCGTCGGTGCGACAACCTCCACCTGCTTTAGCACCGCCGCCAGAGCCGCACTCGTCCCCACGATCTCCTCAAAATTGTGCGTGCCGGTGTCTCCGTTTGGCTGTCGTGCGATGTCATCGCGCGCAATCGCCTGCTGGATCGCACGCAGCAGATCCTCACGGTTAACGGGTTTGGTGAGAAACTCCAGTGCCCCCGCCTTTATGGCCCGCACCGATGTCGGGATATCTCCATAGCCGGTGATAAAAATAATAGGTATTTTAACACCCGCCTTGGCCAGCTCTTGCTGCAAGTCAAGGCCGCTTAGGCCAGGCAACTGTACATCGAGCACCAGGCAACCAGGAGCCTTCGGACGCTCGGCTGCCAAAAACTCCTGCGCTGATGAAAATGTTTGCGCGCTCAATCCTGCCGAGCGAATGAGATTGCTCAGGCTTTCTCGGGTACGCCTGTCATCGTCAACGATGAACACCAATGCGTTCTTCTCATTCATGATGAAACCTCCTGGCCGATTTCCGACATCTTGTCGGTCCCAAGAAGAAATTTAAGGAACCTTATGATTGAGAGCCGAATCTATCGCTTCAAGCAGCGTTTCTTTTGGCAAGGCTTGTACAAAAAGCCACCGCACCGGCCGCGAGCGCTCGCGCCCGCGCGTCGTCGTCTGCGTGCGACGTGATGAAAACGATCGGGATCTGCGAGTTAGGCGGCTCTCAGCTGACGCTGAAGATCCAGTCCACTCATGCCTGGCATCCGCACATCAAGAAGCAAGCAATCCGTATCGTGCAGTTCATTCGAATTCAGGAACTCCGCGGCCGAAGAGAAACCGTGCGTGCGCATTCCAACGGATCGCAACAAGTTGTTAAGCGAGTTCCTGACAAAATCGTCATCGTCTACAATTGAAATGAGCGGGGCAGGCGGCATGGAGTGATACTTCCCTTCTTATTGCGGTCTATTCTGAACAACGCCTTTACTAGTAGTACTGTAACGTCGTGAATAAAAATGCTATCAGGCTTTCGGCTGTTAGGGCGGTACGTTTGGCAAGACGCCTAGTACTTTAGGACAGGGGTGGTTTCGCGAGCGTTGACGGAAGTCGAACTGAATCTGCGGGTCCGGCTTGAACGGCACGACGGCTGGTGAGTATTACTTTAGGGTAACGATTCCGAGCGTTGTAGGCCATCTTGACCAGCTCGGCCACTGAATCGGCTTCCATCTTTTCCATGATCTGATGCCGGTGATTTTTGACTGTAGTCTCGCTGGTGCCAAGCTCTCCCGCTATCTGCTTGTTGAGTAGCCCGGCAACCACAAGCGTCATGACTTCACGCTCGCGCGGCGTCAACGAATCATACCGCGTGTGGAGTTCTTCATTTTTGGCCCGCTGGTCGCGACCCGTGCGGTCCTTTTCCAACGCCTTATGAATCGCATCGAGCAGTTCCTGGTTGCGGAAGGGTTTGGTCAAAAACTCCACGGCTCCGGCCTTCATCGCTTGCACAGTCATGGGAATATCGCCGTATCCAGTGATGAATATGATCGGAATGCTCTATGTTGGCGTCCGCCATGCGCTTCTGCAGGTCGAGCCCGCTAAGCCCCCGAAGCCTCACGTCGAGCACCAGGCAGGCGGGCACATCCGGGCGCTTGCTCCGCAGAAAGTCCTGCGCTGACGCGAAGACTTCACATGCAAGCCCACCGAGCGCATCAGATTCTTCAATGCGTCGCGGGTCTGTGCATCGTCATCCACCACAAATACCATCGCGTCCGGTTCGCTCATGCCATCTCTCTCGCTGTGGTGTTCTGGGTTCCGCCCTTCTGACGTTGCTCAGGGACATGGTTCCGAATTCCGAGTTTTCCATCAGTTCGCCCTGAGGAGCGGCGTCCGCTGCCGCGTCTCGGCGTCTCGAAGTGTGAACTTTGAACGTTGAACCGATCCAAATGTCATGCCAATACCTCGCCCGTTGGCACGGTGAAATGAAACGAAGCGCCGCGATCGCGATTGGTGGTCAGCCCAGAGCCGGCCGCCGTGGGCCTGCATGATCGAGCGGCAGATCGCCAGTCCCATTCCCATCCCTTGCGGCTTGGTCGTATAAAAGGGCTCGAAGAGACGCTCAAGGCTCTTTGAATCCAGCCCCGGACCCGAATCTCGTACAACTACCACCACACCCTTCGAGTCATCTGCCCCGGAGGAAATTAACAACTCTCGTGGACCGGTGACTTGGGTCATCGCTTCAATAGCGTTCATCATCAGATTGAGCATCACTTGTTGCAACTGGATCCGATCCGCAAAAACAAGCGGCATGTCATCCGAGAGTTGCGTCTCTAACGCGATATGATTTCGTTGCACTTCGCTCTGCCCGAGCCCGATCACTTCACGTATGATTTGGTTGATGTCGAGCCAATCTCTTTGAGGCGGAGCCTTTTTAACCAAGGCGCGAATTCGGGTGATGATTTCGCTCGCTCGTTGAGCGTCATCCATCATAAGGGCAACTGAATTCCGCGCTTCTTCCAGGTTTTCTGCATCGAGCCAGCCCAAACAGGCGCCGGCATTGTTGACGAGTGCGCCGAGCGGCTGATTGATTTCATGGGCGATCGAGGCAGTCATCTCTCCCAACGTCGCCACCCGCGTGACATGAGCCAACTCCATCTGCGCAGTGCGAAATGCTTCTTCGGCGTGCTTGCGTTCGATGAACTGGCCAATCTGACTGCCCAGAGTAGCCATCATGTCGAGTAGCTCCTGGTCAGGTTGTCTTATCTCGTGGCTGAAAAACTCGATCACCCCCAACACGTCTGCCCCGAGCAGAATCGGGAAAGCAAAACAAGCATGCAATCCTGCGCGCGCCGCGATGGGTCCGCGAGGAAAAATAGGATCCTTAGCGACATCAGGAATGGAAGCGGGCTCATGACTGGACCAGACCCGGCCCGGTAACCCGACCCCGGGCATGAAAGTGTGCTGACGGCAAATGGCTTCAAATTGCGGGACCTCTACGGATTCATCATGCCAAACCTCGGCGCAGCGTAGCACACCCGCCTCCCGGTCTATGCTCCAGAGAGTGCCCACGTCCCAAAACAGCAACTCGCACACGGTCTGAAGTATCTTGGGAGTGACTTCTTCGAGAGTAGCGGCCGTCGCTAACATCTCTGTGACTGTGTGTTCGACTATGAGACGTTGCTCAGCCTGCTTGCGCTCGGTGATGTCAATCGCGGCTCCGACAAATTCTACGATGTCGCCTGACTCGCTCACGATGGGGTGGCCGACACTGTGGATGTTTTTAATCGTTCCGTCCGGAAGAACAATCCGAAACTCCGATTCAAAATCAGCTTTTTGACGTGAGCCTCTCTATAGGCTTGTTCGACCCTGAGCCGGTCGTCAGGATGCATTCTCGCAAAAAAGAAATCACTGACCGCAGCATTATCCTCGGTTTGAATGCCCCATATTCGAACCGCTTCCGGCGAGATTGTCACGGTTCCCGATGAAAGGTCATGGGTCCAGCTGCCCGTGCGGCTTAGTCGTTGGGCATCAAGCAGAGATGCTTCACTGCGCCGCAGTTTCTCTTCCGCTTTCTTGCGATCATCAATATCGGTGAGCAAGTTATACCAGCGGACAATCCGACCTTCATCGTCGCGTAGAGGGAGACCGCGCGCATGAAACCAGCGGTACATGCCGTCAGCGCGGCGGAGACGGTTCTCAATGTCATAGGGCTGCTCCGTTTCGACAGCGTACTTCCATTCGGCTAGTACGCGAGGGAGATCATCCGGATGAACGGCATCGGTCGTGCCCCAACTTTTCACTTCCTCGAGCGTCTTGCCGAAATAGTTCAGGACTTGACCGTTGACAACTTCGATCTCACCTTTCGCATTCATGATGGATACGAGACCGGGAATGCTCTCAACCGCCAGCCGAAACCTGTGTTCGCTCGCGCGCACGGCCTCCTCGGCGCGCTTACGATCGTCAATCTCCATCGTGATTCCGTACCACTTGAGGATATTTCCTTGCTCATCTCGAAGCGGCACGGCACGAGCCAAAAACCAGCGGTATTCCCCATCCGCCGCGCGCCTGCGTGCCTCATTCTCGAACGGCGCGCCGGTGGCCAACGACGCGCGCCACTTCTCCAAGTGTCGATCAATGTCGTCGGGGTGAACCGCGGTTTGCCAACCTGCGCCGGATGCATTTTCCTCCGACAAACCCGAGTGGTCCCGCCAGTGTCGACTCACGAAATCAACGGTGCCGTCGGGCAAAGCGGTCCAAACACTGATCGGAATGGTTTCGATCACATTCCGAAGCTCCTTCTCGCTACGGAGGACCGCTTCCTCGGCCCGTTTCCGCTCCGTCACGTCCATTACCGCGCCTACAAACTCGCAATTACCGGATGCATCCTGTAATGCGTGAGCTAGCGCGTGGACGTGCTTGACTCTGCCATCAGGCAGCAGCAAACGATAGGCATGTTCGAAATGTGTCGCTCCGCGAGAGGCACGATCGATGACGTCATGGAAGTCGACCCGGTCCTCGGGATGGACGCGCTGCACCACTAAGTCTATTGTTGGCTTAAGCGCGCGGTCGTATTCGAAAATACAATACGTTTCGTCTGACCAGACAATTTCTCCGCTGTCAGGTCTCCATCCGAAGCTGCCTGTGTGACTGAGCCTTTGAGCTCCGGTCAGGTACGCTTCGCGACGGTGCAGCTCCTGCGTCAGTAGCTCTTGCTCGGTGACGTCTATGGCACTGCCGACGAACTTCTTCAGCGCTTGGTTTTCGACGACAGGAGTACCGACGCAGCGGATGTACCGAATCTCACCATCGGGTCGCACGATGCGCTTGGTGGTATCAAAGCGCGAAGGTTCCGCCAGAATTCGCTTGATCAGCTCTGCCATGAACTCGCGATCCTGTGGGTGCACACAATCCAGGTATTCCTGAACGGTAGGCGCCTTGCTGGCCGGCTCGAGGCCGTGCATCCGAAATAGTTCAGGAGACCAGTAGTCGAACCCGGCAGCATCAAAGGCCCAGCTGCCCATGTGGGCAAGGCGCTGCCCTTCGGCGAGATAAGACTCGCTTCTTTGCAGCTCCTCGGCGCTTCGGCGGAGCTGTTCTTCGGCACGTTTGTAATCCTCGATGTCCATGCTCGAGCCATACCACTTGAGGATTTTTCCATGTTCGTCACGGACCGGGAATTTGCGGTGCAGCATCCGGCGATATTCCCCATCGGCCCGCCGCACGCGCGTTTCATATTCGAAGATTTCCCCACTTGCCAAGCAGGCACGCCACTTGTCGACAATGCCCGCAACGTCGTCGGGATGAACCGAGGCTGTCCATTTCCAGCCCTCAACGTCATCGAGTGAGACTCCCAGGTATTCCACCCAACGTTTATTGAAGTAATCGAGGTAGCCGTCGGGCCGGGAGGTGTGGATCAGGGCAGGTGTCGTATCGATAATCAGCCGAAGCCGATTTTCCAACCGCTGACGAGCAGCGATATTTTGAAGGTCGTTATTGAGGTCGCGCTCCTCGTGCGACCGGAGTGTCTTTACTCTAAGGGCAAAGAGATCTGACCACTGCCGCAGTCGCTCTACAATTGGCTCGTCGAGTTTGCCGGGATCATCGGCATAGATGGTTAGTGCACCGAACAGTGTGCCGTCAGATTTTAATGGGAGGGAGAGTACCGAAGTGTAGCCGCGTTCCAGCGCCGCCGCGCGGATTGGAACGACTAATGGACTATCAGCAATGGCTTTGATGCAGCATGTCTCACCGGCTTGAATGGCCATAGTTGCCGGAGTCTCAGAGCAGCGTGGCTCTTGTAAAAATCCATCCTGATCTCCTGCTTGTGCGACGAGCCGGATAGAGTTGCTCGTGCCTGGTTCCGTAAGGCCAAACCCAGGCCAGCCGGAACCCGCAATTGTTTACCAGGGCGTTACAGACGGATTGAAGGAGATCTTGCTCGTCGACCGCTTGAGCGAGCGCGCGGCCACAATTGATGACCACGGTGTGCGCTAGCCGATCGGAGCCTTCGGTGTTCAAACGGTCCTCTTGCTCGGCTTGAGTGTGCATGGATCCGCAGAACAAGTCC
>ERZ1370068.8722-contig-7554_pt1 | contig 64419 bp, 89 predicted proteins | sample MGYA00561227_ERZ1370068 | MGnify/ENA primary metagenome ERZ1370068 (study PRJEB38410, sample SAMEA6850437) | metagenome | study: Metagenomic assessment of the ecological functions of the soil: analysis of the soil microbiota associated with the... | reverse complement strand
CCACAGCCGCTAGTGGTCTCTACGCAGGACGCGTGACCGAGCACACGCCCGCGCCGCGAATTCTTCAGCGCGCCGAGCTCGGACGAAGCGGCCGCATACCTTCGAGGAGAACGGTTATGAATCGCCGCCGCGCGTTTTCGCCGCCGCCGTCGCGCTGATTTCGTCGCTGGCAATTGCGCAAGACCGATTCATCGTCGTTGCGTCGACGACGTCGACCGAGCAATCGGGATTGTTCTGGCATCTGTTGCCGGCGTTCGAAAGAGGACAGCGGCATCAAGGTGCGCGTCGTCGCCGTCGGCACCGGGCAGGCGCTCGACATCGGCGCGCCGCGGCGACGCCGACGTCGGTGTTCGTGCACGATCGCGGCCGCCGAGGACGAAGTTCATCGCCGAAGGTGATGGCGTCAAGCGCTATCCGGTGATGTACAACGACTTCGTTCTGATCGGGACCGAAAGCGATCCGGCGGAGGTCGGCGGTGGCAAGGACATCGCTCGACGCGCTGCGAAAGATCGCAGCGGCGCAGGCGCCGTTCGTGTCGCGCGGCGACAAGAGCGGACGCACGCGGCCGAGTTGCGACTATTGGGCAGGCTGCCGGCATCGACCTCGAAAAGGCGAAGGGGCCGTGGTATCGCGATACCGGGATCCGGCATGGGACCGGCGCTCAACACGGCGGCGTCGATGAACGCGCTACATCCTGGCCGATCGCGGCACCTGGCTCGTCGTTCAAGAATCGCGGCGATCTCACCGATCCTCGTCGAGGGCGACAAGCGGCTGTTCAACCAGTACGGCGTGATGCTGGTCAATCCCGGCGAAGCATCCGAACGTGAAGAAGGAGCTGGGCCAGACAGTTCATCGACTGGCTGATCTCGCCGCGCGGCCAGGCGACGATCGCTGCGTACATGATCGACTGGCAGAGCAGTTGTTCTTTCCGAATGCGGGAACGGATTCGTGAGCGCATGGCGCGCGTCGCTATCCGTTGTTGCCGCTACGTTGACCGCCGCTGCGCTTGCTGCCGATGTTGTCGTTTATGCGGCCGGCAGCCTCCGCGCGCCGCTGCCTGACGCTCGCGCGCGAGTTCGAACGTGCGACGGGCAATACGGTGCACGCTCGACGTTCGGTGCGTCCGGACTGCTCACGCGACCGCATTAGCATAGCGGCGAACGCGTCGACGTTTTCGCGAGCGGCGAATATGGAGCATCCGCAGTCGCTTGCCGCGCTGGGATGGACGCCCAAAGGCGAGCGTTTTACGCAAGACAATAAATGTGCATGCCGGCGGCCTCGTAACGTCGATGTGACGACCGGAGACGGCGCTCGCCGCGATGCTCGATCCGCGCGGTGAAGATCGGCACATCGACGCCGAAGAGCGGACCCGTCGGGCGACTACGCATGGGAGGTGTTTCGCAAAGCCGATGGGGTCGAGGCCGGGGCGTTTGCGACGCTTTCCGCGAAGCGCCTGCGCAGTTGACCGGCGGGCCGCAATCGCCTCCGCCATCCGGTCGTAATGTTTACGGCAGCTTGGTGGCGACCGGCGACGCCGACATCTTTCTCACCTCATTGCACGGAACGCAGAGCAGGCGCGCCAGAAATGCCAGCGATGCAAGTCATCAAGCTTCCGGCGGCACCGGGCGTCGGTGCCGACTATGCGTGGCCGTGCGACACGACGCATCGATGCCGGCGCGGGACTTTGCCGCGTATCTGCGATCGGCTGACGGTTTTAAGCGCCTTGCATCGTACGGATTCTGATCTCACCGTGAGATGCGCAGGAGACGTCAGGCGTTGAACACGACGCGGCCCGTGCCATTCGTCACATCGTAGCCACCGAGCGTTTTCGCCTGCGCACCGAACTGGGCGTGCGGACGAACGCGAGCAGCGCCTGCACACGCGGCAGCTCCGAACGCGTCGCGCCGGTGCACGACGAGATCCATTCGCTCGATCGCTAGCGGAACGAACGCGAGGCCGCGCTCGCGCGCAGCACGCCTCGGATGCCGAGGCCCCGCGTCTGGCGCGACCTTCGGCGACGTTGCCGCCGCAGAGATCCACCTGGTTTCGGCACGCGCGCTCCGCGAAGTCCACGCGATGCCCGTGCCGGAAACCCGCGCGCGTCCATCCTGGCGGCGCTGCTTGCCTCAGAGCGGGGCGGTGGCTGCTGGCCTCGACCCGCCGTGCGACGACGCGCGGGCGTCGGTCGACGCAGAGGTCGGCGAGCGGCGGCCTGTGATCTTGTGCGGATTTCCGCTTTGCGAGCAGCAATTCTCTGCTCGGCGCCGCGCCCATTCCTGAGCGCCGACGATGTCCGCGCGTCGGGCAGCACCGATTGAGATCAGCGGAAGGTTGTCGGCGAACCGGTCGCGCGATCGCGCCAGTGGATCGGCGGCACGCCGCCGCGTCGCCGCGCGCGAGACGCATCGATGCCCGGCGCGGCTGCCGCACCGCCGGGATCGCCAGCCCGCAGCGCCCGATTCGCGCGCCGCACCACTCGAGCAGCGGGTCATGGCTGCCGGCGACGATCGGCGACGCCGTGGTCGTGTCGACCGCGCCTCGCCCTTGCCGGCGAGCCACGTGCGTCGACCTGCCGGCGCGCGGAAGAGACAGCTTGCCGGTCGCGCGGACATGCGGGAATCGCCTGCGCCGGCGCGCGAGGTCGTAGATCCGGCGCTCTTTCAGCCGCAGGTACGCAGCGGCCACTCGCGCGTGTCCATCATCTCCGCGGCGGGCGGCAGCGCGGCGCTAGTACGCGCTTGCGCGATTTCGGCATGCGGCCGAATTCTCGCACGCGCGTTGCTGCCTGCCACGGTCTATTTTCCGACCAGGATCGATTCGCGCGACAGACGGCGCGCGACGGCGATGAGCGCGATGGCGATCAAGCGCGGCGGAGTGCGAGCCACGATAGTGCAAGCTGCGCCAATGCGGAGCGCCTCGCCGCGCAGCGTCGTGTTCAACAGCGAGTACTGCCCGATACCGGCACGAGCGACATCCAGCCAGCCGGGCTCCGCGGCGCTGCATGAAGAGCTGGACCATCGGCATCAACGACACGACGGCAACAGCAACAGCCGACACGTTCGCCTGCGCTCGTCCAGGCGCGCGCGGCTGCCGACATAGAGCAGGATCGCCGGCAGCAGCGTGGACCATCCGGCACGAGGACGATCGCGAAGCGGAAAATTCGCGCGTGCCGAACAGGAACGGCACGCCGACCGGCGGCAACGGCGCGAACTGCAGCGTCAGGTAGAACCCGGTCAGCGTCAGCAGCACGACGAGCGCATTGAACGAACTGCGACGGCGCAGCCACTTGCCGGCGACGAGCTCGGCCGGGCCGCGCCGGCGTCATCAGCAGCGGCTCGAGCGACTGGCGCTCGCGTTCGCCGGCCGTCGTGTCGAGCGCGACAGCCATGCCGCCCATCACCGACGCGAACAGTCCGTAGTAGGCGACGAGGAACAGCACGAGCGCGCCCGATTGCTGCGGCGTGGCGAGATCGATGTCCTGACGTCGAGCGGGTTGGCGACGGTCGGCGCGATGCCGCGCAGCACCAGCCGCTGCTGCCCCCACAGCCGGTTGTAGGCCGCGCAGCAGCGACTTCGGCCTGGTCGGATCGACGCACTGCGCGCGATCGCGCGAGCGGTCGTAGACGAGCCGCACCATGCCGGGCTTGCCGTCGGCGACGTCGGCTGCGAACTTTCGATCGATCGACGAGCACGACGTCGAGATCGCCGCCGCGGATCTGCGCTTCGTAGTCGGCGGGGCGCTGCGTGAGCGTCGACCTGCTGTCGCTCGAGGAACGCTGACCAGCGCGGGCGCGTGCTCGCGCCCGGCGATCGGGCAGCTTCGAGGTCGTCGCGCGATCGCGTCTGGCTCGCGATCAGGTTGAAGATCAGGAGCAAGAACAGCGGCCCGGCGGCAGATCGCGCGGCAGCAGCGTCACCATGCCGGTGCGCCGGTCGCGGAACGTGTCGAGTGAGCTCCTTGCGCGCGACGGACGCCAGAGATGCGGGCGACGGCGGATCGAGGCAATGACGCTCACGCGGCGAGCCCTTCACCGGTGCCGATCAGCGCGGACGAAGGCATCCTCGAGCGTCGCGTGCCCGCTGCTGCGCGATCAGCTCCTGCCGCCGTGCCCTGCGCGACGACGCGGCCTGCGCCGAGGATCACGATGCGGTCGCACAGCGCCGCGACTTCCTGCATCACGTGCGACGAGAACAGCAGGCATTTGCCTTCGCCGCGCAGCTCGCCGCAGCTGCTCGCGCAACGCGCGCACGCTCATGATGTCGAGGCCGTTCGTGGGCTCGTCGAGCAGGATCGTGTCGCGGATCGTGGACGAGCGCGCGGGCGATCGCCACCTTCATCTTCTCGCCCTGCGAGAAACCCTGCGCGCGGCGGTCGGCGAGCGCCGTCAGGCCGAGCGTGCGCGATCAGTGCGTCGATGCGCGCGTCGAGTCGCGGCGCCCGGCGAGGCCGTGCAGCGCGCCGTAAGTAGCGGATGTTTTCGCGCGCGGTGAGCCGCGGGTAGAGGCCGCGCGCGTCCGACAGCACGCCGATGCGCTCGCGCACCGCGTAGCGGTCGCGCGACGACGTCGAGGCCCGCCGATCGCGCGCGTGCCGGCGTCGGGCACGATCAGCGTCGCGAGCATCCGCAGCAGCGTCGTCTTGCCGGCGCCGTTGGGGCCGAGGCAGGCCGGTGATCTGCGCCGTCCGGCGCGGCGAACGACACACTCGCGCACCGCGTGGATTTCGCCGCCGTCTTGCCGAACGACTTGCGAGCGCCGTCGACTGCGATCATGGCTGCGGCGCGAGGCGATCCGGCCACGAGCGGCGGCGCCGCGCTCGCTCGCAAGGCGTCGATGCACGATTCGTCGGCAGCGTGCCGAATCCGGCGTCGATCGACGAACGCCGCGATGAGCCGCGGCGCGCACACGCGTGCGGCGAAACGATATGGCCGATAACCGCGGCGACGACGTGCTTGCTGTTCGGCAAGCGTCTTCGCGACCTCGGCCGCCGTATGCGGGCGGCGTCACCGGATCGAGTGCCGCCCGAAAGCAGCAGCACCGGGCGTGTCGCTCTTGCACCGGTTGCGTGAAGTCGGCGGGCGCGCTCGCCGCTGCGGCCACAGTCGCACACGGCGAGCACTTGTCGCGGCGAGTCGCGGCGCGCGACGTCCGGCGAGCGCCGTTCTCCGTTCGGCGCGTCGTGATGCGCGGCACGTCCTCGGCGCACGTCACCGAGATAGTGCAGCGCCGCGTTCATCTGCTCGGCGAGGTTGCCGGTCGAACAGCAGCGACGCTGCGACGAGCGGCGCGTAGTCGCCGCGCGCGGCCAGCGCCAGCATCTCGGGCATCAGGCTCGCCAGCTCCGGCGCGTACGTGAGCGGCTGCAGCGCGCCGAGCACGACATCGAACGTCACGCGCACGCTCGCCGCGGTCATGCCGGTGCGCGGATCGCGCAGCGGTCGACGTCTGCGCCGTTCGGCCCAGCGTCTTTCCGATCTGCGGCAAGCGTCGCGGCGGGATCGGATGCGCTTTGCGGCACGCCGCGCGATGCGCTGCACGCGGCGACGACGTCGTCGAGCGCCGTCGTCGCGCGTGCGCCAGACGTCGAGCGCAGATGCATCATCGCCGGCGGCGCGACGCCGTCGAGGATCATCGCAGCGCACGCGGTCGGGATAGCGGCGCAGGTACTCCTGCGCGACGCGCGTGCCGTAGCTGCCGCCCCACAGGTTGATCTGCGGATAGCCGAGCGCGTCGCGCACCGCCTCGAGGTCGGCGATCCACGCCGCCGTCGTGTATTGCGCGGCGTCGATGCCGCTGCGCGCGCAGCTCCGCTGCGCACGCTTGTCGCGCGCGGTAGCGGATCGGTCTCGAACGCTTCGTCGTCGCGTCGGCTTGAACGCCGCGCAGTCGAGCGGCGACGAGCGTCCGGTGCCGCGCTGGTCGACGAGCACGATGTCGCGCGTGCGCCGTATCGCGTTCAAGCTGCGCGACGAACGGCGCGAGCTGCGACGCCGCCTGCCCGGATCCGCCGGCCAGGATGAACAGCGGATCCGGCTTCGGCGACAGCGTGTTCGCCGGCAGCACGGCCGACGAACATGCTTGATCTTGCGTCCCGGCGGCTTCGCGCGGTTCTCCGGCGACTTCGAGCATCCGCACTGCGCTGCTTGCGCGAGACGTTGGCAGCCGGCATTCGCCGAGCGTCGAGCGCTGCGCGTGCCGCGCCACGTCGTCGCCGCAGCCGGCGACGACATCACGCGCCGACGACCGCGACGCAGCTGCGAGACATTCGAAACGGATGAGCGGACGATGGAGCGCGCATGGTAACAAACTCGGTGCGGGGCGATGGTGACAGCAAGTCGTTTCGGCGCGAGAATCCGCGTATCCTCCGCACGAATGCCATGAGCACGCGCGACCTCGAGCCGGGCATCGTCACCGACCTGCGCCGACCGCTTGACCTACGGCGGCTATCTGCGTCTCGACCGACTGCTTGTCACGCGCAGCAGCCGCTGTCGGGCGCGGCCGGACGCGCAGCCGCGGCACGACGAGATGCTGTTCATCATCCAGCATCAGGTGTCCGAGCTGTGGATGAAGCTCATGATCCACGAGCTCAAGGCGCGCGATCGGCCACGTCCGCGCCGACGCGCTCGAGCCCTGCTTCAAGATCCTCGCGCGCGTGAAGCTGATCCAGAAGCAGCTGTTCGAGCAATGGGCGGTGCTGGAGACGCTGACGCCGTCCGAATACGAGGCGTTTCGCCCGGCGCTCGGCACGTTCGTCGGGCTTCCAGTCCGCGCAGTACCGCGCGATCGAGTTCCTGCTCGGCAACAAGAACGCGGCGATCGCTCGACGTGTTCAGGCACGATCCGGTCGACGTATGCCGAGCTCGATCGCCTGCTGCGCCGCGCCGTCGCTGTACGACGAATTCCTGCGCCATCCTCGCGCGCCGCGGCTTGCCGGTGCCCGCGGCATGCGTCGAGCGCGACTTCACGCAGCCCTATGTCGCGCCATCCCGATCTCGTGCCGGTGTTCAAGACGATCTACGAGGATCCCGAAGCAGTGGTGGGACGCGTACGACATGTGCGAGAAGCTGGTCGACGTCGAGGAGGGCTTTCAGCTCTGGCGCTTCCGGCACATGAAGACGGTCGAGCGGATCATCGGACACAAGACCGGCACCGGCGGCTCCGTCGGGCGTCGCCTTCTTGAAGCGCGCGCTCGAGCATTCGTTCTTTCCGGAGCTGATCGACGTGCGGACCGCCATCGGCGCGGCGACGGCGCCAATGAACGCTGAAGGCGACCACCGCCGAGCACGTATCGAGGCGGCGATTGCGCGCGCTCGGCACGGGGCCATTGACCGAAAACGCCTTGCAGCGCTACGTCGCGCCGCTGTTCTCGCGCGCACAAGCTCGCGCTGCGGTGACCGGCATCTATCTCGCCAATCACTCGCTCGGGCGGCCGCTCGACGCGACCGACGACGACGTTCGCGAAGGACTTGTCGCTGTGGTACGCGAATCTCGGCGGTGCCTGGGACGGTTGGCGCGCGGAAATGGCTGGCGTACCGCGGCGCGGTTTGCCCGGCTCCTCGTCGCGCCGCGGGCGGTGAATGCATCGTGCCGAAGACCAGCGCAGGCCAGGGACTGCGCGCCGATTCTCAACACCTACGACGGCGTGCCGCGCGTCGTCGCGACGCGCGGCGAGTTCGATTCGCTCGACCTGATCCTGCGCGAGTACGCGACGCGAGGCCGGATCGTGCTCGACGTTCGTCGAGGCACGCACCGATGGCACGCTTCGACACCGCCGACATTCTCGCCGCGATCGGCGCACGATCCGATCTTGGTCGTCGTCTCCGAAGTAATCTTCAACACCTGGCCAGCGGCTTGCCGACCTTCCGGCGATCGTCGCCGCGGCGCATGCCGCGCGGTGCGGACGTCTGCTGCTCGACGTCTATCATTCGCTTGGCGTGCTTCCGGTGGACGTCGCGGCGCTCGACGCGGACTTCGCGGTCGGCGGCAGCTACAAGTACCTGCGCGGCGGGCCCGGCGCGTGTTTCCTGTACGTGCATCCGCGCCATCTCGACGGCGACAATGCGGACGCTCGACACCGGCTGGTTCGCGAAGGCTGCGCCCGTTCACCTACGCGCGGCCCGATCCGCCGCGTTATGCCTCGGGCGGCGACGGTTGGCTCGAGTCGACGCCGGCCGGTGCTGCCGCTCTACCAGGCGCGCGCCGGCAGCGTGTTCACGCTGAAGCGATCGGCGTCGCGCGCCTTCGCGAGCACTCGTTGCGCAGCCAGCGCACGCCTGGTCGATTTGCTGGCGCAGCGTCAGGTCGGCGTCCACGGGCGGCGCGCGACGATCGTGGCGCGTTCGTCGTCGTCACGCATGCGCACGCCGCGGACGTCGCCGAATCGTTGCGCGAGCAGGCATCGTGACCGACGCGCGCGGGCGGTATCTGCGTTTCTGCCCGGATGTGCTTACGACCGACGACGAGCTTGTCAGGCCGCGGAAGCGGCCACGCGCTGCATGCAGGCCCAATAGATGACGTCAGACGTTCGCCAGGATCAGGCGGACGATTCCGACCAGCGTCAGCACGAACAACAGCCCGCCGATGACGCCGGCGACGATGATGTGCTGCGGCTTGATCGTCGCCATGTCCTTTCCAGGTTGCGCTGCTGCGCACCCGAAAAGCTCAGAACACCGCCAGCACGATCTGCAGAAAATTCGCCCGCCCGGGTGGCGGGGCGTTGGCGGGAGGTTCGTCGGCGAGGCATTGTCGGGCACGGTCCGGGCGAACCTGTGAATTGATCGTAGCATGCGAGATCACGACCCCACGCTCACGGTGTTCGCGGAGGGCCGGCTCGTCACAGCCGGCCTGTACGCGGGCGCAGAGCTGTGCTCTGCGAATTCCACGCCCCGAGGCGAGCAAGCCTCCCTTGGGGCGGCCCGGCGGGAGACTAGAGGCCTGGCGGAGGCTGCGGGCAGCGCGACGTGCATCCAGGATCGGCGCGCAATCGTAGATGGCGTTGCAGCCGTTTTCCCACCCCATCGGAGGATTCCATGGTCGAAAGCGTTCCCAGCCCGTTCCGCCGCACGCTCGTCATCGCCGCCGTCGCATCGTTGTTCCTCATTTCCGCCTGCCAGTCGATGGACGCGATGGCGCCCAAGAAATCGTTGTACGACCGGCTGGGCGGTCAGCCCGCGGTTACCGCCGTCGTCGACGATTTCGTCGGCAACGTCGCGGCCGACAATCGGATCAACGGCTTCTTTGCGCGGGACCGACATCCCGCGGCTCAAGAAAACCTGGTCGACCAGATCTGCCAGGGCACCGGCGGTCCTGCACGTACACCGGCCGCGATATGCGCACCGCGCAGCAAGGGAATGAACATCACCGGACGCGCAGTTCAACGCGCTCGTCGAGGACCTGGTGAAGACACTGGACAAGTTCAAGGTGCCCGAGAAGGAGAAGGGCGAGCTCCTGGGTGTCCTGGGTCCGATGAAGCCGCAAATCGTCGGTCAGTAGCGTTCGCTGCAATCGCACCCGTTCACCGGGTACGGCAAATTCAGCGCCCCGCGGCCCGTGATGGGTCCGCGGGGTCGTTTTTGGTTGAAAGCGAGGAGAATTCCCCATTTGCCGGGGTAATGACAATACTCCGGCCGGGGATTCGTAAGTGAGATTCGACAAGCTGACCACCAAATTCCAACAGGCGCTCGCCGACGCGCAGAGTCTCGCGCTCGGCAACGACGCCGGCTTCATCGAGCCGCAGCATCTGCTGGCGGCGCTGCTCGCGCAGGAAGACGGCGGCACTGCGTCGCTGCTGGCCCGCGCGGGCGTCGCCGTGCCCAGGCTGCAGGCCGCGCTCAAGCAGGCGATCGGGCGGCTGCCCAAAGTCGAAGGGACCGGCCGGCGAGATCAGCGTCTCGCGCGATCTCAACAACCTGCTCAACCTGACCGACAAGGAGGCGGGCAAGCGCGGCGACCAGTTCATCGCCAGCGAAGCTCTTCCTGCTCGCGCTCGCCGACGACAAGGGCGCGACCGGCCGGCTGCCTGAAGGATCACGGGCTGACACGCAAGGCGCTCGAAGCGGCGATCGAGGCGGTGCGCGGCGGCGCCGGTGTCGATTCGCAGGAGGCCGGAAGGCCAGCGCGAAGCGCTCAAGAAATACACGATCGACCTCACCGAGCGCGCGCGCGAAGGCAAGCTCGATCCGGTGATCGGCCGCGACGACGAAATCCGCCGCACGATCCAGATCCTGCAGCGGCGCACGAAGAACAATCCGGTGCTGATCGGCGAGCCGGGCGTCGGCAAGACGGCGATCGTCGAAGGCCTCGCGCAGCGGATCATCAACGGCGAAGTGCCGGAAACGCTGAAGAACAAGCGCGTGCTGTCGCTCGACATGGCGGCGCTTCTGGCCGGCGCCAAGTATCGCGGCGAATTCGAGGAGCGGCTGAAGGCGGTGCTGAAGGACATTGCGGCCGACGAAGGACGCACGATCGTCTTCATCGACGAGCTGCACACGATGGTCGGCGCCGGCAAGGCGGAAGGCGCGATCGACGCCGGCAACATGCTGAAGCCCGCGCTCGCTCGCGGTGAGCTGCACTGCGTCGGCGCGACGACGCTCGACGAGTACCGCAAGTACATCGAGAAGGACGCCGCGCTCGAGCGGCGCTTCCAGAAGGTTCTTGTCGACGAGCCGTCGGTCGAGTCGACGATCGCGATCCTGCGCGGGCTTGCAGGAGCGCTACGAGATCCACCACGGCGTCGAGATCACCGACCCGGCGATCGTCGCCGCGGCGGAGCTTGTCGCACCGCTACATCACCGACCGCTTCCTGCCCGACAAGGCGATCGACCTGATCGACGAGGCCGCGGCGCGGGTCAAGATGGAAATCGACTCGAAGCCCGAGGCGATGGACCAGCTCGACCGCCGGCTGATCCAGCTGAAGATCGAGCGCGAGGCAGTGAAGAAGGAAAAGGACGACGCGTCGAAGAAGCGCTTGGCTGCGATCGAGGACGAGATCGTGCGGCTCGAGCGCGAATATGCGGACATGAACGACGTCTGGCAGGCGGAAAAGGCGCAGGTCGCCGGCGCGCAGCACATCAAGGAAGAGATCGACAAGATCAAGCTCGCAGATGGACGAGGCGCGGCGCAAAGGCGACTGGCAGAAGATGTCAGTGAGCTGCAGTACGGCAAGTTGCCGCAGCTCGAGGCGCAGCTGAAGAAGACCGACAAGAAGCTCGCCGCGCGAGCAGGCGAAGAAGCCGCAGCTCGCTGCGCACGCAGGTCGGCGCCGAAGAGATCGCCGAGGTCGTGTCGCGCGCGACCGGCATTCCGGTGTCGAAGATGATGCAGGGCGAGCGCGACAAGCTTCTGCAGATGGAGGACAAGCTGCATCAGCGCGTCGTCGGCCAGGACGAGGCGGTGCGGCTCGTGTCCGATGCGATCCGCCGCTCGCGCTCGGGCCTCGCCGATCCGAACCGCCCGTACGGCTCGTTCCTGTTCCTCGGGCCCGACCGGCGTGGGCAAGACCGAGCTTGTGCAAGGCGCTCGCGGAATTCCTGTTCGACACCGAGCACGCGATGATCCGCATCGACATGTCGGAGTTCATGGAAAAGCATTCGGTCGCGCGGATGATCGGCGCGCCGCCGGGCTACGTCGGCTACGAGGAAGGCGGCTACCTGACCGAAGCGGTGCGCCGCAAACCGTACTCGCGTGATCCTGCTGGACGAGATCGAGAAGGCGCATCCGGACGTGTTCAACGTGCTGCTGCAGGTGCTCGACGACGGCCGGATGACCGACGGGCAGGGGCGCACCGTGGATTTCAAGAACACGGTCATCGTGATGACGTCGAACCTCGGCTCGCACAAGATCCAGCAGATGACCGACGAGGGCGACGACTACGCGGTCGATCAAGATCGCCGTGATGGCCGAGGTGAAGACGCACTTCCGGCCGGAGTTCGTGAATCGCATCGACGAGATCGTCGTGTTCCAGCCGCTCGCGCGAGAGCGCAGATCGCCGCGCATCGCGAAGATCCAGTTGAAGGCGCTCGAAGCGCGGCTCGCCAAGCTCGAGATCAAGCTGTCGGCGTCCGAAGCGGCGCTTGAAGCTCGTCGCGAGCGCCGGGTTCGACCCGGTCTACGGCGCGCGGCCGCTGAAGCGCGCGATCCAGCAGCAGATCGAGAATCCGCTCGCCGCAGGAGATCCTGGCGGGAAGGCTACGCGGCAGGCGACACGATCAAGGTCGGCGCCAGCGGCGGAGATCACGTTCGCAAAGGCGTGACCGGCCGCAGCGCAGCGGCTGCAGCCGCAAGCGTGGGGGTTCTCAGTCGACCTTTGCAGGCGGAGGCGGTGAGCCGACGATGCTGAACAGCACGCTGGTCGTCCAGCCGAACGCGAACACGCCGGACATCGCCATCATCGGCGCGAGAATCCGCCACGCCGGCGTCAGCAGTGTTCTCGCCATAGCCCAGCGTCGATGTAGGTGACCGCGACGTAATAGTAGGCGTCGCGGAACACGGCGATTGCGCCCGTCCACGTCAGCGCCGCGGCCCATAGCAGCACTTCGATCAAGTGCGTGCAAAGCATCAGGAAGATCATGAAACTGAACGCGAGCTCGCGGCGCAAGTGCAGCGGCGGCATCCGCTGGTAATCGCGGTTGATGTGCTGGATATAGAACATGCCGACGCCGTGGATCATCAGAATGGCGATGAGCGCGCCTGCGCCAAAGGCAATTTCCCAAATCGGTCGCAACTGGTCCATGATGTTCCCGTCGCGTGAGCCGCGCGATATTCTGCCACGATGGCGCACAGCGACGGATCGCAATGGCGTGCGGGCGCTCGCCACACCGACTAACTTCGCCGGTCAGACCGGGGCGTTGGCACCGGCACCGCCGCCGCCTTCCGTGACGGCAACCGGCATCCCAACGTTGGGGCCGACGGGCCTTGGGTCGCGGTATTACATATCGCGCTGATCGCGTCACTCGCGTGGCGCCGGTCCGCTGCAAAGGCGCTAGCGGTTCGCGCAGGCCGACTATGCGTGAAGCAGGCGCCCGCCGCCGAACGACCAGTTCTCCCAGGACGTCTCCACGAAAACGACCATGACCTGACCAGCGTCGAGAGCCGGGCTCGCGCGCGGAGGTTCGCTACGATGTCGGCGACAACCTTGCGCTTGATCTTCACGCTGCGCCCGACCGACCACAGAATTTCGATCAGCGTGTAGTTGGCGTCGCGCAGCGCTTCCAGATCGGGATAGCGCGGATCGAAACGAAGTCCTTCGGCGTCTAATTCGATCACGCGCTGAAAGCGATCGGCTTCCGGCACGCCGGAGGCGACGAGCGCGCGATGGACGCCCGCTAAAACGGCGTCCTTGAACGCACGCGATTTCGGTTTCTGCACAGTAGCGGTGACCAGCGGCATCAGGCTCTCCCGGCGAATCCAATCAGTAATATGGGGCGCGGCGCTGGCCGAAACGCGCTTCGCCGAGCAGAGCGGACGAACGCCTTCACCCGCGCGGCCAGGCGCACGCGCCGACTCCGCGAGTGCGCCAGTTCCGCGACGGTCCCGACGAGGCAGACGGTTGCCGCGCCCTGCGCTTCGATGATCGTGAGTCCTTGCCGCTCGACGGTCCAGACGTCGCCGGCGCGCAACACGATGTCGCGCCGGTCCCGCTCTTTGCGTGATCAAAGCGTGCCCTTCGTCACGCGCAGCGTCGTCCCGCGGGCATCGCCCAATTCGATCAAATCGCCTTCGCCGAGATCCAGAACTCTGTCGTATCCGTTGCAGACCATGACTCACCTCCGTAGTCCGCCGATGCATTCGCGGGCGGTTCGCGGGACCGGTGCTGTCCTATCCGTACATGCGCGTACAATGCATCCCTTGATTGCCCACCGGGAACCATCATCCGCAGGGGCCCGCCTCGTCGTTTTGGCGGGGCGTTGATGAGATTGTGGAGGCGGACTCGGGTCCGCTCAAACGAGGAATCGAAATGGCTGGCATGAGCCTGGCGCATGCATAAGACGTTGCGCGCACTGCCGTCGCTCGGATTTCCTGCGTGGCTTCGAGTCGGTAGGTCGCCGACTGTCGTTCACGCTCGCAGCCGATGAGCTGTTCCTCACCCAATCAGCGCTGTCGCGGCAGGTCAAGGCGCTGGAAGACGCGCTCGGCATCGCGCTGTTCGAGCGACGGCATCGGGCGCTGGCGTTCACCGCGGAGGGGCCGCGTTCCATCGCGCAGGTGACCGATGCGCTCGAATCGCCAGCCGCCGCGGCCGACCGGACGCGGGGCGGCGACCGGTCGCCGGGCCTCACGCTGTCGACGACCGTGTGCGTTCGCATCGCTGTGGATCATTCCGCGCCTCACGACGTTTCGTGCGCGGCAGCCGGAAGTCGAGGTCTACGTGTCGGCGGACGACCGCCTCGTGGATCTGAGCCGGGGTGATGTCGATATCGCCGTCCGTTATCTACCGGACGCCGCAGCGCCCGAAGAGCGCCGTGCGGCTGTTCGGCGAGCGGATGACACCGGTGGCGAGCCCGCGCGCGTTGCGAGAAGAGCGGGCGCCGCTGCGATCGCCGGCCGATCTCGCGCGGCATGTGCTGCTGCATCTCGACGATTCCGACGGCCGCACGCCGTGGCTCGATCTGGCGAAGCTGGCTCGCCTCAATGGACGGCGCCGGTTTGAAGCCGGCGGGCTCGCTGCGCTTCAAGCATCTACGATCCAGGTCGATCCAGGCGGCGGTCGGCGGGCGGGGCGTCGCGCTTGGCCGGCTACCGATGATCGCCGAGCACCTGCGCGACCGGACGCCTCGTCGCGCCATTCCCAAAAGTACGATTCGGCGCGCGGCTACTTCGCGGTCGTCGCGCCGCGTGCCGCCGACCGTGACGATGTCCGCGCGTTTCTCCGCTGGCTCACCGACGAGGCCGCGCGCGAGACCCCCGACACGGCCCCGGCGCCGCCAACGGTGCGTCGGAAAGCGAAGCGATGAGCGCCACCGCGGCCGTCGTCGGCCGATCAAATCTTCGGGCCATCGCCGTGGATCGAGCGTTGGGCGCATCTCGTCCCGAACTGGGCGCGCGTGCTCGACGTCGCCGCGGGGAGGGCCGGCATGCGCGATTTTTCGCCGGCCGCGGTGGACACGTGATCGCGATCGACCGCGACCGTGACGCGCTCGCCGCATTGGCCGGCGTCGCCGGGCATCGAAACGCGCGTCGTCGATCGTCGAAACCGCACCCTGGCCGTTCGACCGGCGAGACGTTCGATGCGATCGTCGTCGTCCAGTACCTGCATCGCCCCTTGCTGCCGCACCTTCTCGCTTCGCTGGCCGGACGACGGCGTGTTCCTCTACGAAACGTTCGCCGTCGGCAACGAGGCGTTCGGCCGTCCGACGAATCCCGACTTTCTGTTGCGTCCGGACGAGTTGCTGGAAGCAGTGCGCGGACATCTCTCGGTCGATCGCATTCGAGCAGGGGCGTGATCGACGGTGAACGGCCCGCCGTCGTGCAACGCTTGGCGGCGGTCGGTCGTCGCGCCGCGTGGCCGTCGCGGCTTTCGCCCTGAATCGGCGCTGCGGTGCAACGCGGCGGTGACGGGCGTTATCGGGTAAAATGCGTCATTTTTCAGAGCGACCTTCATGTTGACAGGAAGCTTGGTCGCCATCGCGACGCCGATGCTGCCGGGCGGCGCACTCGATCTTGCGTCGTACTCGCAAGCTCATCGACTTCCACGTCGCGAACGGCACCGCCGCGATCGTCGCCGTCGGCACGACCGGCGAATCGCCGACCGTCGACTTCGACGAGCATTGCCTGCTGATCAAGACCGCGGTCGACCACGCGGCCGGGCGCATTCCGGTGATCGCCGGCACCGGCGGCAACTCGACGCGCGAAGCCATCGAGCTGACCGAGTATGCCGAAAAAGATCGGCGCGCACGCGTGCCTTTCGGTCGTCCCTTACTACAACAAGCCGACGCAGGAAGGGCTCTATCGGCATTTTCGAACTGATCGCCGAAAAGGTCGGATCTGCCGCTGTGGCTCTACAACGTGCCCGGGCGAACGATGGCCGACCTTGCGACCGAGACGGTGCTGCGGCTCGCGCAAGTGCCGGACATCGTCGGTTTGAAGGACGCGACGTCGGATCTGGTGCGCCACGTCGAATTGATGAAGCGGCTGCCGCGCGGCCGCGAATTCGCGCTGTATTCGGGTAATGACGACACCGCGCTCGCCTTCATGCTGCTGGGCGGACATGGCGTGATTTCAGTGACGGCGAACGTTGCGCCGAAGCTGATGTCGAGATGTGCGCGGCGGCACGGCGGGGCGACCTTCCACGGCGCGCGCCATCAACGAGCGGCTGCTCGGGACTCGCACGCAAGGCTTTTCGTCGAAGCGAACCCGATCCCCGTCAAGTGGGCGCTATCGCGCGATGGGGCTGATCGACGACGAACTGCGCCTGCCGCTCACGTCGCTGTCGCCGCAGTTTCACGATGCTGTCCGCGCCGCCCTGGTCGACGCGGGATGCTTGAGTCGAGAGCTCGTACGATGAATCGAATGATGCGGTTAGCGCGGCCGCTGGCCGCGTGGGTGACGATTGCGGCGCTCGCGCTGCCCGGATGCGAGACGATCGGACCGGTGGGTAAGCGGATCGACTACAAGTCGACGTCCACGGCCCCGGCGCTCGAGTTGCCGCCCGAACTTTCGCAGCCGCGCTACGACGACCGCTACGCGGTGTCGACAGCCTCGGGCCTCGCCGCCGCGAATGCCGCGCGCCCGAAGCAAACCGATCTCCTGCCGACCAACTCCGAAGCGCAAATTGCCCGCGCCGGCAACGAGCGGTGGATCGTCGCCAAGGCGACGCCCGAGCAGGCCTGGAGCACGGTGCGCCAATTCTGGACGGAGAACGGCTTCGTCGTCGCGATCGAGCAGCCGGCGATCGGCGTGATGGAAACCGACTGGGCCGAGAACCGCGCCGACCTCCGTCCGACTTTCTGCGCCGCACGGTCGGCAAGTATCTCGACGCGTTCACGTCGACGTACAAGCGCGACAAGTTCCGCACGCGGATCGAGCGCGGCGCGCGAAGCCCGGCACCGTGGAGATCTACGTCTCGCATCGCGGGATGGAGCAGGTGCCGACGGCGCTGATCGACAACAAATACGGCGCGGGCTTCGCGTGGGCGCTGATGCCGCCCAATCCGAGCCTGGAGGCGGAAATGCTGTCGCGGCTAATGATGCGTTTCGGCGCGACCGAGACGCAGGCCGTGGCCACGACGTCCGCGGCCGCGCCCGGCGCGCGAGGGCTGCGGCGGCCGTCGCCGAACGCGCGCGCGCGTCGAAAAGGGCGCCGACGGCGTCTCCAAGCTGATCGTCGACGATCCGCTTCGATCGCGCGTGGCGGCGCGTCGGCCTGGCGCTCGACCGCTCGGGCTTCACCGTCGTCGATCGCGACCGCTCGACCGGGATCTATTTCGTTCGTTACGCCGATCCCGATTCGGAGATGACGCGCAAGGACCGCAGCGAGCTGGCTCGCCAAGCTGGCGTTCTGGAAGACGGACGAAAGGACAAGCCCGAGCAGTATCGGATCAAGGTCGTCGAAGCGGCGCCCGCGAGCGTGGTCAGCGTGCAGGATCCGAACGGCGCGCCCGGACAAGACGCAAAACAGCGAAAGATTCTCGCGCTTGCTCAAGGACCAGCTCAAGTGATGCGCGGAGGCCGGGAGAGCTGCCGGCGACGCATTGTCGGCGAGCATCGCGCGTTAGCGCACCGGCGCCCACCGATGCGCTTCGCTTCGATCGGTAGCGGCAGCGAGGGCAATGGTCTCGTCGTCGAGGCCGGCGCTACGCGGCTGATGATCGATTGCGGGTTCGGCGTCCGCGACACCGCCGCGCGTCTGGCGCGGATCGGCGTCGCGCCGGAATCGCTCGCGGCGATCATCGTGACGCACGAGCACGCCGACCACGTCGGTGGCGTGCCGGCGTTCGCCGCGCGGCATGGAATTCCGGTCTGGCTCACGTTCGGCACGCTCGAGATCGTCGGCGAGCGCTTCGCCGACATGGAGCGCGTCTACGGCTTCGACAGCCACGACCGCTTCGCGATCGGCGATCTCGAAGTGTGCCCGTTTCCGGTTCCGCACGACGCGCGCGAGCCGGTGCAGTTCGTCGTGGGCGACGGCGCGTTCCGGTTGGGCGTGCTGACCGATCTCGGCACCACGACGCGCTGCGTCGAGATGAGCCTGACCGGGCTGCGACGCGCTGGTGCTCGAATGCAACCACGATCTCGAATTGCTGGCGCGCAGCGATTACCCCGCGTCGCTCAAGCAGCGGATCAGCGGTCGTTTCGGCCACCTGCACAACGAAGGCGGCTGCGGAGCTGCTGCGATCGCTCGACAACACGCGGTTCAAGCACATCGTCGCCGCCCATCTTTCGAAGCAGAACAACACGCCGGAGATGGCGCGCGCGCGCTCTGGCCGGCGCGCTCGGCTGCACGACCGACTGGATCGGCGGTCGCCGGACCAGGCGCACGGCTTCGACTGGCGCGCAGTTGTCATAGCGCGCTATCGGCAGCCACACGGAGAACCGCAATGGAAAGCGGCAGGAGCTCTACAGGGGAAAAGCGAAAACGGTCTACGCGACCGACGATCCGACGCTCCTCGTCATGCATTACCGCGACGACGTCTCCGGCATTCGACGGCGTGAAGCTCGCCAAGCTCGACCGGAAAGGCGAGACAAACAACCGGATCAACGCGTACGTGATGGAAAAGCTCGCGGCGGCGGGCGTCGCGACGCATTTCGTCCGGCTGCTTGAACGAGCGCGAATCGCTGGTGAAGGCGATGAAGATGATCCCGGTCGAATGCGTGGTGCAGCAACGTCTGCGCCGGATCGATGGCCAAGCGCTACGGCATCGCCGAGGGCACGAAGCTGCCGGAGCCGATTTTCGAATTCTTCCTGAAGAGCGACGCGTTGCACGATCCACTCGTCAACGACGATCACATCCGCGTGCTCGGCTGGGCGTCGGTCGCCGAGATCGCGCGAGATGAAGGACCTGACGCATCGCGTCAACCGCGGTGCTGAAGCCGCTCTTCGGCGACGCCGGCATCGACCTCGTCGACTACAAGCTCGAGTTCGGCCATCCGGTGTCCGATCCCCGGCGGTCCGCTCGTGCTGGGAGACGAAGTTCACGCCCGACGGCTGCCGGCTGTGGGACGCGCGCGCCGGCGAGAAGATGGACAAGGATCGCTTCCGGCGCGATCTCGGCAGCGTCATCGAGCATTACCGCGAAGTCGGACGGCGGATCGGCGCTCCGTTGTAGGACGCATGCATGACCTGACGATCATCTCGCTGCTCGCCGGCGGGCTCGCGTTCGCGCTTTTGTTCGGCTGGATCACGCACCGCCTGGGACTGTCGACGCTCGTCGGTTACCTGCTCGCGGGCATCGCCGTCGGCCCGCATACGCCGGGCTTTGTCGCCGACCGCGGCGTCGCAGCGCAGTTCGCGGAAATCGGCGTCATCCTGTTGATGTTCGGCATCGGCATGCATTTCCATCCGCGGGACCTCCTGCGCGTCAAGCGGATCGCGATTCCCGGCGCGATCGCGCAAAGCGCGGTGGCCACGGTCGCGGGCTGGTACGCGGCGCGCGCGTTCGGCTGGAGCGATCGGCGCAGGCCTGGTGTTCGGCATGGCGCTCGCCGTCGCGAGCACCGTCGTGCTGATTCGGATGCTGACGGACCAGGATCGCCTGCGAGCGCACGACGGGCACGTCGCGATCGGTTGGCTGATCGTCGAAGACATGTTCACCGTGCTCGCGCTGGTGGTCCTGCCCGCGCTCACCGCGCGGGAATCCGCTGCGCCGGACTGGCGCAGGCGCTGCTCGCTCGCCTCGGCAAGGCGGCCGGCATTCGCGGCGCTGGTGTGGGTCGTCGGCACGCGTGTCGTGTCGCGCGTGGTGACGAGGATGGCGAAGACGGGATCGGAGGAATTGTTCACCGTCGCCGTGTTCGTCGTCGCGCTGGGCGTCGCCCTCATCGCCGCGCAGGTGTTCCATTTGTCCGTCGCGCTGGGCGCGTTTTTCGCCGGCGTTGTCGTCGGTCAGTCGCGCTTCGGGCCGCAGGCGTCCTCCACGTCGCGCCGTTCCGCGACGTTTTCTCCGCGTTGTTCTTCGTTTCGGTCGGCATGCTGTTCGACCCGGCCTTCGTGCTTGCCGAGCCGATCAAGGTGCTGATCGCGCTCGGCATCGTGCCTGGTCGTGAAGCCGCCGTCGCGCTCGCGATCGTCCTGCTCTTGCGCGACACGCGAAAGACTGCCGCGACCGTGGCGATCGGTCTCGCGCAAATCGGCGAGTTCTCGTTCATTCTCGGCGCACTCGGAACGCAGCTCGGTGTGTTGCCGTCAGAAGCGCTCGATGCGCTCATCGCGGCGGCGCTCGTGTCGATCGCCGTCAATCCGCTGTTGTTCAAGGCGCTTGCATGGTTCGCGCGTCGAGCTGGAACGCGTACCGGCGCTGTAGTCCACACCTTCGACCGTTCGGCCGGGCGGAGTCGCAAATGCCTTGCCGCGCGTGGCGCGCCGGCCGTACTATGACAAATGCATAATTCGCAATAGGCGGAAGCACTCCGCGCTCGGAGGTCGACCCATGAGCTCCAAATTCGTCGCCATCCTAATGGCTGCAGCGCTGGGCCTCTGCGTCGCTTCACCACGGCGCACGCGCAGTGCCCGGCGACGCTGCCGGTGGAAGGTGCAGCCCCTCCCGGTCCGCTGCCTGTCTTCCGCCCGACAACTGGTGGAACCTGGATATTTCCGCGGCGCCGGTCGATCCGGGCTCCGCCGGTTACATCGCCTTCATCAACAACGGCGGCACGCGGCATCTGCATCCCGACTTCGGCGGCGAGGCATCTCCCGGCAGCGTGGACATCTACGGCATGCCCTACGCTGATCGTCGACGGATCGCAGGCGAAACAGGCGGTCACGTTTCAATATTGGGACGAAAGCGACGGCGTCGATTACGCGACCGGTCGGGGCTCCCGTTCTATCCGATCCCGGCGCAGGCGATCGCGCAGTCGCATTGGGTCGAGGGCGGCGCGCCCAGCAACGTCGACCAGCGGAGCCAGAGCGACCGCCATCTGCTCGTCGATCGACTGCACCGAACAAGTATCTCTACGAGCTCTACAACGTCTTTTACGACCGGCACGAGGCGAAATGGTACGCGGGCTCAGGCGCGTTCTTCGACCTGAACACGAACAATCGCCGGCCCGACGGCTGGACGTCGGCCGATGCGGCGGGGCCTCGCGATTTTCCCGGCCTCGTCCGCTACGACGACGCGTGGAACGCCGCGATCACGGACATCGGCCATGCCTTCCGCGTCACCGTGCCGCGCGACCAACGGCTACGTCTATCCTGCTTCGCATCGCGCGGGCTCGACGTCGGGCGCGCTGCCGATGGGTGCGCGGCTGCGCCTGAAGACGAACGTCGGCGGGCAAGATCCGGCGCTGCGGACGACTCGACCCGAACGTGCAGAAGATCTTCCGCGCGATGCAGAAGTACGGCGCTCATCGTCGCCGACAACGGCTCCGACATGTACATCACCGGCACGTTCGACACGCGTTGGAACAACGACATCCTCGAATCCGGCGTTCTCGACGCTGGCGCGAGCGACTTCGAGGTCGTTGCGCTCGGCTGGAGATCCGTGCCGGCCGCGCCTTCGCTCGCCGGCGTCAGCGCCAATCCGGACTCAGTCGTCGGCGGCAACTCGTCTATCCGGGACGGTGACGCTGACGTCCGCCGCGCCGAGCGGCGGCGCTGTCGTTTCGCTGTCGAGCGCCAACGGCGCGGTCTCGCGTCCCGGCAGCGATTTCGGTGGGAATGGGCGCGACTTCAGCGACCTTCGGTATCACGACATCGGTCGTGAGCACGCCGCATGACGACGCCGTCTCGGCGACGTACGGCGGCGCGACGAAGACCACGACGTTCACAGTCAATCCCGCGTCCGCGCCGGCGCTCGCCGCACTGACGCTCAATCGGACGACGCGTCGTTGGCGGCAATCCCGCCATCGGAACTGTAACGCTCGCGCGCGCCGGCACCGAGCGGAGGCGCAACCGTGAAGCTGGCGACCTCGAATTCATCGGCGGCGTCCGTTCCCGCGACCGTTGTCATTGCATCCGGCGCGACGTCGGGCACGTTCACCGCGGCGACTGCAGCGGTGAAAAAAGCGTCTCGGCGATGCTATCGGCGGCCTATGGCGGCGTGACAAAGTCGGTCATGCTGAGGATCACGCGGCGGTAGCGCGCGAGGAACTTGACCGGTGGGTCGCCATCAGAGTCCCCCAACACGCCGTTCCGGTCAAAGCTCCAGCTCTCCGGTGGCCCATATCTCGTCGAGATCGCGTGACGAGCGGCCGCGCCTCTTGCGGCATGTTGACCACGGCGTCGCGCGCGGCTGACCGATGTGGTAGCGATACGCACGTAGCGTTGCGTCGACGATGAGCAACGGGTCCATCGCGTCCGCGCGCGTCGGCGCCGGTCTCGTAAATCGTCATCGCGTATCCGTAACGGCGGAGCAGCGTAACCGTCGTGGGGCGGATGTCTCGATCCGGCGCGTATCGTGAACGATGATGTCGAGCCGCGCATTGCGCGTCGTGCGCAGGAAGCCGGCCAGCCCGTCGCCGCGCGCGATCGTGTTCCAGCCGACATTGCGACAGATCGACATCGAACACGCAGATCCGCTCGCGCGCGGAATCCGATCAGCATGTCGATGGCCGCCACTTGTTGCCGGACGGTTTCAGTCGCTCCTCGCGCGGCGCGCGTCGGGCTCGCGCACGGCGCCTTGGGGTCTCAGGGCGTCGAGGTGTAGGAATCCATGTCGGTACCAACGATGGAGGAGGGCAGAGCCGGTGACGTCAGCGCCGTGCACTCTCCGCGCCGGCAATGCCTCGGTTGGCGAGAATCCGCAGCGCAGCAACGCCGGCGGATTCGACCACGATCGCCTCGCCGTTCACGTAGAACCAAAACGTCATCGATAAGAATTTGTGTCGCGCGGTCGAGTTGCGAGTCCGCCTTTCGCAATCCGCGCCGCGAACGCCGCCGGGCGGAGCGGCGCCGCGGGCGGAGTCGAATCGGACGGTCGGCTTCGGCTCGGAAGAAATGTAGCCCAGAAATCGCGCAACGGTTCGCTCGTCCCAGCGGACCCGCGATGGCGTGGCGGCACGTGCCGCGCATCGCCGTATCGATCCGCGCCGGCGCGCGGGTGGGACGGAGGTCGGGGTCGGCGTAGCGTCCCGGCGGGGCGAGCTCGTCGCGCAGAAAATCGACGAAACGCCTCGCCGATCTCCTCGTGCGACGCCGCGCGAAACTCGATCGAGTATGTGTGCAGCGTCGACGGCGACACCGTCGTGCGCGTAGTGCGGGCGGCAAGATAGAGCATGTCGCCTGGTGCCAGCACTTCGTCGTAGCGCGGCGCGAAGCGGCGCAGGATCTTGAGCGGCCGCCCGGCGACGAGCGACAAGATCGCTTCTGGCGTCCGAAACGCCAGCGCCGGCGGCCGAAACCCTGCAGCAAAAATACGTCGTAGCGAATCGAAATGTGGACCAACGCCGCCGCCCGGCGCCGCATAGCTCACCATCAGATCGTCGAGAGCGCGCCGTACGGAATGAAGGCAAAGCGACGGAGCAGCGCATCGGCGTCGGGATGCGCGAGGTTCGCGCCCTGGACGAGCAGCGTCCAGTTCGATCGCGGCAAGCCGCGGAAATCACGCTTGGCAAACGGCCCGTTGGCAAGCGACCACTGACCGCGCTCCGCGCGAAGACCAGGCGCGACTCGACGTCGTCGCGAGCATGCCAAACGCGATCAGCGCGTCTAACACTAGAACATGCCCGTGAAAGCCGGCGATCGCGTTGCGGACGACGAGCGCGTCCTTCTGCCAGTAACGCGACAGAAATGTCGCGCCGGCGAATGACCGCCAAGCAGCGCGACCGCGCGGAAGGTCGCGGCTCTGCGCAGCGACTCCACGCTTGCGGATCATCGCAGCTGCGCGGACCCATCCGAAATCCCGACGACGTGTACAATGTCGGCGCCACCAGCCGGAAGACGCTTCGTCCAGCGTGTCCTGCCGATCCGTTCCCCATTCGTCGCGAGCACCGTATCGATGAACGTATTTGCGAACACCGTCGTCACGATCACCTTCAAGCTGTTACGACGCGAGCAACCAGCTGCTCGAAGAAGCGCGGAGCCGATCGCCTACCTGCACGGCGGGCACTCGGGCATTTTCCCGAAGATCGAAGAGGCGCTCAATGCACAAGCGGGTCGGCGAATCGATCTCGGTGACGCTCGAGCCGCCGGACGCCTTCGGCGAATACGATCCGGAAATGATCCGTGATCGAGCCGCGTCGCCGAGTCTTCCGCCGGACGTCGACCGTCGGCGGGCACTCTGGTCGCGGAGCAGGACGGGCACGAAGTCGTGTGGCGCGTCACCGACATTGCCGACGGCAAAGCGGTGCTGGACGGCAACCACGAAGCTCGCCGGTCAGCGGTTGCGCTTCGATTGCACGGTCGTCGACATCCGGCCGGCGACGAAGGAAGAGATCACGCATGGCCACGTGCACGGCGCCGGCGGACATCATCACCACTGAAGCGCTAAGATTACTCTGCGAGTCGCTTGAGCGCATAGAGCGCGGCGTGCGCGTCGCGCGGTGCGAGTGCGTCGGGGTCGAGCGTCGGCAAGACGGTCGAGCACCGCGAGCGCACGCGCATCGACGGGCGTTGCGCCGTTGCCTGCGCTTCGGCCGCGAAGAGATCGTCCTGGTGCTCCGCTTGCGTGCCGTGAATCTGGTCGAGCCGCGATAAGTACGCCGTCGCCTGCCGGATCGTCTCGGCCGGCACCCCGGCGAGCTTCGCCACCTGCAGACCGTAGCTCCGATTGGCCGCGCCTTCTGCGACCGCGTGCAGGAACACGATGCCGTCTCGGTGCTCGACCGCGTCGAAATGCACGTTCGCGCAGCCGTCGAGTCTCGGACGGCAACGCCGTCAGCTCGAAATAGTGCGTGGCGAATAGCGCGAGGCTGCGATTGCGCTCGGCGAGCCGATGCGCGATCGCCCACGCGAGCGCGAGTCCGTCGAACGTCGACGTGCCGCGACCGATCTCGTCGATCAGCACCAGGCTCTCCGGCGTCGCGCGATTCAGGATGTACGCCGCCTCGGTCATCTCGACCATGAACGTCGAGCGCCCGCCCGCCAGGTCGTCGGCGGCGCCGATGCGCGTGTAGATCGCGTCGAGCGGTCCGATCGTCGCGCGCTCGGCCGGCAACGAAGCTGCCGCAGCACGCGAGCAACGCGATCACGCGCGGTCTGGCGCATGTACGTCGATTTGCCGCCCATGTTCGGTCCCGTGACGATCGAGCAATCGCCGCGTTCGCGGCACAGCGTCGACATCGTTCGGGAACGAAGTCCTCGACCTGCCGCTCGACGACCGGATGGCGGCCGCCGCTCGATCGCGATTCCGGCTTCGGCGACGAACTCCGGCCGCGTCAGCTCAGCGCACCCGCGCGCTCCGCGCAGATTGGCAACGACATCGAGCGTGGCGATGCGCGGCCGCTGCGCGCTGCAGCGCGGGAATCGCCGGCAACAGAGCCTCGAGCAGTTGCTCGAACAGCAGCCGCTCGCGCGCGAGCGCCCGCTCCTGCGCCGAGAGCGCCCTGTCCTCGAACGACTTCAGCTCCGGCGTGACGTAGCGCTCGGCATTCTTGAGCGTCTGCCGGCGGCGATAGTCGTCGGGAATGCGTACGGCGTTGCGCATGCGTCACCTCGATGTAGAACCCGTGCACGCGGTTGTATTCGACCTTGAGGTTGGCGATTCCGGTGCGCTCGCGCTCGCGCCGCTCCAGGTCGACGAGGAACTCTCCGCAATGCGCGTCGATGGCGCGCAGCTCGTCGAGCTCAGCCGTCGTAACGCGTCGGCGATGACACCGCCGTCGCGGACCTGCGCCGCCGGCTCGCGGCATCATGGCGCGGGTGAGCAGCGCATGCCATGCCGGGTCGAGCGCAAGATCCGCGGCAACGGCTGCAGCAGCGCGCCGTCGAACATCCGCGAGCTGTGCCGCAAGCATCGGCAGACGCGCCCAACGTGTCGCGCAGTCCGGCGAGATCGCGCGGACGCGCGCTGCGCAAGCGCGATCGCGCGACACGACGCGCTCGACATCGACCGTGCGCGCGCAGCGCGGCGCGGATCGCGCGCCGCTCCTGGGCGCGGTCGCGCAAGCGCGTCGACGGCGTCATGACGGCGCGACGCTTGCCGCCGATCGCGCAGCGGATGCGTCAACCAATGGCGCAACAAGCGGCTGCCGGCGGCGGTTGCGCAGCCGTCCAGCAGCGAGAAGAGCGTGGGCGCCGGCTCGCCGGCAAGCGTCGCGGTGATTTCCAGATTGCGCCGCGTCGCCGGATCCAAGCCGACGAATTCGCTTTCCGTCTCGACGGCGAGATCGCGCACGTGCGGCGAGCGGGGACTGCTGCGTCGCGCCGGCGTACATGAGCAGCGCGCCGCGCGGCGCGCCACCGCAAGCGGCACTTCGGTCGGCGCCGATAGGCGGCAAGATCCTGCGTGCCGAGTTGGCGCGCGAGAGCGCGCTCCTGCTGCGGCGTGGTCGAAATGCCACGCCGGCAGCGCAGCGCGCGGCGGCGTCATGCCGCGGAGCGCAGGTGCGGCGCGTCGTCCTGCAGCAGCAGTTCGGCTGGCTCGAGGCGCTCGAGCGTCGCGTTCGCTTCGACGGCAGGCACTTCCGGTGAGCGTCAACCGGCCGGACGTGAGACTCATCCACGCGATCCCGGCGCGCGTCTTGCCATTGCTGACGGCGGCGAGCACGCAATCGCGCTTCGGCTCGAGCAGGTTCGCTTCGGTCAGCGTGCCGGGCGTGACGATGCGCGAGACCTTGCGCTCGAGCGGGCCCTTGGTCGTGGTCGGATCGCCGAATTGCTCGACGATCACCGCGCTTTCGCCTTGCTTCAATAATCGCGCGAGATGCTGCTCGATCGCGTGATGCGGCACGCCCGCCATCGGAATCGGCGCGCCCGCCGATTGACCGCGCGCGGTCAACGTGATGTCGAGCAACCGTGCCGCGCGCTCCGCGTCGGCAAAGAAAAGCTCGTAGAAATCGCCCATCCGATAGAACACCAGCTTGTCGGGATGGCCGTCCTTGACGCGCAGATACTGCTGCATCATCGGCGTGAGGATCGGGCGCCGCCGCGCGATCGGTCCCTGGCGAATCTGCGCGCGTGAATTCATGGCCGCATTATAGGGAGTCAGATGACGACCCCACACTCACTGCGTTCGCTGCCCCCGAAAGCGGGAGCAAGCCTCCCGAGGGCGGCCCTGCGGGAGGCTGGGTGACGACCCAGCTCACGCTCACCGTGGGGCGGCCGCGACGGGCGAGGCTAGTCTCTAGTCGTCGCGGGTGAGAACGCCCGCGTAGCTGCCACTCGTGCCGACCAGATAGAGCGTATAGCTTTGACCGGTCGTCAACGCGACCGCCGGCAGGCTCAAGACCAATGTCGTCGTTCCGGCGAGGTCGAAATTGATCGCATAAGTGTCGAATACCAGTGCCACATAATCGGACGGTGCGCAGAGCGGGAAGGTTCGACACCTTCTTGGCGAAGTTGACCAGCACGTCCACGGCGCCCGACGTCGGTCGCGACGTTGACGAAGCGAATGCGCACGGTCCCCGTCGTTCCCGGCAAATTGTTGTCGGCGAGCGCTACAGCGGTCTGCGCGCCGGGTAGGCCCGTGACGACCACCGAGGTGTCGGTTGCCGGCGCGAACGGCGGCGTCACCGAGGCGATCACGGCGCCCGGCGCCGCGACCGATTCGACGGTCACCGTATGCGAGCCCGCCGCCAATGCGGCGTAGCTCGATGCGCCCTGATAGGGAACATTGGAGAAGATATTCGTCGCGTCGACGAAAGCGTTGATTCCTGCGGTTCCAGGCGCGGCGTGAATGAGCTTGAACTGCGCGATTCCGCTATTCACCACGCTGCCGGTGCCTGTCGAGTCCAGGTTTAGCAGCGCGCCGTTGACGAGCGTGCCGCTCCCTTGGTGTACGCGACGATTTGATACGACGCCTCGATTGGCGAACGTCTGCGCGCCGGTGTCGTAGATCACCTGCTTGCTGTTATGAAGCGTCAGCCGCACCTGGAGGGACCCCGGCGCCAGTTGAACGAAACCCAGAAGAGACGCCCACGGTGATGTTGCTGAGGTTGGGAGATGCGGTATCGAGCGGCGCGCCGGGAGTCGTTACGTAGACGTCCAGGCTGGCGGTGCCGAAGGCCGCATTGAGGACGCGAAGTCCGAACAAGCCGCTCGCCGGCGTCGTGCTGATCGTGTCGAGCAACAAGAGCGCCGAGGGTGCGGATGACGTCCCGTACACGATGTACGTGTAGGGCGCGTTGTTGAGGCCGATCGTGGTGTCGATGATCGTCGACGTTCCGCCTGCGACGCTGACCTTGAACTCCTGCGTTCCGGAGTCGACGCTTTGATATGTCGGTCAGGCCCTCGAACGCCAGACCGCTGACGAGGGATTTGCTGCCCACCGCGACGTTGATCGCGCCACCGTCGACGGAGCGCATTCATGAAGCGAATCTGCGTCGAGCCCGAATTATTGCTGCTCTTGCCGCAACCGGATATGACGAGAATGGCCAGGCACACGACAAGCGAGGCGCAGAATTTGGCGTAGCGACATGGAAGAGGCTCCGAAGGACGGTGATGATTTCCGAAGGTTGCGTCAGGCGTCCGATGCGTCGCGGTGTCGGCTCAACGATCGGCGGTGAGCGTGCCGCTATATTGTCCGGACGTTCCGATCAGGTAGAGCGAATAAGTGCGACCCGCGGTCAGCGCGACGGCGGGCAGGTTCACCAGCGACCGTTTGCGTGCCCGTCAGTTGAAAGCTGATCGCGTAGGTGTTTTCGGCGAGCTCTCTGTAGCTCGACGCGGTGTTGACGGGCAATCCGACGACCTGCTTCGCGAAATTGACCAACTACGTCCACGGCGGCGACATCCGGTGCGACGTTGACGAAGCGCACGCGAGCGTTCCCCGCCGTGCCGGGCAGGTTGTCGTCGGCGAGCACCAGCGCGGTCTGCGCGCCGGGAAGGCCGGTCACGATGACCGACGTATTCGTCGCAGCCCCGAACGTCGGCTGCGCGGTGGCGATCAGAGCGCCCGGCGATGTGACGGTATCGACCGTCAGGAACGTGCGCGCCGGCAGGGGACGGTCTCGTAGCTGGACGCGGCCGCGTACGGAACGCTGATGAATTGTGCGATGCCATCGACGAACGCGTTGATCGCGGCGCGTGCCGGGTGCGGCATGGATCAGCTTGAACTGGGCGATCGCGTTGTTCACGACGTTGCCGGTGCCGGTCGCATCGAGGGCCAGGAAAGCGCCGTTGACGAGCGTGCCGCTACCTTTCGTGTAGCGCAACGATCTGGTAGGCGGTTCGTTCGGCGAACGTCTGCGTTCCGGCGTCGTAGATCACCTGCTTGCTGTTCGGAAGCGTCATGCGGACCTGATAACTGCCCGCGTTGAACAGCAGGAACGCCGATCAGGCTCCCGTAGGCGAGGTTGCTGACGTTCGGCGACATGTTGGCGAGCGGCGCACCGGGCTCGTGACATAGACGTCGAGGCCCGCGCTCGAGAATGCGCCATTGATCGCGCGAAGGACGAATAGCCTGCTGCCGGGCGTGTTCGCGAACGACATCCGGAGATCAGACACGGGCGATGGACGCGGCCGAGCGTTCCGAAAGATGAGTACGTGGAGTAGGCGTCGTCGGTGAAAAGCAGTCGTGGTGTCGACGATCGTCGACGCGCCGCCACCGACGGTGATCGTGACCTCTTGGTTGCCTGACGTGATGTCCTGGTAGGTCGTCAGGCCCTCGAACGGCAGCCCCGTCACCGGCGACTGGTCGCCGATCGTGACGTTGATCGCGCCGCCGTCGACCAGCGCATTGAAAAAGCGGACGTGCGCCGGCTTCGAAATGACGAAGCCGCCGCTCTTCGGATTGCATCCGGCCAGCATGACCGGCAGCAGGAACCAACAGCCAGCGCGAGGAGCGTGGCATATCGGGATCGCGCGTGGCGCAGGAGACTCATGGAGATTCGGGGTTCGAGTTGGGGCAGGACCGATCGGGTGATGCCCTGTCGACTGTCTAATAGGCGAGAATTCTGCCTCGGGCCGGCCCATTACGCGCGCGGCGCGGTCCACGACATTGCAACAAAGGGTTACGTCTTGCGCAAAACTGCACGATTTCCGCGCAAAAGGCTAAACATAACATGAGAGCGTCGGCGCGTGCGGCCTGGCATTTACGGCAATCGGCTAACATTCGGCCTGGCTAGTCCGTTGCGCCGAACTTCTTGCGCATTCCACGATGACACGACCGCCGTCTTGCTTCGTCCCGGGCACGTGACGCTCGACCTGCTGCGCCGGTTGTGGTCGGCACCGCAGCGATGTCGCCGATCGACGCCGCCGCGCGATCCTGCCGTCGACGCTGCGGCGGCGGCGATCGTCCGGCGTGCTCGCGCGAGCATCGGTCGTCTACGGCGTCAACACCGGCTTCGGCTTGCTCGCGCGCACGCGGATCGAAGACGCGCGGCCTGCCGAGCTGCAGCGCGCGCTGGTGCTGTCGCACGCGGCCGGCACCAGTGCCGCTGCTCGACGACGCCGTCGTGCGACTTGTCGTCGCGCTCAAGATCGCGCGCTCGCGCGCGGCCATTCGGGCGTGCGCTGGAGGTGATCGAACGCGCTCGTCCGCATGCACAACGCCGGCGTCGTGCCTTGCATTCCGGCGCAGGGATCGGTCGGCGCGTCGGGCGATCTCGCGCCGCTCGCGCATCTGTCGGCCGTGCTGATCGGCGAGGGCACGGCGCGCGTCGGACAGGACGCGTGCGTGACGGGTCGCGACGCGCTGCGCCGCGGCGCGCTCGCGCCGCTCGCGCTCGCGCCCGAAGGAAGGGCTCGCGCTGCTGAACGGCACGCAGGTGTCGACGGCGCTCGCGCTCGCGGCGTTGTTCGCGACGGAGCGCGCGTTCGCCGCGGCGTTCGTCGCCGGCGCGATGACGGTCGACGCGTGCCTCGGCCAGCGACACGCCGTTCGACGCGCGCATTCACGCGGTGCGCGGCCATCGCGGCCAGATCGATGCCGCAGCGATCTATCGCGAGCTGCTGGCCGGCAGCGCGATCCGCGCGTCGCATGTCGATTGTCCGCCGCGTGCAGGATCCCGTACAGCCTGCGCTGCCAGCCGCAGGTGATGGGCGCATGCCTCGACCAGATGGCGGCACGCGGCGCGGACGTGCTGCTCACCGAAGCCAATGCGGTCTCCGACAATCCGCTGGTGTTCGCGCCGACGCGCGACGAAATCCTGTCCGGCGGCAACTTCCACGCCGAGCCGGTCGCGTTCGCCGCCGACAATCTCGCGCTCGCGATCGCGGAGATCGGCGCGCTGTCCGAGCGCCGCATCGCGCTGCTGATGGACACGAACCTGTCGGGCCTGCCGCCGTTTCTCGTCGAGGACGGCGGCGTCAACTCCGGCTTCATGATCGCGCAGGTCACCGCGGCGGCGCTCGCCGTCCGGAGAACAAGGCGCTCGCGCATCCCGCATTCGGTCGATTCGCTGCCGACGTCCGCCAATCAGGAGGATCACGTCAGCATGGCGACCGATCGCGGCGCGGCGGCTGACGCCGATGGCGGCGCAACACGGCGGCGCATCGTCGCGATCGAGCTGCTGGCGGCGGCGCAAGGCGTCGAATTGCGCGCGGCCGCTCGAGACGTCGCCGCGGCTTGCAGGAAGCGCTGGCGCATCGTGCGCAGCGCAGCCGCGTTCTGGGATCGCGACCGCGCGTTCGCGCCCGATCTTGCGGCGATGCGCGACCGCGTCGAAGGCGGGCGACGTTCGCTGCCGTTTGTACCGAGTTTCGGCCGCTTGCCGGCTCGACGGCGCAACGAACGGTCCGGATCGACGCTGATCGTCAGCGTGCCGACCACGGCTGTCAGTGGCGTCGACGACGGCCGCGCGCTGCGCGTCCGCGGTGGTCAGCAGCGTGCCGACCAGGCGTCGCGCGAGATGTCGACGTATGCGCAAGCCGTGGCGCGCCGAGGCGGCGCTTCGGCCGCGTGTAATGCGCATCGACCGACAGCAGAGCGCGAGGCCGCTTCAGCGCGCGGTCGCGCGCCGACGAACGCCTCGACGAATGCGATCGGCCGGATGCGCGAGGATCGCCTCGGGCGTGTCGTACTGCACGAGCCTGCCGGCGCGCAGGATCGCGATCCGCGTCGCCCATCTTGATCGCCTCGTCGATGTCGTGCGTGACGAACACGATCGTCTTGTCGCAGCTCGTCGCAGGATGCGCAGGAACTCGTCCTGCAGGCGCGTGCGCGTGATCGGGTCGATCGCGCCGAACGGCTCGTCCATCAGCATCACCGGCGGATCGGCGGCGAGCGCGCGCGCGACGCCGACGCGCTGCTTCTGTCCGCCGGAGAGCTCGCGCGGATAGCGGTCGCGATGCAGGTCGGGATCCATGTGCGACGAGCGCAAGCAGCTCGTCGACGCGCTGCGCGATGCGCGCCGCGTCCCAGCCGAGCAGCTGCGGCACCGTCGCGACGTTGTCGGCGATCGTCAGGTGCGGAAACAGCCCGACCTGCTGGATCACGTAGCCGATCCGAGCGCGCGGAGCGCAACGGGATCGACGTCGCGTCACGTCGCGCCGCCGATCGGTGATGCGTCCCGGCGTCGGGCTCGATCATCCGGTTGATCATCGCGCATCGTCGTCGTCTTGCCGCAGCCGGACGGCCCGATCAGCACGCAGATCTCGCCGGCGCCGATCTCGAGCGACAGCGCATCGACCGCAGGCGCTCCGTCGACCGGCAAAACGCTTGGTGAGGTCTCGAAAGCGTGATCATTCGGCGCGCATCCGCGCGGGCGTCAGCCGACGCTCGCAGCGCGCCGAACAGCGAAATCGGTGCCGAGCGACAGCAGCGTCACCGGGATGGCGCCGACCAGAAGCTGCGGGCACGGCCATCATCGCGATGCCCGCAGTGATGAAGTCGCCGAGGCCGCCGCCGCCGATGAACGCGGCCAGCACGGCGCCTGAGATCACCTGCATCGGCCGCGGTGCGCAGTCCGGCGAAGATCACCGGCAGCGCGAGCGGGTCAGCTCGACCGCGAGGATCTCGCGCGCCGTCATGCCCATGCCGCGCGCCGCGTCGACGACGTCGGATCGACGCCGCGCGATGCCACGCGATCGTGTTGATCAGGATCGGCGGCAGCGCGAGCAGCGTCAGCGCGAAGAGCGCTGGGCGCGAATCCGGTGCCCAGCAGCGGCATCACCAGCGCAAGCACGGCGAGCGACGGCAGCGTGCGACCGACGTTCGCGGCGTTGATCGCCGCAAGCGCGACGCCAGGCCGCGCGCGCAGCGCGACGATGCCGGTGCGGAATCGCGATCGCCGCGGCGATCGCGAGCGCCAGCGCCGCCGACAGCGCGACGTGGACGCCGAGCGCCGTCGCCGAACTGCGCCGGATGCGTCGCAGGTACATGCCAGGCTTGCCGCGAGCATCGCGGGAGCCTCAGGCGCGGCGCGGCGCTCGCTGCAAGCGACCGCTCGACGCGCGCGAACGCAGCCGTCGACGGCGATCGGCCGAGCGCACGCCGCGAGCGCGCCCGGCCCAGATCTTCGGCGCGTGATCGCTGGCGATGCCGTTGAAGATCAGCGTGCCGAGGCCGCCGGCGTTGACGTACGCGGCGACGACGGTGACGCTGATGACCGTCACCGCCGCAATGCGCAGTCCCGCGACGATCACCGGCAGCGCGAGCGGCAGCTCGACGCGCGCAGCAGCTGCGCGGCGCGCTCATCCCCATGCCGCGCGCCGCGTCGACGACGTCGGCGCGGCACGTCGCGAATGCCGGTCGCGACGTTGCGGATCAGGATCAAGCAGCGAGAACGCCACCATCGCGATGATCGCGTTCGTGCGCGCCGAGTCCGACGATCGGAATCAGCAGCGCGAGGAACGCGAGCGTGGGAATCGTGTACGAGAAACCCGCGACGCCGATGCGCGACGGCGTAGACGCGCTCGTGTCGCGCCGCGACAGATGCCGATCGGCGAGCGAAATGCGCGAACGCGATGGCGAGCGCGGTCAGCGCGATCGTCGACGTGCTCGGCCAGAGCGCGACCGCGCACCTGGTCCCAGTTGCGCAGGAACCAGTCTCATCGGCCACGACTCTGAAGTCGCCGGCGGCGAACGCGAGCGCGTCGATCGCGTCGACGTCGGGACCGAGCGGCCGGTCGACGTCGAGCAGCGGGACGCTGCGCGGACGCGCTGCGTACGCGGCACGCGCGCCGGCGCCGAGGCGCTGCAGGTCAAGCAGCGCGCAAATCGACCGCCTGCGCGGCGATCGAGCAGCTCGATCGCGACGACGATAACGCGCCTGCGTTCGACGATCTCGCCGAGCTTCGGCGACGCACGAGCGCCATCGTCGCGTGGTCCTCGGCGCCCTCCGACACCGGAAGGAAGTCGAGCGATCGCCGGATTGGCCGCGTGGCGGATGCCGGCCCACAACGCCGTCAGCGTCTTCTGCACCGTCGCGAAACCCGAATGCGCGGGGCCGTGGCGCGTGAGTTGCAGCGGCAGGTCGGTGAACGCCGGCGACATGAAGCTTGATGCAGCGCTCGACGCGCGAGGCTTGCCGATTTGCGCAAGCGCGATCGACGTCGCATCGAGCGCGATCGCCAAGCGCGGGAACGTGGAAGTTGCCGTTCGACAGCATGATCGCCGTCGGCAGCGATGACACAGCGGACTCTCGGCGGCGCTGTTGAGCTCCAGTCTCGACCATGGTCGCGACGCCGCGCCTAGCGCAGCCTGCGCGCGCGCCGTGCACCTGCGCGACGACGCGCAAGCGACAGCGGGTCCTGCACGCGCCGCGCGCGCCGGGCGCAAACAGCGCGCTGCCCGTCGAGCAGCGCGCGCAACCGCGCCGCGACCTCGACCTGCCCGGCGCCGGTCGCGCCGCCTGCCGCGCGCGGATCGAGCGGCGACACGTTGGCGCGAAAGCCCTCGAACGACAGCGCGATCGCAGTGCAACCAGCGCGGTCGAGCAGCCGCGTCGAGGTCGATCACGACAGCGCCGCGCGGTGATGGTCGCGGCGTTTGCGCTGATGAGCGCGAGGCCGTCCTTGCGCCGAGCGCGACCGGCGCGAGCCCGGCGCGCCGCAACGCTTCGCCGCCCGGCAGCCGTCGCGCCGCCGAACTCGGCCTCGCCTTCGCCGATCAGCGGCAGCGCGAGATGCGAGAGCTGCGGCAGGTCGGCGACGCCGATCGAGTCCGATGCGTGGGCACGACCGGGATGCACACCGGCGATTGAGCAGCGCGACGAGCGCGTCGAACACGTGCGGCGACACGCCCGATCCGCCTGCGCGGCCATGCCCGCAATGCGCGCGAACATCATCGCGCGCACCGACTCGCGATCGTACGGCGGCACCGACCGCGACCGCCCGCGCGCGTATCGCACGCACGCTGGTAGTCGGACAAGTCGTCGGCGGCAAGCGCGCTGCCGGTGTTGGCGCCGAGCGCCGGAATTCACGCCGTAAACGGCGATTCCGGCGCGGACGCGAGCCTCGCACGACGGCGCGCGCCGCGACGAGGCGATCGCGTGACCGGCAGCGGAAATCTCGACCGGCCGTCGCCGCGCGACAGCGCACGACGTCGTCGAGCGTGATCGGCATGCTCGCCGAGGCGGAGGGTCATCGGAGCGGCACGCGTGCGGGCGGCGAGCCATCTGATGCCGCGCGGGTTTATTTGACGACGCCCTTGGCTTTCAGGAAATCGCGCGCAACGTCCTTGCGGCTCCATCTTCTCGCCGTCCACCTTGTAGTTCATCTCCGCCACCGTGGTCTCGTCGAGCAGCGCGCTGACACGGTTCAGGACATCGGCGATCTTCGGATTCGCGTCCAGCGCATCCTTGCGCACGACCGGCACCACGTAATACGGCGGCCACAGGTTCTGGTCGTCCTTGAGGCGCGTCGAGCTTCATCGCGCTGATCATGCCGTCGGTCGCGTAGCCGTTGACGATCTCGAATCTGATCGTTCTTCAACGCCTGGTAGCGCAGACCGATCGCCATCTGCAGGTCTTCCTTGAATTCCATTCCGTACTTTGCCTTGAGCCCCGGGATGCCGTCCTTGCGGTCGCGGAACTCGGGGCCCGCGCCGAGCTTCAGCTCCTTCGACGACCTTCGCGAGATCGGACAGCGTCTCGAGCTTGTATTTCTGCCGCGGTCTCGGGGCGCACGACCATGCATGTAAGTAGTTGTTGACCGGCGCCTCGTTCAGCAGCAACGAGATCCTTTGTCGCGTATGGCCGTCCTTCACCTTGTCGTAGACCGCCTTGCGGTCGCGTCATCGACTCTTCCTTGAGCACGGCGAGCAGCATCGTCCCGGTGTACTCCGGATACAAGTCGATCTGCTTCTCCTCGAGCGCCTTGTGCGCGATCAGCGTGCCGCCGAGGTTCAGCTTCCGCTCGACCTTGACGCCCGCCGCTTCCAGCGCCTGCGCAGTACAGCTCGGCGAGCACGAATTGCTCGGTGAAGTTCTTCGATCCGACGCGCACCGGTTGCTGTGCCCGTGCGCCGCGAGCGCAAGCAAGCGCGGCGCACGTGAGCGCAGCCGCGGCGAACATGCGACTCTGTTTCATCTTCTCTCCCCGGATTCCGGCGAGCGGATGATCAGGCACGCGAGCGAACGATTCTGACGGCGGCGGTCTGCGGGCGTCAATCGGCGTGGATGTTGGCTCTCGCGGGCGAGCTTTCGCCCAGCGCGCAGCCTCCGCGCGTTGCATCGTCGCGAATTCCGCCGGTGTATTGGCGACCGGCTTCGGCGCCGAGCGCTGGAGATCTTTTCGCGCACGTCCGGACTCGCCGAGCGCCTTGGCGATCTCGCGTGCAGGCGTTCGACGATCGGCAGAGGCGTGCCCGCCGGCGCGACCGAGGCCGTACCACGATGTGACCTCGAATCCCGGAAGACCGGCTTCGGCGATCGTCGGCAGCTCCGGCGCGGCGGCAATGCGCTCGGCGACTCGCCACGCCGAGCGCGATCACCTTGCCCGACCTGATCGTGCGGCAACGCCGCCGAGCTTTGCGCGAAGAAAAGTTGCACCTCGCCGCCGAGCACCGCCGCCATCGCCGGTCCGACGCCGTTGAAGGGAATGTGCACGATGTCGATGCCGGCCATGCTCTTCGAGCAGCTCGCCGGCGAGGTGCGCGTCCGCTGCCGTTCCCGGGCGACGCGTAGTTGAGCGTGCCGGGCTTCGCCTTCGCGAGCGCGATCAGCTCGGCCAAGGTCTTGGCCGGAACCGATGGGTGGACGATCAGGACGTTCGGCACGGTCGCGATCACGGTGATCGGCGCGTAGTCCTTCGCCGGATCGTACGGAAGCCTCGTGTACAGCGACGGCGCGATCGTCAGATTGCCCGCCGGCGCGAGCGTCAGCGTGTAGCCGTCCGGCGGAGCTTTGGCGCCTTGCTCCATCCCGATGTTGCCGCCGGCGCCGAGGCTTGATTCTCGATCGACGAACGGCTGCCCGAGCGCCTGGGCGAGCTTGTCGCCGACAATGCGCGCAGCGCGTCGGCAGGGGCCTCCGGGCGGGAACGGCACGAGTATGCGAACAGCCTTGTTCGGGCAGCGCCGATTGCGCGATCGAACTGCCTGGCTGAATCAAGGCAAGCGCGGCGATTGCCGTTAGAAGCAAACCGCGTGAGCGCGAAGAGAATTGCATGCGTGTCCTTCGAAGGGAATCACTGAAGTCTCGTATATCCAAGCGCATCGATCTCCGCGCGCGCTCGGCGAGCGTCCGAATAATCTTCCGGATCGACGCGCGCGAAGCGCGAGGAGCTGGAGCGTCGCGCGCGGTTTCTGCGAGCTCATGCGTGGTCGCGACCGCGTCGAAGGCGGCGATCAGGCGTGCCTTCGCGTCTTGCGCCATGGTTCCGGACGCGGCAAACAACGGCATCGGCGTCGAAGGCGTGCGCGCGATAACCCGCGAGCGCGCCGCGACGGCCGGCTCGTGATGGCGGAGCAGATCATGCCACCACGCGTCGAGCGGTCCCGCGTCGGCAGCGCCCGTCAGCAGGTTGTCGACGACGCGCCGCGGCGTGACGACGGGGCCGATCGTTGTCCCGAACAGGCGGCCGCCCGCGGCTAGCGCATGTGCGGAGAAACAAGCGCGCGGCGCCTGATAACCGCTTTGCGAATCCACCGTGGTGAACACGAGGCGCGTCCCCGCCAGCTCGCGCTCCGACGAAATGCGTGGCTGTCGGCGGGAACGACGATATCGCTCCAGTAGCGCGGCGTGCGCACCGAAGCGCGCTGGCGACGGAATCGGCACTGCCAGCGGCGCCGGACGCGGTGCGTCGCATCGTTCCACGTTGCCCACGGATATCCGCAGATCATCGCGCAGCCGAGATCCGGTCGTCGCCAGAGGCTCGGCGAGCGGTGCCGGCGCCGCATGGTCGATCACTTGGAGCGGTACGTCGGCGTGGAGGGCGATCCAGGCGAACAGTCGTCGCCACGCGCCGGCGACCGCGTCGTTGAGCGCGTACATGCGCGCATTGGCGATCATCGGCAGATTCTAAAGATAGCGCAGCGTTTGGCCGACGCCGAGACGCGCCGCCTTGTCGAGCATCGCCGCGCCGAGCGCGATGTCCGGACAGCGACAAGCCGCGATGCCAGAACAGGATCGTCTCGTCGTCGCGCTCGCGTCCCGGCTTGCTTGCCGGCGACGATCTCGACCCAGCTCGGCGTGCAGCGTCGCCTCCGTCAGCTTGCCGGCTGTCGACGTGCGCGCGCAGCGCGCCGAACTGCCCGGCCTTGCACTGGCCCCAATCGTCGACGACGATCTTGTCCATGATGTCGGTCAGCGACAGCTCGACCGCGCTCATCGTTCCGTACGGGACGACGAACGCGCGCTGGCTTGATCCAGGCGGTCTTGAGCATCGGCGCGGGCGCGTCGAGCGCGCGAAGCCTTCGACGACGATGTCGGCGCCCGTGACGCACGATTGCCAATCGTCCGTCGCCACGCACCGGCTTGCCGAGATCTCTCGTACAGGCGTGCGGCGAACGCATCGCGCGACTTTCGGGCCGGCGCGAGTGCACGCGAATCTCGTCGAAGTCGAACAGCCGGTCGAGCAGGCGCACGTTCCAGTAGGCGGTGCCGCGCGCGCCGATGTGGCCGAGCACGCGGCTGTCCTTGCGGGCGAGGTGCTTCGCGCCGAGCGCCGTCACGGCGCCGGTGCGCATGTCGGTGAGGCCGGCGGCGTCGATGATCGCGACCGGGCTGTCCGGTGTGCGGGTCGAACAGGTTGAGCAAGCCCATTTCGGACGGCAGGCCGCGCCGGTAGTTGTCGACGTAGTCGCTGACGACCTTGACGCCGGCGAGCCGCATCGGTGCGACATAGCCGCGCAATGCGTTGAAATGGCCCCGGATCTCGGCGCCGTCGCTGTCGCGTCCGGGATCAGGTGCACGCGCGGCTCGATGACGGTCTGGCCCTCGCCTTGCGCCCGGAGCCCCGCTTCGACAGCGGCGAGGATTTCGTCGTCGGTCAATGCCAACGCCGCCACATCGGGGCCATTGAGGTACGCTCAGGTCAGAGCGCGGCGAGAGCGGAAGAGCACGGCGTAGAATCCGCGCGGAGGAATCAGCCATTGTGCAAGGGAGCCGGTGATGCTGCAACGTGCACGCATTGAGGGAACGCGCCGCGCGGACCGCATCATTCGCTCGCCGCGCGGGAGCGCATTGACCGCGGAAGTCGTGGCTGACCGAAGCGCCGTTGCGGATGCTGATGAACAACCTCGATCCGGAGGTGGCCGAGAATCCCAAGGAGCTCGTCGTTTATGGCGGCATCGGCCGCGCCGCGCGCAACTGGGAATGCTTCGACGCGATCGTCGCGGCGCTCACCGATCTTGAGCGACGACGAGTCGCTGCTGATCCAATCGGGCAAGCCCGTCGGGCGTGTTCACGACGCATGCCGGATGCGCCGCGCGTGCTGATCGCGAACTCCAATCTGGTGCCGAAATGGGCGACGTGGGAGCAGTTCAACGAGCTCGATCGCAAGGGCTTCGATGATGTTCGGCCAGATGACGGCGGGCTCGTGGATCTACATCGGCAGCCAGGGCATCGTGCAGGGGACGTACGAAACGTTCGGCGAGGCAGGGCGGCAGCATTACGGCGGGGAGCTCGCCGACAAATGGATCCTCACCGCCGGACTGGGCGGCATGGGCGGCGCGCAGCCGCTCGCGGCGACGATGGCGGGCGCGTCGATGCTGGCGATCGAATGCCAGCCATCGCGCATCGACATGCGTCTGAAGACGCGCTATCTCGACGCCCAGGCGAAAGACCTCGACGACGCGATGGCGCTCGTGCGCGACGCCTGCGCCAGCGCAAGCCGGTAGTCGGTGGGACTGCTCGGCAACGCGGCCGAAATCCTGCCGGAGCTCGTGCGCCGCGGCGTGCGGCCCGACATGGTGACCGACCAGACGTCCGCGCACGATCTCGTCTACGGTTATCTGCCCGCCGGCTGGAGCGTCGAGCAGTGGCGCGCGGCGCAAGCCGATCCAGCGCATCATGCGGAGCTGGTCGCCGCCGCGAAGCGCTCGATCAAGGCGCACGTCGAGGCGATGCTCGCGTTTCACGCGCAGGGCATCCCGACGTTCGACTACGGCAACAACATCCGGCAGGTCGCGCACGACGAAGGCGTGGCGAACGCGTTCGATTTTCCGGGCTTTGTTCCCGCGTACATCCGGCCGCTGTTCTGCGAAGGCAAGGGACCGTTTCGCTGGGTCGCGCTATCCGGGCGATCCCGAGGACATTTACAAGACCGATCGCAAGGTCAAGGAGCTGTTCCCGGACGACGCGCATCTGCATCGCTGGCTCGACATGGCGCGGTCGCGCATCGCGTTCCAGGGACTGCCCGCGCGCATCTGCTGGCTGGGGCTTGGGCGAGCGCCATCGCGCCGGACTTGCGTTCAACGAGATGGTGGCGACGCGGCGAGCTGAAGGCGCCGATCGTGATCGGCCGCGATCACCTCGACACGGGCAGCGTCGCGAGCCCCAATCCGCGAAACCGAAGCGATGGCGCGACGGATCCGATGCGGTATCGGACTGGCCGCTGCTCAACGCGCTGCTGAACACCGCCGGCGGCGCGACGTGGGTGTCGCTCCACCACGGCGGCGGCGTGGGAATGGGCTACTCGCAGCACGCGGGCGTCGTGATCGTCTGCGACGGCACCGATGCCGCGGCGAAGCGCATCGAGCGCGTGCTGTGGAACGATCCGCGTCGGGCGTCATGCGCCACGCCGATGCGGGTTACGCAGAAGCGATCGAGGTTGCGAAGGACAAGAAACTCAATTTGCCGATGTTGCGGTAAAGCCTAGAACACCCACAGCTCCGCTTTCGGCATCTCCAGCCATTGCCGCCCGGCCGCGAGCGGACTGATCGCCATACGCGCGGAGCTCGCGCTCGCCGAGGGCGAACAGGTGCTCCCATTTGTCGCCCAGGTACATCGACGTCGAAAGATCGGCCTCGAGACGATTGTCGCCGGGGCCGTCGGCCAGGCGAATGCGCTCGAGGCGGATCATCGCGGTGCCGTCGCGCGCCGGCCTTGGCGCTCGCTCGCGCCGCGCCCCACAGCTTCCAGCCGTCGCCTTCGAGCAGCGCCGCGCCATCGTCGCACTTCGCGTTACGCGTGCCGGTGAGCCGGTTGTTGCTGCCCATGAAATCGGCGGTGAACAGCGTGATCGGGTGCGCTGTACATCTGCTGCGGCGTGCCCCTGCTGTTCGATGCGTGCCGTTGTTGAGCAGCAGAATGCGGTCGGACATCGCCAGCGCTTCGCCCTGGTCGTGCGTCACGCACAGCGCGGAGAGCTGCATGCGGACGATGAGCTCGCGCAGCCACGCTCGCGCCTCTTCGCGCAGCTTGGCGTCGAGGTTCGACAGCGGCTCGTCGAGCAGGATCACCGGCGGGTTGTAGACGAGCGCCCGCGCCGAGCGCCACGCGCTGCTGCTGCCCGCCCGACAGCTGGTGCGGAAAGCGCTCGCCCAGATGCGCCGAGCGACAGCTGCGCCAGCGCGTCCGTCACGCGCGTGCTCGACTTCGCTCGCCGCGATCTTGCGCAGCTTCAAGCGCGTACGCCACGTTGTCGAACACCGTCTTGTGCGGCCACAGCGCATACGATTGGAACACGAGGCCGAGGTTGCGGCCCTCGGCCGGGATGTCGACGCCGAGCGGCGCCGTCGAAGACGGTCTTCTCGCCGATCCTGAATCGCGCCCTCGTGCGGCACTTCGAGACCCGGCGACGGCGCGCGAGCAGCGTCGTCTTGCCGCTGCCCGATGGACCCAGCAACGACACGACTTCGCCGCGGTCGAGCGTCAGCGCGACGCCTTTCAGGATCGGATTGTCGCCGTACGTGAGATGGAGATTCTCGACGGTGAGCTCGGCCATGGATGTTCCTCGCGGTGACTGTTCAGTCGCGGAGCTTCACGCCGAAGCGCAGCGCGAACGCGAGACCGATGAAGACCAGCACAATGTTGATGAGCGACAGCGCGGCGACGACGTCGATCGCGCCGCCTTGCCACAACGAGACCAATTCCGCGCCGATGACTTCGGTGCCCGGCGCGAGCAGGTAGACGCCGCGTCGAATACTCGCGCTCGAAGATCATGAACACCAGCAGCCACGAGGCCGATGAGGCCGTGGCGGATCAGTGGCAGCGTGATCTCGCGCGAAATCCTGCCGCGGCTCGCGCCGACGGTGCGCGCCGCTTCTTCGAGCTCGGTCGACACCTGCATCATCGACGACGAGATGAGCCGCATCCCGTAGGCGAGCCAGACGACGGTATAGGCGATCCACATGCTGAAGATCGTCTGCCGGAGCGGCGTCAGCGGCGGGAAGAACAGGAACACCCAGAGGAACGCGAGACCGATCAGCAGTCCCGGCACCGCGCGCGGCACCAGCACCAGATAGTCGACGATGCGCGACCAGCCGTCGTTGCGCCGATGCGTGGCGAAGCCGATCGCCGTGTAGCACGCGACGGTGATGGCGCCCCCGACCGTGCCGATGAGAATCGTGTTCCAGATCGCGCGAACATGCGTGGGCTCGTCGAAGACGGCGCGGAAGTTGTCGAGCGTGAAGCAGCCTCCGCGAGGTTGACGCCGAAGCCCCAGTTGGTGACAAAGGCGCGCAGCGCGATGCCGGACAGCGGCACGATGACGCTGACGAACAGCCAGAATCCGATCAGCCCGACGGCCAGCCACTTCCATTTGCCGAGCGGCAGCTCCCGAATGCGTCCGGCCTTGCCTTTGATCGTCGCGTACCTCCGCGCGTTCTGTAAGAGCTTGCGCTGGAGGAGCACCAGCGGAATCGTCAGGGCCACGATGCAGATCGCGACGGCCGCCATCAGGTGATAGGACGGCGTGCCGAGCTTGTTGGTCAGCTTGTACAGGTAGGTCGACAGGACGAGATGACCTTCGGGATCGCCTAACACCAGCGGCAGGCCGAACAACTCGATGCCCAGGAAAGAATACCAGGACCGCCGAGAACAACAGAGCCGGCATGATCAGTGGAAGGCTCACCGTGACCGCAACGCGAAACGGCGACGCACCGGCGATTCGCGCCGCCTCCTCGACATCGGAACCCAGGTTCTTGAGCGCGGACGACGCGTAGATGTAAACGTTGGGCACATGCGTGAGGCCCTGCGATGACGGCCGATCGCCGGCAGCGAATAAATTCCCCACGGAACGCCGCCGAACAGCTCGGTCGCCCACACCGAATAGAAGCCCACGGGCCCCGCGGCGACAACGTAGCCGAACGCCAGCACCATCGGCGAAACGAAGCTCGGCACCAGCAGCATCGGTTCGATCCACCGTTTGCCCGGAAAGTCCGTGCGCTCCATCACGAATGCAAGTACGCCGCCCAGCGGAATCGCGATCAACGTCATCCCGGCCGCAATCAGGATCGAATTCAATAGCGCCTGCCAGAAGTCCGAGTCGGCGAAGATGAACTCGTAGGCGTCGAGCCCGAGCGTCTTGCTCGCGTCGAAAAACGGCGCCGAAAGGAAGCTTTGATAGAAGATCAGCGAGAGCGGCGCCAGCACGGCCGCCGCCGTCACCAGGATCGTCAGTGCCCGCGGCAGGTTGGCGAGCAGCGCCGATCCATTCGACGTGCCTGCGAGAGGCGCAGGCGGATTCGCAACGGTGGCCATAAAACGTCCCGGGAACGTTGAAGGCGCCGCGTCGAACGCCGCGGCACCGGCAAGGCGAGCGTTATTTGGCGGCGGCCGCGAGCGACGCCTTCCAGTTGTTCAGGAATTCGAGCCGCTTCTTCTGATCGAGGTAGTCCGACGATCTCTGCGCTCACCGGAATCGGCTTCACGTTGTTTCCGAGCTGCTTGTTGAGCGATGCGGCCGTGTACTCGGCGTCGACGTCGTTGCGGATCGCGAACAGCTCGACGTCGCTGCCGATCAGCTTCTGCCCGCGCTGCGACAGCACGTAATCGGTCCACAGTTTGGCGGCGTTCGGATTCTTCGCCTGCTTGCCGATGAACAGCACGCGCGACAGCACGAGCGTGTAGTCCTTCGGCAGCACGACACCGAGGTTCTGGTCTTTTTCGCCCGCACGAGCGCGTAGGAGCCGAGCACGTTGTAGCCCAAGCAGATGCTCGCCCGACGACACTTTTTCCAGCATGTTGCCGGTGCTCGAGTACACGCGGTAGCCCGTCGCGCCGAATCCCTTTTCGAGGTCCTTCATGGTCCTGGAAATACTTCGCATCCTGCACGATGAACATGAAGCCGACGCCGCTTTTTTCGATGTCGTACGTCGTCACCTTGCCCTTGAATTTGTCGACCTTGCCGTTGATGATCTTGGCGAAGCCCGCGTGATCCTGCGGGATCTCGTCGCCGGTGACGAGACGCTTGTTGTAAATGAAGACCGCTGGCTCGTACGTCGTGCCATACGCCTGGTTCTTGTAGACCGCCCAGCTCGGTAGCTTGCCGGCTTCCGGCGACGCGTACGCCATCGCCTGGCCATCGTCGACGAGCTTGACCTGGAGATCCATCGCCGAGCTCCACATGACGTCCGCGGAGCCTTGTCCCGATGCGGCCTCGGCGATGAAGCGGTTGTACATCTCGGTCGAGTTCATATCGTTGTATTCGACCTTGATGTTCGGGTAGAGCGCGCTGAAATCCTTGACCAGCGGCTGCGCCGCTTTGGTATCGAGCGCACTGTAGATGACGACCTTGCCCTCCTTGTTGGCGGCGGCGATCGTCTGCGCGTAATCGGCCGGATAACCGGCGGGAACGGTCTGGCCAAACGCGGGGATACAGGCGGCGGCCAACGCGGCCACCGCGATACGGGTCAGCATGGACGACTCCTCCTCACGAACGCGGAGCTTGAAACCGCCGCTTGGGGAGATTATAGGCATGCTCGCAGCGGCGCTGTGCGTCGCGGAACGGGTTTGGTCGGGGTGAGAGGATTTGAACCTCCGGCTCTACGTCCCGAACGTAGCGCTCTACCAGGCTAAGCTACACCGCGAGGCCTTCTTTTCTTGCTGCGCGTTGTTGCCAACGCTTTCGCCGAACGGTCGGCACCACGAATCAATAGCGCCGATCCACCGCGAAAGCTGTCAATTGTAGCAAAATATCCCGGCACGGCGAAGGCGGCAGCCCGGTCAGGCAGCGTGTGGCCTCGCCACTCGCAGTACGTGCGCGTCTCTCGCGCGTAGGCGAGGGCGCCGGTGCGCTCGAGCGCCGCGACAACGGGCGCGAAATCGGTCAGTCCGCCACCGCCGATCGCATGGCGAATGACGGCAACCTCGTCGTCGCTTCCGACCGCGAGCGCGCGAATCAGCGGCAACGTCACCTTCCCTCGGCAAGGTCATCGCCCAGGCTCTTGCCGATCACGTCGGCGTCGCCCGAGTAGTCGAGCACGTCGTCCATGATTTGGAACGCGGTGCCGAGGTGCATTCCGTAGCGGCGAAAGTCGTCTTCCCGCGCCGCGTCGGCGTCGCCCAGGACCGCGCCGAGCGCGCGCCGCCGCCTCGAACAGCTTCGCGGTCTTGCGCCTCAATAACGTCGAAATACGACCTTTCGTCGATCGCCGCGTTGCCGGCGTTCATCAGCTGCAGCACTTCGCCCTCGGCGATGACGTTGGTCGCGTCGGCGAGGATGGCCAGCACGGGCATCCGATCGACGCTCACCATCAGCTGAAACGCGCGCGAATAAAGAAAATCGCCGACGAGCACCGAGGCGGCGTTGCCGAATTCGGCGTTGGCGGTCGCGTGGCCGCGTCGAAGCCGCGACTCGTCGACGACATCGTCGTGCAGCAGCGTCGCGGTGTGGATCATCTCGACGACGGCGGCGAGCGTGTAGTGGTCGCGGCCGTGATAGCCGCAGGCGCCGGCAGACAGCAAGAGCAACGCCGGTCGCAGACGCTTGCCGCCGCCCCCGATGATGTAATCGGCCACCCGGCGAATCAACGCCACGTCGGAGGAAAGCGCCTCGCGCAGGACGCGATCGACCTCGGCCATGTCGCGGCCGATGACGGGCTCGAGGAAGCTGGCGGGCACGAAGAGACGGGACGGCGTGGACGAAGGACGGCAGGTGACAAGCCGCCAAAAAATGGTGGCGACAGAAAATGGGCGCGCCGCGACCGGAAAATCGCTTATTTTACCGGAGTTTGCGTCGTCCAATCGGTGCGCAAGGTACGTCCTGGCCGCACGCCGGGCCGTTTTGACAGTCGGGCCTAAAATTCGATATAATTCAAGACTTTTCTCGCGCTACCCAAGGGTGACGCGATCCACGTTTCAACTTCGAAGCTACTCGCCGCTGTAACGGAACATCGCGGCGGGCGCGCAATAACAGGAGTCTTTCATGTACGCGGTCGTGAAAACCGGCGGCAAGCAATACAAGGTCGCGCCGGGCGAAAAGCTGAAGGTAGAACAGCTGCCGGCGGATGTCGGCGCCGAAGTGACGCTCGATCAGGTGCTGATGATCGGCGATGGCGACACTGTCCGTGTCGGTCAGCCGACGGTGGCCGGCGCCGCCGTCAAGGCAACGGTTGTCGCGCAAGGCCGCGGCGAAAAGGTGAAGATCTTCAAAATGCGGCGGCGCAAGCATTATCAAAAGCACCAAGGCCACCGCCAGAACTTCACCGAGCTCATGATCAACAGCATCGCCGGCTAGGAAGGACTGCAACCATGGCACACAAAAAAGCAGGCGGAAGCTCGCGCAACGGCCGCGACTCGCAGGCGAAGCGCCTCGGCGTCAAGGTCTACGGCGGCGAAGCGATTCGCGCCGGCGGCATCATCGTCCGCCAACGCGGCACGCTGATTCATCCGGGCGTCAATGTCGGCGTCGGCAAGGATCATACGCTGTTCGCGCTCACCGATGGCAAAGTGAGCTTCCGGATCAAGGGCGCGCTGCAGCACAAGTTCGCGAACGTCGATCCAGCCGAGCAGCAGTAACACGTCCTCACCTAGAGCAAGGGCCCCGCGATCGACGTCGCGAGGCCTTTTTGTTTCTGCTACCGACGCTCGATGTACCAGAGCATCCCCGCCGCGACCGCCAAAAACGCGACCAGCGGAAACACGGCCGAGAACAGCGGCGACCAATCGTTCAACAGTCCGAGATTGGAAAAAGCCGGCCCAGCAGGAAGAACGTCAGGCCGAGCATCGTTCCCGCGAAAATGCGAAAGCCGATGCCGCCCTGACGGCGCTGGAAATGCGCGAACGGCAGCGCGAGCATCATCATGACGAGAACGGCGGCTGGATAAAACACCTTGTTCCAGAATGCGATCTCGAAACGTGACGTTTTCTGTGAATTGTTGTTGAGGACGCGAATATTGTCGTAGAGCGCGTTCAAGTCGAGCCGTTCCGGTGCTACCTGGTAGACGTTCAGTATCGATGGGCGCAGCACGGTCTCCCACGCGAGCGTGGGTGCCGACGACACGCGGGTGCCGTCGGCGCCGATCTCGGTCGTCTTCACGTTCTCGAGCTCCCAACGGCCATTGCCGGTGAATCGCCCGGTTTCGGCAATGCGCACGCTCGTGAGCCGCAGGTCGCGGTCGAACTCGTAGATCCGCACGCCCAAGAGGGTCATGTCGGCGAGCACGCGGCGGATGTTGACGAACGTCAGATCCTGCTTGAACCAGAAACCGGACGAAAACTGCTGCGCGACGACGCGCGACGTGTCCCCGGCCGACGAGGCGCGGATCGTCTGCGCGATTTGCTCGGCGGGCGGCGCCACATACTCGCCCGCGAGAAACGTAGCCGCCGCGAGCGGAATTCCGACACGTAACACCGCCCAGCCCAGCTGGACGAGCGACATACCGGACGCGCGCATCACCGTGTATTCGGAGTTGCCGACCAGTTGCGCGATCGCGAAGAGCGTGCCGATCAGCGCTGCGACCGGAAAGAGCTCATAGAGCCGCGAGGGCAGGTGCAACGCCACGTACAAGAGCGCCGCGCTGATCGTGTAGTCGCCGCGCCCGACGTCGCCCAGCTCGTGGATCAGGTCGAAGAACGCGAACAACATCAGCAACGCCGCGAAAATCAGCAGCGTCGCGAGCAGCACTTCGCGGCCGATATAGCGCTTGAGCGTGCGCATTTCGGATTCAGGCTTGCGCTGCGACGGGCTGCGAGTCCGGCGTTCGCCGGAACAGCCGGGTCACCGGAAAGCTGATGGCGAAACAGCACGATCACGACCAGCAGCGCGATGAGATGCGGCAGGATCAGTCCGGCCCAGAACTCGAGCTTCCCTGCGCGATCATGCTCTGCACGATGTTGAGGCAGTTGCTGTAGAGCATGTAGAGGAACGCGGCCGCCACCAGATTGGCCGAGCGGCCGACCCGCGGGTTGACGTAGGAAAGCGGGATCGCGATCAGCGTCAACACCAGCGCCGAAATCGGCACCGAGATACGCCAGAAAAGCTCGGCACGCTCGACGCGGCCGTCGAGGAAGGCGAGCGTCGGCGTCGGCATCGCCTTCGAGGACACCGGCAACGCGCGCAATTCGGCCGGCTCGATCCGGCGGCCCAGGCGTTCGAATTCGATCACCCGGTAATCCGGGGTTCCCGGCTTGCCTTCGTAGCGCCGACCGTCTTCCAGCACGACGAAACGGTCGCCGTTTTCCTCCACTTCGAGCCGGCCCGCGCGCGGCAACGGTCGTGGCGTCGACTTTGTCGTCGACCGAATGGAGAAACGCGTTGCGGATCGTGCCGTCGAACGGATTGATCGCCTCGACGAACACGACCAGGTTGGCGCGGGGAAATTCGCGAAACAGGCCCGGGGTCAGATAGGTGATTTCATCGCGCGATTCGAGCTGGCGCTCGTATTCGAGCCGGCGCTGCTCCGCCCAGGGCGAAAGATAGAGCGACAGTACAACGATCGCGACCAGGAAGGGCGCGGCAAACAGCAGGATCGGGCGCAAACAGGCCGTGAGCGACCAGTCCCGGAGGTAAACCAGACGATCATCTCGCTGTCGCGATACCAGCGCGAAAGCGTCAAGCAGGACGGTGAGAAATAGGGCGACCGACAGCAGAATGTTGAGATAGAAACAACATCGCGAAGCCGAGCAATGGGAGTACGCCCTCGGGCGCGATCGTGCCGCCGGCCGCACGCGCCAGCACCCGCAGCACCAAATTGCGTGAACAGAATAGCCAGCAGAACCAGGAACAACCCAATTGTTGTTGCAGTTAGCTCACGAACCAGGCTACGCCGGAAGATCATGACGGCGGGAAATTTTTGACTTTTTGCCTCTATTTGCCGATAATGGTCGGGAGTCCGGCTTCCAGGCAAGAAACAATAGGGTCGACGACGAGGATTCCCGATGGAATTTACCATAAAAAGCGGCAGCCCCGAGAAACAGCGCAGCGCGTGCGTCGTGGTCGGGGTGTTCGATAACCGCAAGCTTTCGCTGTCCGCCGAATTGATCGACCGGGCGTCGAACGGCTATATCAGCGAGATCATCCGGCGCGGCGACATGGAAGGCAAGCTCGGCGCCACGCTGCTCCTGCATAACGTGCGCGGAACGCTTGCTGATCGCGTGCTTTTGATCGGACTCGGCAAGGAGCGCGATTTTCGCGACAAGGAGTTTCGCGCCGCCGTGCACGCCGCCGTCACGTTGTTGAACGAAACGGGCTCCTACGAGGCCGTCGTCTATCTAACCGAGGAAAAGGTCAAGCGGCGCGAGGTCGCATGGCGCGTCGAGCATGCGGTGATTGTCGCGATGGAGGCCGTCTACCGGTTCGAGCAAATGAAAAGCGAGCCGGCCGAGGTCCGCCGGCCGCTCCGGAAGCTCACATTGTCCGTGCCGCAGCGGTCGGACCTGTCGGACGGCGAATCCGCCACCGCGCGAGGGCTCGCCGTCGCGCACGGTGTGGATTTGACGCGCGATCTCGGCAATCTGCCCGGCAATGTCTGCACGCCGCGCTATCTCGCCGAACGGGCGATCGAGCTCGGCCGTGAATTTCCGGACCTCAAGGTACGAGTGCTGGAACGCAAGGAGCTCGAGGAGCTCGGCATGGGCTCGTTCCTGTCGGTGACCAACGGCAGCGATGAGCCGCCGCGCTTCATCATCCTCGAATACGACCAGGCGGTGCGCAAGCAACGGCCGTTCGTCCTGGTTGGCAAGGGCATCACGTTCGACAGCGGCGGAATCTCGATCAAGCCCGCGGCCGACATGGACCAGATGAAGTTCGACATGTGCGGCGCCGGCAGCGGTGCTGGGGGTCTTTCGCACCATCGTGGAGCTCAAGGCCAAGATCAACCTGGTCGGACTGATTCCCACGTGCGAGAACCTGCCGTCGGGCCGCGCGACCAGCCGGGCGACATCGTCAAGAGCATGTCGGGCCAGACCATCGAGGTCCTCAACACCGACGCGGAAGGCCGGCTGATCCTTGCCGATGCGCTCACGTATGCCGAGCGTTACGAGCCGGAAGCGGTCGTCGACGTGGCGACGCTGACCGGGGCGATGGTGATCGCGCTCGGCCACGTCGCGTGCGGCGTATTCAGCAACAACGACGCGCTCGCACGCGCGCTCGTTGCGGCCGGCGACGATGCCTACGACCGCGCGTGGCAGCTGCCGCTGTGGGAAGACTACCAGGACGGACTCAACAGCAACTTCGCCGATTTCGCGAATGTCGCCGGGCGTGCCGGCGGCAGCATCACGGCCGCGTGCTTCCTGTCGCGGTTCGCGAAGAAATACGACTGGGCGCACCTCGACATCGCCGGCATCGCGTGGAAGGACGGGAAGGAAAAAGGCGCCACCGGACGCCCGGTGCCGCTCATCGCCACATGGCTGCTCGCGCAGGAGAACGCCGGCGTGTAGCCAAACCGGCGACGACGATGACGACGATCGATTTCTACACGCACGTGGCCGATCGGCTCGATGTCGCGGCGCGCATCGTCGCCAAGGCTTATGCCGCGCACGGCAGCGTGCGCGTATTGACTCCCGATCGCGCGACGACCGACGCGCTCGATCGCCTGCTGTGGCTGCAAACGCCGCTATCGTTTCTGCCGCATTGCCGGATGGACAGCACGCTCGCGCCGGAAACGCCGATCTGGATCGACGACACGCTCGACCACAACGGCCCGGCCGCCGTGTTGGTGAATCTGCACGCCGAGCCCGCGCCGTTCTTCAGCCGCTTCGAGCGCCTGGCCGAGATCGTCGGCAAGGACGAGTCGGACGCCGCCGCCGGCCGCGAGCGGTATCGCTTTCTATCGCGAGCGTGGCTATGAGCTCCGCACGCACAACCTCGACGAGCGAAGGTGACGCGCATGGCGACTGCACGCGAACTGCTCGAGCAGGCCGAAGCGTTGATGCGGCGCGATCGGATCGCATTGATGGCGGACAAGATGACTGCCGCGAGCGACTACGCACCCGCGTTGCGCCGCAGCGGCACGTCGCCGCCGGCGCCGATGCTCGATGTGCGACCTTCCCCCACCGCCCTCGACGACATCCCGCTGCTGACCGACGCCGTCGACGACTTCGACAATCCGTCGATTCCGCATCCGCGGGCGGCGGAAGACGATTCGTCGATTTGGGGCGAGGCACCCGATGACGACGCGTCGATCATCGGCCCCGATGCCGAATCGCTCGCGCCCTCGGCGCAGGAAGAGCCGCAGCAACCGATGGATCGCACGTCCGAGCCGTCGTTCGAAGAAGTTGCGGCAGCAGCGAACGCCGCGCTGGCGCGATCTTCGCCCGCGACGGAGTCCGCCGCCAAAGCGTCGGCATGGGCGGATGACGAGCGGTGGAGCGAAATGGCCGAGGAGATCCGCATGCAGGTGCTGCAGCGGATCGATATCTTCACCGACACCGGACTCAAGGAACAGCTCAATATGCGCCTGCAACCGATCGTCGATCGGGCGAGCGCTGATCTCGTCGCCGCCATCAACCAGCACGTCGGCCAGCTGCTGCGCGCGTATGTCGCGGAAGCGATCGAGCGCGAGATCGAGAAGTGGCGCGAGACCTCGCCGTAGCGGGCGCCGTACTGATCGCCAACTGCGATCTTATTGGCAGAATCATTCCCGTAGGGGTATCGTGCGCGCTCCTTCCCGGGGGCGGGATGCCGCGGGGCGCACAGGCTTGCCTATGTGATATGCTGAAGGCGTCATGACGATTCTTGCCACCGCCAGCCGCAAGCCGGAGCGCGCCTACGCGTACTCGTTTTATGTCTATCGGGACACTTCCGAGGGCCGCGCGCGCACGTAAAGCGAATCCAGCAGTAGCAGTCGACAAAGCGGGCGGCCCAAAAGGGTCGCCCGATTTTTGTGCGTTTCGAAGCGAAGGAGCGACAAATGATCATCGTGATGGAACCCGACGCCGGCGATGCCGAAATCGCCGCGGTCGAAGCCGGATCCGTGCCGCGGGCCTGGACGTCCACATTTCGCGCGGGACCGAGCGCACGCTGATCGGCGCGATCGGCGACGAGCGCAAGCTCGATCCCGAAATGTTCGACCCGTTGCCCGGCGTCGAGCGCTCGATGCACATCCTGAAGCCGTACAAGCTGGTCGCGCGCGAGTGGCACAAGGCCAGCACGGTCGTCGACGTTGGCGGTGTGCCGATCGGCGCCGATGCGGTGCAGGTGATCGCCGGTCCATGCTCGGTCGAGACGCAGCCGCAGATGGACGCGGCGGCCGATGGCGTGGCCGCGGCCGGCGCGCGGCTGATGCGCGGCGGCGCGTTCAAGCCGCGGACGAGCCCTTACGCGTTCCAAGGCAAGGGCGTCGACGGACTCGGGATGCTGCGCGCCGCGGCCCAGCGGCATCGGCTGCCGATCGTCACGGAGCTGATGGACGTGCGCATGCTCGACACATTTCTCGAGCACGACGTCGATGTCATCCAGATCGGCACGCGGAACATGCAGAACTTCGACTTGCTGAAGGAGGTGGGTCGGGTCGACGTGCCGGTGATTCTAAAACGCGGCATGAGCGCGACGATCAGCGAATGGCTGATGGCCGCCGAGTACATCGCGGCCGGCGGCAATCACAAGATCATGCTGTGCGAGCGCGGCATACGCACATTCGAATCGGCGTACCGGAATGTGCTCGACGTCACCGCGGTCGCCGTGCTGAAGCGAGAGACGCATCTTCCCGTCATCGTCGATCCCTCGCACGCTGGGGGCAAAGCATGGATGGTGCCGGCGCTGTCGTGCGCGGGCGTTGCCGCCGGCGCGGATGCGCTGCTGATCGAAGTGCATCCCTGTCCGTCAGAGGCGTGGTGCGATGCCGACCAGGCACTGACACCGGCGGAATTCGGTGCGTTGATGGCGCGGCTCGACGCAATTGCGCGCGCTGATCGGTCGCAGCGTGGACCGCAAGCCGTCGCGCACTCCACAGGAGGCGGCGTTGGCGAGGTGAGCGGATCGCGATTTCGCGCTCCGTCTGCAGGGAGGCGTTCCGCTATAATTTATGGCTTTTGATCGCCCTCTTGCGAATGTCGAACGCCATCCCGACCGAACTTGCGAAAAGCTTCGATCCGCACGCGATCGAGGCGAAGTGGTATCCGCTGTGGGAGTCGCGCGGCTATTTCAAGCCGAGCTACGCGCCGGGCGCCGCCGCGTATTGCATCGCGCTGCCGCCGCCCAACGTCACCGGAACGCTGCACATGGGGCATGCGTTCCAGCACACGCTGATGGACGTGCTGATCCGCTATCACCGGATGCGCGGCGACAACACGCTGTGGCAGGTCGGCACCGATCATGCCGGCATCGCGACGCAGATCGTCGTCGAGCAGCAACTCAAGGCAGAAGGGCAAGACGCGTCACGACCTCGGGCGCGAGAAGTTCGTCGATCGCGTCTGGGCGTGGAAGAACGAATCGGGCTCGATGATCACGCGTCAGATGCGACGGCTCGGCGCATCGGCCGACTGGTCGCGCGAGCGGTTCACGATGGATGAAGGACTTTCCGCCGCCGTTATCGAGACATTCGTGCGGTTCTACGAGGATGGGCTCATCTATCGCGGCAAGCGCCTCGTCAACTGGGATCCGAAGCTCGGCACTGCCGTCTCCGATCTCGAAGTCGACAAGGAGGAAGAGCAGGGCAAGATCTGGGAGATCCGCTATCCGCTCGCCGACGGTTCGGGCTCGCTGGTCGTCGCGACGACGCGGCCCGAGACGATGCTCGGCGACACCGCGGTTGCGGTCAATCCCAACGACGATCGCTACGCGTCGTTCGTCGGCAAGGAGATCGTGCTGCCGTTGACCGGCCGGCGCGTTCCGGTCGTCGCCGATGACCAGGTCGACCGCGAATTTGGTACCGGCGCGGTGAAGGTGACGCCGGCGCATGACTTCGACGACTGGCAGATCGGGCAGCGCCACGGGCTGCCGGTTCTGGCGATCTTCGATCTCGAAGCCAAGGTGAACGAAAATGCGCCGGCGAAGTATCGCGGCCTCGATCGTTACGTCGCGCGCAAGGCGGTGCTTGCCGACTTGCGAGCGCTCGGGCTCGTGGTGTCGGAGAAGGCGCACAAGATGGTCGTTCCGCGTTGCGGGCGCACGAACGAGGTCGTCGAGCCAATGCTCACCGACCAGTGGTTCGTTGCGATGACGACACCGACGCCGGCGACGCATCCGTTCTTTCCCGGCAAAACGATTCAGGACCTGTGCCTCGCTGCAGTGGGCGACGGTCTCGCCGGCGGGCGCTCCGGGCGCTGGCGAAAAAGTCACGTTCGTTCCGGGCGAGTGGTTGTCGACGTATCGGCACTGGATCGACAACATCCAGGACTGGTGCATTTCGCGCCAACTCTGGTGGGGCCACCAGATTCCGGCGTGGTATGACGACGCCGGCAACCATCTACGTCGCGCGCAGCGAAGCCGAGGCGATTGCGGCGGCGCGCGCAAGACTGGGCCGTGCGCCCGCGAGCTTTCGCCGCGACGAGGACGTGCTCGACACCTGGTTCTCGTCGGCGCTGTGGTGCCATCTCGACGCTCGGCTGGCCGGCAGACACGACGGAGCTGCGGACGTTTCTGCCGTCGTCGGTGCTCGGTCACCGGCTTCGACATCATCTTCTTCTGGGTCGCGCGGATGATCATGACGACGACCTATTTCACCGGCCGCATCCCGTTCCGCGACGTCTACATCAACGCCATCGTACGCGACGGCGATGGGCAGAAGATGTCGAAGTCGAAGGGCAACGTGCTGGATCCGCTCGACCTGATCGACGGCGTCGATCTCGAGACGCTGGTGGCGAAAAGCACGTCGAACATGATGGATCCTCGCCAGGCGGGTGCGATCGAGAAACAAACGCGGAAGCACTTCCCGCAGGGCATACCCGCGTTCGGTGCCGATGCGCTTGCGGTTCACGTTCACCTCGCTGGCGACGTTCAATCGCACGCTGAACTTCGACCTGAGCCGCTGCGAAGGGCTATCGAAATTTCTGCAACAAGCTGTGGAATGCGACGCGCTTCGTGCTGATGAACGTCGCCGGCAAGGACGTGGGGCGGACCAATCCGCGCCGAAGACGCTCACGTTCGTCGATCGCTGGCTGCTCGGGCGCCTTGCAGCAGGCGAAGCACGACATTGCGCAGAACCTCGACGATTATCGCTTCGATCTCGCGGCGCGGGCGCTCTACGAATTCGTCTGGGACGAGTACTGCGATTGGTACGTCGAGCTCGCGAAAGTGCAACTGCAGCACGCCGACGCGGACGGCGACGCGGCAGCGGCGCGCGGAACTCGCACGCGTGCTCGTGCGCGAGCTGGAGGCCACGCTCCGGCTGGCGCATCCGATGATGCCGTTCATCACCGAAGAACTATGGCAGACTGTCGCGCCGCTCGCCGGCAAGTCGGGCGAGACCATTTCGCTGCAGCCGTTCCCGAAAGCGAATGCGAGTCGGATCGATGCGGCGGCGAACGCGCAAATGGCGCTCCTCAAGCAGTTCGTCAACGCCTGCCGGCACTACGCGGCGAAATGGGACTCTCCCGGCGCAAAAGTACCGCTGATTGCGACCGGAGACGCATCCGTCCTCGCCGCGTGCGCACCCTACCTCGCTGCGCTCGCCAAGGTCTCCGACGTCAAGATCGTCCGCGAGCTGCCGGCGACCGATGCGCCGGTACAAATTGTCGGCGAATATCGGCTGATGTTGCAGATCGAGGTCGACGCGACGGCGGAGCGGGAGCGCATCGACAAGGAGCGCGTCCGCGTCGAAGGCGAAGTCGCGAGGCGAAGGCGAAGCTCGCCAACGAAGGCTTCGTGGCGCGAGCGCCGGCCCACGTCGTCGAGCAGGAACGCGCGCGACTCGCCGGGTTCGAGGCAACACTCGAAAGCTCGAGACGCGCAGCGGGCGCGGCTATCGGGTTGAGCGCGCGTGGTCTCCCCTCACCCCAGCCCTCTCGCGCGGCGCGGGGAGAGAGCCTTGGCGTGAAGCGCTCGGCGGGTGAGGGGTAGTAGTGGCCATATCGCTCTCCCGCATCTTTCGCGCGCTGCGGCACCGCAACTTCCGGCTGTTCTTCATCGGCCAAGGCCTGTCGATGATGGGCACGTGGTTGCAGCAGGTCGCGATGGGGTGGCTCACCTATCGGATCACCGGTTCGGCGTGGCTGCTCGGCGTGATCGCGTTCTGCGCCAATGCGGGCGTTCTCGTCTTCGGCACCTGGGCCGGCGTGATCGCCGACCGCGTGCGCCGGCGTCGCGCGCTGTATCTGACGCAATCGCTGATGCTCGCGCAGGCGGTCGTGTTGACTGCGCTGACCGCACTCGGCCATATCGAGGTCTGGCACCTGATCGTGCTTGGCGCTGTGGCTCGGCGTCGTTTCCGCGTTCGACATTCCGGTCCGCCAATCGCTGTACGTGCAACTGGTCGACGATCGCGCCGACCTCGGGAACGCGATCGCGCTCAATTCGTTCCTGGTTAACGCCGCGCGCGTGAGTCGGTCCTGCGATCGCCGGTTTGCTGCTGGCGATCGTCAGCGAAGCGGTCGTGCTTCGGGCTGAACGCGCTGTCGTTTGTCGCCGTGATCGTGGCGGTCGCGCGTATGCGCTTTCCGCGCGAGCCCGGCCCGGCTTCGCGCGGCGGTGGCTGGTGGGCGAGCTGGGTGGAGGGATTTCGTTACGTGACCGGCTTCCCGCCGGCGCGGGCGCTGTTGATCCTGGTCGCGATGCTCGCGTGGACGATCGCGCCCTATTCGTCGCTCATGCCGATCTACGCGAAGGACGTCTACGACGGCGGTCCGCGCACGCTCGGGCTTTCTGCTCGCCGCGGCCGGCGGCGGCGCGTTGCTGTCGACCGGCTATCTCGCGAGCCGGGAGAACGTCGCGCGGCTTGGCCGCGTCATCGCGCTTTCAGCGATGGTTGCCGGCGATCGCGATGGCGGCGCTTCGCCTATTTGACGCATATTGCCCGTCGCGCTCGTATTGATGGTTGCGATGGGCGGCGGCGCGATCCTCGCGGCGGCGTCCGCCAACACGATCCTGCAGACGATCGTCGACGATCGCTTGCGCGGACGCGTCGCCGGCTTCTACACGCTTGCATTCCTGGGCGTCGCACCGCTCGGGAATCTCGCGGCGGGCGCGCTCGCCGCACGATGGTCGGCGCCGGCGGCGTTCGCCATCAACGGCGTGGGCGCGGCACTGGCGGCGCTATGGTTCTGGCGCAAGCTGCCTGAGATACGCGCGCGGTGTTGCGTGTCGCGTACCAAAAGCTGGGCATCATCACGTTCGATCAATGACGCGGGCGGGATGCATCAATCGATGCGCGCGATGTAGCCGGTCACTTCCTCGCGGTCGTGGTACAGCTGGCGAAAAGCGAGCTCGAAACGCATGCCGGCACGTGCCAGCGTCTCGCTGATCGTTGCGTTCGCGCGCAGCGACCTCGTCATAGCGCTTTTTCATCGGCAGCTTGAGGTTGAAGATCGCGCGCCGTGCCGCGCCAGTCGGCGATCCATTCCGCGACCAGCGCCGCGATGCGCCTCGGCTGCACGAACGATGTCGCAGCACCAGCCAGTCGACCGGGCGGTCGGGGGCGCCACTTGAGACCGTCGTCGCGCGACGTGCGTCACCAGCGGATCGCTTGCGACTTCGCCTTTCAGCGCGCCGTTGTCGACCGCGGTCACGCGCAGTCCGCGCTGCGCGAGCTGCCACGTCCAGCCGCCGGGCGCGGCTGCCGAGATCCACCGCCCGCAAACCGGGTCGCAGCAGCGTCGCGTTCACGTTCGCCGAGAAACACGACGAACGCCTCGGCGAGCTTCAGCGTCGAGCGCGACGGCGCGTCGCGCGGCATGCGCAGTCGCGGAATGCCCATCGGCCAGCGGTTGCCGGTCGCGGCATCGCTCGTACCGACATAGGCGCGACGGCCATCTTCGAGAAATACAGTGCAACCGCTTGGCGGCCCGCGAATCGAGCATGGCACGCTCGCGCAAGCGCGCCTCGACGCGAGGAAGAGGGCACGCGCGAGCGTCGACATCGCCTTGCCTTCGTTGGTGTCCGGGAATTCCATCCAAACCGCCGAATAGGGCGCGTTGGCGAGGGCGACGATTGCGTCGATCAGCGGCGTCACGCGATCGGTCTTCTCCCGCTGCGCAGGGTCGACGAGAGCATGCGGGCCCGTGCCAACGAATGACGAACGGATGAAGATCGGCGGCGATGTGGATTCCGCGCGCGACCATCGCCTGCGATCGAACGTTTCGCAGCGCGCCACCACGTAGCCGCTCCGAGCCGACGGTATCGACGTCCAGCGCACATTGCGCGTGCGTTGCGACACTCGCGCGAGGTCGGCGGCGGCTTCCGGCTCGAAAGCCGGCGCGGCATTGGGCGACGACGATATTCACCGCCGCCACCGCCGCGCGATCATTACCGTCGCTCGATCTTCGGGTCGAGCGCGTCGCGGCAGACCGTCGCCCAGCAGGTTGAACGCGAGCACGGTGAAGAAGATCGCCAGTGCTGGGAACGATCGCCACGTGCGGCGCCGTGATCATGTCCGAGCGAGCGGCGTCGAGCATCGCGCCCCATTCCGGAGTCGGCGGCTGCGCGCCCATGCCGAGGAACGACAGGCGTTGCGGCGGTGATGATCGATGTGCCGATCCGCAGCGAAAAGTAGACGACGACCGCCGAGATCGTGCCGGGAAAGATGTGGCGCAGGATGATCGTCGCATCGGAGGCGCCGATGCTGCGCGCCGCCTCGATGAAGGTCAGGTGCTTGAGCGCGAGCGTATTGCCGCGCACGAGGCGCGCGAACGTCGGAATGCTGAACACTCGCCACGGCGACGATCACGTTGGCCATGCCGCCGCCCAGGATCGCGACGATGCTGATCGCGAGCAGAATGCCGGGAAACGCGAACAGCACGTCGCACATGCGCATGATCACGCGGTCCCACCAGCCCTCGTAATAGCCGGCGAGCGAGCCCGAGCAGCGTGCCGACCAGCGCGCCTGCAGCAACGGAGACGAATCCCGCGGCGAGCGAAATGCGGGCGCCCATCAGGATCCGGCGAGAAGATGTCGCGGCCGAGCGCATCGACACCGAACCAGTGTTGCCACGACGGCAGCGCGTTCAAGCGGTCGTAGTCGAAGAAATTCTCGGCATCGTAGGGAACGATCCACGGCGCGGCGATCGCCGATCAGCACGAGCGAAGACGACGAAGCCGCCGGCGAACAGCGCCACCTGCTGCTGCTTGAACTTGCGCCAGAACTCGGCCCACGGCGTGCGCACCGCCTCGCCGGCGATGACGGCGACGGACGGTTCGGCGACGGTGTCCGGCGTGGCATCCATCGGTCTATCGATATCGGATCGTCGGATTGATGACGCCGTACAGCACGTCGACGATCAGGTTGATCAGGATGAACTCGAGCGAGAACAGCAGCACGAGCGCCTGGATGACCGGGTAGTCGCGCATGTCGACCGCGTCGATCAGCAGCCGGCCGAGGCCGGGCCAGTTGAACACCTTCTCGACGACGATCGAGCCGCCGAGCAGGAAGCCGAACTGCAGGCCCATCATCGTGACGACCGGGATCAGCGCGTTGCGCATGCCGTGCTTGATGACGACGCGCCGCTCGTCCAAGCCCTTTGGCGCGCGCGGTGCGGATGTAGTCTTCGCCGAGGATGTCGACGAACGACGAGCGCGTGAAGCGCGCCATGATCGCGGCGACGCGCGGCGCCGAGCGTCAGCGACGGCAGGATGTAGTGCCGCCACGTGTCGTCGCCGACCGTGGGCAGCCAGCCGAGTTGCACCGAGAAAGACCTGCATCAGCACCATGCCGAGCGCGAACGCCGGAAACGAGATGCCGGAGACAGCGAGCGTCATGCCGATCCGATCCGGCGCAGCGATTGCGCCACACCGCGGACAGCACGCCGATCGCCATGCCGATCATCGACCGACCACGCCATGCTCCAGACGGTCGAGCCAGAACGTCGGCATGAAGCGCTCGCCGATCTCGGTGGCGACCGGGCGCTTGGTGCGGATCGACCGGCCGAAGTCCCAATGCATTACGCCGCCGACGAAGCGAACGAACTGCTGCGGCAGCGGTTTGTCGAGTCCGAGGTCCTGGCGCACCAGCTCGACAGTCTCGGGATTCGCATCCGGCCCCGCGGCGAGCCGCGCCGGATCGCCCGGCAGCAGGTGAACGAACAGGAAGACGAGGATCGCGACGAACAGAAGCGTCGGCAAGAGACCCAGCAGCCGCTTGACGATGTACTGAAGCATGGGACGAATACTAGCGTAGCGCTTTGATGAGGTGTTTCGCGCTGTCGGCAATTCTCACGGGCGCCGAAGACTCAATCGACATATCGTTCCCAGGTATTTGATTATTAGGCGACAATTTGCGCTGCACAAAACTTGCGTCTCGTCGGGTTGGACGTATTTGTTGTCGTCATTCTTTGGGGGCGGGCAGTGGGCAATCGGGTCGAGGCGCGCGCGCTCGCGCGTCGTCGTTTTGTCGTCGTGCATTCGGACGATCGCCGGCTGCGGCCGCCGCGACGGACGCCGGCGCGGCAGCCATCGCGACGCTAGCTTGACACGCGTCGGGCGCTGAGGCAAGCGCGGTTCCCATGTCGGGATCGCCGCATCGCCACGGGGCCCGACGACGCCCTTGCGTCGATCACGCATGACGATTTTGTCGCGCACATCGGCGGAAACGGTGCGCATCTCGAGCGACGGCGTGGCGATCGAAGCGGCGCTCGTGGCAAGTGGACACGACCGGAGTCGCTCGACCAGGCGGGCGGACGTCACCCGTTCCGCCTTTGTATCGCGGCCCCGCCGAACCCAGCGCTCTCGCAGCGCGTCATCGCGTCGAGCAGCCGTCGCTTCGGCGCGCTCGATCTCCGTCTCGTTCCGATCGGACCGATCTGGCTCGGGCATGGGTTACGAGAGGCGGAGTTCGGCAAGAGATGTGCTCCACCCCTGCACGCCGAGCGCTGCGGCTCCTCTCCCCGCGCGCGGGGAGAGGGTTGGGGTGAGGGGACGAATCGCTAGTTGAGATCGACTTCCGTGAGATTGAACGAAGCATCCGGTATCACGTAGACGCCCGTCAATTTCTTGTGTGTGCGCCGAGAGGAGCTCGACGACGAGCGGCGCCCACGGCGCATCGCTTCCAGATCGTCTCCTGCGCGTCCTTGTAGAGCTTCGCCTTCTCCGTCCGAATCGGTCGTCAGCTGCGCGCCCTTGATGTCGGCGTCGACCTTGCTCGTTCTTGTAGTACGCGGTGTTGAAGAGCCTCGGCGGCCACGATTCGCCGTAGAGCAGCGGACGCAGCGCCCAGTCGGCCTCGCCCGTCGACGTCGACCAGCCGACGTAGTAGAGCGCACCGGCGCTGTCGCCGGATCCTGCCAGCTTTCGACCTTCTCGACGCGCTGTCCGGCTTCGAGCAGCGTGATCTTCGTCTTGATGCCGATCTGCTGCAGCTGCTGCTGGATGAACTGCGTCACCTTCTGCGCGGTGCTGTGGTTGTACGCCGACCAGAGCTCGGTCTCGAAGCCGTTCGGATAGCCGGCCTCGGTCAGCAGCTGCTTCGCCTTCGCGACGTCGTACGGCCACGGCGCCGATCTTCACCGCGTACTCGACGCCTTGCGGCGCCACGCCGTCGGCCGGCGTCGCGTAGCCGCTGAACGCGACCTTGGCGAGCGCCTCCTTGTTGATCGCGTAGGCGATCGCCTGGCGCACCTTCGGGATTGTCGAACGGCTTCTGCTGCGTGTTCATCGACAGGTAGCGCAGCACGATCGACGGCGCGGCGACGACCTCGAGGTCGGGCTTGGCCTTCAGCACTTCGGCCAGCTTCGTACGGCACGCGGATACGTGAAGTGCGCCTCGCCGGTCTGCATCAGCGCCGCGCGCGAGTTGTTGTCGACGACCGGCTTCCAGGTGATCGTGTCGACCTTCGGATAGCCCTTCTGCCAGTAGCCGTCGAACTTCGCGACCTTCAGGTAGTCGGTCGCCTTCCATTCGACGAACTTGAACGGACCGGTGCCGACCGGATGGAACGCGATGTCCTTGCTGCCCCACTGCTTGAGCGCCGGCGGGACTGATCATCACCGTCGACGGATGCGCGAGCTGGGCGATGAACGGCGAGAACGGCGTCTTCAGCGTGATGCGCGCCGTGTAGTCGTCGACGACTTCGGTCTTGGCGATGTTGTTGTTGTAGAGGCCGTAGCGCTTCAGCTTGTTGTCGGGATTGGTGACGCGGTCGAGGTTGGCCTTGACCGCGTCGGCCTTGAAGTCGGTGCCGTCGTGGAACTTGATGCCCTTCTTGCAGCTTGATCGTGTAGACGAGGCCGTCCTTGCTCGACGTCGTAGCTCTCGGCCAGCACCGGGATCATCTTCATGTCCTTGTCGAAGCCGTACAGGCCTTCGTAGAACGACTTCGCCATCGCCTGCGACAGCGTGTCGTTGGCGTCGTACGGATCGGTCGTCGTGAACGTCGACGCGACCGCGAGACCGACGTCCTTGGCGGCGAACGCCGGCGCGCTGCGGCGATGCGCCAGCAGCGCGCGTAGCGCGACGACGGTGAGCGGAACGCGTAGATTGCGATTTCATGATGTGCACTCCGATGAACCGGCAAAGCGACGCGAATCGCGTTCAGTACGCGCCGCCGACGCGATGCGTGGCGACGAAATGTCCCGGCGCGACTTCCGACAGCGGCGCGACCGACCGGCTCGTCGCCGACCGCCCGGATCGGGCTCGGGATTTCCTCGGATGATAGCTCGCTTTCGCGGCGGCGTCGCGCGGGATCGGCGACCGGCACCGCCGCCATCAGCTTGCGCGTGTACGGATGCTGCGGGTTCTCGAACACCGCGCGGCGCGGGCCGATCTCGACGATCTGGCCGAGGTACATCACGGCGACGCGATGGCTGACGCGCTCGACGACCGCCATGTCGTGCGAGATGAACAGGTAGCGACAGGCCGAACTCGGCCTGCAGGTCGAGCAGCAGGTTGACGATCTGCGCCTGGATCGAAACGTCGAGCGCGGACACCGCCTCGTCGGCGACGATGATCTTCGGGTTGAGTGCCAGCGCGCGCGCGATCGCGATCCGCTGCCGCTGGCCGCCGGAGAACTCGTGCGGATAGCGCTGCGCGTGCTCGGCGCAGAGCCCGACGTGCTCGCAGCAGCCACGCGACGCGTTCCTCGGCTGCGTCGCCTTTGGCCACGCCGTGGACGTACAGCGGCTCGGCGATCGAGAACCCGACGGTGAGCCGCGGATCGAGCGACGCGAACGGATCCTGGAAGATCATCTGGATGTCGCGGCGCAGCGGGCGCAACATCGCGCGGCGGCAGCGCGGCGATGTCGCGGCCCTCGAACTCGATGCTGCCGCCGGCGATGTCGACCAGGCGCAGCAGCGAGCGGCCGGTCGTCGACTTGCCGCAGCCCGATTCGCCGACGAGCGCCAGCGTCTCGCCCGGCCGCGAGATCGAAGCTCACCTGCTCGACCGCGTGCACGCGCCGCCGCACGCGCCCGAAGAAGCAATACGTAACTGAACGAAGTACACC